>Ga0207414_1000946_pt1 | contig 11439 bp, 7 predicted proteins | sample PonA231FremontCA_2_FD_187269 | JGI IMG/M metagenome (GOLD analysis project Ga0207414, IMG submission 187269) | Marine sediment microbial community from Fremont, CA, USA - Pond A23 Sediment 1 (SPAdes) | ecosystem: Environmental > Aquatic > Marine > Unclassified | place: USA: Fremont, California... | reverse complement strand
ACTAACAAAAATTATACCAGCCAGGACCAGCCAGCTATTATGATAATGGTCATAGTGATCAGCTAAAAGGCCAAATAAAGGTGGTCCAACAACAACCCCGGTTCTTAAAAAGACAAGGGATAATCCAGATGCTATGCCTGTTTGTTCTGGACTGGCTCTTTCTCCAACAACAGTGAAGTAAAGACCACTCCAGCCAAAAGCAGTTAGCCCAAGCAAAAATGAAATAGTCAGAATAATAAAAATGCTGCTGGCCAGAAAGTCTCCAAAGAGACCATAACATAAGTTAAGCAATATAATAATAATCATAATTAAAATAAAGCTAATTGTTCTATCTCCTTTAAAAATTGAATCACTGACCCAGCCCCAGAAAGTTCTTCCAACGATACCCCCAATTTGAACAATTCCTAAAGCAAAACCGGCTAAAGCCGAACTATAGCCTAAATCACTAGTTAAAAATAAAGTATAATGGGCCGGGATTGAGCCGACAGCCAGCCCGAAAATTAGACCTAATGAACAGGCAAGCATTAACTGTTTATTTTTCAATAAACCTAAAATATTATCCTTGAAATTAGTATCTGAATTATCATTATTGTTAGTAAGGATTTGCTCAGGATGATAAGCTTTTTTAATGAAGATGCCTAAAAATATTGTTAAAAGACTTGAGATTAGGATTGCACCTCTCCAGCCAAGACTGCCAGCTAAAATAGGTAAGAGGGTGGCTCCTGCGAAACCACCGATGCCGCTACCTGAATGCATTAACCCCATTGAGATACCTCGATTTTCAGGTGAAACTTCATCCATAATTGATTTATTGACTGCCGGGGTAATTATGCTAAAACCGATACCAGTTATAAATGCTAAAATTAAAATAATACTATATACCGGCGAGATTGTATTGGCTAGCATTAAAAATCCGATGCTAAAAACACCAAATAATAATGTTTTTTTGGAACCAATTTTATCTACTATGTTACCGCTGAAAACCGCAACTGCTGTGGCTGATAAGAACAAAAAAGTTGAATATAATCCGGCTTCAGTCCTGGAGATGCCAAAATCATCCTGAATAAAGGGCATTAGGGCCTGGATTCCCTGGATATTGATAAATGCCCCCATATAGCCAGTAGATAATATAAATAATAGCTTCCACTGTAAGTTATCTTTAAGCTCAGTAATTTTATTTAGCATACTCTAAATTGCCTCCTTTATTCAGTATACCTTTATTACAGTAAATCTTCAATATAAAATTTAAGCTTATTATAGCTTTCATAGTTTATCTCTACTACATCTTTACCACATCCCTACCTAATTAATTCAGGGATACTTCTTATCTGATATTATTTCAGATAATCCTGTAAATGGTTTTACAATAGCTGATTTTTATAATAAGATAGGTATTGAAATATAATTTAATGAGGTGGATATAAATATGTCAGATTTAAAAGACGGGATAATTTTAAGTGACTTTGATGGTACAATAACTGTAGATGATACTAATAATGCAATTTTTGCTAATTTTAATCAGAAAGAGTCTGAGGAGATAGTAAATTATTACCACGCCAACCAGGAAGAACTAGGAATCAGATGGCTTTTGGCTGAACAGTATAAAAATCTTGAGATTACCAGGCAGGATTTAAAAGAGTTTGTAATTAAGCAAATAGCAATTGAGCCGACTTTTCTGAAATTTTTAAAGTTTATTGAGGAAAACAACTTAACCTTTGCTGTTTTAAGTGGCGGTTTTAGAGATTACATAGATATTTTATTAGAGCATTATGGTATTGAGAGGGATTTTTCAGTTTATGCTAATAAACTGGTCTTTCCAGAGGATGAAGATTCTGAAGCTAATTATATTAGGGCAAAATTTGCTTATCCTCCAGAGGAGTCTTTATCAGAATTTGGACCTGTTCCAACGCCTAAGGGAATGATAATTAATCAGTATAAAGATAAGGGGCTGCCAATTTTTTATCTTGGAGATGGCAGGACAGATCGCCATGCTATTGGGAGAGCTGATTATATTTTAACGAAGCAGGGGACATTTTTAGAAAAGTATTGTCAGGAGAACAATTTTAAACATTATGTCTTTGAGGATTTTATTCAGGCCAGAGACTATATCATTGATAAATTAAAGAGATAGAAGAGGTAGAATCTATAAAAATAAAATTACTAGAATGGATAATTTAAAAACCCCACCAGGAGCTGCTGTAATTTAGCAGTCCTGGTGGGGCTTAATTTATGGTAGGGTATTTATTTTTATAAGAAAATTGTGCCTGCTGGTCCAAGTGGTAGCCCAAAGACGAACCAGATAATCAATAGCAATGTCCAGGCAACCATAAATGCGATTGAATACGGGACCATCGTTGATATCAGTGTTCCTAGACCGATATCTTCATCCCATTTCTGAGCAAAGGCTATTATGATTGCAAAATAAGGCATTAACGGTGTAATAATATTGGTTGTTGAATCACCAATTCTGTATGCCATCTGGGCAAATTCTGGAGCATAATCTAATTGCATTAGTAGTGGTACAAAGACCGGGGCCATGATTGCCCATTTAGCTGAAGCACTACCTACAAATAGGTTGATAAATCCTGAGACAAGAATAAAGACAATTATAAATGGTAGGCCGGTAAAGCCAATTGTCTCCAGGAATTCAGCACCACTGATTGCCAGGATAGTACCGATATTTGTCCAGTCAAAATAAGCAACAAACTGACCGGCTGCAAAGGCAAGGGCCACATATGCTCCCATATCATTCATCGATTCTTCCATAAACTCAGCAACATCATCACTTGATTTGATGGTGCCTGCACTTCTCCCGTATGCTATTCCAGGAATTATAAAGAGAAGGGCTATTAATGGTACCATAGCACCAACAAAGGGTGAGGCCCCTCCGATTAATTCTCCAGCTTGACTTCTTAAAATTCCGTTCTCTGGAACAGTCATTATAAGGAGAATACCTACAGTAACTAAAAGGGCTAAACCTGCGGCTTTTAAACCCTTACTTTCCTTAGTGGTAACTCTGTCCATTTCTTCAGTATGCTCACCGGTATATTCGCCAAAGCGGGGAGCAACAATTTTTTCAGTAACCCAGGTACCGACAACTGTTATTAAGAAAGTAGAAACGATCATGAAATAATAATTGACTGAAGGGTCGACCATATAATTTGGGTTAATAATATGGGCTGCCTCCTGGGAAATACCAGCCATCATTGGATCCAGGGTTGACAGCAAGAGATTGGCGCTAAAACCTCCAGAAACACCGGCAAAGGCTGCCGCCAGACCTACTATTGGATGTCTGCCCTTGGCTGAGAAGATGATAGCTCCTAAGGGTACCAGGACAACATAACCTGCATCAGAAGCAACATTTGACATGATACCTGCAAAGACTACTGCTGAGGTGATGTATTTATCAGGGGCACCCATAACAAATTTCTTAAGGGCAGCTGCAATTAAACCACCTTTATCAGCAATACCAACACCTAACATCGCAACAAGAACAACACCTAATGGTGCAAAACCAGTAAAGTTATCAACAGCTTCCGTGAGTATCCGCTGGAAGCCTTCGACGGAGAGCAAGTTAAATGCTTCGATTGTCTCTCCAGTGGTAGGATGTTCTACCTGAATACCCAATCCAGATACAATTGCTGAAACTAAAATAACTATAAGAGCCATTATGAAGAATAAGATCATTGGATGGGGTAAACGGTTTCCTACCCGTTCAATCCTGTTTAGAAAAGCATCTGCTAGGCCAGAGCTTTCCTGGGGATTTCGATTAGACATATTAATCCTCCTTTAGAATAATATTTTAATAGTGTAAAGTATTAAAAAAGTATAAAATAATTGGATATTTCATAATCCTTAATCATGTTACCATAAATACTAAGTCTATTACAAGGGGTTTTTGCAGGTAATTTTATTCATTATTTATTTTAAAATAGGACTTGCAGGATAGCCCAGTTGATGATATAATGTTTATTGCGTCTTAAGAAAGAAATTGATTTAGGATGTTTTAAAAATGGATCAGCCAGATAACTATTATATGGATATTGCCCTTGAAGAGGCTGAAAAGGCAGCCAGAAAACTGGAAGTTCCAGTTGGAGCTGTTGTAGTTCAGTCAGGCCAGATTATTGGTCGGGGTCATAACCTAAGAGAAACGACTCAGGATCCGATTAGCCATGCAGAGATAATAGCAATTAAAGCTGCAGCTAAGGAGCTTGGCTCCTGGCGCTTAGAAGAGGCTGATTTGTATGTTACCCTGGAGCCCTGCCCAATGTGTGCAGGAGCAATCCTTCAGGCAAGAATAAAGAGAGTTATTTATGGAGCTGTTGATCCAAAAGCTGGAGCTGCAGGGACATTATATAACTTACTTGAAGATGAAAGGTTTAACCATCAGGTTGAGCTGGTAACCGGTATTAGAGCCGAAGCAGCCAGTCAACTTTTAAAAAAATTTTTTCGCCAATTACGATTGGGGAAGGATGGGTGAGTCTGGCTGAAACCGCTCGACTCGAAATCGAGTAGGCACTTAACAGTGTCTCGAGGGTTCGAATCCCTCTCCTTCCGCCATAAGAGAATAAATCATTAATTAAGTTATAGACGGAGAGGTGTCCGAGTCTGGCTTAAGGGGCCCGCCTGGAAAGCGGGTGTAGGCTCACGTCTACCGAGGGTTCGAATCCCTCCCTCTCCGCCATTATATATTTTGCAATTTTGCTTATTAAGTTTGGCCGTACTAGATGGGGTGGTAGCGGTACCCTGTAACCTGCAAGCCGCTATAGCAGGATCGATGGCCGTGCTGAGGGCTTCGCCTTTGGGGGTCTGGCCCTGATAAGTGGTGTTGACAATTGGGTCTCACGCAATGAAGCTTTGCGAACCCCGTCAGGTCCGGGAGGAAGCAGCGGTAAGCAAATGTCTTCATGTGCCGTGGGGGTGCCTGGTTCGAGCTAACTGTCAGGGTAACGCCCTGGAGGAGGAGTTCAAAGCCGGTGTACGGCCTATTTTTTTAAAATTAGGGAGGAGAAAAATGGCTTTTCTCTCGCTTTATCGAAAATATCGACCTAAAAATTTTTCGGATCTTGTAGGTCAGGAACAGGTCGTTCAAACTTTAAAGAATTCTATTAAGTTTGAGCGGATTTCTCATGCCTACTTATTTGCAGGTCCCAGGGGAACTGGAAAGACTTCTACTGCCAAGGTTTATGCCCGGGCTTTAAACTGCCTGGAAGAGGATGGGATTGAGCCCTGTGGTCACTGTGAGAACTGTCAGAGAATTGATAATGATCAGTCCATGGATTTAATTGAGATTGATGCAGCCTCTAATCGGGGGATTGAGGCGATTAGAGAATTAAGAGAGAAGGTTAAATTTTATCCTGGTGAGGGCCGTTATAAGATTTATATTATTGATGAGGTTCATATGCTTACCAATCAGGCCTTTAATGCCCTTTTAAAGACTTTAGAGGAGCCTCCTGAGAATGTGATTTTTATTCTGGCTACGACTGAGCCCCATAAGGTTATTCCGACGATCTTATCCCGCTGTCAGCGATTTGATTTTTCACTCTTAACCCAGCAGGAGATTGCTGGTCGCCTTGAATTTATCTGTCAGGAAGAGGAGATTGAATATGAAAGTGAGGCTTTAAATTTAATTGCCTATAGCTCCAGCGGGGGAATGCGGGATGCTATCAGTCTTTTAGATCAGGCTATTTCCTATTCTGGCAAGGATATTTCTTTAGAAGAGATTGAAGAAATGCTTGGCCGGGTTAAGGTAAAGACTTTATCCAGATTTGTTAATTTTCTTGCTGAAAATGATACAGCTGGCACTATTGAACTTTCAGGTGAGCTCCAGTCTGCTGGTAGAACAGTCGGGAGAATTGTTTCTGATTTAATAGATTACTGCCGTCAGTTAATGTTAATTGCCAATGGCAGCCCTAAACTGGCTTATAGAGGAATTGATTCTGGAAGAAAGAATTTATTAGAAAATGATGCTCAGTTGTTTTCAGCGGCAGAGATTAATTATATAGTTTCTAAGTTGACTGAACTTGATGGTCAACTCCGCTATGCTGAACGGCCAGATATTTTACTGGAACTTACTTTAGTTAGATTGACTGACCCGGCAGCAGACGAGAGTAAAGCTGGTCTGGCCAGGCGTCTAACTAAACTTGAAGATAAACTGGCTGCAATTGAAACCAGTCAGGATATTTCCTTTGCAGGTAAGAAAGAAACTGCTCAGGAAAAAGAGAAGGAAGAAAGTTTAGAATCTGAAAATCAGTCAGTTAAGGCCTGGCCGATTGATGATGGGATAAAAAAAGAAGAAGCAGGATCAGATAGAAAAGATGAATCCCACAAAGTAGACAGGGAAAGTAAAGATGCTGGATCAGCTGATGGGAATAAATTTTCTGAGAAAATAGCCCAGAATGCTCAAAAGGATTCTCTATCTAAACAAGAAGCTGAAAAATCTGATAAAATAGAAGATGTGGAAGTAGGTTCTCAAGGGGAAGCAGCAGCTGAAAGTTCCAAGAGTACTGAAAGCTCTAAGAGTGCTGAAAGTCGGCCGATCCCAGAAGAGACCTGGCAGAAGATCTTGAATGATATCCGGGATGAGGATATCAGGACCCATGCCATGGTAAAAGAGAGTCAGATACCGCTAAAGGAAGGCAATAAGCTAAAATTTGTATTTCCAAAGGATAAACAGTTCCATTATCAACAGGCCGCTAAGAAGTCTGCTCTTATAGAAAGAGTTATTAATCAACTTGCCAGTGATAATTTAGATGTTAGGCTGGAAATCACAGGCAAGGATAGCGATAATGGCGGTAATGATAGAGGAAGTAATTCTGGAAATTTTAATCAAGGGGAAAGTTCTTCAACGAACATTTCAAGGAAAAAAAGGTCAAATAATAAGACTCAGGAAGAATTTCCTCTCTTAAAAGAAGCTCAAAAGATTTTTGGAGGAAGAATTATAAAAGTCTCAGACGAGATGATATCTAATTTTCAAGGAGGTAATAAAAATGAACATGAAGAAAATGATGAAACAGGCACAACAGATGCAGGCTAAAATGGAGAAGATGCAGGAAGAATTGAAGGAAAGAACTGTTGAAGCAACTTCTGGTGGCGGCGTTGTTAAAGTGGTTGTTAATGGTAAGTTTCAGGTGCTGGATTTAGAGATAGACCCAGATGCAGTTGACCCAGATGATGTTGAGATGCTAGAAGATTTAGTGCTGGCTGCTATTAATGAAGGTATGAGAGATGTCCAGGATATGATTAATGATGAGATGGGCGATCTTACCGGAGGAATGAATCTGCCGGGGATGTTTTAAATGTATCGATACCCGAGAGCATTTAATCGGCTTAAGGCCGAGCTAGAAAAGCTGCCTGGGATTGGCACCAGGACTGCTACCAGGCTTAGTTTTCATCTGTTAGAGAAACAGCAGGATGATCTGGAGGAACTGGCCCAGGCGATTACTTCAATCAAGGAGGATATTCAGTTCTGCCAGGAGTGCCATAACTTAACCTCTGAGGATCTCTGCTCAATCTGTCAGCAGAATGACAGGAATACAGATATTATCTGTGTTGTGGAAAGTCCTGGAGATGTAATTGCAATGGAGAAGACCGGGGAATTTAGAGGGGTTTATCATGTTCTCCATGGTTTAATCTCTCCTCTGGATAATATTGGGCCTGAAGAATTGACCCTGGATAATTTGGAAGCGAGAATTAAAAAATTTAAGACAAAAGAGGTTATTATTGCAACTGACCCAAGTGCTGAAGGCGATGCTACTGCTTTATATTTGCAGAAAAAATTAGCAGATCTGGATCTTAAATTGTCCAGGCTTGCCCAGGGATTGCCTGCCGGTGGGGATCTTGAGTATGCTGATGAGGTTACTCTTTCTAGATCTCTGGCGGGACGTCAGGAACTCCAATAGAAATTTAACCCTATTCTGGTTGATGCCAGGATAGGGATTTTAACTTTAATTTGCAAAGGCTGGCTATTTACCTGGCCAGGTTTATAGGATATAGTTAGAGATAGAATATAAACTACAATTTGATTTAGTTAAATAATTTAGTGGCTGAATTTAACTGATAGATGCTGGAAGATCCCTGTGTATTCCTGGAGGAAAGCCAAAGTATTGCTGGAGTTGAGTCGGATCGATCCCGGAGCAAAGCCGGAGCATTCCCGGAGGATTCCCGGAGCAAAGCCGGAGCATTCCCGGAGCATTCCTGGAGGATTTCTATCCTGAATCAGGACTAATTTTGGAGGGGAAATATTCTGTTGGTTGGGAGAGGTTGTAGTTATATCGTATTTAAACCGAAATTAGACCGAACTCAAACCGAAGAATGACCGTATTTTAAGTGGATTTCAACTGGATAAAAACTGAGTCTTTATAAGAGGAAATTAGAGCTAGTTAAATAGAAATTAGTAATCTCGACTGGATTAAGAGCCCAGCCGAGATTTTTTATTTGCTATTATATTTTAATTAATTGGTAATCCCTGGTACCTAAACCTAATTCTTCTGCGTATTCGATCTGTCTTAGGCCGCCATCAGTTGAAGGATGGACCAGTGCAAACTTATTTTTGCCCTCTGCAGTGCCTGCATCTTCAGGTAAGGCTGTTTCTGATAAGGCCTCTGCTGCGATAGTCAGATCCAGTGAGGCCTGTTCCAGAGCCACCGGGTCTTTACTGGCCAGAATTCCCTGGTCCCTGATTAATGGCTGATCGCTCCAGGGGGAGCAGTCACAGTCAGGGGTAACATTGTTGACAAAGTTGATATATCCGGCTTTATTGTCAATGGATTTAAGAACTCCAGCAGTAAATTCAACCTGGCGTTCCTGGACTTCCATGCTGCCGCTCTCCCATTCAATTGAGATGGCTTCAGTTGGGCAGGTGACAACACATTCACCACAGCCGATACATTTTTCTTCTATGATAAAGCTTTCATCGTCATTGATTTCAATGGCATCTTCCGGGCAGTAGAGCATACATTCTTTACATTTAATGCAGTGTTTTTCAGTGATAGAAGGTTTAACAGTTGAATGCATCATCTGCTTGCCGCTTCGGCTGCCAAGCCCCATACCGATATTTTTAAAGGTGCCGCCAAAGCCTGTTAAGCCATGGCCTTTGAAATGGGCCAGACTGATCATGCCATCAGCATTGCAGATTTCGCTACCGATTTTTACCTGCTTAAAATGTTTTAGGCCAACTTCGATTTCAAGATAAGATTTTCCATTGATCCCATCGGCGATAATTAATGGGGCACCAACAGTACTGTAACCAAAGCCATTTTTATGGGCTGTATGTAAATGATCAACACTATTGGCCCTTTCCCCGACATAGAGGGTGTTGGCATCGGTCAGGAAGGGCTTGGCCCCGGCTTCTTTAATAGCCTCCACAATTCTTCTGGTATAAATAGGTCTGATAAAGGCTGTATTACCGATCTCTCCAAAATGCTGCTTGATTCCGATTAATTCATCTTCCTCGATTAACTTATCAAAACCTGCTCTTTTAAATAACTTATATAGCTTTTCAAGCATGCTCTGGTTTTTCTGGCTTGCTCTAGTTGATGCGTAATAGACTTTTGAACTCATAATATTTATGATACCTCCTGGATATTTGTTGATTATTATTTTCTGCTTTTACTTTACTTCTATATAAGTTAGGAAACTCCTCCATTTAGCTTTGGTAATTGCTGGTTTATTTTGATGATTATCAGATGACTTTTTGGAATTTAGAAAATTTAAGTTATATTTGAAGGAAAATTAACTGAGAGGCCTGGAAGTTATCTAGAAGTAATTTTAAATTATTTAAAGGTAATTGAGGGATTGATTAGTTATTGAATTTTCAGTTCTTTTTTAGTTTTGCTGAATAAAAAAGCAGGGCCTGATTAAATTCGGCCCTGCTTCTATTTTTGGTTTTGATTTATAAATCTACCTGTTCGAAATCATGGATTTCTTTATTGTTTAAAGCCTCAATTTCTTCGGCTGAGAAGTTATTTTTCTGATAATAACTTCCGATTAATTTGAAAATGACATATTGGGCTATGATACCGATTATAAGTAAGACATAACTAATCTGAATTATTGAACTTAATAAATAGAGGACTCCGGCTATTCCAGCTGGGATTAGGGCATAGGGTATCTGGGTCTTTACGTGATCAATATGATCTGAGCCAGAGAAGATTGATGCCATAACGGTGGTATCAGAAATTGGAGAGCAATGATCTCCAAATATTGCTCCTGAGAAGACAGCACCAATAGCGATATAAACCAGAGCCATTCCCCCGATTTCATATCCTAATGGAATTGCTATAGGGGTCATAATTGCCATTGTGCCCCAGGAAGTTCCAGTAGAGAAGGCAATAAACATACAGATACCAAAGACTAAGAAAGGTAAGATGCTAGCAGTAATCCAGCCTTCAGTGAGCCCAACAACATAATCTGCAGTACCTAATTCGTCAGTTACAGTTCCGATTGACCAGGCTAGAACAATAATTACTAAAGCAGGTAACATTGTTTTAAATCCAGTCAGCATTGTATCTTCAATATCAGAAAAATCCATTCCCTGTTTAAAGCCGAAAAGCACTCCAACTAAAGTCATTGCAAAAGCTGCCCAGGTTAAAGCAACAGAAACATCAGTATCAGCTAAAGCATCCATGATTGGTTTGCCAGTAGCTCCACCACCGGTATACCAGAGTGACCAGATACCTACTCCAACCAATGTTATCAAAGGTACGATAAAGAACCAGACATTGGCTTTTTCAGGATTGACAGGGTCGCCTAAGTCATCTTCAATAGCTGAGAGCGGAACGGCATCGTCGCCGATTAGTTTACCGGTTTTCATAGCTCTTAGCTCTGCTTTAGCCATAGGCCCAAAATCTTTTCCCCAGATTATCATTGGGACTGCTATTAAAGATAAAATACTATAAAAGTTCCAGGGGATCGATCTTAAAAAAGCAAAATAGGCCTGGCTTTCTACTAGAGCAATAGAGGCAAAAGCGGCCGCGATTAAAGATACCTGGAATCCTATCCAGTCAGAAACAGGCCCAATGGTGGCCATTGGTGCTGCTGTTGCATCAATAATATAGGCCAATTTTTCTCTAGAAACATTATACTTAGCATTGATATCTCTAGAGGCATTTCCAGCGATAACTGAGTTGACGTAATCATTAAAAAATACGACTATACCTAATATCCAGGCAAAGGTTTGAGATTTGCGTCTGTGATTTAGATGTTTTTCCAATGAGCGGGTGATAGCATAAGAGCCTCCGATTTTAAACATGAAAGCTGCCCCAGAACCTAATAAAGCGGTCAGGACTATAAAACGGGCATTCCAGGGGTCTACCATTACATCTTTCATCCAGGTAAAGGTGATTTCAATAGCGGCGAATGGATTGCCCCCTACATAGATTAACCCTCCTACCCAGATACTGATGAATAATGAAATTAAAACTTTACGGGTGTAAATCG
>Ga0207414_1000944_pt1 | contig 11443 bp, 9 predicted proteins | sample PonA231FremontCA_2_FD_187269 | JGI IMG/M metagenome (GOLD analysis project Ga0207414, IMG submission 187269) | Marine sediment microbial community from Fremont, CA, USA - Pond A23 Sediment 1 (SPAdes) | ecosystem: Environmental > Aquatic > Marine > Unclassified | place: USA: Fremont, California... | reverse complement strand
TGATGGCGGGCGCCTGCTGCCTTGCGGTCGAATGCAACCCCGACAGCATCGATTTCCGCCTCCGCACCCGGTATGTCGACGAAACGACCGACAGCCTCGACGACGCCTTGGCGATGATCGAACGCTGGACGGCGGCGGGCGAGGCGAAATCGGTGGCCCTGCTGGGCAACGCCGCGGATGTCTTTCCAGAGCTTTTCCGCCGCGGCGTGCGCCCCGACATGGTGACCGACCAGACCAGCGCGCATGACCCGACCAACGGCTACCTGCCGCAGGGCTGGAGCATGGCCGAGTGGCGCGGCATGCGCGAGACCGATCCCAAGGCCGTGGAAAAGGCCGCCCGCGCCAGCATGAAGCTGCATGTCGCGGCGATGGTGGATTTCTGGAACGCGGGCGTGCCGACACTCGATTACGGCAACAACATCCGGCAGGTCGCGCTCGAGGAAGGGCTGGAAAACGCATTCGCCTTTCCCGGCTTCGTGCCCGCCTATATCCGGCCGCTCTTTTGCCGTGGCATCGGGCCGTTCCGCTGGTGCGCGCTGTCGGGCGACCCCGAGGATATCTATCGCACCGACGCGAAGCTGAAGGAGCTTTTCCCCGACAATGCCAAGCTGCACACCTGGCTCGACATGGCGCGCGACCGGATCTCGTTCCAGGGTCTTCCGGCGCGGATCTGCTGGCTCGGTCTGGGCGAACGTCACCGCGCGGGGCTCGCCTTCAACGAGATGGTGGCGCGCGGCGAGCTGAAAGCGCCCGTTGTGATCGGGCGCGACCATCTGGACGCAGGCTCGGTCGCCTCGCCCAACCGCGAAACCGAGGCGATGAAGGATGGCAGCGACGCGGTCAGCGACTGGCCGCTGCTCAACGCGTTGCTGAACACGGCGAGCGGGGCGACATGGGTCAGCCTGCATCACGGTGGCGGCGTCGGCATGGGGTTCTCGCAGCATTCGGGCATGGTGATCTGTTGCGACGGCACCGAAGAGGCCGACCGCCGCCTTGCCAACGTGCTGTGGAACGATCCGGCGACGGGCGTGATGCGCCATGCCGATGCGGGCTACGACATCGCGCTGGACTGCGCGCGCGAGCATGGGTTGAACCTGCCGGGGATATTGTAACGGCACGCCGGGGCTGGCGGTTTCGCCGGGGGGCAGTTATGTCTGCGCGGTCGAAACGCATGGCGGAGGGCGGGGCATGCAGGCGGCATTCTTGGCAGGGTTCGGGCTTGGCCTGTCGCTGATCCTGGCGATCGGGGCGCAGAATGCCTTTGTGCTGCGGCAGGGCATCCGGCGCGAGCATGTCTGGGCGGTGGTCATGACCTGCGCGATCAGCGACGCGGTGCTGATCGCCGCCGGCGTTGCCGGCTTCGGCGCGCTGGCGCGTGCGGTGCCGTGGCTGGAGCCGGTGATGCGCTGGGGCGGGGCGGCGTTTCTGCTGGTCTATGGCGCGCAGGCGTTCCGGGCGGCGTGGCGCGGCGGCGAGGCGCTGCGCGTTCGGGACACGCAGGCGCAAAGCGCGCGGGCGGCGGTCCTGACCTGCCTGGCGCTGACCTGGGCCAATCCGCATGTGTATCTGGATACCGTGGTTCTGCTGGGGTCGATCTCGGCCCAGTATGAATCGCATAGCGGGTTTGCACTGGGTGCAATGCTGGCCAGTTTCGTCTTTTTCTTCACGCTGGGCTATGGCGCGCGCCTTCTGGCGCCCTTGTTTGCAAGGCCCAATTCATGGCGGGTGCTGGACCTGGGCGTGGGCGTGGTCATGTGGATGGTGGCGGCGGCGCTGCTGCGCGGGGTCTGAACGGGGGCTTGCCCTTGTCCGCATGGCGTGTGTTGATGGCCTCCATGATGGACACACCGCAGCCGCGTCCGGTTCTGGGCGTAATCTGGATGGTCGTTACCGGGTTTCTTTTCGTCGGGGTGACCGCATTGGTGAAATACCTCGGCACCGGGATACCGGCGTCGCAGGCGGCGTTCATGCGCTACGCGATCGGGCTGGTATTCATGCTGCCGCTGTTGCGCCCGATCATGAACGTGCGCCTGTCGCAGCGCCAGTGGGGGCTGTTCGCGCTGCGCGGGATGGCGCATGCGGTCGGCGTCGCGTTGTGGTTCTTTGCCATGGCGCGGATTCCGATCGCCGATGTCACGGCGATGAACTACATGTCACCGATCTACGTGACGCTGGGGGCGGCGTTGTTTCTGGGCGAAAAGCTGGCGTTGCGGCGGATACTGGCGGTGATCGCGGCGCTGGTGGGGGCGTTGATCATCCTGCGGCCGGGGTTTCGCGAGATCGGGCCGGGGCACCTGGCGATGCTGGGCACGGCGGTGGTGTTCGGGGCGTCCTACCTGCTGGCCAAGCTGCTGACGGACGAGACCAACGCGGCGGTGGTGGTCGGGATGCTGTCGTTCTGGGTGACGCTGGGCCTTGCGCCGATGGCGGCGGTGGTCTGGGTGACGCCCGACTGGCACGCGCTGCTGGTGCTGAGCGGCGTTGCCCTGCTGGCGACGGCGGGGCATTACACGATGACGCTGGCATTCTCGGTGGCGCCGGTGACGGTGACGCAGCCGGTGACGTTCCTGCAACTGGTCTGGGCGGTGGCGCTGGGCGCGCTGGTGTTCGGCGAGGGCGTTGACCCCTGGGTGGTGGCCGGGGGGCTGGTGATCCTGGGATCGGTCACGTTCATCACCTGGCGCGAGGCGGTGCTGCGGCGGCGCGTGGTGACGCCGCCGCCACTGGCGACCAAGGTCTGAACACGGGCGCCGCCGGCCGGCGCGTCGCGCGCGATGCCCTGGTCGGGGCCGAACCATTCATCCCCGCTCATCCCCGCAGGTCAGGCTGGTCATGGAACTTCTGTTTCATGGCGACGTTTTCTTGATTGACGAGTCAATTAAACCCGAATTACCCTGACATTCCAATTCCTGCGGAGAAACCAAATGCCCAAGCTCGGAATGGAGCCCATACGGCGCGCGGCCCTTGTCGAGGCGACGATCGATGCCATCGGCGAGGCGGGCACGCTGGACGTGACGGTGGCGCAGATCGCGCGGCGGGCGGGGATGTCGAGTGCGTTGGCGCATCATTACTTTGGCGGCAAGGAGCAGATCTTCCTCGCCGCGATGCGCCACACGCTGACGGTGTATGGCGCCGAGGTGCGTGGCGCGCTGGCGATGGCCGCCGGTTCTGATGCGCGCGTCGAGGCGATCGTGCGGGCCAGTTTCAGCAATTCCAACTTTCGCCGCGAGGTGATCGCGACGTGGCTGAATTTCTACGTTCTGGCGCAGACATCGGCGCAGGCGAACCGATTGCTGTGCATCTATCAGCACCGTTTGCGCAGCAACCTGCGCCACGGGCTGCGGCCGCTTGTCGGCGCGCGGTCGGCACAGGTGGCGGACAGGCTGGCGGCCCTGATCGACGGGTTCTACCTGCGTCACACGCTGGGCCGCGACCAGCCTGACGGCACTGCGGCGGTGGATCAGGTGCTGCGCGGCCTGTCGCTGGAACTGGCGCGCGGGGCGCATTGAGCGCCCCTGCCGTGCGAAGGCCGCGACATTCACGCCAACAGGAAGGTTTCCGATGACCAGGCATCTGCATTCGCAACCGCAAGCCAGCCATTTCATCAACGGCGCCCATGTCGAGGATACGACCGGCGCGGTGATCGACGTGATCCACCCTGCCAGCGGCGAAGTCATCGCCACCGTGCATGCCGCCACCGAAGCGGTGATCGACAGCGCGATCACGTCGGCGCGTGCGGCGCAGCGCGATTGGGCCGCGCTATCGGGGATGGAGCGGGGCCGGGTGTTGCGCCGGGCCGCCGACATCATGCGCGCGCGCAACCGCGAGCTGTCGGAGCTGGAGACGATGGACACCGGCAAGCCGTTGCAGGAAACGCTGGTGGCCGATGCCACCAGCGGGGCGGATGCGCTGGAGTATTTCGGGGGGCTGGCCGGGTCGATCAACGGCGAACATATCGCCTTGCCGGGGGGCGACTGGGCCTACACCACGCGCGCGCCGCTGGGCCTGTGCGTGGGGCTGGGGGCGTGGAACTATCCCACGCAGATCGCCTGCTGGAAGGCAGCGCCGGCGCTGGCCTGCGGCAACGCGATGGTGTTCAAGCCGTCCGAGCAAACGCCGCTGTGCGCGCTGAAGGTGGCCGAGATCCTGGTCGAGGCGGGCGCGCCCGCGGGCCTGTTCAACGTGGTGCAGGGCGCAGGCGCGGTCGGCGCGGCGCTGAGCACGGATGCGCGGGTGGACAAGGTCAGCCTGACCGGATCGGTGCCCACCGGGCGCAAGGTCTATGCCGCGGCCGCCGAAGGGATGAAGCATGTCACCATGGAGATGGGCGGCAAATCCCCGATGGTGGTGTTCGACGATGCCGACCTGGAAGACGCGGTCGGCGGCGCCATCATGGGCAATTTCTATTCCTCGGGGCAGGTGTGTTCCAATGGCACGCGGGTGTTCGTGCAGCGCGGCCTGCGCGACGCGTTCCTGGAGCGGCTGGGCGAGCGCCTGGAGGGCGTCGTGATCGGCGATCCGATGGACGAGGCGACCAATTTCGGCCCGCTGATAAGCGCCGGGCAGATGGAGATCGTGCAGGGCTATATCGCCCGGGGCGTGGAAGAGGGCGCGCGGCTGGTCCGTGGCGGCAAGCGGGTGAACCGGCCGGGATACTACCTGACGCCGGCGGTCTTCGCGGATGTGCGCGACGAGATGACGATCGCGCGCGAGGAAATCTTCGGCCCGGTGATGTGCGTTCTGGATTTCGAGGCCGAGGACGAGGTCGTGGCACGGGCCAACGACACCCGTTTCGGCCTGTCGGCGGGGGTGTTCACGCGCGACATCGCCCGCGCGCATCGCGTCATCGGGCGGCTGGAGGCGGGAAGCTGTTTCATCAACTCCTACAACGACGCCCCCGTGCAGGTGCCCTTTGGCGGCGTCAAGATGTCGGGCGTCGGGCGCGAGAACGGCACCGCCGCGATCGAGCATTACAGCCAGACCAAGGCGGTCTACGTGCGCATGGGCCGCGTGGAGGCGCCGTTCTGAGGGCGCGTGCGCGCGTCCCGCCTTCGTGACAATGGCAAGTCGGGGCACAGCGCCCCGCAGGTATGAGTGGACCGGAATGGAAGCGGATTTCGTTATAGTCGGGGCCGGAAGCGCGGGCTGCGCGATGGCCTTTCGGTTGGCCGAGGCGGGCAAGTCGGTGCTGGTGGTCGAACATGGCGGCACCGATGCGGGGCCGTTCATCCAGATGCCCGGCGCGCTGAGCTATCCGATGAACATGAAGCGCTACGACTGGGGCTACCAGACCGAGCCGGAGCCACATCTGGGCGGCAGGCGGCTGGCCTGCCCGCGCGGCAAGGTGATCGGCGGATCATCCTCGATCAACGGGATGATCTATGTGCGCGGTCATGCGCGGGACTTCGATCACTGGCGCGACAGCGGCGCGCGGGGCTGGGGCTATGCCGATGTGCTGCCCTATTTCCGGCGGATGGAGCATTGGCACGATGGCGGCCACGGCGGAGATCACGACTGGCGCGGCACTGACGGGCCGCTGCATGTCACGCGCGGGGCGCGCACCAACCCGCTGGCGCGGGCCTTTGTCGAGGCGGGCTTGCAGGCGGGGTATCAGCGCACCGACGATTACAACGGCGAGAAACAGGAGGGGTTCGGCCCTTATGACATGACGGTCTGGCGCGGGCGGCGCTGGTCGGCGGCCGGCGCATACCTCAAGCCGGCGCTGCGGCGCGAGAATTGCGACCTGGTGCGCGCGCTGGTGCGGCGCGTGGTGATCGAGCAGGGCCGTGCCGTGGGCGTCGAGGTGACGCGCGGCGGCCGGGTCGAGGTGATCCGCGCCCGGCGCGAGGTGGTGCTGGCGGCATCGAGCATCAATTCGCCCAAGCTGCTGATGCTGTCGGGCGTGGGGCCGGCGGAGCACCTGGCCGAACACGGCATCGAGGTGGTCGCCGACCGCCCCGGCGTGGGCGCCAACCTGCAGGATCACCTGGAACTCTATATCCAGATGGCCGCCAGCCAGCCGGTGAGCCTCTATAAGTACTGGAGCCTGCTGGGCAAGGCCTATGTCGGGGCGCGGTGGCTGCTGGCGCGCAGCGGGCCGGGGGCCAGCAACCAGTTCGAAAGCGCGGGATTCATCCGCTCGGGCGCGGGGGTGGAATACCCCGACATCCAGTTCCATTTCCTGCCCATCGCGGTGCGATACGATGGCAAGGTCGCCGCCGAGGGGCATGGGTTTCAGGCGCATGTGGGGCCGATGCGTTCGCCCTCGCGGGGGCGGGTCACGCTGCGCTCGGGTGATCCCGACGACGATCCGCGTATCGTGTTCAATTACATGGGCACCGACCAGGACTGGCGCGATTTCCGGCGCTGCATACGGCTGACGCGCGAGATATTCCAGCAGGAGGCGTTCAAGCCCTACATACGCCACGAGATCCAGCCCGGCGCCGAGGTGCAGAGCGACGCCGCGCTGGACGATTTCATACGCGAGCACGTGGAAAGCGCCTATCATCCCTGCGGCACCTGCCGCATGGGGCGCGCGGACGACGCCAGCGCGGTGGTCGATGAACAGGCGCGCGTGATCGGGGTGACGGGCCTGCGGGTGGCGGACAGTTCGGTGTTTCCGCGCATCACCAACGGCAATCTCAACGCGCCGTCGATCATGGTGGGCGAGAAGGTGAGCGATCATCTGCTGGGCCGCGCGCCGCTGCCGCCGGAGAACGTGCAGCCGTGGAGTCACCCCCAATGGCGAACGGCGCAGCGATAGCGCCCGGTACCGCCGCCTGTGCGGCGGCGCGCGACGCCATGTGCGCAAACACCCCGCGACGGGGGCGGGCGGGCGCGTTACCTTGTGCGCATGGATACCGCGCTTGACCTGGAAACCCGAACCGGCCTGCCCGAGCATCTGCGCGTGCTGGCCCGCAAGTATCCCCGCGCCGAATGGCGGGGGCACGGCAATTTCAACGACCTGACGGCGTTCTGGCTGGAACGGCACCTGATGTTTCGCAAGGTGCTGGACAAGCTGGTGAGCGATTCGCAGGTGCAACTGGACGCGGCGCAGCCGCGCTTCGGTGCGCAGCTGTCGCGCTATACCGGGTTCTTCCTCGACCAGCTGCACGGTCATCACATGATCGAGGATCACGAGTATTTCCCGAAGTTCCAGGGCTTTGACAAGCGGCTTGTGCGTGCCTTCGAGGTGCTGGACGCGGATCATCACGCGCTGGACCGGCACATGAGGGAACTGGCCGATGGCACCAACGCGGTGTTGCAGGCCCTGCACGAGGGCAAGGGCGCGCATGACGGCGTGGGGCGTCTGTTGCAGGTGCAGGCGGGCTTTCGCGGTTTCATGGAGCGCCACCTGAGCGACGAGGAGGAAATCATCGTGCCGATCGTGCTGGAGTACGGTCGGGAAATGGACTGAGACTGTGGTTGCTTGATCTGTCTCAAGGTGGAAAGACGGCGAGATGCGCTAGGGATTGCCCTGACGCAAGACAAGGAGAACGCGCAATGTCCCATACACCCCACGAACTGCACGAGGAATTCCCCGAGCTGGCCGACCAGATCACCGAGAAGAAACAGGGCGATGCCCATTTCGCCAAGCTGGCGGAGGAGTATCACGAGCTCAACCGCGCGGTGCACCGTGCCGAAACCAATGTCGAGCCGGTCGAGGAGTTGACCGAGGTCGATATGCGCAAGAAGCGCGCCGCGCTGAAGGATCAGCTATACGCGATGCTGACGGCCTGAGCGGACAGGCGGCGGGGGCGGTGCCTCCGCCTGCCCCGACCGGGTGCCGCCGGATGCGTGGCGCGGCATTGCCGCGGTCATGGCGTATGGCTGCGGATCATTCCACCGAGTAGGGCAACACGTCGCGCCTGTCGGCATCGACGGTCAGCCGCCGTTCCAGCGGCGGAACCGAGCGCTGGTGACAGGTCTTGCGTTCGCAGATCCGGCAGGAGATGCCGATCGGTTCGAACGCGCGGGGATTGCTGAGATCGAGGTCGTCGGCATAGACCAGTGCGCTTGCGTGGCGCACCTCGCACCCCAGCGCGATGGCGTAGCGGCGGATCGGCGCGCCGAAGCTGCCGCCGGATTTGGACACGTCGCGTGCCAGGCTGATATAGCGCACGCCATCCGGCGTTTCGGCCAGTTGGCGCAGGAACCGGCCCGGTGTCTCGAACGCGCGGTGCACGTTCCACAGCGGGCAGGCGCCGCCGAAGCGCGCGAATTGCAGATGCGTGGCCGAGTGGCGCTTGGTGATGGTGCCGGCCTGGTCCACCCGCACGAAGAAGAACGGCACGCCCTTGGCGCCGGGACGTTGCAGCGTCGACAGGCGGTGCGCCACCTGTTCGATCGATGCGCCGAAGCGATGGGCGAGCAGTTCGAGGTCGTGGCGGGTGTCCTGCGCGGCGGCGAGGAAGGCGCCATAAGGCATCAGGGCCGCGCCCGCGAAATAGTTGGCCAGCCCGATCTTGGCGATGCCGCGGGCGGCGTCGGATTGGAACCTGGCCAGGTCGAGCGTCGCCTCGATCAGCGGCTCGTGGTTGAGCAGCGCCAGTTGCAGCAGCATCTGGAAGCTGCGGGTTTCGGGCGCGGCGCGGCTGGACAGCGTCAGCAGGCGCGTGGCGGCGTCAAAGTGCCTCAGGCGGGGCGTGTCGGCCTGCGCCAGGGTAACGCCGGCCTGTTCCAGCGCGGCGGCGGCGTGGATTGCCACCGGTGCTCCGGGCGCGGCGCGGAGGGCGAAATGTTCGGCGGCGCGATCGACCGCGTCGATGTAGTTGTCGCAGTAGTGGAAGAAATCGCGCACCTCGTCCCACGGGCTGGGCTGCATGCGGGAATCGTCGCGGCCCAACGCCTCGTCCAGCGAGGCGAGACGCTCGCGGGTTTCGCGATAGGCGCGGTGCAGGTCCAGAAACGCGCGCGCCAGCGCCGGGGCATTCGACGCGGCCAGGCGCAGGTCGGCCATCGGCGGCGCGTTATCGGCAAAGACCGGGTCGGCCATCGCCTCGCGCATGTCCGAGACCAGCCGGGCGCTGTCGCCGCTGCCCAGTTCGGTGACGTCGAAGCCGAATTCCTGCGCCAGCGCCAGCACCACGGTGGTGGAGACGGGGCGGTTGTTGTTCTCCATCTGGTTGAGATAGGGCAGGGAGACACCCAGCTTGGCCGCGAACTCCTTTTGTGTCAGCCCGAGGCGCTGTCGCGTTTCGCGCAGCTTGGCGCCGGCATATAGTTTTCTCGTGGCCATGCGGAGTGCCTTTGCAAATCGTGGTTCCGGGGTTGTAAATCTGCAAAGCGGCCGGGGCAAGCCGCAGGTCGCCTAAAGCCCCAGCCGGCGTTCGCGGCGCATCACGAAAAGGATCGAGGTGACCGAAAGCACCGAGGTTAAGAACATGATCCAGACCAGCGGGAACTCGCCGCGCCCGGGCACCAACAGCACCCCGGCCAGGGCCGAAAGCCCCGCACCGCCACCGATCATGATCGCGCCGCCCAGCCCCGAGGCGGTGCCGGCCAGGCGCGGGCGCACCGACAGCATGCCCGCGGTCGCGTTGGCGATCACCATGCCGTTGCCCAGCCCCACCATCGTCATGAAGCCGAAAAACACCAGCGGCCCGGAAAACCCGGCATAGGCGAACAGCAGCGACAGCGCCATGCCCGTGGTGCAGCTCATCGCGCCCCACAGCACCATCCGGTTGAGACCCATCCGCACGGACATCAGCCCGGTGGCCCAGTTGCCCATGAAATAGCCGATCGCCGGCGTGGCGAAGTAGAACCCCAGCACGCCGGGTTCGAGGCCGAAGACCTCGCTGCCGACGAAGGGCGCGCCGCCCAGGTAGGCGAAGAACGCCCCCGAGCCGAAAGCCGCCGACAGGCAGTAGCCCCAGAACCGCGGCGCGGTCAGCAATTCGGGGTATTCCCGGAATTGCTGCGCCAGCGTGTTGGTGCTGGGCGGCGCGGTTTCGCCCAGGTCGCGCCACGCCACGATCAGCACCAGCAGTCCGCAGGCCAGGAGCATCCAGAAATTCGCGGTCCAGCCGAACAGCTCTTCCAGCACGCCGCCGATGGCCGGGCCGATCATCGGCACCACCGCCATGCCCATGGTGACGTAGCCGATCATCGATGCCGCGCGATCTTGGTCATAGATGTCGCGCACCACCGCGCGCGACAGGACCATGGTGATGACCACCACCGCCTGGACCATGCGGAAGGCCAGGAACGTCCATGCGTCGGGGGCCATGAGGCAGCCCAGCGTCGCCAGGCAGAAGACCGCCAGCCCCCACAGGATCAGCGGGCGGCGGCCGTACCTGTCCGAGATCGGGCCGATCACCACCTGCAGCAAGGCGTTCATGCCCAGATACAGCGCGACCGACAGTTGCATCAGGCGATAGTCGGTATTGAAATATTCCGCCATCCCCGGCAACGACGGCAGAAAGATGTTCATGCTCAGCGCCGAAATCCCGGCCAGCAGGATCAGAGTCGAGATATGGGGTGGGCGATCCGGTCTGAGATACCCTGGGGTTGAGTCGCGCATCATCCGCCAATCGGTAGGCCGCAGTCCCGGGGAAGTCCATTGCGCCGCTGCGGAAATATGCAATTTTGCTATTAGCAAACCTTGTATTTTCCAGAATTTGCAAATTTGCCGAAAATCGTTTTGTGCAACGCCGCGCGCGCTGTATACGGGCGCCAAACGGAAGGGGACAGCCATGAAAGACATCCTGCAGGAATTGGAAAACCGTCGGGAGCAGGCGCGCCTTGGCGGCGGGCAGAAACGGATCGACGCCCAGCACGGGCGCGGCAAGCTGACCGCGCGCGAACGGATCGAACTGCTGGTGGACGAGGGCACGTTCGAGGAATTCGACATGTTCGTCGCGCATCGCTGCACCGATTTCGGCATGGAAAAGAACCGCCCCTACGGCGATGGCGTGGTTACCGGCTGGGGCACGGTGAACGGCCGCGTGATCTATGTCTTCAGCCAGGATTTCACCGTTCTTGGCGGGTCGGTTTCGGCCACGCACGCGATGAAGATCTGCAAGATCATGGACATGGCCATGCAGAACGGCGCCCCGGTGATCGGCATCAACGATTCGGGCGGCGCGCGGATCCAGGAAGGCGTGGACAGCCTGGCCGGTTATGGCGAGGTGTTCCAGCGCAACATCATGGCCAGCGGTGTGATCCCGCAGATCAGTGTCATCATGGGCCCCTGCGCGGGCGGCGCGGTGTATTCCCCGGCGATGACCGACTTCATCTTCATGGTCAGGGACAGCTCCTACATGTTCGTGACCGGCCCCGACGTGGTCAAGACCGTCACCAACGAGGTCGTCACCGCCGAGGAACTGGGCGGGGCATCGACCCATACCAAGAAATCCAGCGTGGCCGACGCGGCGTTCGAGAACGATGTCGAGGCCCTGGCCGAGGTGCGGCGCCTGGTCGACCTGCTGCCGCTCAACAACCA
>Ga0207414_1000943_pt1 | contig 11464 bp, 9 predicted proteins | sample PonA231FremontCA_2_FD_187269 | JGI IMG/M metagenome (GOLD analysis project Ga0207414, IMG submission 187269) | Marine sediment microbial community from Fremont, CA, USA - Pond A23 Sediment 1 (SPAdes) | ecosystem: Environmental > Aquatic > Marine > Unclassified | place: USA: Fremont, California... | reverse complement strand
CGCCCCGCCGAGCGCCGGCCCTCGCGAGGGAGAGGCGCCCGGCGGGCGCACCCACGCCGACGCGTCCGACGCCGAGAGCGAACTGTGCGACGCCTGCCCGGAGAACGACGACGGGCCCGCCGTCGACCCGAGTATTTTCCGGCCGTTCTGGAAGGACGCGCGCGCCGAACTCAAGCGCCGCGACTACGCGAAGGTCCTCGCGACGGTCGGCGGGATCACGGCGGTCGGAAGCCTCGCCGCGCCCGTCGCGGGGCTCACGCGGGTGTTCGAGCGCAAGTATCAGGGCCCGGTGTACGAGGCGGGGATCCCCCTCGTCGACGAGGCGGGCGAGCGGATCGCGGAGGACCGCATCGCCCCCGGCGAACAGCTCACGGTGTTCCCGGAGCCGCGCCCGGGAGTAGAGGACGCCCCGACGCTGCTCGTGCGCTTCGAGGAGTCGGTGTATAGCGACCAGGTGCGCGACGAGTACACCGTCGGCGGGTACGCCGCGTTCTCGAAAGTGTGCACCCACGCCGGCTGCATGGTCGCCGACCGCGACGGCGACGTGCTCGTCTGTCCGTGCCACTCCGGGCGGTTCGACCCGGTGACGGGCGCGCAGGTCGTCGGGGGGCCGCCGCCGCGGGCGCTGCCGCAGCTCCCGATCACGCTCTCGGGCGACGGCTACCTCGTCGCGACCGGGGACTTCCAGGGGCCGGTCGGCCCCGGGGGGGAGTGATGTCCCGGATCGACGCGGCGGTCGATCGGGCCGAGTCCGCGTACGACTGGGCCGACTCGCGCCTGGGTCTGGGGGAGGGGAGCGACTTCCTCGGGAAGGCGTTCCCCGCGGAGGACTCCTTCCTCCTCGGCGAGGTCGCGCTGTTCTGTTTCGGTATCCTTGTCGCGACTGGAACGTTCCTCGCGTTCTTCTACGAACCGAGCACGACCGCCGTCGAGTACAGCGGGAGCGTCGTGCAGTACCAGGGGCAGGAGCTGCCGGCGGCGTTCACGAGCGTCCTCTACATCACCTACGACGTGCCGTTCGGGATGTTCCTGCGGCGCATGCATCACTGGGCGGCACATCTGTTCGTCGCCTCGATCGCCTTGCACATGCTCCGCGTCTTCTTCACCGGCGCGTACCGGAACCCGCGCGAGCCGAACTGGCTCGTCGGGACCGGCCTCGCCGGGCTGGCGATGTTCGCGGCCTACACCGGCTACTCGCTCCCGTACGACGAGTTCGCGAGCACGGCGGTCGGCATCGGCTACAACGTCGCCGCCTCGATCCCGATCGTCGGCGACCCGCTCGCGAGCATCGTCTTCGGCGGTCAGTTCCCGACGAGCGCGACGATCCCGCGGCTGTTCTTCCTGCACGTCTTCCTCATCCCGGCCGCGATCGGAGGGCTCATCGCCGTCCACATGGCGATCCTCGTCCGACAGAAGCACACCGAGGCGCAGCGCGACGGGGACGTGGCCGCCCCGGGAGCGGGGGACGGCACCCCGCACGCGACCGGGGAAGCGCCGAGCGGGAGCGGAGGGCCCGAAACGACCGACGGGGGCGCCCGTCTCATCGACCGCGACGACGACAGCGTCGTGATCGGGCTGCCGGCGTTCCCGAATCAGGCCGCGGTGAGCGCGGTCGTGTTCTTCCTCACGATGGCCGTGCTCTCGCTGCTCGCCGGGCTGCTCCCCGTTCACAACATCGCTCAATACGGACCGAACGACCCGGCGTCGACGCCGTCGCTCGTCATGCCGGACTGGTTCCTGATGTGGGGGTACGGATTCTTAAAGCTCACCCCCTCGTGGATGAGCTTCGACGTGCTCGGGATCCACGTCAGTTCGGAGTTCGTGGGCGGGCTGCTCCTCCCGAGTCTGGTGTTCGTCGCCGTGGCGGTCTGGCCGTTCATCGACCGCGCGGAGGAGCCGGAGCACTTCACGCGGAACTACCTCGACCGACCGTTCCCGACCGCGGTCGGCATCGTCGGCGTCACGCTCGTCATGATCGCGTCTATCGCCGGCATGGACGTGATCCTCGCCGAGATCCTCGGCACGTCGACGGCCGCGCTCCGTCCCTACCTGATCGCCGCGATCGTGCTCGTTCCCGCCGCGGCCGGCACCCTCACCTACGCCGTCCTCGGCGGCTTCGGGGACGACTCGGAGGGGGGCCCGCCCTCGGGTGACGACGAGGGGCCGCCGGAACCGAGCCGCGACGACTCGCCGACGCGAACGGGGGGGTCGGACGATGACTGAGTCGAGCGGAACTCGGCTGGCGGAGCTGTCGCCGCGTCGGTACCGCTGGGCGGATCGAGCGACGAAACTGGCCGGCGTGGGGCTGATCGCCGCCGGACTCGACGCGGGCGGCGGCACGCTCGCGGGCGTCGCGTTCGCGGCGCTCGGCGTCGCGCTCGGCCTCGCGACCGTTCTCATCGACAAACAATGACTGACACGACAGACACGACGGGCGAATCGACACGCGACGAGGCCGGCACCGCGCGCCGCGACTTCCTGAAGGGAGTCGGAGCGGCGGCCGCCGTCGGCGCCACCGGGCTGGGATCCGCGCAGGATCTCACCGAGATGAACACACTGGATGTGGTCGACGACCCGATCGGCAACTACCCGTACCGCGACTGGGAGGACCTCTACCGCGAGGAGTGGGACTGGGACGGCAAGGCCCGTTCGACGCACAGCGTCAACTGCACGGGCAGCTGCTCGTGGCAGGTGTACACGCGGAACGGGCAGGTGTGGCGCGAGGAGCAGGCCGGCGACTACCCCCGCTTCGACGAGTCGCTTCCCGACCCGAACCCGCGCGGCTGTCAGAAGGGGGCGTGCTTCACCGACTACGTGAACGCCGACCAGCGCGTCACGCACCCGCTCCGCCGGACCGGCGAGCGGGGCGAGGGGAAGTGGGAGCGGATCTCCTGGGACGAGGCGCTCACCGAGATCGCCGAGGAGGTCATCGACGCCGTCGAGGACGAGGAGTACGACGCGATCAGCGGCTTCACGCCGATCCCGGCGATGAGCCCCGTCTCGTTCGCCTCGGGGAGCCGCCTCGTCAACCTGCTCGGCGGCGTCAGCCACTCCTTCTACGACTGGTACTCCGACCTCCCGCCGGGCCAGCCGATCACGTGGGGGACCCAGACCGAGAACGCCGAGAGCGCCGACTGGTACAACGCCGACTACATTATCGCGTGGGGCTCGAACATCAACGTCACGCGGATCCCCGACGCGAAGTACTTCCTCGAAGCGGGGTACGACGGCGCCAAGCGCGTCGGGATCTTCACCGACTACAGCCAGACGGCGATCCACTGCGACGAGTGGATCGGTCCCGATCCCGGCAGCGACACCGCGCTCGCGCTCGGGATGGCCCGCACCATCGTCGACGAGGGGTTGTACGACGAGGAGCATTTAAAAGAGCAGACGGACATGCCGCTGCTCGTCCGCGAGGACACCGGGAAGTTCCTCCGCGCGAGCGAGGTGTCCGGGCTCGACGTCGATGCCGACCGCCCGGAGAAGGTGTTCGTCATGCAGGACGCCGACGGCGGCCTCCGGACGGCGCCCGGCTCGCTCGGTGAGCGGGACGGACAGCACGACCACTCACTGAGCATCGAGCTCGACTTCGACCCCGACCTCGACGCCGAGCGCACGGTTCAGACGACCGACGGCGCGGTCGAGACCCGCACCGTCTGGCTGAACCTCCGCGACGAGCTGTCGGAGTACACTCCCGAGGTGGTCAACGAGATCACCGGCGTCGGGAGGCAGACACACCAGAAGATCGCCCGCGAGTTCGCCGAGGTCGACCGCGCGAAGATCATCCACGGGAAGGGGGTCAACGACTGGTACCACAACGACCTCGGCAACCGCGCGATCCAGCTGCTCGTCACGCTCACCGGGAACCTCGGTCGACAGGGGACGGGCCTCGACCACTACGTCGGCCAGGAGAAGATCTGGACGTTCAAGGGGTGGAAGAACCTCTCGTTCCCGACCGGAAGCGTCCGGGGCGTCCCGACGACGCTGTGGACGTACTACCACGCCGGGATCATGGAGAACACGGACCCGGAGACCGCGGCGAAGATCCGGGAGTCGATAGATAAGGGGTGGATGCCGCTGTACCCGAGCGAGCGCGACGACGGCAGCCGTCCGGACCCCAGACTCATGTTCGTCTGGCGCGGGAACTACTTCAACCAAGCCAAGGGGAACATCGCCGTCGAGGAGGAGCTGTGGCCGAAGCTCGACCTGGTCGTCGACATCAACTTCCGGATGGACTCGACGGCGCTCAACAGCGATATCGTCCTTCCGACGGCGAGCCACTACGAGAAGCACGACCTGTCGGTGACGGACATGCACACGTACGTCCACCCGTTCACGCCGGCGGTCGAGCCGCTGGGCGAGTCGAAGACGGACTGGCAGATCTTCCGCGAGCTCGCCGCGAAGATTCAGGAGCTCGCCGAGGAGCGCGGCACGGAGCCGATCGAGGACCGGAAGTTCGACCGCGAGATCGACCTCCAGTCCGTTCACGACGACTACACGCGCGATTGGATCGACAACGAGCCCGGCGCGCTGGCCGAGGACAAGGCGGCCGCGGAGTTCATTCTCGAGAACTCCGAGGAGTCGAACCCGGAGGGCGCCGACGAGCAGCTCACGTTCGACGACATCGAAGCGCAGCCGCGTCGCCTCCTCGAGACGGGCGACCACTGGTCGTCGGACATCGAGGAGGGCCAGGCGTACTCGCCGTGGAAGGACTACGTGCAGGAGAAGAACCCGTGGCCGACGTTCACCGGACGCCAGCAGTATTACATCGACCACGACTGGTTCTTAGAGCTCGACGAGCAGCTCCCCACGCACAAAGACGGGCCGGTGCTCCAGGAGAAGTCGGAGTACCCGCTGAGCTACAACACGCCGCACAGCCGCTGGTCGATCCACTCGACGTGGCGCGACGACAGCAAGATGCTCCGGCTGCAGCGCGGCGAGCCGACCGTCTACCTCAACCCCGAGGACGCCGAGGAACGCGGGATCGAGGACGGCGACACCGTGCGGGTGTACAACGACCTCGACTCGGTCGAGGTGCAGGCGAAGATCTACCCGAGCGGGGAGCCCGGCACCGTCCGGCACTTCTTCAGCTGGGAGCGGTTCCAGTACCCCGACCGCAACAACTTCAACTCGCTCGTGCCGATGTACATGAAGCCGACCCAGCTCGTCCAGTATCCCGAGGACACGGGCGAGCACCTCCACTTTTTCCCGAACTACTGGGGCCCGACCGGGGTGAACAGCGACGTCCGGATCGAGGTCGAGCCGGTCGAGGAGGAGCCGGCGTCGCTCGACGCCGGCCCGCTCGGGGCGTCGGCGACGTGGTCTGAGTCGTCCGGTTCGGGGTCGGAGTCGACCGATTCGGGGTCGACGTCGCGCGGCGCGTTGGGTCGCGTCTCGGACCTGCTCGGAGGTGACGGCCCATGAGCAAGACCACCGACGACACGGTCCGTCAGGCCGACGACGCCGCCCGGCAGACCGACGACGGCGACGTCCCCCTCGCGGAGGGCGTGGACCATCAGGTCGCGATGGTGATGGACCTGAACAAGTGCATCGGCTGCCAGACGTGTACGATCGCGTGTAAGACCAACTGGACCGAGTCCGGGGGACGCGAGTACATGTACTGGAACAACGTCGAGACGAAGCCCGGCGCCGGCTACCCCCGCGACTGGGAGGAGATGGGCGGCGGCTGGGACGAGGACGGGCAGTCCCGGACGCCCGGCCAGCTCCCGGAGCAGGAGGACTACGGCCGCGCGTGGGAGTTCAACCACGAGGCGATCATGTACGAGGGGAGCGACGAGCCGCTCCGTCCCATGGAGAACGCGGACTGGGGGCCGAACTGGGACGAGGACGAGGGCGCCGGCGAGTACCCCAACTCCTACTACTTCTACCTCCCCCGGATCTGCAACCACTGCACCCACCCCTCCTGCGTGGAGGCGTGCCCGCGCTCCGCGATCTACAAGCGCGAGGAGGACGGGATCGTCCTCGTCGACCAGGACCGCTGCCGCGGCTACCGGTACTGCGTCGAGGGGTGTCCGTACAAGAAGGTGTTCTACAACGCGCAGACGAAGACCAGCGAGAAGTGCATCTTCTGTTACCCCCGGATCGAGGGGGAGGGACCGGAGGGCGAGGTGCGGCCCCCATCCTGTGCCGAGGACTGCCCGCCGCAGCTCCGGCACGTCGGCTTCCTCGACGACGAGGACGGGCCGATCTACAAGCTCGTGAACGAGTACGAGGTCGCCCTGCGGCTCCACCCCGAGTACCGCACGGAGCCGAACGTCTACTACATCCCGCCGTTCGCGCCGCCGCAGACGTCGGAGAGCGGCGAGACGGTGGACGCGGAGCGCATCCCGCGCAACTACCTGGAGGAGCTGTTCGGCCCGCAGGTGAACGAGGCGCTCAACACGATCAACCGCGAGCGCGACCGGGTCAGACAGGGCGAGGAGAGCGAGCTCATGGAGATCCTCTCGACCGTGAACAACGACGACCAGTACCGGCTGGAGGTGTTCGACGATGGAGCGTGACGCCGATCGGCCCGGCGACGACGAGGTCGACGACCGCGGAATCGGCTCGCGGGAGCTCGTCGTCGCGGCCGCGCTCGCGCTCGCCGTCGTGGCCGCGACCGCCGCCTTCCCCGCGGCCGTCGACGCGCGCGCGGCCTACGAGATCCCGGTCGAGGGACAGTCGAGCGCCGGCGACCTCGCGGAGCCGACCGGGGACGCGTGGGAGTCCGTCGAGACGGTGACCGTCCCGATGAGCAGCACCGGCGCGGCGGTGCCGGGCGGCGCCGACACCACCGTCGAGTCTGTCCGCGTCGAGGCCGCGCGGACCGACGAGCGGCTCTACCTCCGGCTGTCGTGGAGCGACCCCACGGCGAACGAGTCGACGGACTCGCTCCGCGCGTTCGCCGACGCCGCCGCGGTCCAGCTCCCCGTCGCCTCGGAGTCGCGGCCGCCGATCGCGATGGGATCGACCGACAACCGGGTGAACGTCTGGTACTGGAACGCCGCCGACGGGACGGAGTCACTGCTCGCCGGCGGCGCCGGGAGCACGACGCAGATTTCGGAGTCGGCGGTGGAGACGACCGCGACGCACACCGGCGACCGGTGGGCCGTCGTGTTCACCCGGCCGCTCTCGTCCGACCGCGCGAACGTGACCGACGTCGACCCGGACCAAGACGTGAACGCCGCGTTCGCGGTCTGGGAGGGGGGTAACGACGAGCGCTCCGGGCAGAAGGCCGCGAGCGAGTGGTACTACCTCTCGCTCGGGCCGGCCGAAGGCGGGGCCCCCTACGAGACGGTGCTGTGGGCGCTCGCCGGGGTCGCCGTCGTGTTCACCACGCTCGTGACCGTCGAGGGGATCCGCCGGACGAGGGGTGAGTGACCGTGTCGGAACCGATCGCCGAACGTGACGGTCCCGGGTTCGACGAGGGGCTCCGGACCGACGCGATCGACGAGGAGGCCGCGGCGCGCGGAAGCGTCTACGCGCTGGCGGCGGCGGCCTTCGCCGAGCCGAGCGGCGGCGTCCACGAGCGGTTCGCGGACGGCTCGCTCGACGAGTCGATGGCGACGCTCGTCGACCGGACCGGCCTCGACGTTGACCCGCCCGACCTGACCGTGGCGGACGACCGCGAGACGCTCGCGGCCCGGTACAACGACCTGTTCGTCATCGGCTACTCCGAGGTGATCGACGGGACGGACGGAACGGTCGAGAACCAGGGACCGCCGGCCTCCCTGTACGAGTCGACGTACCGCTCCGACGTGTCGTGGAACGACGTGAACCTCGACCTCGCTCGGGCGTACGAGCACTTCGGCTGCGAGGTCGGCGGCGACGAGCGCCGCCACCACGACCACGTCCGCCTGGAGCTCGAGTTCGCGGGGTATCTCTGTCGCCTGGCCGCCGCGGGCGACGACGCGTCGGGAGACGCGGAGCCCGCGAACCTCGACCGCGCCCGACTGGACTTCCACGACCGCCACCTCTCCGTCCTCGCGTCGGGGCTTCGGACGGCCCTCGACGAGGAGCCCGGCACGAGCGTCTACGGTCGCCTCGCGCGCTTCCTCGACGCCTTCGTCGCCGCCGACGTCGACGACCTCGCGGATCGTCTCGACGCCGGTGCGGGGGGCGACCGCGAACACGCGGTCACCGACGGTTCGGACGGGGGTGAGCGGTCGTGAGCTCACCGACCGAATGGGCGAACGGGCGGACGACGCCGTCGGCACCGATCGGTCGCCTCGGCGGTCGCGTGGGGTCGATCGGCCTGCTCGCCGCCGTCGGCGTCGGCGTCGCGACCGCGGTCCGCGTGCTGTACAACGCGCCGTTCGAACCGGCCGGGTTCGCGTCGGGGTTGGTACCGGTCACCGGGACGGTCGCGGCGCTCGCGAGCGGCGTCGCGCTCGCCGTCGTCGCGCTCTCGGCGGACCGTTCCGCGGTCCGCGTCGGGCTCCTGTTCGCCGGGGTGTTCGGCGTGCTCGCGACGGCGTCCGACGCGGCGACCGTCGCCGCGGCCGTCGCGATCCCGGGCGGCGCCGCGGTCGCGTTCGCCCGCGCGCTGGGACCGCCGTCGACCTACTTCGAGCTCCGGCGCGCCGTCCTCGCGCTGGCGTTCGCGCTCGCCGCCGGACTCTCGCTCGCCGCGACGGCCGGGATCGCCGGCCCCGCCGTCCGATCGGCCGGGTCCGTCGCCTTCCTCGGGGGAGTGACGCTGCTCGTCGTGCGGGCCGAGGGCGACCCCGTCGCGCTCGTCGCGGGCGCGACCGCGTTCGCGGGGGTCGTTCTCGCGAGCGCCGCCGCGCCGTACGTCACCGGGAGCGCGCTGCTCGTCGGGTTCGCGGTCGTCGGGAGCCCGCACCTGCTCGCCGCGACCGCGGCGTTCGGCGGGGTCGCCGCCGCCGTCGCCGGGCTCCGCGAGGGCGACGCGTGGCTCGCGATCGGCGCGGTCCTCCTGGTTCTCGCGGGGGTCCCCGCGACGCCGGGAGCCGCGACCGCCGTCTGTCTCGGCGCCGCGCTCGCGACCCTGGGCGCCGAGGAGCTCCTGGGCGAACCGGGCGGGCCGGACTCGGCTGGTCCGACGACCGAGAACGGGGTGAGCGCCCGATGAGGGACCCGGAGGAGGCGACGGACGGGCCGACTGACCCCCGCGTCCACCCCGAGGAGAGCCCGGGGTTCGGCGAGGAGCCGGACGGGCTCGAGGACATCGAGGTGAGCCGCGACGTGACGATCGGCGACGCGAGCCCGCGAGAGCTGCAGGCGACGGACACGGCCCCGCTCCGCGGGACCGACGCGGCCGCGAAGATCGAGGACCTCGTCGACGGCGACCCGGTCGAGCGCCGGCGGGCGGCGCTGGCGCTGGGCGATGGGCGACCGAGCGAGGCCGCCGTCGACGCGCTGATCGAACACGGCCTCGCCGACGCCGACGCCGACGTGCGCCAGTTCGCCGTCGAGGCGCTCGGCGAGCTCGGCGGCCAGCGGGCGGGCGAGGCCGCGGTCGCGGCGTGTGACGACTCCGACCCGTGGGTCCGCGCCGAGGCCGTCGTCGCGCTCGACCGGATCGACCGCGGCGAGTACGCGGCGACAATCGAGGCGGCGCTGGACGACGACCACCACGCGGTCGTCAGAAACGCGATGGTCTCGCTGTTCAAAAGCCGCGGCGAGGCGCTGCGCCCGGTCCTGCTCGAGCTGTCGCACGCGGAGAGCGAGCGGCTCAGGGAGTGGGCCGTCCACCTGCTCGCCGGCGTCGACGACGAGCGCGCGCTCGAACGCCTCGAAGCGGTCGCGAGCGACGAGACGGAGCCGAAGGTCGTGCGGAGCACCGCCGCCCGCGCCATCGACGCCGACCCCGGGAAGTTCCGGCGGCAGTTCAGCGGCGGCACCGAGAACGACAGCGCCGACCTGCCCGGCGAGAGCACGCTCAACCGGAGACCGGACCTGTGAAGCGACTTCGAAACGCCGACGCCGACCACACCACCATGACAGATCCCACCGTTGACACGCCCGACGACGCAGACGCCGCCGACGAACCGACCGATCACGAGTCGCCAGCCGACGCCGTGGAGGCCGAGCTCCGGAAGGTCCGCGACCCGGACGCCGGCGTGAGCGTGTTCGAGGCGGGCGTCGTCGAGGACGTCGCGGTCGACGACGGCGCCGCGACGGTCACCGCGGACCTGCGCGAGTTCCCCCGTGACGCGGCCGAGCGAGTGTCGGCCGCCATGGTCCGGGCCGCCTCCGACGCGCCGGGGGTGTCGAACGCGCGGATCGAGCAGGTCGATCCGAGCCCGGACCTCGACGGCCGCGCGTCGGGGATGGGAACCGCGGACCGGGTGATCGCGGTCGCGAGCACGAAGGGCGGCGTCGGGAAGACGACGGTCGCGACGACGCTGGCGTGCGCGCTCGCGGCCGGGAGTGGCGGCGAGGAGACCGACGGCGAGGACGGCGACGCCCCCTCAGTCGGCCTGTTCGACGCCGACATCTACGGCCCCAACGTCCCGGAGGTCGTCGGCGCGAGCGGCCCCGTCTACAGCGACGACGACGGGAACCCCGTCCCGGTCGACGTCGGCGGGTTGGAGGTGATGAGCGTCGGGCTGCTCTCGGACGACGGCCCGCTCGCGTGGCGGGGCGCGATGGCGCACGACGCGCTCTCGGACCTGTTCGAGACCGCCGCCTGGAGCGACCCGGACACCGTCGTCGTCGACATGCCGCCCGGGACGGGAGACGTGGCGCTGACGACCCTCCAGGAGGTGCCCGTCGACGGCGTCGTCCTCGTCACGACGCCGTTCCACGCCGCCGTCTCCGACACCGCGCGGGCGCTGGAGCTGTTCGAGGAGAACGACGTGCCCGTGCTCGGCGTCGTCTCGAACATGGGGGAGTTCGTCTGCGACGAGTGCGGCACCCCCCACGACCTGTTCGGCGGCGACGACCCGATCGAGGCGCTCGATCTGCCGGTGCTCGCGGACCTCCCCTTCGATCCGGAGATGCAGTCGACGCCGGCGCCGAACGCCGACGCGCTCCCCGAGTACGCGACCGACCTCGCCGCCGCGGTCGACGAGCGGTACGACGAGGTCTGGACGGTCGACCCGCCCGAGGACGCCGTCGACCTGCGCGGTCTCGATTCGGAGACGCGTAAGGAGCGCGTCGAGACGCGGTTCCGCGGGCTCGACGCCGGCGAGGAGTGTCTCATCGTGAGCGACCGCGACCCGGCGCCCGTCCGTGGGTTCCTGCTCGACCTGGTCGACGCCGAGGAACTCCCGAGCTTCCGCGTCAAGCGACAGAACCCGGAGACGTGGTTCGCGAAGGCGACGCGGCCGTAATCGCCCTTCTCGTTACTGTCGGACGTATCCGTCGGTGAGACGTTCGCTTCCGGTTTCGATCGGCACGGGTACGGCGGCGATCATTTATAAAGAGTTGATGCGGTGGCGCGCGCCTCCGAGCGGCCGTTTATAAACGGCCGCGAGGAGCGCGTGCGAGGGAGGCG
>Ga0207414_1000941_pt1 | contig 11472 bp, 8 predicted proteins | sample PonA231FremontCA_2_FD_187269 | JGI IMG/M metagenome (GOLD analysis project Ga0207414, IMG submission 187269) | Marine sediment microbial community from Fremont, CA, USA - Pond A23 Sediment 1 (SPAdes) | ecosystem: Environmental > Aquatic > Marine > Unclassified | place: USA: Fremont, California... | reverse complement strand
ATGACGGCATCGCCATGGGCCACGACGGCATGCTCTATTCGCTGCCCAGCCGCGACCTGATCGCTGACAGCGTCGAGTACATGGTCAACGCGCACTGCGCCGACGCCCTGGTGTGCATCTCCAACTGCGACAAGATCACCCCGGGGATGCTCAACGCCGCCATGCGCCTCAACATCCCGGTGATCTTCGTCTCCGGTGGCCCCATGGAGGCGGGCAAGACCAAGCTGCTCGACCACAAGATCGACCTGATCGATGCCATGATCTTCGCCGCCGACGACCAGTACAGCGACGAGGAGATCGAAGAGATCGAGCGCAGCGCCTGTCCCACCTGCGGCAGCTGCTCGGGCATGTTCACCGCCAACTCGATGAACTGCCTGATGGAGGCGCTGGGCCTGGCGCTGCCCGGCAACGGCACCGTGCTGGCGACCCACGCCGACCGTCGCCGGCTGTTCGAGGAGGCGGGCCACCGCATCGTCGAGCTGGCCAAACGCGTCTACGAGGGTGACGAGGCGCACCTGCTGCCGCGTGCCATCGGCTCTAAGGCGGCGTTCAAGAACGCCATGACCCTGGATATCGCCATGGGCGGTTCCACCAATACCATCCTGCACCTGTTGGCCGCCGCCCAGGAGGGCGAGGTGGACTTCACCATGGCCGACATCGACCGCCTCTCGCGGGAGGTGCCGCAGCTCTGCAAGCTGGCCCCCAACACCCAGCAGTACCATATCGAGGACTGCCACCGCGCCGGCGGCATCATGGCCATCCTCGGCGAGCTCGACCGCGCCGGGGTGCTGGATACCCGCGTGCCCACCGTCTACGGCGATACCCTCAAAGACGCGCTGGACGAATGGGACATCATGCGCCGTCCCAGCGCCGAGGTGGTGGAGTTCTACAAGGCCGGTCCCGGCGGCATTCCCACCCAGACCGCCTTCTCCCAGGCCGCGCGCTGGCCGAGCCTCGACGGCGACCGCGCCAGCGGCTGCATCCGCAACCTCGAGCACGCCTTCTCCCGCGAGGGTGGCCTGGCCGTGCTGTTCGGCAACATTGCCGAGGATGGCTGCGTGGTGAAGACCGCCGGGGTCGACGAGTCGATTCTGGTCTTCGAGGGACCGGCCCACGTGGTGGAGTCTCAGGATCAGGCGGTGGCCGACATCCTCGAGGGGAGGGTGAAGGAGGGCGACGTGGTCATCATCCGCTACGAAGGCCCCAAGGGCGGCCCCGGCATGCAGGAGATGCTCTACCCGACCAGTTACCTGAAGTCGAAGGGCCTGGGCAAGGCGTGCGCGCTGCTCACCGACGGGCGCTTCTCGGGCGGCACCTCGGGGCTCTCCATCGGCCACGCTTCGCCGGAGGCCGCCGCCGGCGGCGCCATCGGGTTGGTGGAGCCGGGCGACATCATCCAGATCGACATCCCCAAGCGGGCGATCAACGTCAAGCTCTCCGCCGAGGAACTGGCGAAGCGCCGCGCGGCGGAGGAGGCCAAGGGAGCGGACGCCTGGAAGCCCAGCATCCCGCGCGACCGCAAGGTCTCGGCGGCGCTCAAGGCCTACGCGCTGCTCGCCACTTCCGCCGACAAGGGCGCGGTGCGCGATCTGAGCCGCCTCGACTAGTGTCCGGCAGGCGCCAGGCCATGGCGTCTGCCGGTGACTCTGACCCCAGCAGGGAAGCGCGTTCGATGAAGACACAGCTCCTCAATGTCGGCCTGGTCGGCTACGGCATGGCCGGCCGCACCTTTCACGCCCCGCTGATTCAGGCCACGCCGGGCCTGGAGCTCAGCGTCGTGGTCAGCCGCGACGCCGAGCGTGTCCACGCCGATCACCCCGAGCTCGAGGTGCTGCCCAAGGCGGCGCCGCTCTTCGCCCGGCGCGACATCGACCTGGTGGTGATCGCCACCCCCAACGACACCCACTTCCCTCTGGCCAAGGCGGCGCTGGCGGCCGGCAAGCACGTGGTGATCGACAAGCCCTTCAGCGTCAACGCCTCCGAGGCGCGCCTGCTCAAGGCCCAGGCCGATGGCGCCGAGCGCCTGTTGAGCGTCTTCCACAACCGCCGCTGGGACAGTGACTTCCTGAGCCTCAAGGCGCTGCTCGAGGCCGGTACCCTGGGCCGCGTGGTGGCGCTGGAGTCACGCTTCGACCGCTTCCGCCCCCGGGTCACCGACCGCTGGCGCGACCACCACAGACCGGGCGGGGGCATCTGGTACGACCTCGGCCCGCACCTGCTCGACCAGGCGCGGCTGCTGTTCGGCATGCCCAAGGCGATACTGCTGGAACTCGCCACCTCGCGCGAGGGCGCCGAGGTGGACGACGACTTCCTGGCGCTGCTGGAGTATGACCGCCTGCGGGTGAGCCTGCAGGCCAGCTCGCTGGTCGCCGAGCCCACCCCGCGCTTCCGGGTGCACGGCACCCGCGGCAGTTTCGTGAAGTATGGCGTCGACCCGCAGGAAGCCTGGCTGAAGGAGGGCCGCACACCGTCGGCGGGCTGGGGCGTGGATACCTCACCGGGGCTGCTGACCCTCGACGAGGGGAGCGGCGAGGGGACGGCGATGACGCGTCGCGACGCCCCCCTGCTGGCGGGCGACTACCTCGCTTTCTATGCCGGTATCGCCCAGACGCTGATCGATAACGTGCCGCCGCCGGTGACCAGCGAAAGTGCACTGGAGGTGATGCTGATGCTGGAAGCGGGGCTCGACAGCTACCGCCAGAGTCGCTGGGTCAAGCTCAAGGAGGGCAGCAGCGCGCTGCGCCGGCTGCACTCAGGCTAGCGCCAGGGCGGGACTCACCACAGGGCGGTATCCACGGGTGCCTCGCCGCGCAGTCTGTCGCGGGCGATGTACAGCGCCGCAATGGCGCGGGCCTCGTGGAAGTCTTCCCGCGCCAGCAGCGCTGAGAGCTCATCGAGGGCGTGGGTCTCGACGATCAAGGGCTCGGGCTCGTCGCCGGGCAGGCGCTTGGGATAGAGGTCGCTGGCCAGCAGCACCTGCATGCGGTGGCCCATGTAGTTGGGGGCCAGCGACAGCTCCACCAGCGGTTCAATCCGGTGGGCGCCGAAGCCGCACTCCTCCATCAGCTCACGGTTGGCCGCGGTGACGATATCCTCGCCGGGGTCGACTAGGCCCTTGGGCAGCGTCAGCACGTAATCCTCGAAGCCGGCGGCATATTCGCGGATCAGCAGCACATGGTCGGGATCGGGCATGGCCACGATCATCACCGCGCCGATCCCCTGGCCGGTGCCGGAGAGTCGCTCGAAGGTGCGCTCCTCGCCGTTGGAAAAGCGCAGCTCCAGCGCTTCAACCTGAAACAGGCGACTCTGCGCCACTTGGCGCCGGTTGAGGATGCGTGGCTTGGTGGGCCAGGACCGGGTGGCGTCGTGCTGGTCGGACATGGGCGGAATTCCCTATGGCGGGCGGTAAGGGGGCCGGTGGGCACTGTGCGCCCCGGGCGGCGATTCGCTACAATACTACGTTTGCACGGCCCACTGTTTCCACGGCCCTCGACGCACCCCGGAGTAGCGATGATCGACTGGCGCGCCATCGACACCGTCCTGCTGGACATGGACGGTACCCTGCTGGATCTGCATTTCGACAGCCACTTCTGGCTCGAGCATCTGCCGCGGCGCTACGTGGAGCTGCATCGCCTGGACGAGGCCACCCAGGAGACGCTGCGCGCGCGCATCATTCGCGAACAGGGCACGCTCAACTGGTACAGCCTGGCGTACTGGAGCCGCGAGCTGGGGGTCGACGTGGTGGCGCTCAAACGCGAGGTGCAGCACCTGATCGGCCTGCGCAGCGATGCCCTGGACTTTCTCAAGTGGCTCAAGACGGCGCATCCGCGCGTGGTGCTGGCCACCAATGCCGACCGCCAGAGCCTCTCGCTCAAGCTCCCGCTTACCGGGCTGGAGGCCTACCTGGACGCCATCGTCTCCTCGGAAGACCTCGGCGTGCCCAAGGAGGAGCAGGCCTTCTGGTTCGCCTTGCAGGAGCGCGAGCCCTTCGACCCCCAGCGGACCCTGTTTATCGACGACAACGCTGCGGTGCTGGAGAGCGCCCGCGAATTCGGCATTCGCCACCTGCTGGGTATCAAACAGCCCAACAGCCAGCGTCCGGAAAAGGCCCTCAAGGAGTTCATCGCGCTGGACCGCTTTGCCAGCATTCTGCCCGACGCACGGCCGCTGGCCGCCGGCCCTGACGAGAGGGGCTGCCATGGATAGCGTGCGTCTCGACAAGTGGCTGTGGGCGGCGCGCTTTTTCAAGACCCGGGCACTCGCCAAGAAAGCCATCGAGGGCGGCAAGATCCACTACGAAGGGGCGCGCGCCAAGACCAGCAAGTCGGTCCAGGTGGGTGCGATCATCCGCGTGCCTCAGGGCTGGGACACCCTGGAGGTGGAAGTGCTGGCGTTGTCCGACCAGCGTCGCGGTGCCCCCGAGGCTCGCGCCCTCTACCGCGAGACCGAACAGAGCGTCGCGCACCGCGAGCGCGAGGCGGAGGCGCGACGGCTGACCAACCAGGCCATGCAGCATCCGCTCAAGCGCCCGGACAAGAAGCAGCGTCGCGAGATCAAGAGGTTCAAGGAATCCAAATGACCGACCAGATTCAGCGTTTTCTCTTCGAGCGTACCAACGTGCGCGGCGAGATCGTCACCCTCGAGCGCGCCTTCGGCGAGGTGCTCGAGCGCCATGAATACCCGCCCGCGGTCAACCGCCTGCTGGGTGAGCTGCTTGCGGCGGTGGCCCTGCTGACCGACACCGTCAAGCTCGACGGCACCCTGAGCATCGAGGTGCGCGGCCAGGGGGCGCTGAGTCTGCTGATGGCCGAGTCCAACCCGGGCGGTGAGCTGCGCGCCATCGCCCGGCTGGCCGAGGAAGCGGCGATTCCCGAGGGCCGGGCGGGCTTTCGCGAACTGGTCGGCGAGGGGCAGATCATGATTACCCTCGACCCCACCGATGGTCAGCGCTATCAGGGTATCGTGGCGTTGGAGCATGACAGCCTGTCGGCCTGCCTGGCGGCCTATTTCGCCCAGTCCGAGCAGCTGCCGACGCGGCTCTGGCTGGTCGCCGATGAGCAGCGTGCCGCCGGCCTGCTGCTGCAGCGCCTGCCCGATGACTCCCAGAACCAGGATGCCGACGCCTGGGAGCGCGCCGTGGTGCTGGCCGAGACGGTCACGGCGGAGGAGCTGCTGGGGCTCGACCCGCTCGAGGTGCTGCGCCGGCTCTACCATGAGGAGACGGTGCGGGTGTTCGACCCCAAGGCGCTGCGTTTCGGCTGCACCTGCTCACGCGAGCGCATCGCCTCGGCGCTGCTGACGCTGGGCGAGCAGGAACTGCAGGAGATCCTGGCCGAACAGGACAGCATCGACACGCAGTGCCATTTCTGCCATACCCGCTATCACTTCTCTTCGCACGAGGTGGCGGCGATGCTGGCCGGCCCGTCGGGGACGCCGCAGACCTTGCATTGACAACCCCCATGGGGCGATGCGCGGGCGGTGAACGCTACGCCCAGCGCCGTGAACGTCACCGATGTAGTAGTAAAACTACATGATCTTCGCCTAAAAATGGCGTTTCCCGGCGCTGGCGTTTTTGCCATAATGAGCTCGATTTTGCGCTCCGGTCTCCCCGCCACAAGACGACAATGATCCGCAGGGGATCCTGGCACGACCCATGTTGCGTCACCGACGCCCGGCACACGAGAGAGCAGCGGCCGCAAGGCCCAGGAAACGACATGACCACGACTCAAGCCGTCCCCCAGCAAGCCGCCCGATCCCACGTCAACCTGTGCAGCGCCGAACTGATCGAGAGGGCAGTGGCCAGCGGGGAGGGGCGCCTGGCCGCCAACGGGGCGCTGGTGGTGAACACTGGTGCCCGCACCGGTCGCTCGCCCAAGGATCGCTTCATTGTCGATGAGGCCAGCACCAGCGAGCGGATCGACTGGGGCAGCGTCAATCGCCCGTTCGACGCCCAGGCCTTCGATGCGCTGTGGGCGCGCGTCGAGGCGTACCTGGCCGACGGCGAGCGCTATGTCTCCGAGCTCCACGTGGGCAGCGACCCGGTCCACTACCTGCCGGTCAGCGTCACCACCGAAACCGCCTGGCACGGCCTGTTTGCACGCACCATGTTCGTGCGTCCCGACGCCTACAACCCCGCCGTGAAGGCGGAGTGGACCATCCTCAATGCGCCCTTTTTCGCCTGCGACCCGGCGCGTGACGGCACCCACTCCGACGGCTGCGTGATCATCAACTTCGCCCAGCAGAAGGTGCTGATTGCCGGCATGCGCTACGCCGGTGAAATGAAGAAGGCGATGTTCTCGGTACAGAACTTTCTGCTGCCCGATGCCGACGTGCTGCCCATGCACTGCTCGGCCAACGTCGGCGAAGATGGCGAGACCACGCTGTTCTTCGGTCTCTCCGGCACCGGCAAGACCACGCTCTCCGCCGACCCGGCGCGCTATCTGATCGGCGACGACGAGCATGGCTGGGGGCCGGGCACCGTCTTCAATATCGAGGGCGGCTGCTACGCCAAGTGCATCGACCTTTCCGAGAAGAACGAGCCGATCATCTGGCAGGCCATTACCTTCGGCACCGTGCTCGAGAACGTGGTCCTCGACGATCGTCGCCAGCCCGACTACCACGACGACAGCCTGACCCAGAATTCGCGTGCCGCCTACCCGCTGGAGCACGTCGAGAAGCGTGTGCCCGAGAACCGCGCCGGTGAGCCCAACGCCATTGTCTTTCTGACCTGCGACATGTCGGGCGTGCTGCCGCCGGTTGCCGTGCTCTCCAAGGAAGCGGCCGCCTACCATTTTCTGTCCGGCTACACCGCCAAGGTGGGCTCCACAGAAATGGGCTCCTCGGCGGGCCTCGAGGCGACGTTCTCGACCTGTTTCGGTGCCCCCTTCTTCCCGCGGCCGGCGCGTGAATACGCCGACCTGCTGATCAAGCGCGTGGCCGAAAAGGATGCCCAGGTCTACCTGGTCAATACCGGCTGGACCGGTGGTGCCTACGGCGAGGGCGGCGCGCGCTTCTCCATTCCCACCACCCGCGCCATCATCAGTGCGATCCAGTCAGGCGTGCTGCGCGACGTCGACACCCGCCCGCTCGAGGGCCTGAACCTGGCCGTGCCCACCGCCGTGCCGGGCGTCGATTCGCGCCTGCTCGACCCGCGCGAGACCTGGGCGGACAAGACCGCCTACGACCGCAAGCGCCAGGAGCTGACCGCCAAGTTCGTCGACAACTTCAAGAAGTTCGAGGGCGTCAACGAGGCGATCGTCAAGGCGGGCCCCAGCCTGACCTGAGGCGCGCCAAGGCGAACCGTCGACGGCATCGACGGTCTGAGCGGGGGGAAGGAGGCAACTCCTTCCCCCCGCTTGCGTGCTGGCGTCATCGCGAGGGCAAGGCCGGCGCCAGGCTTCGACTACCGACGGAGAGAGACCATGAAACGACGGCATTTTCTGGGCGCGCTGGGCGCCGGCAGCCTCGCCGCTGTACTGCCGGGGTGGGCGTTGGCCCGCCCCAAGCCGGACCTGACGCGCGCCGCAGACCTCGAGGTGCTGGAACTCTCCGAGGCCGAATGGCGCGAGCGGCTGAGCGAGGCGCAGTTCGCGATCCTGCGCGAAGCGGGCACCGAGCCGGCCTTCTCCAGTCCGTTGAACGACGAGACGCGGCGCGGCGAGTACCGCTGCGCCGGCTGCGACCTGGTGCTGTTCAACAGTGACACCAAGTTCGAATCGGGCACCGGCTGGCCGAGCTTCTACGACCACGTCGAGGGGCATCTGTTGAGCCGCGTCGATTTCTGGATGGTCATTCCCCGCACCGAGTATCACTGCGCGCGTTGCGGCGGCCACCAGGGGCATGTGTTCGACGACGGCCCGGCGCCCACCGGACTGCGCTGGTGCAATAACGGCCTGGCGCTGACCTTCCACCCTGCGTAACCGCGCGCGGTCAGCGCCAAGCTGCCGGTAACGCCGGGCTTGTGGTACCTTGTCGCGATCGTCTGGACGTTGAATGGCCAAGGATTTCATGGACGCACACGACAAGATCATCAGCCGCCTCGCCGAGGAACTCGCCGTTCGCCCGCCCCAGGTCACGGCCACGGTGGCACTGCTCGACGGCGGAGCGACCGTGCCCTTCATCGCACGCTACCGCAAGGAGGTGACCGGCGGGCTCGATGACAGCCAGCTGCGTCAGCTCGACGAGCGCCTGGGCTATCTGCGCGAGCTGGAAGAGCGCCGCGAGGCGGTGCTCGCCGCCATCGACGAGCAGGGCAAGCTTACCGACGCGCTGGCCGCCAGCGTGCGCGCCGCAGAGACCAAGCAGCGCCTCGAAGACCTCTATCTGCCCTACAAGAAGAAGCGCCGCACCAAGGCGCAGATCGCCCGCGAGGCAGGGCTCGAGCCGCTGGCCGATGCGCTGCTGGCCGACCCCGGCCTGAATCCCGAGGCCGAGGCGGCGAGCTATCTTCGCCCGGCGGAAGGAGACACCCCCGCCATCGAGGATGCCAAGGCGGCGCTGGACGGCGCCAAGCAGATTCTCATGGAGCGCTTTGCCGAGGACCCCGAACTGGTCGGGCGCCTGCGTGAGCGGCTATGGCAGGAGGGCGAGCTCAGCGCCCGGGTGATCCCGGGCAAGGAGACTGAGGGCGCCAAGTTCGCCGACTACTTCGAGCACGACGAGGCGCTGGCCAAGGTCCCTTCGCACCGCGCGCTGGCCATGTTCCGTGGCCGCAACGAGGGCGTGCTGGCGCTGAGCCTGCGTCTGCCCGGCGAGGAGGAGGCCCCGCTGCATCCGGCCCAGGTGGCGATCGCTCTCCACGTTGAGATCCGTGACCAAGGCCGGCCCGCCGACAAGTGGCTGGCCGAGGTGGTGCGCTGGACCTGGCGGGTCAAGCTCTATACCCACCTGGAGACCGAGCTGATGGGGCGACTGCGCGAGCGCGCCGAGGCGCAAGCCATCGATGTGTTCGCCGCCAACCTCAAGGACCTGCTGCTGGCCGCCCCGGCGGGGCAGAAGGCGACGCTGGCCATCGACCCCGGCCTGCGCACCGGCTGCAAGGTGGCCGTGGTCGACGCCACCGGCCAGTTCCTGGCCCAGGCCACGATCTATCCCCATGCGCCGCGCAACGCCTGGGACGCTTCGCTTGCCGAGCTGGCCAGGCTGGTCGAGGCCCACGATGTGGCGCTGATCGCCGTGGGCAACGGCACCGCCAGCCGCGAGACCGACCGGCTCGCCGGCGAGCTGGTCACGGCCTTCGCGTCAAGGTCGGGGGCCGGCAGGCGCCAACTGGCCAAGGTGATGGTCAGCGAGGCCGGCGCTTCGGTCTATTCCGCTTCCGAGTATGCCTCCCGGGAGCTGCCGGATCTCGACGTCACCATCCGCGGCGCCGTCTCCATCGCCCGGCGCCTGCAGGACCCGCTGGCCGAGCTGGTCAAGATCGAGCCCAAATCCATCGGCGTGGGGCAGTACCAGCACGACGTCTCGCAGCTGCAGCTGTCTCGCAGCCTGGAGGCGGTGATCGAGGATTGCGTGAACGCCGTGGGCGTCGACCTCAATACCGCCTCGAGCGCGCTGCTCTCCCGCGTCGCCGGGCTCAACGCGTCGCTGGCCGACAACATCGTCGCCCGTCGCAATGCCGAGGGCGCCTTCAGCAGCCGCCGGGCGCTGCTCGAGGTCAGTCGTCTGGGGCCCAAGACCTTCGAGCAGTGCGCCGGTTTCCTGCGCATCCGCGATGGCGACAACCCGCTGGACGCCAGCGCCGTGCACCCCGAGGCCTACCCGCTGGTAGAGCGCATCGCCCAGCGCAGCGGCCGTCCGCTGGCCGGCCTGATCGGCGACAGCGCCACCCTCCGGTCGCTCAAGCCCGGCGACTTCGCCGACGCGCGCTTTGGCGAGCCCACGGTGATCGATATCCTCGCCGAGCTCGACAAGCCGGGCCGCGACCCGCGCCCCGAGTTCAAGGCGGCCGAGTTCCGCGAGGGGGTCGAAACCCTCAAGGATCTGGCGCCGGGCATGCTCCTCGAGGGCAGCGTGACCAATGTGACTCACTTTGGCGCCTTCGTTGACATCGGCGTCCACCAGGATGGCCTGGTGCACATCTCGGCGCTCTCCGAGAAGTTCATCGAGGACCCGCGCAGCGTCGTCAAGGCCGGCGATATCGTGCGCGTCAAGGTGATGAGCGTGGACCTGGCGCGCTCGCGCATCGCCCTCACCATGCGTCTGCATGACCAGCCGGAAGCGCCGGCGCAGACGCCGCGCGACACGCCGCGGCGCGGCGGCAAGGCCGAGCGCAGCCGCAAGCCGACCGAGCCGGGCGGCCAGATGGGCGCGCTGGGCGCCGCCCTGCTGCAGGCCAAGAAGGGTCGCTGACCTTGAAGCGCCGCCTGACGGCACCATAATCTGACGTTTGCCGGGCGCCTTGGCGCCCGCTTTTCCACATATGGGGTGACCATCTTGTCCGAATCGCTCAACAGCCGCGTTGCTCGACTCTCCGCCTTGGCCGACCAGGGCCGGGTCGGGCGTCTGCGTCGCGGCATTGAAAAGGAGGGGTTGCGGGTCGACGGCGAGGGGCGCATCGCGGCGACTTCGCATCCCGCTGCGCTGGGTTCCAAGCTGACCCATCCGCACATCACCACCGACTACTCCGAGGCGCTGCTGGAGTACATCACCCCGGTGACCTGCCGACCGGCCGACGCCATGGACTTCCTGGCCGACCTGCACCGCTACAGCTATCGCTATCTGGGCCGTGAGCTGATCTGGCCGGCCAGCATGCCCGCGCGCCTGGACGGCAACGACAGCGTGCCGATCGCCGACTACGGCACCTCCAACGTGGGCATCATGAAGCATGTCTACCGCAAGGGGCTGGATGTGCGCTACGGGCGGATCATGCAGTCCATCGCGGGGGTGCACTACAACGTCTCGCTGCCCGATGAGCTGTGGGAGCAGCTGCGCGAGATCGAGGGTGAGGCGCAGACGCCGCTGCGCGACTATCGCTCGGCGCGCTACTTCGGCCTGATCCGCAACTTCCGCCGCCACAGCTGGCTGCTGCTCTATCTGTTCGGCGCCTCGTCGGCGCTGGATCACAGCTTCCTGCCCGGCGGCAAGGTGCCCGAAAAGCTCCAGTGGCATGGCGACGAGACGCTGGTGTCGCGCTACGCCACCAGCCTGCGCATGTCCGACCTGGGCTACCAGAACAAGGTCCAGGAGCAGCTCAAGATCTGCTTCAACTCGCTCTCCAACTACGTCAACACCCTGCGCCACGCCATCGCCACGCCCTGGCGCGACTACCGCCAGCTGGGAGTGAAGGAGAACGGCGAGTGGCGCCAGCTCAACGCCAACATCCTGCAGATCGAGAACGAGTACTACAGCGATATCCGCCCCAAGCGGGTGGCGCGCCAGGACGAGACGCCCAGCCAGGCGCTGGAGGCGCGCGGCGTGGAGTACATCGAAGTGCGCTGTCTCGACCTCAATCCCTTCCTGCCGCTGGGCGTT
>Ga0207414_1000939_pt1 | contig 11500 bp, 10 predicted proteins | sample PonA231FremontCA_2_FD_187269 | JGI IMG/M metagenome (GOLD analysis project Ga0207414, IMG submission 187269) | Marine sediment microbial community from Fremont, CA, USA - Pond A23 Sediment 1 (SPAdes) | ecosystem: Environmental > Aquatic > Marine > Unclassified | place: USA: Fremont, California... | reverse complement strand
GGGGGCGGAGCCGCAGGCGAGTTGCTCGACTTTGCCGGGCGAGTGGCCGAGATCGTGTTCGAACGCTTTGGTGTGATGCTCGAGCGCGAACCCCGTCTGGTCATGCCGGCCTGATCCAACCCGCTGTTTTCCTCCTCATACGACAGCGCCCGCAGCCATGGCTGCGGGCGCTGTCAATGGTGGAGGTAGAAGCGGGATTAGCCTTGCTTGCTCTCCTGAGCCCTTGCCTCCTGCTCACGACGGCGAATTTCCCGGGGGTCATTGTGAGCGCGGCGACGGCGGCGATTGGCGCGAGTCTCCTCGGCCGTTGTCTCCGGCGAGGAGGCGACAGCCTTATCGTCCGCTTTCTCGCCCTTTGCCTCGGCCATGGCCGACGCAGGCTCGGCCTTCGGTCCTTGAGCCTTGGCCTTGGCGGGCTGCTCGGCGACTTTCTGCTCGGCTTGCGCTGTCTCTGACCTGGGCTCGGTCTTGGCCTCGGCGGGTTGCTTGGCGACTTTCTGCTCGGCCTTAGTCGTCTCCGGGCTGGGCTCGGCCTTGGCCTTGGCGGGCTTCTCTGACGCCTTCTGATCGGCCTTTGCCGGCTCCGGCCTGGGCTCGTCCTTGGCCTCGGCCTTGGCGGGCTTTTCTGACGCCTTCTGATCGGCCTTTGCCGGCTCCGGACTGGACTCGGCCTTGGCGGGCCGCTCGGCGCCTTTCTTCTCGTCTTTCGCCGTCTCCGGCCTGGACTCGGTCTTGGCCTTGGCGGGCTTCTCTGACGCCTTCTGATCGGCCTTTGCCGGCTCCGGACTGGACTCGGCCTTGGTGGGCTGCTCGGCGACTTTCTGCTTGGCTTCCGCTGTCTCCGAGTTGGCCTCGGCGGGCTTCTCTGACGCTTTCTTCTCGTCTTTCGCCGTCTCCGGCCTGGACTCGGTCTTGGCCTCGGCGGACTGCTCGGTGACTTTCTGCTCGGCTTTCGCTGTCTCCGAGCTGGACTCGGCCTTGGTGGGCTGCTCGGCGACTTTCTGCTCGGCTTCCGCTGTCTCCGAGCTGGACTCGGCCTTTGCAGGCTGCTCGATGGTTTTCTGCTCGGCTTCCACTGCCTCCGGCTGGCGCTCAGCCTTCGGTTCGGCAGTCTTCTTGGCAGATTTCTGCTCTGCCTTGGGCGAATCCTCGTTGAATTCGGTCTTGCCAACCTGGTCGCTTGGCGGCGTGACCGCTTCTGATTCGGCCTTCGCCTCGGTGGGTGAGGTCGACTGAGCGTTGGATGTCACGTCGGCAGGCGGGGTCTCATCCCTTGCTTCGGTCACGAGGCGCTGCTGCTCGGCCACAGCCCTGGGATTGATGGCGTGCGAGCGTGTGCGCTGACGCGGATTGTTGCGCGTGCGTTTGGGCTTGGCGTCATCTGCCTGGGCCTCGGCAGCTGCCGGCTTTTCGCCGCGCTTTTCGCTGGTCTTGTCGGCGGGCTTTTCGCTGGTCTTGTCGGCGGGCTTTTCACTGGCCTTCGCGACCGGCTTCTCAACGCCCTTGTCGACAGGCTTTTCGCGCGTCTTTTCGGCTGGCTTTTCGCTGCCTTTCTGACGCCGTGAATCGTCCCGAACCTTTTCGCCACGCGGCTTCTCGTCACGCGATTTCTCGTCACGAGACGTCGGCGTCTCCTGCTGGCGCGCCTGGCGAGTTTCGTCGGTTCGACCGCCTCGTCCCCGGCCACCGCGGCTGCCGCGGTTATCGTTGCCGCTGGGCTTGCTCTCGCCACGCTCGCTGTCCTGACGTGGTGTCGCGCGTCGGTCATCGCTTTTCCGCTCGTCGCTGCGCGGGCGACGCTGGCGGCCGTTGCGGCCAGTGCCCTCGTCACCACGCTGAGCGGATTTCGTCTCGCCCTGATCAGCCTGTGATTCGCTCGAGCGGGCAGACGGCGTCCTTTCGGTGCCGGCTGACGTCTCGTCGCTGCCGAGCAGCTTGGCCAGGCCCTTGACAAGGCGCCCCAGTACCCCTGACTGAGGTTCGGGGACAGGGGGGGTGACCGGTGCCTTGACGGCGGCCTTGGGCGCCGTCGGAGCCGGAGCCGCCTCCTGCTGCTGAAGGGATTCGGGTGCCGGTTCGTGGTGGATCACCGTCTTGACGGCCGCTTCAGCCCGCTGGACCGGCTTGCCGAAGGCGGCTTCCGGTTCCTGGCCCACCTCGGTATCGGTGGAGAGTTCATAGCTGGAAAGGGCCGCGGCGCCTTCCTCGTCCACGTGGTCATCACGCAGACGCTGGACGTCATAGTGAGGCGTGTCCATGTCCGGATTGGGGAGCATCAGGACGCGCACCCCCTGACGCCGTTCGATCTCGGCCAGCACGGCCCGTTTCTCGTTGAGAAGGTAGGTGGCGACCGGGACCGGCAGGATCGCGCGGATCTGGGCACTGCGCTCCTTCATCGCCTCCTCCTCGATGAGGCGCATGATGGAAAGCGAGATGGAGCGCACGTCCCGGATGGTACCCTGGCCGTCGCATCGCGGGCACACCACGCCGCTGGTCTCGCCCAGCGAGGGGCGCAGACGCTGGCGGGACATTTCCATCAATCCGAAGCGCGATATGCGACCGATCTGTACTCGGGCTCGGTCGAGCTTGAGTGCGTCTCGCATGCGATTCTCGACCTCGCGTTGATTGCGGGCCGGGCTCATGTCGATGAAATCAATCACCACCAGCCCACCGATATCGCGCAGGCGCAGCTGGCGGGCGATCTCGTCGGCCGCCTCCTGGTTGGTCTGCAGCGCCGTCTCCTCGATATCGCTGCCGCGGGTAGCGCGCGCCGAGTTGATATCAACGGAGACCAGCGCTTCGGTATGATCGATGACGATCGAACCACCGGAGGGCAGCTTGACTTCGCGTTCGTAGGCGGTCTCGATCTGAGATTCGATCTGGAAGCGCGAGAAGAGCGGCACTTCGTCGACGTAGAGCTTTATCTTCTGCTGGTAGGAGGGCATGACCTGGCGAATGAAGGCCAGCGCTTCCTGGTGCACCTGCTCGCTGTCGATCAATACCTCGCCGATGTCCTGTCGCAGATAGTCGCGCATGGCGCGAATGATGACGTTGGACTCACGATAGATGAGGAAGGGCGCGGCCTGCTTGCCGGCCTCTTCGGTGATCGATTCCCACACCTGCACCAGGTAGTCCAGGTCCCACTGAAGTTCTTCGGGAGAGCGGCCGATGCCGGCGGTGCGCACGATCAGGCCCATCTTGTCGGGGACAGTCAGCTGGCTCATGGCCTCTTTCAGCTGACTGCGTTCCTCACCCTCGATACGCCGAGAGATGCCACCGGCACGGGGGTTGTTGGGCATCAGCACCAGAAAACGTCCTGCAAGGCTGATGAAGGTCGTCAGTGCCGCGCCCTTGTTGCCTCGCTCTTCCTTGTCGACTTGAACGATGACTTCCTGGCCTTCCTTGAGCACTTCCTTGATGCTCGGGCGGCCCGAGGGTTCTTTCAGGAAATAGTCGCGGGAGATTTCCTTCAGTGGCAGGAAACCGTGCCGGTCGGCACCGAAGTCGACGAAGGCGGCTTCAAGGGAGGGTTCTACCCGGGTGATCTTGCCACGATAGATGTTGGCTTTTTTCTGTTCTCTGGCGCCGGACTCGATGTCCAGGTCGAAGAGGCGTTGTCCATCGACTAATGCGACGCGCAGCTCTTCGGGCTGAGTCGCGTTGATGAGCATCCGTTTCATGTCGTCTCGCAATCAGGGACGTGCCGGATGGCGATCAACGACGGAAGCGAACCGCTGCTTGCTGCGTGCTTGTGCTCAGCGCATGTCGCGTATGCGGCAGCGCATCGCCGTGTCGGGTCATCCTTGCACGATGAAACCGATACGGCATGATCATGTTGAGTACGTGGCGGAGGCAGAACATGTCCCGGTGGACGCTATCCATCCGGCCCTGCAGTCACCGCCAACACCTGGCATTCATCGATTCGCCAACGCCGGTATCCGGCACGTTATTGTACGTAACCCGTGTGTGGTCGTGCCATTTGAAGCACGAGCAAACTGGGGCGTGGCGTTATGGCGCTTGCTTGTCGGCGGCGGGACCCCGGATTGGCGGGAGTCGTCGCGGCCTGATCTTTTTTGCTCCGGCCTGCGTGTCTGTCGTGCAGGCGCTCGGACAGGTCTTTCCAACCTATTGGAGCAGGTGCTCAATATACCAGTAAAGGGACTTGTCGGCAATTGACGCAGGATGCCTTGCACTGCGGTAGAATGCGCCTTTCGAGTGGGTATCCAGTGGAGTGGCGGCATGGCCGAAGGGCGCGAGGTGCAGTGGGTGGAAGTGGCCGAGGGCCAGGTCGGCCAGCGGGTCGACAACTTCCTGTTGACACGCATGAAGGGAGCGCCCAGGGCGCTCGTCTATCGCATCGTGCGCAAGGGCGAAGTGCGAGTGAACAAGAAGCGTGTCAAGGCCGACACCCGCCTGGCGCTGGGCGACATGGTGCGCATTCCTCCCCTGCGACTCTCGCCCCGCGAGGCCGTCCGTGAGGTCAGCGACAACCTGCGTAATCTGCTTGCCGGCAGCGTGCTGCTCGAGGGTCGCGACTGGCTGGTGATCAACAAGCCCTCTGGCCTTGCGGTGCATGGCGGCAGCGGTGTCAAGATCGGGCTGATCGAGGCACTGCGCCAGGTGCGCGAGGATCTTGACTTTCTGGAACTGGTGCACCGCCTTGATCGTGATACCTCGGGCTGCCTGCTGTTGGCCAAGTCGCGTCCTGCACTGCTGGCGCTCAACGCCTCCCTCAAGGAGCGACAGATGGACAAGCAGTACCTGGCGCTGGTAGCGGGGCGCTGGCCGGTGCGACGCGATTTCGTCAGTGTGCGACTCGACCGCTTCGAGCTTCCCAACGGCGAGCGACGTGTGCGCGTCGATGCGGCTGGCAAGGTGGCCCGAACCCGCTTTGTCGTTCGCGAGGCCTTCGAGAAGGTCTCTCTCGTCGAGGCTGAGCCGGTCACTGGGCGAACACATCAGATTCGTGTTCATGCGGCCCATGCCGGCCATCCGCTGCTGGGCGATGACAAGTATGGCAGCCACGAGAGCCAGAGGCTTTCCGCCATGCTGGGCCTCTCTCGCCTTTTCCTGCACGCAGCGGCCCTCACCTTTCCAGAACCCAGCAGTGGTCGGCCGGTAAAGATCAAGGCACCGCTGCCCGATGAACTCGAGACGGTGCTTGATCGGGCCCGCAAGGTCCGCTGACCCGGAGGCTTCATGCGCTACCGATTGGCCATCTTCGACTGGGATGGCACCCTGATGGATTCCATCGCCCGAATTGTCAGCAGCATGCAGGCGGCCTCCCGCGATGCCGGCTGGGGCGAACTCGAGGCGGAAGCGGTCCGTAACATCATCGGGCTGGGGTTGCCCGAAGCCATTGCGTCGCTTTGTCCCGGGATCGATGCCGAGCGCGCCGAAGTGTTGAGGGCGCGCTATGCCTATCACTTCGTCGAGGGCGATACGGGCTCCACGCGCTTCTATTCCGGCGTCGAGGAGGGTCTGGCCCGATTGCGCGGCAGGCCGGAGCAGCGGCTGGCGGTGGCTACTGGCAAGAGCCGTCGTGGCCTGGAGCGTATCTTCCGTGAAAGCGGCAGTGGCGCCTGGTTCAATGCCAGCCGTACCGCCGACGAGACGCTCTCCAAGCCGCATCCCAGAATGCTGGAGGAACTCCTCGTGGAGCTTGATGTCATGGTCGGCGACGCAGTGATGATAGGCGATACGGAGTACGATCTTGAGATGGCCCGGGCGCTGGGCATGGATCGCGTGGCGGTGACCTGGGGTGTGCATGCCCCGCCGCGTCTGGCCGCCAGTCGCCCGGTATTCACTGCCGAGTCGGTGACCGAACTCTTCGATTGGCTCCACGGCTAATTGACCAAGGAACAGGACGACCATGAGTGACGACGACAAGCGCAATGACCGCTGGACGACGGGGCCGGAGCTGACGGCGGAACAGGCGCGTCAGGAGCGTGAGGCGGGAGGAGATCACGCGACACTGTCTGCGCCCGATGATGCCGACACGCTGCGTGAGCGTCAGCGTCTGGCACAACTGGAAATGATGGACCGTTGGATCGGCGGCGTGCTGACCGAGCAGCGGCGGTCACGTCGCTGGAAGTTGTTCTTCCGTTTTTTCTTTGCGCTGCTGATCATCGCCTCGCTTTCCACCACCCTCTATGGTCTCTTTGGCGTCCCCGGTGCCGGCGCGCCTGCTCAGCCGCATCTCGGTGTGGTTGAGATAAAGGGGGTGATCGACAGCGACTCCCCCGCCAGCGCCGAGCGCGTCATCGAGGGCATGGAGCGCGCATGGCGCGTGGACGCTGTCGAGGCGGTCGTGTTGCATATCGATAGCCCCGGCGGCAGTCCCGTGCAGTCACAGCGCATCTTCGAGGCGGCGATGCGGCTCCGCGAATCGGGTGATAAGCCGATCCTCGCGGTCATCGAGGACATCGGCGCAAGTGGCGCCTATTACGTCGCGGCGGCAGCTGACGAGATCATCGCGGCGCCGGCCAGCCTGGTGGGCTCTATCGGGGTCATTCACGCCGGTTTCGGCTTCGAGGACGCGATCGAGCGTCTGGGCATCGAGCGGCGTGTCTTCACGGCCGGTGAGAACAAGGCATTCCTCGATCCTTTCTCGGACATCGCCCCGTCGCAGCGCGAGTTCTGGCAGGAGGTGCTGACCACGACCCATCGCCAGTTCATCGACGATGTGCGCGAAGGCCGAGGCGACCGCCTGGCCGACGACGAGCGACTCTTCAGCGGGTTGATCTGGAGCGGCGAGCAAGCCCTCGAACTGGGGCTGGTGGACGAGCTCGACAGCCTCGATGGCGTGGCGCGCGCTCGACTTGGCGAAGCCAGAACGCGAGATTACACGCCACGTCTGGATCCCTTCGAGAGGATCTCGCGGCAGTTCGGCCGGGTGGCCATGGAGTGGCTTGGCATGCCGCGAGGCGAGTCGCCGGTGCGCTATCAGCTGAACTGACCGTGACAAGGGGCAAGTGATCAAGCAACGCCGTTGCCCACCGTTTGGGACGCATCAGTCTTGCTTGCTCCTTACGGTCCCAGCGGATCCAGCCCCGCCTCGCGCAGCATCGCGCAGAGTCGGATCAGCGGCAGGCCGATCAGAGTGTTTGGGTCGTCCCCTTCGAGCTTCTCGAACAGCGCGATGCCCAGCCCCTCCATGCGAAAGCTTCCGGCGCTGTCCAGCGGCTGTTCCTTTTCCACGTAGCGAGCAATCTCGCGCTCGCTCAGGTGGCGGAATATCACGTCATGGGTGTCGTGGCAGACATGGCGGACGTCGTGTTCGGTATCGAGTAGCGCCAGGCCCGTCACAAAGCGCACGCGCTGGCCCGAGAAACGGGCCAGGTTGGCGCACGCGGTAGCCGTGTCACCGGGCTTGCCAAGGACCTCGCCTTCGAACAGCGCCACCTGGTCGGCGCCGATGATCAGATGGGCGGGAAAGCGTTCCGCCAGTCGTTCTGCCTTGGTCAGCGCCAGTCGTTGGACAAGGGCGTCGGGTGCCTCGCCCGGGTAGGGCGTTTCATCGATGTCGGGGCTCTCCCAGAGGTAGGGAATCTCCAGGCGATCGAGAAGCTGGCGGCGCCAGCGCGAGCCAGAGGCAAGGATCAGACGGGGCATTGACATTCTCCGTGTCGAGGGCGGCAAATCGGTCGCCTGTGAGGGCGCTCGACCCCCATGGTAACCCGATATGACGACGGCTTTGACAGGGCAGGGGGGAGTGCCTATCATTGCGCGCCTATGTTGACCTCAAGACTCCCTGGCTCGGTCGAGCCTTACAAGCTTGCATCCCGTGCCGAACACCTGGAAGGCCTGGTGGCACTTGCCGATATGGCAAGGCTGGCTGAGGAAGTTGGCGCCCAGTCCGGTGATGCTCAGGTCTGGCTGGATTTCGCCATTGACCCCCAGGGCCGACGCGAGATCCGCGGCCATGTGCAGGCCGAGTTGCAGTTGCCGTGCCGGCGCTGTCACGAGCCCATGGCGCAATTGGTCGAAAGTCGTTTTCGTCTGGGGATGGTCACCAGTGATGCCCTGGCGGCGGATCTGCCCAGCACCCACGAGCCGGTGCTGGTGGAAAATGAACAGCTGAACCTGCTGGCGGTGGTCGAGGATGAGCTCATCCTCAGCCTCCCCCAGGTGGTTTACCACGACGAGGCCGAGTGTCCGGTCTCGCGCGACCAGCTGAGTAGCGGAGACGCGACCGACACGTCGGCCAGCACCTCGGCGAGTCCGTTTGATGTGCTGCGGCAGATCAAGGACAAACATTGATACATCCTCGTTTCACTCTGGAGTGATACCCCCATGGCAGTTCAAAAGAATCGCAAGACTCGTTCCGCGCGCGGCATGCGCCGCAGCCACGACGCGCTGACCGCACCAACCCTGTCTCAGGACAAGGAAACCGGCACGACCCACCTGCGTCATCATGTATCCCCTGACGGCTTCTACCGCGGTCGCAAGGTCGTGGAAGTCTGACGCGACGGCGTCCCGGACCGTAGTGACCGGCCGCTGAGGTGCGGATTGCCATCGATGCAATGGGCGGGGATCTCGGACCTCGTCCGGTCATCATGGGATCTGCCGCCGCCGCGATGGCCGATTCTTCGCTCGAGATTCGGCTATTCGGTCCTGCCGCACGACTGGAAGACGAGATCGCCCGCTTGCCGCGGCCGCTCGCCGCGGCGGCGTCACGTCTGCAGGTCAGGGATGCGCCCTCTATCATTCAGCAGTCACAGCGAGTCAGTGAAGCGTTGCGGCATGGCGGCGAGACCAGCATGGTCCGTATGCTCGATAGTGTTGCTGACGGCGATGCCATTGCCGGCGTCAGCGCTGGCAATACCGGCGCTCTCATGGCGCTTTCCCGGCGGGCTCTCGGCACAGTGGCGGGGATTCCGAGGCCAGCCATCAGTACCGCCATACCCACGCGGGAGATGGGGCGATGCTATCTTCTCGACCTGGGTGCCAACGTGGAGGCCGATGCCGAACGGCTGGTTGACTTCGCCCTGATGGGAGAGGTCATGGCACGTCATGTGGATGGGCTCGCCTCGCCGCGGGTAGCGTTGCTCAATGTCGGTGTCGAGGGTACCAAGGGCACGCGCAGTGTCCGCGATGCCGATGCCTGGTTGCGCCGGCATTCCGACATCGCCTACCTGGGTTTTGTCGAGGGTGACGGCATTTTCAGTGGTGTCGCTGACGTGGTGGTCTGTGACGGTTTCGTCGGCAATGCTGTGCTCAAGGCCAGCGAGGGCCTGGCAAGGCTCCTGGTCGAACGGGTCCAGGCAACGTTCAAGGCCCACTGGAGCAGTCGGCTGATTGGCCTGCTGGCCAGGCCGGCGCTCATGCGCCTCAAGGGTGAGCTTGATCCGGTGCGCTACAATGGTGCCAGTCTGCTGGGGCTGGACGGTATCGTGATCAAGAGCCATGGCAGTGCCGATGCCACGGGCTTTCGCTATGCCGTGCAACGCGCGGTCAGTGAAGCGAGGCGCGATCTGCCAAGTCGGCTGGCGGAAGAGCTTGACCATCGCCGGTCTTCTGTCGATTCGACCGTAGCCGGTCAAATCGAGAGCGGATCCAGGCCCGACGGGCCGACCTTGCCGGATGCGACCGGCATCGACGACAGGCAACCAGTGCAAAGGTGATCGACATGACGCAACCCCTTGCCCTCATCTTCCCCGGGCAGGGCTCCCAGCAGATCGGTATGCTGCGCGAGCTGGCAGAGCGCTACAGCGTGGTGCGCACGACCTTCGAGGAAGCGGCCGATGCCCTCGGCTACGATCTCTGGCAGGTGGTACAGGAAGGACCTGCCGAGGCGCTAAATGCCACGGCCTGTACTCAGCCGGCACTGCTCACGTCCAGCGTGGCGGTATGGCGCGTCTGGCAAGAGCTCGAAGGCCCCCGCCCGTCGGTCATGGCCGGCCATAGTCTGGGTGAATACAGTGCTCTGGTGTGTGCAGGAGCGCTGCCTTTCGCGCAGGGCGTGCGATTGGTCAAGCTGCGCGGTGACGCAATGCAGGCCGCCGTGCCTGCCGGCGAGGGCGCCATGGCAGCCATTCTTGGCCTCGAGGACGAGGCCGTGGAACAGGCTTGTGCACGGGCTGCCGACGGCGACGTGGTGGCTGCCGTCAACTACAATGCGCCTGGGCAGGTGGTCATCGCCGGCACCAAGGCTGCTGTCGATCGCGCCATTATCGCGTGCCAGGAAGCGGGCGCCAAGCGTGCGATGCCGATCCCGGTCTCGGTGCCGTCGCACTGTGACCTGATGCGCCCGGCTGCCGAGCGTCTCGCGGTGGCCATGGACGAGATTGAACTCCGCACGCCTCGCTATACGGTGTTCCAGAATGTCGATGCCGAGGCGCATGCGGACGTGGCAACGCTTCGCACTCGCTTGATCGAGCAGCTCTACCAGCCAGTGCGCTGGACCTCCTGTATCGAGGCGATGACTGCGAGAGGTGCCGAGGTGTTTATCGAGTGCGGGCCGGGCAAGGTGCTCACCGGACTCAACAAGCGAATCGCGCGAGGCAGCAAGGGGCTGGCGGTCAATGACCCGGATAGCCTCTCCGCGGGCCTCGAACTGGCCAGGGATGCCGTCGGTCCGTCACCGATGGCCAATGGCTGACCCATCTCCCGGACCTAGACGGAAGAGACCATGACAACCGAGCGTAGAGTCGCCCTGATCACAGGGGCCAGTCGCGGCATCGGCCGCGCCATTGCCCACGAACTGGGCCGTCAGGGGCGTATCGTGATCGGCACTGCCACGACTGATGCCGGGGCTGAGCGCATCGGAGCAGAACTTGCGGAAGCAGGGGTCGAGGGCGTCGGGCGCCAGCTGGACGTCAACGACCAGGCCAGCGTCGATGCCCTGATCAAGGCGGTAACCGAAGAGTTCGGCGCCCCCACCATCCTCATCAACAATGCCGGTATCACTCGCGACAACCTGCTGATGCGCATGAAGGAAGAGGAATGGGACTCGGTGATCGACACCAACCTCAAGTCGGTCTATCGGGTCAGCAAGGCGTGCCTGCGTGGCATGACCCGAGCGCGGTTTGGCCGTATTGTCTCGATCAGCTCAGTGGTGGCTACCATGGGTAACCTGGGGCAAACCAACTATGCCGCTGCGAAGGCGGGCATGGAAGGTTTCACCCGGGCCCTGGCCCGGGAGGTCGCCTCGCGTGCCATCACCGTCAATTCCGTGGCGCCGGGGTTCATCGCCACCGATATGACCGAATCCCTGCCAGAGGAGCAGCACAAGGCGCTGCTCGGTCAGATTCCCCTCGCCCGGCTCGGCGACCCTGAGGAGATCGCGGCAGCGGTCGGCTTCTTGACCGGCGAAACGGCGGGTTACATCACTGGCGAGACCCTGCATGTCAACGGTGGCATGAACATGCGTTGATGCCTTGTCGGAGAGGCGGTTGCGCCGACCCGAGGGCGTCTATAAACTACTTCGCAGCTTCCGGCTAGCGGATCTGGATCTTTAACGGCTGGTTCTCCGAACGGCCAATGTGAACGACTGGAG
>Ga0207414_1000938_pt1 | contig 11529 bp, 8 predicted proteins | sample PonA231FremontCA_2_FD_187269 | JGI IMG/M metagenome (GOLD analysis project Ga0207414, IMG submission 187269) | Marine sediment microbial community from Fremont, CA, USA - Pond A23 Sediment 1 (SPAdes) | ecosystem: Environmental > Aquatic > Marine > Unclassified | place: USA: Fremont, California... | reverse complement strand
GACGCCGCCGGCGAGGTCCGTCGCCTTTCCGGCGTGCCCGAGGTCTCGACCCGCGGCCAGGGCGGCCTGCTCGATGTCGTCCTGCACCCGGACTACGGCGAGGGCAGCGACTGGATCTACGTCACCTGGAGCCAACCCGGCGAGGGCGGCAGCGCCACCACCCTGTCGCGCGCACGGCTCGACGGCGACAGACTCGTCGAGAGGGAAGAACTCTTCGTCCAGGATCGCTTCTCCCGGCCGGGCCGCCACTACGGCTCGCGGCTGGCCTGGCGAGAGGACGGCACCCTGCTGATGAGCGTTGGCGAGCGCGGCAACCCGCCGCGCGCCCAGGACCCGGGCGACCACGCCGGCAGCGTGCTGCGTCTGACCGCCGAGGGTGAGGTTCCTGACGACAATCCCTTCGTCGACGAACCGGGCGCGCTGCCCGAGCTCTTTACTTACGGAAACCGCAACCCGCAGGGATTGCTCGTGGCCGCTGATGGCACGGCCTGGTCCACCGAACACGGCCCGCGCACCGGCGATGAACTCAACCGCCTGGAGGCCGGCGTCAACTACGGTTGGCCCGAGGTGAGCCGCGGCAACGACTACGCTACCAACGCTCCCATCGGCCGTGACAGCGCGCCCGGCATGCGCGACCCGGTGCACGTGTTCGAGGGGCGCTTCGCGCCATCGGGCCTGGCCCAGGTAACCGGTGACACCTTCCCCGCCTGGCAGGGCCACCTGCTGGCCGGGGGGCTGGCCAGCGAGACGTTGATACGCCTGGCCCTGGACGGCGACAGGGTGGTCGAACGCGAGGTGATCCTCGAGGGCGAGATCGGCCGCATCCGCGACGTGCGCCAGGGTCGAGACGGTGCTATTTACCTGCTCACCGACCACACCAGCGGCAGTTTCTACCGCCTGGTGCCCGCCGACTGACTCCGCCACCCTCACACTTGGCTTCCTGCCGGGGAGATGCAGCACCCGACCGGCCACCGCCAGACGAGCCCGTCTCTCTGTGGAAGAATCGATCGAATTCGACACTAGGCACACCCTTGCACCATCCTGCGAAGCCTGGATACCCCCAGGCTTTTATTTGAATGAGTATTCAAAAACCGCTAGGGTAGCTTTATTCCGTGGTGACCTGATGCCGCTGTCAACGCAGCAGCCTGGCATCATGATGTCGTTTTTTTACGTCACGACACTCGACCCTACGACGCTTCCCGCCCCGTGGCGGATGTGTTGACAAAAGGCAGAGCCCATGAACGAAAACCGAAACGTCAAGATACGGGTACGCAATCTGAGCAAGGTCTTTGGCAACCAGCCCAAGAAGGCGCTCGAATTGCGCGAAAAGGGCCTGAAGCGCCCCGAGATTTTCGAGAAAACCGGCCAGACCCTCGGCCTGACGAACATCGACTTCGATGTCTACGAGGGGGAACTCCTGGTGATCATGGGGCTGTCCGGCTCGGGCAAGTCCACCCTGATTCGCTGTCTCAACCGTCTGATCGAGCCCACCGAGGGTGAGATCGTCATCGATGGCGAGAACATCCCAGCCCTCAGCGAAAAGGCGCTACTGGAATGTCGGCGTCGCCACTTCTCCATGGTGTTCCAGAACTTCGCCCTCTTTCCTCACCGCACCGTGCAGCAGAATGCCGAGTTTGGCCTGGAGATCCGCGGCGTGGACAAGGCGGAGCGCACCAGAGTCGCGCGCGATGCTCTTCATCACGTCGGCCTGGATGGCTGGGAAGATGCCTACCCCAATCAACTTTCGGGTGGCATGCAGCAACGGGTCGGGCTGGCCAGAGCGCTGGCCAATGACGCCACGGTGCTGCTGATGGACGAAGCCTTCTCGGCGCTGGACCCCCTGATTCGCGGCGACATGCAGCAGGAACTGCTCGAACTTCAGCACCGTATGCAGAAGACCACAGTGTTCATCACCCACGATCTGGACGAGGCGATCAACATTGCCGACCGCATCATCCTGCTCAAGGATGGCGAGATCGTGCAGATCGGGACCCCGGAGGACGTCCTCACGCATCCCGCCGACGAATACGTGGCCCGCTTCATCGAGGGGGTCGACATGTCTCGCATTCTCACCGCAGAACATGCCATGCGCCCGGTGCGTGCCACGGCCCGCGAGGAAGATGGCCCGCGAACCACCCTGCGCAAGATGAATGAAAACGGCATCGACTCCATCTATGTCACGAGCCGCGATCGCAAACTGATGGGCCTGGTCGAGGTGAATGCGGTGGAGCAGGCCGTGAAGGAAGGCAAGGAGAGCATTCGCGACTTCATGACCCAGGACTTCCGGAGCGTCGGTCCCGACGAGCCGCTACACAACCTCTTCGCCATGTTCAGCGAGAAGAGCTTCCCCATCGCCGTGATCGACGACAACCACAAGCTGTTGGGCGTGGTGGTCAAGGGCGCCGTTCTCGATGAACTCGCTCAGGCCGCCGAGCCAAGCAAGATGCTCGACGACACGAAAGAAAACGAAGACGCGAACGAGAACGTGGCAGCGGCAGGAGACGCATGATGGCTATCGAGATTCCAAGCATTCCGCTGGGCGATTGGATCGAGGGCGGCCTCGACTGGCTGACCAGCGAATACTCCATTGTCACCCGCGCAATCTCGCGGGTGACACAGACCGGCATTGATGTCCTCAACGATGGCCTGATGTGGCTGCCCGAGTGGGGTCTGCTGGCGATCGTGGTCGGGCTCTGCTGGTGGGTGGCAAATCTTCGCCTCGGTGTGGGGGCCGCCCTCGGGCTGGCACTGATCTGGAACCTGGGCCTCTGGGAGCCGATGATAGAGACCCTCACCCTGGTGGTGATCGCCACGCTCGTCGCAGTGGTGATCGCGCTGCCGGTAGGCATCGCCGCGGCTCTTTCGGAACGCCTTTACAAGACGATCATGCCGATTCTGGACTTCATGCAGACGATGCCGGCATTCGTCTACCTGATACCGGCGATTCCCTTCTTCGGTATCGGCTCGGTATCGGCGATCTTCGCCACGGTGATCTTCTCCATGCCGCCGGCCATCCGTTTCACCACGTTGGGCATTCGCCAGGTCCCGGTGGAACTGATCGAGGCCGCCGACGCCTACGGCGCCACCCGCAGCCAGAAGTTGTTCAAGGTACAGCTGCCGATGTCGCTGCCGACGGTGATGGCCGGCATCAACCAGACCATCATGCTGGCGCTCTCGATGGTGGTGATTGCCGCCATGATCGGCGCCGATGGCCTGGGCAGCGAAGTGTGGCGCGCCATCCAGCGCCTGCGCCCGGGTGACGGCTTCGAAGCCGGCATCGCCGTGGTGATCCTGGCCATGCTGCTCGACCGCGTGACCCAGTCCCTGCGCAAGGGCCGCAAGAGCAAGCGTTGAGTGAGTGTCTTGAAACCCCGACAGCTAACCTGCAGGGTAGAGAATCGAATATCTTGAGAATAGGAACTCTATGTACAAGCATCCGATGAACCGTCGCATCCGTCTTGCCGGCCTGGCCATGGTCGCTGGCACCGCCCTCACCGCCGGTGCGGCCCAGGCTCAGGACAAGGGCAACGTGCACCTCGCCTATGTGGAATGGGCCTCCGAGGTCGCCTCCACCAACGTGATGCGTGCCGTGCTGGAACAGCAAGGCTTCGAGGTAGACATGACCTCCCTCTCCGCGGCTGCCATGTGGCAGGCCGTGGCCACCGGCGATGCCGACGCCATCGTTGCCGCCTGGCTGCCCACCACACACGCCGACTACATGGAGCGCGTGGGTGACGAGGTGGTCGATCTTGGCCCCAACCTGGACGGCACCAAGCTCGGTCTGGTGGTACCGGCGTACACTGAGGTCGATTCCATCGCCGAACTCGACGAAAATGCCGAGGCGTTCGACGGCAAGATCGTCGGCATCGATCCGGGCGCCGGCATCATGAGCCTCACCGAGGAGGTCGTCGATACCTACGAACTCGAGGAGATGGATATCCAGAGCGGCAGCGGCGCCACCATGACCGCTGCGCTGGACAGCGCCATCAACAACGAACAGGACATCGTGATTACCGGCTGGACGCCGCACTGGATGTTCGCGCGCTGGGACCTCAAGTACCTCGAGGATCCCGAGAACGTCTATGGCGGCGCCGAGCAGATCCACACCATCGCTCGCGAAGGCTTCGAGGAGGAGATGCCGGAGGCCTACGCCATCCTCGACGCCTTCGAGTGGACGCCCGAGCAGATGGGCGAAGTCATGCTGATGAACCAGCAGGAAGATTCTGACCCCTATGCGAACGCCAAGCAGTGGGTCGAGGATAACCAGGACGTGGTGCAACAGTGGCTGCCCGAATCGTAAGGGCATACCAGGCCTCTCGATGAGCGCGAGGCTAACTGCCTGAGCGCAAGGGGCCACCAACAGGTGGCCCCTTCTCAATGCTTGCGACACCCGCCACCCATAACGCGACAGGTCAGCTGTACTACTTCACCCGGATACGTACCATGTTGACGCTGTCTGGACAGGGCTGGCGTTGAACCACTGTCTGGAAAGTGGGCAGGAAATGGCCACACTGTACGGGTTCGCAACGCCTTGACGGCATACAAGGAGATACAGGCATGTTTAAAAAAATCATGGTGCCGGTCGATCTGGCACATCTCGACTTGATCGAGCCCTCGCTGAAAGCCGTGGCCGACCTGGCCCGCCACTACGATACCGAAGTCTGCTACGTGGGCGTGACGGCCAATACACCCGGCAGCGTGGCGAGAACCCCGCAAGAGTTCACTCAGAAGCTGGAAGCCTTCGCCAAGGAGCGCAGCGAGATTCATGGACAGCCGGTCAGCACCCACACCATCGTCAGTCCCGACCCCATTGCCGATCTCGACGACGACCTGATCCAGGCCATCGACGATATCGGCGCTGACCTGGTGGTCATGCCGACGCATCCACCCAAGCATCTGGACGCCATCATACCGTCCCACGGTGGCAAGGTGGCCAGCCATACCAAGGCATCCGTGTTTCTGGTCCGGCCTTCTGCCAACGAATCCGCATGAGCTCACCAACACGTTCCAACCCGATGACAACAAGGGAGATGTCTTGTGGCTAACGACCCCAAAGACGAACAGCCCAAGGAGCCGAATACCGGTTCCGAGGGCATTCCCGCCCCGCAGGGGGCGGCTAATCTGATAGATACCGATTATGTGATCGGTCAGGACAACATCACGGCATCCCCGCTGGGGATCAACGTGGACCTGCACGGCAAGGTCTTTCTCTTCTCTTCGATCGTGATTCTGCTGTTCGTGATCCTGACGCTGGCGTTGCAGGATCAGATGGAGCCGATCTTCAACAGCATGTTCAGCTTTCTGACCACCAACCTGGGGTGGTTCTTCCTGCTCGGTGCCAACGTCTTCGCGCTCCTGGCGCTAGTGCTGATCTTCACCCCGCTGGGCAAGGTGCGCATCGGCGGGGCGGATGCCAAGCCGGATTTCGGCTATCTGGGCTGGTTCTCGATGCTGTTCGCCGCCGGCATGGGCATCGGGCTGATGTTCTACGGTGTGTCGGAACCGCTGGGCCACTACGGCACCGCCATGGGCGGTATCAGCGTGGGCGAGGATGGCATTCGCACCGACTGGGCCCCCCTGGGGGCTGCCGCGGGAGACCAGGCTGGCGCCATCGACCTGAGCATGGCCGCCACCATCTTCCACTGGGGTTTCCACCCCTGGGGTGCCTACGCCATCGTGGGCCTGTCACTGGCGATCTTCGCCTTCAACAAGGGCCTGCCGCTGACCATGCGCTCGATCTTCTACCCCATCCTGGGGGAGCGCATCTGGGGCTGGCCGGGGCATGTGATCGACATCCTGGCGGTCTTTGCCACCCTGTTCGGCCTCACTACCTCGCTGGGCATCGGCGCCACCCAGGCGGCCGGGGGCCTAGAGTATCTGTTCGGCATCCCCGCCGGCGACACCACCCTGGTGTTTCTGATCATGGGCATCACGCTGGTCGCCCTGGGCTCGATCATGCTCGGTGTCGACAAGGGCGTGCAGCGTCTGTCGCAGATCAACATGGTGCTTGCCGCCCTGCTGCTGCTCTTCGTGATCATCGTCGGCCCGACGCTGATGATCGCGACCGGTATCGTCGACAGCCTGGTGGGCTACGTGACCCATCTGCCGGCGCTCTCCATGCCGTTCGGTCGCGAGGACGCCAACTTCAGTCAGGGCTGGACAGCCTTCTACTGGGCCTGGTGGATCGCCTGGTCGCCCTTCGTCGGCATGTTCATTGCCCGCGTCAGCCGCGGCCGTACCGTGCGTGAGTTCCTGATCTCGGTGCTGCTGGTGCCGACCATGGCCTCGGTGGTGTGGATGACCGCCTTCGGCACCACGGCCATTGACCAGGTGGTCAATAAAGGGGTCACCGCAGTGCAGGATGCCACCCTGGAGCTGCAGCTCTTCACCATGCTGGAGCAACTGCCGCTGTCTGCCATCACCTCCTTTGTCGGGATCACGCTGGTGATCGTGTTCTTCATCACCTCATCGGACTCCGGTTCGCTGGTGATCGACTCGATCACCGCGGGCGGCAAGGTGGACGCGCCCAAGCCCCAGCGTATCTTCTGGGCGCTGATCGAAGGGGCGCTGGCCATTGCGCTGCTGCTCGGCGGCGGTCTTGCCGCGCTGCAGACGGCTGCCCTCACCACCGGGCTGCCCTTCACCCTGGTGCTGCTGGTGGGCTGCTACGGCATCGTCAAGGGTCTGATGAGCGAGCCACGCGCCAAATAGTGGCAACCTCATTGCCGGCGCCATTGGCGCCGACACGACACCATGAAGGCGGCCTCAGGGCCGCCTTCATGGTTTTGCCGATTTGGCCCCGGCCGGGTCAGCTCCAGAGCGCACTCAGCGGCGTCGTCGGGCTGTAGTGGCGGGAGATCTGCGCCTGCAGGAGTTCGGCAGTGGCCAGGGCATCGATCAGCGCATGATGTCCCGAATAGGCAGGCAGGCCATAGCGTGCGCGGCTGTCGTTGAGGCGAATGGACGCCGGCGGTCGACCGATCCAGCGCTTGAAACGCGCCAGCATCGACTGGCGGTGAATCCGCGCCTCCAGCGACATGGTGTCGATCACCGGAAACATCACGCCCTCCCCCACCCGGGCCTTCACTGCCGCGTCCAGAAAGGGTCGCTCGATATGACGATAATGTACCACCACCAGGCGCCCCGCCAGGACCTCGAGCAGCTCATCGAGAATCTCGTCGAGGTCCGGGGCCTGGGCGATATCGGCATGGGTGATGTGATGGAACGTCACTGATGTATCGCTGAGCGGGCGCGAGGGGCGCAGGACCCAGTGGCGGCGCCGCGACAGGGCGATACGCCCGAGGGTGAAAGGCACCACGCCGATGCTGACGATGGCATGGCGCCGCTCGTCCAGGCCGGTCGTCTCCATGTCCATGGCCACCATCGGTGCCTCACCGATGGGCGTATCGGGACTCGGCTGACCCGCCGCGAAGTAGCGGGCCAGGCGAGGATCCCTGGCCGATGCGGCGCGCCCGGCCAGATAATCCGGCCAGCCCGGTGTCGGAGGTGACGCTCGCGGACGTAGACGTATCGCGGCCATGTCAGCGAGTCCGCGCAGGACGCGACGGCATGGGGTAGCGAAACTTGAGGAACTTCTGGGCGTTACTCAGCACCTGGAAGGCATCCTTGAGATTATGGCGTTCAGCATCGGAAACGTTTTCCGGTTCGATGTTGTTGTCTGCTGCCCGCCCCTGCTCGATATCGATGGCATGATGCCGGATCCGCGACATGGAGAGGAACTCCAGGGCATAGCGAAGCTTCTGGCTGACGCCGGGGGCCAGCAGTTGGGTCCGGTCGATGTCATCGAGCCGCGCAAAGCTGTTCTGAGCGCGCGAGCCACATGCCAGGGCATGCACGCGGATCAGATCCGTCATAGGGGCCGTGCCGCGGCGCTTGAGGTTGATGGAGTTGTTGTGCTTGCCATCCTTCTCCATCACGAAGGTCCGAAAGAAGCCCAGCGGTGGCGTGCGGTTCAGCGCATTGCGGCCCATGGCCGCCAGGAACAGCGGGCTCTTCGATGCTCGCGTCGCCACCAGGTCCTGAAGCTGTTCGACGAAAGCGTTCTCGCCGTGCACGGCATCCAGGTCGAAGAAGATCGAGCTGTGCAGGAGTCGCTCGGGAGAGGGGTCATCGATCCACTCCTGGAAATATCGCTTCCATACCGACAGCGGCTGGCGCCAGCGGGGATTGGTGGCCATGATGTCGCCCGTGCAGTAGGTGTAGCCACAGGCGTCCAGGCCATCGCTGACTCGCTTGGCCATCGTCATGAAGTAGGCGTCGTGGCGCGCCGGATCGAAGTCGTCGGCGAGCACCAGGGCGTTGTCCTGGTCGGTGACGATGGACTGCTCGTTGCGCGCCATGGAGCCCAGAGCCATGAAGCAGTAGGCCACCGGCGGGGGGCCCAGTTCCTCCTCGGCCAGTTCCAGCAGCCGACGGGTAAAGCTGCGGCCGATGGTGGAGAGCGCGCTACCCACCATGGTGGAATCGGCGCCGTCTTCGACCATGCGCACGAAGGCGGCCTGAACGTCGGGCGCCAGCCGTGCCAGCCCTTCAACGCTGGACTGATGGAAGATGTTGCTGACCAGATAGAGGCTGCTGCCGGTCTCGTAGCGAATGATGTCGGAAAGGTGGACGATGCCCACCGGGTGGCGACGGTGCATCACCGGTAGGTGATGGATATTGTTGCGCAGCATGCACAGCATCGCCTCATGCACCGATTCATCGGACTGGATAGCGATCAGTCGTGCGCCGATCACTTCCCTCACCGGGGTCTCGGGAGGACGGCCCTCGGCGACCACGAGCTTGCGAAAATCGCTGTCGGTCAGGATGCCCTGCACCTGCCAGTAGCGATCCTGACTGTCACGAAAGGTGTAGCGAGGCATGTCGCCGGGCGCGTCGAGCACCAGCACCGCTGAGGCGCCAGAGTCCGTGATCTGCCGGGCGGCCTCCTGCACCGTGGTGCTGGCCTCGACCATGACCGGATAGCGCGTCAGCAGCTTGCGCACCCGCGTGATCATCATGTCGTTGTTCTTCTTTTGATCCTTGACCGCGGACTCCAGACGCGGACGCTCGAGCTCGACAAAGTCGGCGAAGTGCTCGTCGGCCTCGCAGAGCCGCTGGAACGCCGACTCGGGAATGAAGTAGATCAGGGTGTCTTCCATGGCTCGGGCCGGGAAACGGGCACGATGATTCCGCAACAGGCTGAAGTGGCCGAAGATATCGCCCTCCCCCAGGCGGTTGTAGAGCTCCCCGCCTCGGCGATACACCTCGACAGCGCCGCTGCGGATATAGCAGAACTCATGGACTTCCTGGTCCAGCAGCAGGATATCGCTGCCCGCCTTGAAGTAGGCCACTTCCACGCTGCCCGCCACCTCGTCGAGCAGCTCATCGGACAGGCCCTCGAAGGGCGGAAAACGCGCCAGATGCTGGCGGATCTCAAGCAGTTCCACGTCCATGCGTCCACTCCCCCGCCAGCAACATGTAGGACCGCCAGTCTGTAATGCCCTCGCGAGGCTGTAAAGGGGTCATGTGTGGGTGCCAGACACGACGAGGGCCACCCCGCAGGATGACCCTCGTTCTCTTGCCGGTTGGCCTCAACTGGCGGGATGCGCCAGTCGTTACGACCCGGCCATCTCCTGCACACGCTGCATCATGTCCGGATCCTGCTGGATGGCCTGACCGATGGCATTGAAGGTATCCACGTCGAGACCGCTTTGCTCGACCGCTTCGACCATCTTGTCGTTCGCTTCCATGCGCACGTCCTGCTGGGCCTGCTCGCCTTCTGCCGCTTGCAGTTCCTGGGTGTACTCCTGGGAAATCACGGCGATTTCCTGAGACGCGTCGGCAAACTGCTGAAGCTGTTGATCAGAGAAGTCCTGGGCGGTTGCCGTGGCCTGGGCCTGCTCTGCATTGTTCGACGCAGCGTCATCCTGAGCCTGTACCTGGGTGGCAGCAAAGCCGAGGGAAAGAAGCGCGGCCGAGAACAGTGCCGTCATCCGTTGCATGAATACCTCCGGGGTGTTGCGTTAAAAATGGCCACCTTGTGACGCTCTGTGGCGAGGCGAGTTCACAATGTGTTGTTACGACTTGTAAGACAAGGCGCCCCCGAAGGGAGCGCCTTGAACACTTCATCGGTTCAAGCGATTGACGTCAACCATAGGCGAGGTTGGGCAGCCAGGTGACCAGCGCCGGGAAGAGGATCACCAGCCCCAGCCCCAGCGCCTGGATGCCCAGGAAGGGGAAGGAGGAGCGGAAGATCTGCGCCATGGTGATGTGCGGCGGACAGACGCCCTTGATATAGAAGAGCGCATAGCCGAACGGCGGGCTGAGGAAGGACATCTGCATGTTCACCAGGTAGATGACGCCGAACCACAGCGACACGTCGGTGGCATCCACCCCGGGCAGCCCGAACAGGCCGTCGAAAGAGAGCCCCTGGATCAGCGGCACGAAGATCGGAACCGCCAGCAGCAGAATACCGACCCAGTCGAGGAACATCCCCAGCGCCACCAGCAGCACCATCATCAGCAGCAGCACCGCATAGGGGCTGAGACCCGCGCCGGAGATCAGCTCCTGCACGAAGGTCTGGCCGCCCTGCAGGATGTAGAAGCCGACAAAGATGCTGGCCCCGAAGATGATCCACATCACCATGGCCGAGGCCACGAGGGTGCTCATGCAGGCGGCATGCAGGTTGGGCCAGGTCAGACGCTTGTGCATGGCCGCCACTACCAGCGCGCCGAAGGTCCCGATACCGGCAGCCTCGACCGGTGTCGCGATACCGGTGAAGATGATGCCCAGCACCAGTATCACCAGAATGATCGGTGCCAGCATCTTGCGCAGGATCCGCAGCTTCTCCTTCATGTCGACCCGGTCGTCGACCGGCATCGGCGGCGCCAGCTTGATGTTCAGGGTGCCTCGCATCCAGCAGTAGAAGCCGTACATGAAGGCCAGCAGCAACCCGGGGATCAGCGAGCCCAGATAGAGCTCGCCTACCGACTGCTGGGCGATCACGCCATAGATGATCGCCAGAATCGAGGGCGGGATCAGGATGCCCAGCGTCCCGCCGGCCATGATCGAGCCGATGGCGATTTCCGGGTCATAATTGCGCTTGAGCATCGCCGGCAAGGCAATCAGCCCCATGGTCACCACCGCGGCGCCAATCACACCCACCATGGCGGCCAGCAGCGTGGAGGCAATGATGGTCGCGATGGCCAGACCCGCCTTGAGGCCCCCCATCCACTTGTAGACGACGTCGAACAGCTCCTCGATGATCCCGGCCTTCTCCAGCACCGAGGCCATGAAGATGAACAGCGGGATGGCCGAAAGCTGGTAGTTGGTCATCATCGGGAAGATGCGTGAGGGCATCAGATTGAGCATGTTCTGATCGCCGATCAGGTAGAGGAAGGTCACCCCCAGGCCGCCGGTCACGAAGGCCAGTGGCAGACCCGCCACCAGTACCACCATCAGCGAGCCGAACATCACCACGGTCAGGGCACCGATACCCACCGAGCCTAGGCTGTTCTCGAGACTTCC
>Ga0207414_1000937_pt1 | contig 11533 bp, 4 predicted proteins | sample PonA231FremontCA_2_FD_187269 | JGI IMG/M metagenome (GOLD analysis project Ga0207414, IMG submission 187269) | Marine sediment microbial community from Fremont, CA, USA - Pond A23 Sediment 1 (SPAdes) | ecosystem: Environmental > Aquatic > Marine > Unclassified | place: USA: Fremont, California... | reverse complement strand
TATCGACCACCTAGACCGTGGAATTCGGTGGGTACAGGCCCGCCTCGACGTGATTACAGACGGGAACGGCGACCCGTCGCAGCTCACCGATATTTCAACCGACATTACCGAACAAATAGAATACGAACAGCAACTGGAACAAAAAACTGAGGAACTAGAACAGCTGGCGACGAAGTACGAAAGCCAGTACCGAACGCTGTTTGAGGAAGCCCCAGCAATGATGGTTCTCACTCGCTCCGAGGACGGCCGACCGTTCATCGAGGACTGCAACAGCCAGTTTGCCGAGACCCTTGGATACGATGCAGACACAATAATCGGCAGTGAACTTGCGGAGTTCTACACACCTGAGTCGGCAGGAACACTGCAATCACGGGGGTACAGCCGTGCGCTCAACGGACAGTTCGCCAGAGAGAAGCGCGAGCTACTAACCGTCGATGGGGAGATCACCGAGGCGCTCTTGCGTGCGGTTCCGCGCCGTACTGCCCACGGCGAGATTGTTGGAACGGTGGCAATGTACATCGACATCACCGAACGTGAATCGGTCAAGCGCACGAACAAGCGGCTCGAAGAGTTCACAAGTATCGTCTCACATGACCTACGGAACCCGTTGAACGTCGCCACCCTACGACTCAAGTTGGTATCCGAAGAGTGTGACAGCGACCATCTCAGCGGTCTCAAAAATGCGCTTGACCGGATGGAGACGTTGATCGATGATCTCCTACTGTTAGCCAAGCAAGGCAAAGAGGTGACGGATGCTCAGCCAGTCCATTTGGCTACGATAGTCGACGAGTGCTGGAAAAGCGTCGAGACGAACCAGGCAAAGTTGACTTCTACTATCGATCGAGGTGTTCAGGCAGACAGAAGTCGCCTCAAACAGGTCTTTGAGAACTTGTTTCGGAATGCCGTCGAACACGGCCGGGAAGATCTGACTGTGACGATTGAAGAACTAGGTGACGGGTTCTACATCGAGGACGACGGTCCGGGGATTCCGTCCGACGAGCGCGGCGCTGTCTTCGAGACCGGCTACTCGCAATCAACTGACGGAACCGGGTTCGGACTAAGTATCGTCGAACAGATTGTCGATGCTCACGACTGGCATATTCGTGTCACGGACGGGGTGGACGGCGGAGCACGGTTTGAGGTCACAAATGTTGAATGTATGGATAAATAATAAACTGAACCTTCTCTACCAACCGTACGCACCTGAGTAATTACTCAAGATCGTAGCCGCAATCTCTGGAGAGGCTTCACAAACAGAGGGCTCGAGAGCAACACGGAACGGACCAGAGCCCCCTTCGTCCCCTCGTCGATCTCCGCTCCGCGTGGCTCACCCGGCCACTGCTCTCTTTAGATCATCGATTAGAGGTCCGGCGTCCTGTCCGCTGTGTCGAACGCTGCCTGTGTCTGTGATTCGATTTCCTCACGAAGTCGCCGGTCGAGACTGGATTTGAGTTCTCCGAGCGACCCGTCACCACTCCCAGTACTGAATTCGACGCCGGTGTCGGCTTCGATTTCGGTGAAGTAGAGGCTCGTCGTAACCGAACGGTCGTCGTCGAAGGCCGCGACCATCAGAGCGTACGCCTCGAGTTGTGGGTCATAGTATTCGGTCTTCTGCTCCAGTTCCGTTTCGTCGACATGACCGGTCTTGTAGTCGACCACGGTAGCTGTCTCGTCACCAAGCACGAGGCAGTCGATGATACCGGAGATGGAGCCGTAGGCCAGTTCCACGCTTGCTTCGAGTTCGCGATAGACGGCGTCGTTGCTGTCGGCTACATGACGGACGTAGCCGTTCGCGCGTCGGGCGTGTTCAGCGACGCGGTCGCGATCGTCTGCGGTCACCGCTCCCTCGTAGTCCATTGACCTGAGCGCGTCATCGATGATGTCGTCCCAGCGCTCGGGAGGCTGCTGGAGTTCGCAGATTCGGTGGACCGCTTCGCCGAAGAACCGACCCGACAGCCCGGTCAACCCGTCTCCCTCTTCGGCAGGCGTGTCGTCGTCTTCGTCCCACTCGGTGTCGTCGTCAGCTCCCCGTCGGTAGTGGACGATACGGTTCGCTTCGTCGAACACCAGGTCGCCGTCTTGGTTGTCGCTCAGAACGTCCGCGACTTGGAACGGCGAGAGGCGATACTGGATGGGGGCGGGCTGTCGCTGCGGTATTTCGACAGTCGTGGGAGGTGCCTCGACATCCACGTCCTCGTCCTGTATCACCGCTTGCTGTGGGAGTCGGACCGAGTAGCTGGGGCCACCCTGCTCGGGGTCCTCGCTCCGGGTGAGCGAATCAACGTGTAGCTGACCGGTCATTTCCCCGTTTGCTGCAAGGGCGGCGAGTAACTCTTCGTCACCGAGCAGTGACTCCTGGAGGAAGTCGCTCCACCGTGTGGGCTCGTCCGTCTCCGGGTCTTCCAGCGTCGTGAGCGACTCGTCGTCTTCGGTTCCGTGGGTGCCTGCCAGAATCAGATGGTCGCGAGCGCGCGTACAGGCGACGTACAGGGTTCGCTTCTCCTCGGCACGGAGCTTGGCGAGACGGCGTGACCGGAGCCCTTTCTTAGCGACGGTGTCGGTAGTGTCGAAGGGGTCATCGCTGCCGGGAACAGAGAGCCCGAGTGCTGGGCGGTCGTTCACGTCTTCGAACTCGGTTCCCCCGGCAAGTGGTGGATCAGTGTTGAATTTGTCCCCGAGACCGGGGACGATGACGACAGGGAACTCGTCGCCTTTTGCGGCGTGGACAGTGAGTATGTGGACGCCCGTATCCCCGTCCGGAATCGCGGCTTCGGGGTCGTAGTTGGTGAACTCTTGACGTTCGTCGAGGCGAGTGACGAGTTCGAGCAGACTCCCGGCATCGCTGACAGCGTCTCGCAGGTGCTCTTCGAACTGTTCGACGTTGGCAAGTGCCTGTTGCGGCCGTTCATCCGCACTGAGACTCACGAGGTAACCGGTCGCGTCAAGCGCGATGTCGAGGAGTTCTGCCCACGAGTCAACTTGGGGACCGGCGGCGTCCTCAGAGGCACCGGCGAGCGTTCGCAACTCGGCGAGCAAAGAATGACTGCGTGTAAGCGCGGTGTCGTCCGTTTCACCGAGTGACGCCCAGACGTTGCCACCCTCCACGACTGGGGCGAGTTCGTCGTCAGTGAAGCCGAACATCGGGGAGCGAAGCAGTCCGAACAGGCGGATGTCGTCGGTTGGGTCAGCGAGGACGCGGAACAGGTTCGTGAGGGTTCGAACCTCTGGCGTCTCGAAGTACCCCTCCCCCTGAACGACGGTGTAGGGAACCTCGTGGTCGTCGAACGCGCGCTTGAACTCGTCGAGATGGGTCCGCTTCCGGATGATGACTGCGATATCGTCGTACGTCACCGGCCGACTTTCGGGGCCGTCGTTCGGGTCTGGTTCGTATACCTGTGTCTCGTCGTCGACGAGGCGCGTAGCGCGCGCTGCCACGGACTGAGCTTCCGCCCACCGTCGCGCGGAGGGGGGTGCGTCGTTCAACGGATGATCGGGAGCGAGGACGTTCGGTCGGAGGTCGTCGTCCGGGACGAACAGATACTCCGTCGTCGGCGTTACGTCGTGAGGATTGTCTCGTCGGGGACGGAGCGGCTGTGGTGCTGCCTCGAAGGTGTCGTCTGCGTCGTCGTCGAAGACATCCTCGAAGAGACTATTCAGAAACCGGAGTAGCGGTGGGAGTGTTCGGAAGTTGTCTTGGAGCTGGTAGCCGACAACGTCGTCTCCTCCGCCTGTCGTTGCGGTGTTCTCGCTCCCGTTCGCGCCGACGAGTGCGCTCCGCGCTTCTTGGAAGACGGCGACGTCGGCGTTCCGGAAGCGGTAGATCGACTGTTTCTCGTCACCGACCGCGAAGACGTTCTGCGCGCTGTAGGGGGTATCGTCGCTTGCGAGGCTGGTGAGTGACTGAACGATGTCCCACTGGTTCGGGTCGGTGTCCTGAACTTCGTCGATCATAACGAAATCGAACTGGTCGGCGAGTGACTCCCGAACGGCGTCGTTTCCACGCTCTGGGTGGAGGAGATTCCGAGTCTGTTTGACCAGATCGGTGTAGTCCAGTACGTTTCGCTCGTGTTTTTGTTCGGCGTACCTGCGGGCAGCCTCGTCGAACAGACGAGCTAACGCGAAGTAGTACGGCGCGCCCTCGGGGTCGACGGCCATGTCGAGACCGTCACCCTCCGCAGACCGGTGTGTCGCATCGAGTCGTTCGACGATTTCGATGACGATGTCGCCGATACGATCGGCGTCTTCGTCGGTCCCGTTCCAGTCCCCTTTCACCGGGGAGTAGTTCGCGTACTCGTCGTGCCCGGACTTGGTGAGTTCGTCGCACACGTCGTAGATCCGGTCTCGGCGGTCACGAACGGAATCCAGAGCGTCCAGTCCGTCGGGCTCATCGAAGAGTCTGACTGCGGTCCAGACGCGCTCGGTCCGTCCGCCGGGGTCAGTCTCGTCAAGGTCGGCAACGAGTTCTTGGAGATCCTCTACGAGCACTCGGAGTTCCTCGTCGGCACAGAGTGCATCCACCTCGTCGGCGGGGAAGGGATGGAGTTCCGCTTCGACGTAGGTTACATACTCGTCGACAGTACGAGCGGGTGCGCTCCAGATGTTGGCCCAGGCTTCGCTGTCAGGCCGCTCACCGAACAGGTCCTCGAGAACCTCGCGGAGAGAGTATTCCGAGAACGCGTCCAGCAGGAACTCGACCTCTCGGGGTTCTTCTTCGATGAGTTCGTCGACGATGTCCCGCTGGAGTCTACTCGCTTCGACATCGTCGAGGGTATCGAATCCGGGGTCGAGTCCGGAGACTGCGGTCGCGTGTTCGGACAGGATGCGCTGACAGAGTGCGTGCAGCGTGTGGACGTATGCGTCGTCCAGCCCGTTGAGAGCGTCGCGCCAGCGTTCGTGGTCGGCGTCTGCGGTGGCGAGTCGGTCCAAGACGCGTTCGCGGACGGTCTCCGTGAGGTCGCGTGCGGCCCTTCGCGTGAACGTCGTCACGAGGATGTTCTCGGGGAGGGCATCAGGATGGTCTTCCAGAAGCGCAAGATACCGGAACGAGAGCGTCGTCGTCTTCCCGGTCCCAGCACCGGCCGTGAGTGGATAGTTCTGTGAGAGCGCCGTGACGGCGTCGTCCTGCTGGTCGGTGAGGTCGTCTCGGCGCATCAGTTCCCCTCCTCAACCGCAGGAGCCCATTCTACGCCGCGAGCAATCGATGGGACGTACGCATTCCGCCCCTCGGGTTCCATATTTTCCATGAATAGGTGGCGCCGGTGCGACCGCACGTCGCAGGCATCGCGGAAGGGACAGTTTGAACACCCGGCGTCGTCGGGGTCGTTGATCGTCGGATGGAACGTTCCGGCTTCGATGCCGGAGACGATATCGCTGAGTCGTTGCGGAACGACGTCATCGAGGAACTCCCGGAAGCCTGCTCGAGTCTCGATGCTGGGTTTGTCTGAACTCTGGTAGATTATCGGTGTTCCGCCGTATCCGTCACGGTGTGTGTTACCGCGCCAGCTCGCGTTCTTCGGGTCATCACCGACGAACCCTATTTGACCAGCGGTGCTGCTCACCGTCCCGGGCTCCTTGAGCCGGTAGTACCCGCCACCGACCGCCTCGGTAACCTCGTCAACGTTCGCCTCCAACATCTTCGCGTAAATCGGGAGTTGGAAGCTGAGTCCATCCAGCGTGTCGCGTTCGGAGGAAGTGTATCCAGTCTTGTAGTCACGGACAGTGGCTCTCCCATCGGACGTCATTTCGCCGCGGTCGAGAACACCGCGGATCGTGGTTCCGCCCACCTCGACGGAGAGCTTGGTCTCGAACCAGACCGGTCCTGTGGTCAATGGACCGTTCTGAAGCCGATTGTCCGGGTCGACGTACAGTGCGAGCTCTTCGTCGAGGAATCGCACGAGGATACCCGCAGGTCGCCCGTCGACGGCGGTCCGGTTGTAGTACTCGTTTTGATCAGCATCACCGAGACCGGCCAGTAGTTCGAAGAGCCAGCGGTCGTCGAACTCGCCGTCGACGGCTTGGAGTTCGTCGACCGCGACACGGAGGAGTCGCGTCTCCAGATCATCTTGATCGAACCCTGCGAGCGAAACCGGAGACCCAACCTCGTCTCGGAGTTCCGTGTAGAACCGTTCCAGAATCTCGTGAACGTAGTGCCCACGATTGATTGGTCCCTCGTCTCGGTCCTCTTCCTCTAGCCCGAGGACTTCCTTCGCGTAGAAGCGGAACGGGCAACTGGCGTATCGCTCTACCTGTGTCGGCGAGAGTCGGTCGAGCTGGAACGATAGGTCCTGCGCCGTCTCGAGAGTGAGCCAGCCCGTATTCACTGATGGACGCGCCAACCCACGGTCGGCGGCCGTACGAATGCCATCAATCGCTGTCTCTCCTGGTGTTGCCTCTGTATCGAGTCGATCACTGCTGCCCGCCGTGTCTACGAACAGTCCCGTCGCCGACGCGGTAGTCGCGTACTCGCCGAGTGTGTCGGGACCGGCGCGAGCGCCAGCAGTCGCGAACGCTCGCTGTGCGTCAGCTCGCGCACCGATTTTGTCTCGACGACCAGTTGGATCCTGACCGACGAGGTGGCCGAACTCGTCTCGTCGCTGCGGTTCGGTGTCGGTGACGCGACGGAATTCGGCAAGGATGCCGGCATCGATGTACGCTGTCCCGTCGAGCTGTTGTTTCGGCCGCGAGAGCGTGACGGTCTCAGCGGCGGCGACGATGCTTGCGATGCGGTACTCGGCCCGTCGAGCCTGGTCGGCTTCGGCGAAGTCCGGATGTGCGTCTGTTACGGCGTTCACAAGTGCGAGTCGATCCGCTGCACTCGGGAAGTGAGAGGCTGTCAGACCGAGGACGAACACGTGGTCGAACGTTCGCATCCCGAGTTCCGCCGCACCGAGGACTTCGACTCTCCCATCGCGAATTGTTGGCTCATCGGTGACAGAGACGGCACCGAGTGCATGCCGAGCGCGTTCGAGGTTGGCTCCGTCTCCCGTCCGTTCGACCGCGTCAAGGACTCGCTCAGCACTGCGGTAGACGACCCGTTGCGACCCGGTCGTCGTTCGATCTTCTACCGTGTCCTCGATTCCGAGACGCTCAACAAAGTGGCGATAGGCTTCGATCCTTCCGTCATCTGCCACGGTTTTTGCTTCGGTGAGAAGCTCGTCGATAGCCGCTCGGTACGGCTCTTCGACGTCGCTGAGTTCTTTCGCGTCCGTGATCGCGTCGTGTGTCTGTTCGCTATCGACGTGCTCCCAACTCGGCAGCACCGGCTCTACGAGCGGGTTATCGAGGAGGCTGCGAAGCTCATCAGTGATCTCCGTCTCATCAAGTAGCTCCAGCGCGGTCAGGAGGGCAGCTCCGACCGACGTTCCATCCAGATCGTAGTCCCGGGCGACAGCATATGGAACGGATCGCGCAGAGAACTCACCGGCGAGACGATGGGCGTACGCCGATGGCGCGGTCACGATAACGCCGATGTCGTTCGGGTCGACACCGTCACCCAGGAGTTCCTGTACCTGCCGTCCCGTATACCGTACTTCTCCTGAACGCGATGACGGGACGACAGTCTCGACGGTCGTCTCGTCAAGCGAGAGAGTGGTAGCATCAGGACGGAAGGGTGCCGACGCTAACCGTCGATTCCCGGGTGAGCGAGACTCACGGGCTGTGATTGCATCTGTTTCGAATTCGAGGTCGTTGACGAAGAACTCCCATGCAGGGGCCGTTGCGACGTCGACACCGCCCGGAGAGCCCGTTCCGGTCAGCCGGGAGAAGGTCGCGACCGTCGGCCAAGTTTCCGTGACCGTCTCGACTACGCGCGATGCGAGGACAGAAAACGTGTCGAACCCACCGATGATGACGGCGTCAGTGTGTGGGAGGCACCGAGCAGGATCGGAATTCGCCACCCGTTGGTACCGCTCGGCCCAAAGGGTCGTAGCTGAACCGTCGGAGAGTTCCTCGCGCCCATCGTAAAACCGCTCGGTGATGGCCTCGAGTTCGGCGCTCAGATTGACCAGCCCTTCGTCACGCAGGCGGTCGCGGACGGCTTCTGGTGAGAGCAGTCCGGCGAATTCGACAAGGCTCAGAAGGTCCTCAATCTGCTCAGTGAGACCGGTCGGAGGCAGTCCGTCCCCTTGCATGAGCGACGACTTGGCGGCTGAGTCTGAGAGAGACTGTTCGACGAGCCGGAGGCGGGTTGGCTGGTCCATCCGCGAAGCAGTACCGCCGATCGCTTCGCGGTCGTAACACCGGTCGACGAACTCGTCGAGTGTGAGCACAGTGAGTTCGAGCGGGCGACCGATGTCTTCCCACTGCGTTTCGATTTCCGGGCGGCGATGAGGTTGATTCGCGATGTAGAGGACGCTTTCGGGATTTTCTCCCGACTGAGTCGCGGCCCAGTTGAGCGCTGCCCGATCGACCGCGACAGCATCCGAGCCACAAAGAAGTCGAGACATTCCTTCTGAGAAGTGTATTGGCTTTACCACATAATGCTACCTGAAGATGTCATGAATGTACTTACTTCGCGTGTCATCGCGACCGGTGCCCCACACGAGTTCGTCGTGAAGGGATTCAGCAGCGAGTATCAGATCGTCGTCTCGGTCGCGACGCTCACCGAGTTTCGTGAGACGCTCCTCAAATATCCGGACCGCTTCGGGCTGGACGAAGGCGATGTCTAACAGGAAATCGAAACGATCCGCTATTTCGCGGAGGTCGTCGATCCAGCAGTGAACCGCCTCGGGGTCAAGCCCCAAGGCACTCGCCTTGTTTTCTCTGTAGACATCACAGCAGTCGAGGCTGATCCCGACGGTGGCGAGTTCCTCGAAACTGCTGTCGCCGGCAGTGTCGACTACATCGTCTCCGGCGACCAGCATCTCCTCGATCCTGGATCATTTCGGGGCATCGGCATTATCGACCCGAGAACGTTCTCCGACCGGCTCAAAACGCGTAAGTAGTGAGCGGACTCACCGGGTACCGAGCCGAACCGGCGTTCACCCTCGACATTGAGGGCGTGACGGGTGCGATGTGGATATCGACAAGCACCGATTCCCTCACTTCTCGGTTTTATATACGATACCGGGACAACTTGGAACACCCACATGAAGCCAGACGCACCGAATCAACCGTGTTTCCGGACGAACCGTTTGCTCCGCGGGAATAGACCGTCCCGTTGCGGCAGGTGGTATTTGATCGGGGCTGTTGTACAGGCGGTCAAGGCGACTGCCCCGGGGCTTGACCCCGGGATATGTTCACACTCGCACAATACGGAGTCCTCATATGCCTGAGTTACAATCCCCGGATACGATCGCACATCTCCTCGCGACGAACGTCGGGTCACCAGCTCGGTTCTTCCTCGTCGACGAAACTGCGAGGATCCCAATCACGCCGTACCGCAACCGAACCGGTGTCGAGACGACCACAGTCCCGCTCTCGTCGTTCGACGCCGTGGTCGAGCGGGCCGATGTCGACGATGGCGGACTCTCTCTCACCAGCTTTGGTGGGATCCACCTCTCTGAGTCGGAGTGGCGCCGGATTGGTCTGGAAGACCACTGGCACGCTGACGACGTCGACCTCAAAGCGCCATTCACCGACCCTCAGCGACGGCTCGAACTCCGGGCGAGTCGCGAAGACAACCTGTGGAACGTGGACAAACCCGAGGAACCGCCATACGACCATCTCGAAGACATCCCCGACGATTCCCCGCTCATTACCGAGTGGGAAGCACACTCGCCCGACGACGAACCACCACGGCCCTACGCCCCGTTCGATAGGCCGACGCTCAGCGTGTACGCACTTCACGCCGAGGGGGCAGACGACCCACGCGGATTCGACCGGATCGAAGTCGGCGAGATTGCTCGCGTCGATATTCTCGACGAGAACGATCTGAGCGAGCGGCCCGACGACCCTGACATCGAGACACGAGAACTCGCCGGTGAACTCTCCCCGCCGCCGCGTCATCCCGACATCAACTATGACGACCTTGCAGCGCTCCCACGAACGAACGACGTTCTTCAGTCCATCTATACGATCAATCGCTATGCCAAGCAGTTCGATGAGCAAGCGGCTCACGCGTACCACGCCGACCGGGGTGCGGAGGCACGCGCCTACTCGCTCCGGAAGCGGGCACTCTACCGGACGAAGACTGTCGCGATTCACCGACTCATCAAAACAGACCCCACCGCTGTCCGAATCGTCCGACACGAACTCAACGGGGATAACGAAACCTATTGCCTGTATCTCGCTCCGATTGATCGGGACGAAGACCGAGAGTACTCGTTCCACCAGCCGCTTGACGCCGTCGAACCCGAACTGTTACAGGACGTGACTGGGAACGACGACCGATCGACACTCCCGCTTGAAACAATCTCCTTCGATACCACAGGCGAGACCGACTCCCTCGAACGCTCGCTGTCGGACGCCATCAGCGCGCTTCGACAGCACGACCTCAACCCAGACGACTACCTCGATACGACCGTTGTCGAGGACTACGAATGGAACTGCGAAATTTCCACCACGTTCTCATGATGAGTTTTCGACGCACAACCCGAATGCCAACGGCTACTTCTCAAACAACCCCGACCTTACGGAAAAAACGACGGTGCCAAGTCCGAACTCGAGACGGCGATTAACGTTGCCCTCCATCCGCCGACGAAGACGCGGCTGACCGCCTACAAGAAGAAAACCCCGATAGAAAACCAGTCGTATAACGAACGATTGAGAGAGCTCTCGATGAGATCGGCTTCCCGCTGGTGGAAGAAATCGAGAACCAATACCGTCCGCCACTAGCTGGCGGGAGATCCTCTCAGCCAGAAGAAGAACGCTCTAACAGCTCTGCCTGAGACGAGCGGCCCAGTCGCGGTACCACGTTCTCCTTTTTATACTGGTTCGATGCATCTCTGACATCACAGCGGTAACAGCGCGGAAGCCCACCGGCTTTAGCCGTGGGAGGAAGCGCGTAAGCTCCGTGCAACAGTCCACCGACTACAGCATTGCCGACTCCCCAGCATTATACAAACCGATTAATAAAGAGTAGCTGTTACTATGACGTATATGGCGTGGGGGGTAACTCGAACGGTTCGTGTTCGTCTCAACGTACCTGACGACCGCAAGAGTGACCTCCATGCCACCAACTCCAAATTCCAGTACTGCGCGAACCGTACCGCAGACTGGGCGTGGCGCTATCCCGACGAGGATTGCGTAACCAGCAAGAGCGAAGCCGAAGCCGCGATCTACGACGACCTCCGCGAAGAAACAGACTACCTCCACGCAAACCTCGTCCAGAAGGCCATCAAACGCGCTACCGACGACATTGACAACTGTGTTGACCGGCTTGCAGATGGTGAGAACACCAGCAAGCCCCACTACGATACGTTCAGCATCGTCTACGACAAGCGAGCGGCGACGTTCTACCGCGATAGGGTGAGTCTCGCCACTGTCGATGGGCGTGTCGTCTGTGAGTACGACCTACCCGACGATCCCGAAGGAACGCCCCACGGCGAGTACCTGTTGAACGACGACTACTCGTTTGCGACTAGCACTGTCCACT
>Ga0207414_1000935_pt1 | contig 11548 bp, 5 predicted proteins | sample PonA231FremontCA_2_FD_187269 | JGI IMG/M metagenome (GOLD analysis project Ga0207414, IMG submission 187269) | Marine sediment microbial community from Fremont, CA, USA - Pond A23 Sediment 1 (SPAdes) | ecosystem: Environmental > Aquatic > Marine > Unclassified | place: USA: Fremont, California... | reverse complement strand
CGCTGTATGGGGTCGGCATAATTACTGGTATCGAGTGTAGGATGGGGGTTTTCGTTATAGTATTGGGCTTCCCAATATTCTGCATTTGATGTATTGGTGGATATGAGGTCAAATTCTCCGTAACGGCCGGCATCTCCTACAGGAAAATCAAAACTACCATTATCATTAATCAATTTCTGCATTGGGCCATCTACATAATTGGAATTTCCATACCCTTTAACGGCTGTTTCCGAGCTATTATCAATTGTCAACATATCTGTTTGTGTTGTAGTGATAATCCCTGAAGTAAACTCAAGCACATTATCAATTTCAGTTTCTCCTGATATTGTGACCCCTTGTGAATTATTTATTTCAAGATTATAGAATGCACTGTCTCCGGTAAAATCTCCTGTGATTGTTTGTGCTGAGCTTCCATTCATTATTACTTTTGAATTCCCGGTTCCGGCATCAAAACTTCCCTGGGTAAAAACTATATTGCTATCGATTGTCCAAATGCGGTCGTACTCATTGATTACCTCAAGATTAGCATCATCTCCCAATATTTCAAGATTTCCATAAAGTGTGATATTTGAATTCGGGAAACGGCGCCGGCCTGTATTGACAAAACGAAGGTTATTAACCGCACTAATACCTGATAAAATATCAAGGTCATTGGTTCCCCCATATTCCAGGGTGCCACCTGTATCACTGAAAAATTCTTCATAATCCCCTGCAGGCAGGTCTCCTCTCCATGACGACAGAGTTCCCTGGCCACTAACCAAGCCCAAACGATGGCCAAAAGTAGATTCTAATCTAAGAAATCCGGTTGGTTCCAAAATCGTTTTGTAGGATACTAAAAAGTTCTTGGTTACTGTAACAGTATCATCAATCATAACAATTGATCCTTTGGGCCCGCCGGCAATATCTTCTTCCCATGTTGTGTTATTCTTCCAGTTTCCGTTTTGCGCTGAATGGTAAACAGGTACGCTATCCGGAATAGCCCCGTTGAATGTGGTTCCGTCAATACCGGCGGTATAATCACCAGTAATTCCTTCATCATTTGCACCAGAGAAGGAATAATTTAATCGGTTAGCCCCCTGGTCAAAAGAAACAGGAGGATACTTATTCCAAAGTACATTATTTTCTAATAACCTGGCTGTAATATAGTCTGCTTCAGTATAACCGCATGTATTATCAATCCAGACATCTTCCTCTTCTGCGTACATGAAAACCTGAGCGTCAAAGTTATTTATATTATTCCCTTCAATTAACCAATGATATTGCAATACATTTGATGAATCTTTCAGTAAACAATCGGGGGATTCATCATCTTCAACAATACTCGGATGACGTTCATTCGCTGCTTTAATGCGAATATATCCATATTGCGAACTATTACTGATATCGAATTCTACGGGTGTATATTTACCAGATGAACCAATTGGATATGTAAAGCTTGTATCAGAAGTTATTGCCGGGAAGTATTTTCTTATTCCTGCATCGGTAAAGGAAATATTGGTCTGAATCATATTGGTTTCAGAAAAAGCATTCTTCTCAATGATAACAGCATTAGAATCCAGCTCCAGGAGATTTTTACCAATATCAAAAACTCCTTTTTCTAATTGCAGTGCATCATCAATATACACATTGTTCCCAACTTCAGGAATTGTCAAACCATAAATGTTCTTAATGGACAATTTTCCAAATGTACCATTCCCTTTGAGTTCCTGATTTGAAGAACCGTTTATGAAAATTCCATTACCTGCTTCACCCCAATCATGAACAGCGTTATTGTATATATCACCTTTTACTGTTAATGTATTTCCCCGGTCACTTAAAACACCACTTTCAAAACGGAAATAATTATTTACCGTAACGGGATCGTTCAGGAATAATGTATTATTACTTGTTTTGTAAAGGTCATAAAATTGAGGACTTCCTGTAATCTCTTGGTTTGCAGAGCCATTAATATAAGTCTTGTTTCCATTTGCGGTAAATCCGCCATTTGATACATAATCTCCTTTGAGATAAAGATCTAATCCATTGGCATCAAAATCAGTTCCAGTTACAGATTTTAGTGTATCGGTAACTGTCAGAGTTCGTTCCGATAGTTTTGCCGTCGGGTTGTTTGTGCTGGAATTATCCAAGAATAATTTTGGAATCGAAATATTTGAATTTATGCCAATGGTTTGTGAACTATTGGTTGATGCATGCCCGATATGTAAAATCGCATTTGAAGATATTGAAGAGGAATCGGGCTCAAGATATAATGAAGCTACAGAAGGGTTTGATTGAGCATTTGCAATATACAGATCACCGCCTGTAAAATCGAAAAGACTTCCTGCATTTAATATTTCAAAAACACCTCTATTGTCTTCAGGGGCAGAATTCTGCCCGGCAACAACTTCTCCGCCTTGCTGTTTATAGTTTAAGATTCCGGATTCCGTAGAAGTTTGCCTTCTAATTTGTGAACCTACAGTTAAGTTTCCTGCTGTAATTTCCAATTCTGCATTTCCACTTGCAGAATATTCAATATAATTATCTCCGCCACTCATATCCACTGTTCCACCTGCTAATTTAAGTTTTCCGTCAAGGAAGATACCACTGTTACCGCTAAAATTCAGTTGACCCTGATTAATTATTAGTGCCGAGGAGGATGGGATTTTGAAGTCTTCCTCACCAGTACTTATATCTTCATTTATAGCAGCATTATCAAGTTCCAGTACTCCATTTTGCAATTGTATGGGCTTATCATTCGAAGTGCCTCCCGGATCAGCACCTAATGAAAAGTCTGTTTGTAAAAAGGCAGTATCGGATTGACTCGTGCCTTTGTTCATCACAATTTTATTGAAAGATGGCAACCCATTCATGTTAGGGATAGTGGAATTTCCACTGCCATAAAATTCAAAGTTCGCACGAGTATTCGAAGAGTTTGTATAGAATTCAAAATCCGAACCATTATTAACGTTAATTACATCACCTTGTAACTTTAAATTATGCACTAAAGAAGATGTTGTATTCTCTGCTAAAAATATACCTGAATTATTAAGGAAGTTAATATCTCCCTCAATTGCTAATGTTCTTTCAGAACCGGCAGACTGAAATACAATATTCCAACTATTTCCTCCATTAAATTCAATATCTTTTTTCACCGTAACATCACCATCATTTCCATCATTCATCAATATTCTGTGATCATCCTTGAAAAATCTAATGTCATGGTTTACTGTTATGTTTGTATCGGGTAATTCAATGTGGCCTCCATTGTAACCGGAATATTCAAATTGAAGGACAGGATACTCTACGTAGTCATTACCTATTGTATAACTGGAGTAATATTCTGTTCCTAATGTTGTTCCATCCTCATCGTCAATACCTGCATTTGTGCCGGGGAATGCTCTTGAAAAAGTAAATATGGTATTGGGGGCCTTCATAAATTGTCCGAAATCTCCATCCGGAAGCTCAGGGCCGGATACAATAATTTTACTCCAATGGTTTTCAGTGCTTGTAGGATCAGCAGCATCCGGATCGTGGTTCGTCACCACGCCGAAATCGCAATCATTTCCGTTTTGTCCTACTGTAACAAGCGAACTTTCTCCTCCTCCATATCTTAATATAGATAACCGTGCTATTTGAATTTGATCATAATTGGCATTATCAGCGCTAACTGCAACAGAATAATTGGTTGTACTATTCCCAATGACACAGATATCTCCTGGTTCTGGTAATTTATTTTTATTTTTTAATTCGTTATTACCATCCCGCGTAGTCGACCAGGTTTTAGGATCGTGCCATTCACCGTCCTTTCTTGCATAAAGGGTTCGGACAGTACCGTTAAAGCGAACTGATTTCCCCGCGGTATAATCCCCCCTTGTCAAGCTACCGGAACTAAACTCAACAATATCGTTATTTTTATCAACACTTCCAGCATCATCCTCTTCCCATTGATTCAAATTTATCAACCGCCCTGGAACATAAGCACTTTCAGAGCCATCAACATCTTCCCCCGCTGACAGATCATGATAATAAAAATCCATTTGAACATCAGGCACAGTATTAAAACCCTCGTAATCAACTGTCCAATAGTGCTGCAATGCATCAGTAGTGTCTCCTATCATTGACCATTGGGGGTGATCAACCGGATTAATAATTATATATCCATCATCATTAAAATTAGTAACATCAATTATAGCAGGGGTATATTTTGAATTATTGAACAGGTATTCCGTAGCATCTGTCCCATTACCAACGGGGAATTTGTAAGTACCATTGCCTGTTATTTTCAAAGAGAGTCCTCCACTTGAAGCCTTGCCATCAAATATAAACATATCCATGGGGCTATTCACTCCCTGTTCATCATTCTCTATAGAACCATTTTGATCCCAGTCAAACTGAGTTTCATTATACATTGCATAGTCTATATTATCAACTTTCAGGTTATAATTTTTTGAATTAAGCCTGCCATGTCGATACCAAATCCGTTTTATATAAACATCACTCGAAAAGGAAACAATGTTGTTCCCCGTATTCACTTTTATGTTACCAAAAATAGCATCAGAAGTCGTTTTAATATCATAACTGTTCCATGCAAACATAATGAGTGCATCGTCATGAGTGGATCCGGTATAAACTCCGATTTGATCACTGTTTACCACATTGCCTACTAGACGAACGGAGTGATAGCCCTGATCCAAAATGCCACTTTCAACATTAATACTGTCAATACGAACAATTCGTGCATGCCAGTCAGCAGATACATTAGAAGCTTCTTTTTCTGGATCTGAATCCATAATTAATTTTTTACCTGACGATTTATTTAAAACCAGTTTATTCATGTAAAGTTCCCATCCATCTGCTTCAGAATCGGGGTGACCGATATAAAATGTACCCTCTTTGGTTCCATTAAAGGTTGTTGTATTTGGAAGAGCAGGGTCGTATAAATAGCCATAATTGTTTGCCCCATCTGATTTAGCATTTTCACTAATGTAAAAATCATGCCCGATGGAAACATCATTTCCGTCATGATCAAGAAAAGCATTGGCATTAATCGTTAAATCATTCTGAACAATTAACTCTCCATCTAGCAATGTGGTATTCCCGTTATCAATAATAACATTATAAATAGGTGCTGTAGAATACACATCGGTAGTTCCATTGTAGCCTAACCTAAGCGTTCCTCCTGATACGTTAATGTTAGAAGGATCACTGGCTATATTAACAGCATTGGTATCGTGCGTGGAAACGCCTGCAATATGAATCTCACCCCCGGACATATTCACTGCCATATCCGGGTTACTCAGGTGCAACAAGGCCCTGTTAACATCAGGGTTGTCATTCCCGTTTACTTCAACAGTTCCTCCCGTTTGGGTGTATGAGTAGGTTCCGGCAGAAGCTCCACTACTGACTGCAATCTGGTTGGCAGTTAATGAGCCTCCGTTAATTTCAAGGATTCCGGGTGCTTCATCTCTAAAGTTAATGGCTTCACCGGAGCGTTGGATAAACGTCCCGTTATTCAGCTGAAGTTTACCCATGATATATATACCCTGCCAGCTGGTTCCATTTTCAATGTTGTTAGGTTCACCATGCGATAAGCTTGTAAAATCCGTAGCGCCGTCAGCTGTTACATTTACCTGAACATTGGTGCCGTTCAAAATCAGTGCAGCATCATTGCCAATGGTATAATCTCTTACTCCCCCTTCACTAAGGGAAGGAATAAAGATATTACCCGTCAGTTCTAAGCGACCATTTGAAATCCATAAGGCTTTTCTGTTTTCCGGATTTTGTCCCTCTTCTGTAGTAGAACCAATGTTCCAGCCATCATCGTTTTGACCGTAAAGAGCGAAATACGAAACATCATCCGAGTACAATTCCAATTTATAGGTTCTGCTATCGCCTTTATCAATCACTAAATTATATAGGTCTGTAGTATTGTAAATGTTGAATTCATTGTTGCCGGCACCGGTAAATTTAAGAGAAACCGCTCCTGTACCTGTTATGTTTGAATAGTCGGGAACACTTTGATTGGTAAATCGTATTGTGCCTTTATTCGTCATATCCCCTCCAATCTCAAAGACATGAAAACCTTTATAATAATTGCCATAGCCGGATGCAGCTGTAGCATCATATGCATCTGCTTTTCCAACAGACATGGATGCATTTGCTGAAACAAATACATCTGCTCCTACGGAAATATTCAAGGGGGTAGTAGAGGCTTCATCGTTAATTTTTAAATCACCACGTGTTAAGTTGAGGTTGTTATTGACTGTATAATCGGCAATTAAAGTTAACGTATCAGAAGAATTATCAAGATTCACATTCATATCATAAAATTCACGTGATACTTTTAGTGTATCATGACTCCCATAATATTCCACCGTTCCTTCTCCTTCACCCGGTGTAATAAAATCTGTGGCATCGCCTTCCGGGAAGTTATCTTCTGCCATTAATATTTTACCGCTTCCTTTGATTTCACCAAAAGAATGTCCCCGTGTCTGCTGAAGGTCCAGCCTTCCGTCAACCTGCAACGTAGCATTTTCCAGACTATCTGAATTAACAGTAACTGTGTTACCGGACAATATGACAACGTTATCACTGATTTTTGAAGGGGTTTCTTTATCAGGATTATCGGGTAGAGCGCCAGATGGATCAAGTGTCCATATTTCCCAGTTTTCCCAGTTTCCTGAAATCAATGTATACCAGGTTCGCCCTTCTGCACCTTCCACCGGGCTGGATGATTCATCGACAGTCCCCAGTGTATAATAACCGGTAGTAAATTCTGAAGCATTTACAGTAAAATATACCTGATCTGTATTCTCTATACCTCTATTGCTGACATCTACAGTATCATAGTTATCTGAAGAATTAGCACGATAAAGAAGTCTGTAATTTTCTATTTCCTGAGGATATTTGCCATTTGCAAACCCATCGCCTATATCGAAAGCAATTTTTCCACTTAATCCAGGGCTGGCATCTGTTTTCTCGACATACCAATCTCTATACCAGGCAGCAACAACGTCAGTATTATTTGTAACTTCTGTTCCCTCATTAATGGAGTCATTTCTTTTATTATCATGAGCAAAAATTACATAATCTCCGTCATTCAATCCACCATTCTGAGTGATGATAAAACCGTCAGAATTTGCTTTCGTATGATCACCATTTGATTCCTGCCCAATACCTGCTATACCATTCAAATAAACTCCATTACCTGTAAAATAGTCATTAGTAATTGTTATATTGTATTTCGCGCTTAAATAATTTTCAACAATCGTTCGCTGGGCATCATTTAAACTGACATCGTATAAAATCATTTCAGCAATTGCTCCGTCCCATCCCGGGCCACCATTATCCATAGGGCCCCGGCCTATTACACCTTTTTGTGTACCTGTTATATTACCTGATAGCGCTCCATCTGACCCCTCTGGTGTATCTTTAAGGCCATCATTTTCATAAAGCGTGAGTTCGCTCCCGGATGACCATTTCATAGTTAACATCAGAGAATCAGTAGTCTGTATGTTCGAAGAAGATTCCAGTTGGGTTTGTCCGCCAGTTGTATTAATTCCCGCTTTAATTCCGTCTGTTCCACCATAAGATGCTCCATCTTTATCATACCTGATGGATAACAGGTCGTCTTGACCATCAGGGTCTTCCGTGTCAAAAATACCAGCATCGGAGCCTGTATTAACATCTGATTGTATAACTGTTAGCAGCGTGAATCCGGATAATCCATCTATGTAGCTGTCAGCATCCAGATCCTCGAGAAAGTCATCTGTTCCGTCAAATATAACAGCGGGTAATCCGTTGATTGTTTCAACAGAATTTCTAAATGTTGGTTGATTATCGGGGGTTATTTGATTATAATGTCTGTTATTCCCGGAAACATCATTCCATTGGTTAACCGATTCGTTATCAGTCAGGGATAAGGAATCAGCCCTGAGCCAAAAAAGATTGGCAGGTTCCCCGTTTGAACCATCTGAGTTACCTACCCCCCCTGGCCCGGTTTGGCTATAACTATTCAATGAAAATAAAAAGAAAGGTATGAAAAATGCAAAATAGAGTAATTTCTTCGACTGTATCATATCAGGAGCTTCGGCTTAAATTATTTTTTACTCCTTATACACTTATAATTAATACATAGTTTTAAAAAAAATCAATTATTTGATAAAAAGCATTTTTGAATCCATTAAAAGTTTATTTGAATAATAAAGTGGTATTAATTGATGATTTTTTTTTCGTTCAGTTGTTATTCGGTGGTTATTCAGTGGTCATTCGGTTGTCATTTGGTTGTCATTTGGTTGTCATTTGGTGGTCATTTGGTGGTCATTCGGTGGTTAGTCGGTGGAGCACAACGGACGGTCTCTGGCGCTAGCTTTTTTGTGCTGTTGCTGAATAACGTAACAGGAGCCCGGCGGAATTTGCAATTCCGTCGTTCTAGCTAATACCAATGACGGATGCTTGAACCATTTTGAAATCGTTGAAGATAGCTAAGGCAATGACAGTCGAAGCGCAGGCAGAGCCTACGCTTAACGGGCTCGCGCCAGCGGGCAGGAAATAAGGCCTCCTTTTTTCAACGCTAATCTTTGTAGTAGCCTGTTTATTGATACAACAGCCTCATTCTATTTAGAAGAAGTCAAGCCATAACACCCACCAATCAATTAAAAAAAATTAAATTGCACAAAAACGTTATAATATTTTCAGAGTAAATGTTTTTCTATTATTTTTGTGTCACCCAATTAAATCATTTATTCATTTTAAAACGAAGTCTAATGAAAGACAGAATTTCTGCAGAGATGACTCAGCAACAGGTGGATGCAGTATTAGATGCTATTTCCACTATCAAGACGAACATGCCGTTTTTAATTAATTTATCGACAGAAGAAAGAATGGCGCTGCCAAAAATGGAAGACAATCGGCGGCCTTTTGTGGAAAAGGCGTTGGAATATGCCGAAAGTGAAGCAAACATTCGTCCTCCTTACGTCGACTTAGATGAGCTAAAGCTGGACCTTGCACTTTTTTCAAACATGCAGCGCATCAAGAGAGAAATTGGCCGGCTGGACGAGAGCGTTAATGATACGCTCACAGCTGTTGGATCGGATAGTTATGTGGCAGCGCTCGCTGTATACAACGGGGCTAAAATGGCTGCCCGTTCCAATACACCCGGGATTGATCACATCGTAGATGACCTTAAACAACAGTTCTATCAGGATAGATCGAAGGGTACAGAGGAATAAAAAACAGTTTTCGATTACAATTAAAAACGCCATCCATGATAATAAAGTGTGTGGCGTTTTTTTATTCAGGCAATTTCGATAATCGGTAATAAAGGATAAAAAAGAGATCAGGAGCATTTTAAACTGCATTCACAGGATAAAGGAACCATATTTTATCTTGACGTATCCGCGCGCGAGTTTGCAACAGGAGGAGGCTAAGCTAAAGTAATTTTCTACGCTTGCCCCTGGCTCCGGCAGCTGACGGATAACGAGGGGCAGCGGGGAGGGAAGAAAAATAATTCAAATACAAAGCAATGAAAAAAAGAACAATAGACCGGTCAATGTTTTATAATGCATCTCCTGGGATTTTCCGAAAAGCTGAGGAATTAAGAAATAATATGACAAAAGCAGAACAGCTTCTTTGGGAAAACCTACGGAATAATCAAATTGGTGTCCGTTTTAAACCGCAACATCCAATTGAGCATTTTATCGCGGATTTCTATTGTCATAGCGCAAAGCTGGTAATCGAACTCGACGGTGAAATACATGAACAGCAAAAGGAATATGATATTGGAAGAGAAGCTGAAATGGAAAAATACGATATTAGAGTGATCCGGTTTAAGAATCATGAAGTATTGGAGGATGTTGACAGTGTCGTGGAGCAGATTCGGGGGTGGTTGTGAACATATAGTATCCGCCAGGCTTACCCCTGGAAATCTAAGGGAGTTGCCCGCGCTTGCCCCTGGCTCCGGCAGCTGCCGGACGTATCCTCGCGCCGGTTTAGTAACAGGCAGTGGGTTCAAACTTAGTGAAGGAAATGCAGAAGTTAGGCGGGCGGGCTTCTCCGGCAGCTGCCGGAGAACGAGGGGCAGTTGGGCGGGAAGAAAACTATAATCCAAGAACTTTCTTTTCTTACAAATTATTTAACTTAGATTTTCATTAATTACTATAAACAAACAAAATGAACATCCTTCAGCAAAAGCAACAAGACCCCGCCGCCGACACAGTGCTTTAGAGGCAGAGATCGACCGGATGGTTTATGATCTTTATGGGTTAACTGAGGAGGAGGTGAGGATTGTTGAAAATAGTGTGGGGTAATAATGAATTGAGAATGTCGAATTAAGATTCAAATTCAAACGAGTAATAATATAATGGAAATCCATGACATAAAAATAATTGCAGCAACGTTAGTGTTTGTTGGTATTATATTAGGTTTAATTAATCAACTACTAGCCCCAGAAACACTTGAATTAATTAATTCAAAAAAAAGACCTGGCTGGTTACCATGGGTAAGTTGGGGAGTAACCGCCCTAGCTTCAATTCTGTATATAGTTTTGGATTTTATATAAAATCAATTAATAATAATGAAAACTGACACCAGTGCCTTAAAGACAGAGATCGACCGGATGGTTTATGATCTTTATGGGTTAACTGAGGAGGAGGTGAGGATTGTTGAGGAGGGTGTTTAGGCTGCGTTTGTTCCCGCGCTTGCCCCTGGCTCCGGCAGCTGCCGGACGTATCCGCGCGCCGGGATAGCAACAGGCAGAGGTTTTAAACTTAGTGAAGGAAATGCTGAAATTTGGTGGGCGGGCTTCTCCGACAGCTGCCGGATAACGAGGGGCAGCGGGGAGGGAAGAAAAACTATAATTCAAAACCTTTCTCCTTTTTACACCTTACAATTTCTTTGTCCCCGACACTTCGTGTACGGGGCAGGCAGTGAGAATCGCTTAATTTAGGTCATAATAAAATGAAGGAGATACTCTTAACAAAACGGGAAGGACAAAAGGAAACTATCCCAAAAGGCAGGCCAGTTTACCTATAAGGTCAAATCACCCACCTCAAAGGTGGGACATCCGACCTTTAAGGTGGGTGAACCGACCTCAGAGGTACGCTGACCGACCTTTGAGGTACTCCCCCCTACCTATACAGGTACCCCATCCGAGGTAAAAGGTCGGCAATCCGACCTCAGAGGTCGGCGGGCCGACCTATATAGGTACCACCCCCCACCTACATAGGTACCCCCTCCCACCTGTATAGGTACCCTATCCTACCTTTGAGGTACCCCTTTTAAGTTTTAATCCCGGTTCAGCATAGGCTGTAGCTACACTATTCTTCGGAAAAGGTTAAATATGTAGATTGTTGAAGAAGGCTGAAGGTATTGACAGTCAGAGCGTAGGCAGAGCCTATGCACAACGAAGATAGAAAGGTGTGAGCGGAATTGCAAATTCCGCTCAGCAAGGAGTAGCAACGTTTGCGTTTTCATGGTTCGGTGGTCAGTCGGTGGAGCTCAACGGACGGTCTCTGGCACAAGTTTTTTTATGCCTGTTGCTGAATAACGCAACAGGAGCCCGGCGGAATTT
>Ga0207414_1000934_pt1 | contig 11560 bp, 8 predicted proteins | sample PonA231FremontCA_2_FD_187269 | JGI IMG/M metagenome (GOLD analysis project Ga0207414, IMG submission 187269) | Marine sediment microbial community from Fremont, CA, USA - Pond A23 Sediment 1 (SPAdes) | ecosystem: Environmental > Aquatic > Marine > Unclassified | place: USA: Fremont, California... | reverse complement strand
GGATGCGGTCGAAGCGTACCATGTCCACGATGTTGCCGCCCCACGTGGAGTTGATGCGGCTGGGCGTCTCGAAGACGTGATCGTCCACCTCATCGAGCTTACGCCCGGCCAGGATGCCACATACCTGCGACTTCTTGCCGAACGCCATGATGTCGGGCTTCACGCCCAGGGCCTGGTGGGCCCAGAACTCGCCCGTGATGCCGACGCCGCTCTGCACCTCGTCGAACACGAGCAGGGCGTCGTTCTCGTGGGCCAGGGCCTTCAGCTCTCGCAGAAACGTGGGCCGGAAGTGGTTGTCGCCCCCTTCCCCCTGAATCGGCTCCAGAATGACGGCGGCAATCTGGTCCTCGCGCTCGTGGAAGTGGCGTTTGGCCTGTCGGAGGGCTTCCTCCTCATGGGCCCGTACGCGCTCCTGCTCGTCGGCGTCGAGGGGAAAGTGGACCTTCGGGTTCGTGATGCGGGGCCAGTCGAACTTCGGGAAGTACATCGTCTTCCGCGGGTCGGCCGTGTTCGTGAGCGACATGGTGTAGCCCGTGCGCCCGTGGAAGGCCTGGTCCAGGTGCAGCACCTGGTGGCCCACCTCGCGGCGGTACCCCTTCTGATGGTTCTTGCGCACCTTCCAGTCAAAAGCCGTCTTCAGCGCGTTCTCCACGGCCAGGGCCCCGCCGGAGATGAAGAACGTGTACGGCAGATAGTCTGGAATGCCCACCCGATCGAAGGTGTCCACGAACCGCGCCATGTGCCCGGTCATGACGTCGGAGTTGGTCACCTTGTTGAGGGCCGCGTCCACGAGCCGCTCCATGAAGGCCTCGTCGCCACTCATCTTCGGGTGGTTCATCCCGAGGGGGTTCGAGGCGTAGAAGCCGAACAGGTCAATGAGTGAGCGGCCGCTTTTCTGGTCGTGCAGCCGAACGCCCTGACTCGCCTCCATGTCGAGCACCATGGGCATCATGCCCTTCGTCAGCATGTGCTCGGACAGAAGTTCTTTGACCTCCGCGGGACGAACCGAGTTTGGGGAAACCGCTTCCATGAGCGAGGCGGATTGGTGGGGATGAACGAGTGGGATATAGAAATTCGCCAGTCGCGGGGACGTTTCTCTCCATTCAGAATCGTCACTCGTTGGCGTAGGCCACGTCCCCCCCAACAACGGTGTAGTCGACCGAGGCGTCCCGCAGACGCTCCACCGGACCCGTCAGAATGTTCTCGGAGAGAACCGCCACGTCGGCCAGCTTGCCGGGCGTGAGGGTGCCTTTCACGTCCTCCTCGAACGCCATGCGGGCGTTGTTAATCGTGTAGGACTTGAGCGCCTGGCGACGCGTGAGGGTCTCGTCGGGGGTGAACGTCGTGTCGGTGCCGGGCACCTGTCGGGCCACCGTGCAGTGCAGACTCGCGAGGGGATTGATCTTCTCGACGGGCACGTCGGTGCCGTTGCCCACCACGGCCCCGTCCTCCCAGAGCGTCCGCCAGACGTAGGCCCCCTGGTCCACCCGCTCGGCGCCGAGACGCTGGTAGTTGTAGGGCGCGTCGGAGCAGGCGTGAATGGCTTGCATGGAGGCAATCACCCCGAGGTCGGCGAAGCGCGGAATGTCGTCGGGGTGCAGGTGCTGGGCATGCTCAATGCGCCAGCGGAGCGCCTCGCCCTCCACTCCTTCCTGGTCGAAGAGTGACGCGAACAGGTCGAGGCTTTCCTGATTGGCCCGGTCGCCGATGGCGTGCACCGCGAGCTGATAGTCCTCCGCCAGCGCAATCTCCGCAATGTCGCGGACGCGGTCCATCGGCGTCACGTTGATGCCCGTGTCGTTCGGCGCGTCGTCGTAGGGCTCCAGCATCCAGGCGCTGCGGGAGCCGAGCGCCCCATCCACCGTCACCTCCCCGATGGCGCGGACCGTGAAGTGTTGGTCGGCCGCCCCTACCGCCCGGATTTCTGCGAGGCGGTCTCGCGTCTCGGCGGCCACCTCGCTCTGCGACACCATCGCGTACATGCGAATGCCGAGCTCGTCGTTCTCGGCCATCGTGCGGTACAGCTCGATGGACTCAAACGAGGCCCCTTGATCCTGAAAGCTGGTCACGCCGTTCGCGAGCGCCTCCTCCGCGGCGAGGCGCACCTGCTCGCGGCGCCGCTCGCGACGCTGCTCCGGGGTCATATCGCTCCGCGACGCATCGAGCGCCTCCTGCACCAGCCCGGCCGCGGTTTCCAGGAGGACGCCGGTGGCGCGGCCCTGGGCGTCCCGCACGATCGTGCCGCCGTCCGGATCGGGCGTGTCCGGCCCAATGCCCGCGGCTGCTAGGGCGGCGTCGTTGGCGATGGCGGCGTGGCCGCTGGCGTGGGTCAGGTACACCGGCGTCTCCGGCGCCACCTGGTTGAGCCGCGCGTTCGTCTGAAAGCCGCGCACCATGCGCTCGGGCGTCGAGGTCCATTTTTCTTGGTGCCAGCCGCGCCCCTCCACCCAACTGCCTGCGTCGGTGGCCCCGGCTGCCGAGTCGACCCGCGCCACAATCTGCCCCCACGACGCGGTGCCCAGTAGATCAAGCTGCATCTGCGCCTTCCCCATGCCCATGTAGTGGCCGTGTCCCTCGATGAGGCCCGGGACGGCAAGCCGCCCTTGAAGGTCAATCACGCGCGTGTCGCCCCCTACGTAGGCGTCAATCTCCTCGGCGCTGCCGACAGCCAGGAGGGTGTCGCCCGCGGCCGCCAGGGCCTCCACCCGCCCGTGGTCGTCGTCGAGCGTGGCGACGGTCCCGTTCGTCAGGACCAGGTCGGCCGTGGGGCTCGACGAGCAGCCGGCCAGCAGCACAGCGAGGAGTAGAACGACGGCGCGAGGAGTCATAGCGGGAACGCGGATGGACGGAGGAGCGGATGACAGCTCGGATCGGTTCGGGAACCGACGCCCACAGTCTCACGAATCAAGGGCTCATTACCAAGAGGATTGAGGCCCGAACAATAGCATTTCGACTCTGATCATCCGACGCCAACTCGGCACCCTCGAAGAATCCCTCCAGTTCGCGAACGCCCCAGCCCCTTTTTTGTGGCCGGACAATCCTCAAAAACCAGTTTCGGCACCACGGCCTTCCGGTCAGCCACGCCCACTCTGGAGCTAAGACATGGGGGAATCAGAGCATACACCCGAACGCAGCTCTTGGAATCCCCTCATAACTGTAATTAGCGTTCGGATTACCTCGACGCAATCACGAATAGTCAGGCCAAAAAAAGGTTTTGGCACAACCAGACCTTTTACCATAAAAACCGGGTCGGATTTGAAATCTACCAACTACCTACATTTTTTATAGTTACAATGAACTGATTCTATTTTCGACAGAGCCATCTGGCCATGTCATTCCCTCCAGAGGATTGGACTCAGTGGTTCATCGCCCTAGGCGGAATTTTATTTGTCTTCGCTGTTTGGATTTCTCTGTTTACGGCGGGGACACTCGTCGATTCGGAGCCGTACCGGCGCGTCATCAGTCCGCAGGGTGTAGAGGAGGCACGCACGAATGGAGCGCCGAGCGAGCAAGACTCTTTGGCCAGGACACGGCTCTCCGGAGACACTACCTCGTTTCAATCTGGAAGATCGGCGGCCTCCTCGTCGGACTCTACGGGACCTGCACTTCTCGCGGCAGCGGAGCCCCCGACAGACTCCACGCTCTGGGCCTTTCTCGTCGTCCTCTTCTGCTTCACTCCGCCGAACCTCGCCTTCCTTTGCATTTTCGCCGGTGTTCTGGGCGCTATGGGACGACGCCTTGTACTCTCGACCCGTCAAAACCACGCCACCCTCGATCACACCTACCCGCTGCTCTCCGCGCTTCTCCGGAGCTTCTTTGTCTACCTGACCGTCATCTCCGGCCTCTTGGTTCTCCTAGAAAATCCAATTCTCGGCACGGCCTCCCCCGGCCAGTACGTTCGGTTTGCGGGCCTTCTCTCGCTTCTCAGCTTCTTTGTGAGCTACGATCCCACGATGTTCGTGGCGTTGCTCGACCGGGTCCGAGACCGGGTGCAAGAGAAGACCGAGGGGGACGAATCGGAAGACGGAAATGGACGCGGAACGACCAGCAGGGAGTAGACACGCCTGTCAGACGCAAGATGGTGACACTGGACGCAGCAGCGGATCCGGCTTTTTTGAGACGAACGGGCGAGGTCACTCCTTTGCAGACCGCTTTCATTTTCAAACTAAAAATACCCCGGTTGCAATTATGTTCAAGGGCATAATCTCAGAAGGAGGCTCAGTCACAGTCACGTTCGAGGCCGACCACAGCAACAATGGCTCTACCGGGGTCTTCTTCGGGTACGTCCCCAAAGGCGAGAGCACAGGGAGGGACACAGTGTTCAAACCGGTCGCACCGGGCGGCTCCCATACCGTCGAGTCCAGGGTGCCACTCGCGTCTGATGTCTGGTCCCTCAAAATTCGCATTGACGTCCCTGACGACGAGGGAAGTGGACGCCTAATCGTCACGGAAGACGGCGAGGAACGCGACAACAGCGCAATCAGAAAAGACGTGACGTGGACGTATTCGGTTGACCCGAGCGAGTAGTTCGCTGCCGTTGTCGGGTGCGCTCGTGTGTTCTTTAGGCACTCTCATTCCCGCTCATGTCCCCAGACGATTCCTCATCGTGCACCCTGATAGTCACGGGAAAGAGGCTCCTTTTGCTCACCGTCGGCTTTTTCGTGCTCGGCTCCTTGCAACCTGCACAGGCCCAGAACGAGGCCGCCTGTCGCCGAGTCGTGTCGGCGACATTTGGTATCGATCGGGCCGGCAATGCCCCGTGTCGCACACTCGGGGCCGCGGTCGAGGACTCCCTCAGCACCCAGGTGGAGGCCGTCTCGCAGGCGTCCGGGCGTGCAGTCGTGCGGGAGCGGCTGACGCCCCGCGACTTCCAAATTCCGCAGGGACAGGTGGGCAACGACGCGGGCACTCCGGCCCAGGGAGAGTCGGCCCCGTCGATCCAGTCGGTGGCTCTTGCTGGAGGCAACATCGCCGCGGCCGGCACAGAAGAGGGAACTCGCACCCTGGCGACGGCAGCCCTCAACCCGGCCAGTCTGTTCGGAAGCCCGGACGGGGATCCGCAACCGGACGATTCGAGGACGAAAGACTCTCTAACGGTGGCCCTTTCCACCCTCGGCGACGTGACCTTTATCGCGCCGATTGAGGACGTGGACCCAGAAGAGCCCCTCGATTATTTGGGCGTACGAGCCCGCCTCAACGTGACTTCTCTCACGCAGGGCGCCCCGTCGTTCCGCAAAGTCGAAAACCAGTGGGTGAAAACCCTACGGGCATCCGGAGAATTCCTCAACCGGATCATCCCCGTTCTGCGACAAACGAACAACGTCCCCGCGTGTACCAAGGCCCTGCTCCGGTCTCCAGAGAGTGGAATCCAGGAAGCCAGTGCGGCATGTGGCGCAGATCTTAATCCACTTTCGCTCACCCCGAAGGATTTCGCCGAGCTCCGTGCGCTGACCGAGGAGGCGCTGGCAGAGGCCGACGAGGAATACTTCGGGCTGGACCTGCGGCTGGACCTGGGTGACCCGACGCTCGGCGTTGCTGACAGCGCACGGGGTACACGCCTGTATACAGGAGTCGCCTGGGGCCACCGCTATGGCGAAGCCACATCGGCCCGTACCACAATCCGTCTCAATGGTGGTGTCCGTTTCATTGACCTCGATGTCATGGACGAGGCTGTATTCGCAGCCGAAGGCGGATTCGACTTGGCCTTCTCGAAGATTGTCGAGAAGCAGCGGCTCCAGGGGTCGGCCGGTCTTTCTTTCAGTGCCGGGAACGTTGGAGAGGCGTTCGAACGGGCCGCTGAAACGAATTACCTCCGAGGCCAACTGTCCGTTAACGTGCCCCTCGCCCAGAACTTTGGGCTGTCCATCAACTTCACGACACCCATCATCGGCGATGTTGGCACCACGCTCAGCGTAAAAACCAACTGGCACCTCCTGTTGCCGGGCTCCAATTGATGCGACAGACTACAATGATATGCCGAGAGCCCCCTGTCTCGGTTCCTCTCTGCGGAGCGTGGGGAGACCCCCGTCCCGGCCGGTGTCCAAACCATCATGCCAGCACCGCTTCCTCCGCAAACTTTTGCAGGGCCTTGGGGGCGAAGGCGGCCAGAAGGAAGCCGAGCGTGACGTACACTCCCGTTTGCCCCACGGTCGAGTCGGCAAGGGTGAACACGCCGAACCCCACCGCGCACAGCAGCGCCACGATGCTCATGGCCCGCATGGACGACTTGTGGCCGGGGTGCTCTTCGAGAAAGCCTTTGCCCGCCCCGCCGTCGCCCTCGGAACGGCGCGGGGAGCGGGACGCTTCCGACCCTGATGTCGACTCTGCCTCGGAAGAACTCATGCAATTAGAGTCCCTGTAAACACTTGAGACATTCTTGCGTGATGGGCCGACATCTGCCCGTCAGGACCAGAATGACGAGGAGGACTCCCGACCGACGAGCACGCGGATGCGCACATCCGATCCGGTGTCATTCTTGACCGTGAGATTCTGCCCCGGCTGCCCTAAAAGCGTATCCACCTCTGGGCCGCATAGTACAATGGGTTTGGACCAGCTGAACGGCTAATTTCGGCTAAGACACAGTAGCGATTGGAGGTTCTGTTTCGTAAATAGAGAGAGTCTGCCCGAGATGTTCTCGGGGTGGAATCTGCCGAATCGAGGAGTGCCGTCGCTCTTGGTTATAAAGCCCCTGAACTGCTCGTCGAAGACGGTTCGCAGGGCCGGTAGAGACAAGGCTTCTCTGGTCCGTGGGCCGACCTCGCCTTTGGTCCGTCCCCAGAATGACTCGATTCGGAGATTGCCTTTCGCTCCGTTTTCTGGTCGGTCACCGCAACCTTGAACGAAGCAATCGTCTCGGGCAGCCCGTCGGCCGCCTCATGTATCGACGAGAGGGTCTGAAGGGCCGCTCGCTTGGCGTGCAGTTCCTTCTGAAGCTCCACCGCCCTGGAGACGATCGTCGCATGCGCAGCGACGCCAATGACGACCAGGACGAAGGCTCATTGGATCGCCGCCTCGTGCTGGTCGCGGCTCGTCAAGAAAAGCTGTCGTCTGAGTTCTGACATGACGATTGCCTTCAAGGCGATCGTGATGACACGCTTCGGTTTGCAAACTGCACCCTGAGCTCACTAAACCAATCAGATGGTGCTGATTGTCACTCACGGTCAGTTTTCGTCTATCTTGAGTGACCTGGGGCTGCAACTTGAGCATCTGATCAATTTGGACGTCGTTCCTTCGTAAAAGCTATTCCCCTGTCATCTCCTCTCTAGCTTTCTCCGCTTCTCTTCTGTTCCGTCGGGTAGGATCAGCCGTCACTCCTTCAGCAGACGCAGGGCCTGGCCAGAACTCCATCATCGCGTTCGGGAAGCTCCGCTGGAGTTCCCGTCTTCGCTTCCACTCTTTAAACTCGAACACCATATCCTCAAATGTCCGACTCGACAAGTTATCCGGTATATTGACCGGGACCCCGAGTCGCTGTTCTAGTATATAGTCAACCTGATATTCCTCACCGAGGTCCATCCAGTTCATCATCTCCTTAAATACCTTTGGTCTTTCACTTTGTATTTCTTCGTCTAACCCTTCTAATGTGTCATTTATATCGTCTGCTTTGTTTAATATCTTTTGCTCAAGTATTGTTGCTACTTTGCTTTTTTCTGCCTTTAGTGCCTTCTCTATTTCTTTATCGTACGTATCCAGTAGACTGTGAACTTTCTCGACGGCTTTTATGACCTCACCACCGACAGGTATAGCATCCTTGGCGTAGCCGTACGCTATGCTCACAAGCTTCCTGAGGACTGCTTCGTTTGGTTTTGCCTCGGGTAAAGTTTGCATCGTATACCAATTCTCAAACGTCTCGGCCGCAGTCTTCAATTCTCCGACCAGTGTATCTCTTCCCTGGTTCACCTTCGCATTGATGTGGTTTTTTAACCGCTGTTTCACCGCCGTCTTCTTTTCTTCGTCGACTTCTCGTCCGGGAGTAGTTCCTCTGAAATCCCCCGGCCAGGGTTGAGTCTCACTACCGTCCTCCTGTCGCTGAATTCTAGTTGCTCCATCGCTCGGCTGAACAACGTGTGACAGTTCGTGCGCTAGTAATCGCTTTCCCTGCCTCGTGCTGGGCTGATAATTGTTATGTGCAAACACGACATCTCGCCCTATGGTGAATGCTTTCGCATCGATCGACCGAGCAACTTCGTCGGCCTTAGAACCGGTGTGGATACGAACATCGTTAAAGTTTCGGTCGAATCGTAGTTCGAAGAACGACCGGACGGCCGGCGGAAGCGGCCTCCCGCCAGACATCACAGACCTGATCTGCTTTTCCATCTCCCCATCGATAGCCGACCCGTCCGATGACTCATTCCGGGTAATCCCCGCGGCGACCCTGGGATTAAGCTGCGACTCGGTTGCGGACATCCGCATGACTTGTTCGGCGACCCGCTCGGCTCCCCGCTCGTACCTGTCGTCCGGTTCATTCACCGTTAACTTTTGCTGAGTACCGCGCACGTCCTGTGTGCTTCGTTCATCGGCGTTGAGCACAACAGTGGGTGCGGTCGCATGCAGCGGCCCCTGTCCTCGCGTGGATGACGAGGTCGGAGACGGATTCTCGCCGCGTTTTTCGGTGTCGTTCTTCGATGATGACGACGATTGTTTGGACTCTGCATGTGCGTGAGGCATAACGATTCCAAGCGGTAGAATGAGGGTCTGAACGAAAAGCTCTCAGGAGGCCATCCCCTCGACGAACTGCTGCGCCCCAACACCCGGTCTCTCGTTCTCCTCGACGGAGAGCGGACAGACGGCCCCGTCCTTCTGATACTCCTCGCGGACGGCGGCGACAACGTGCTCGTCGCGCACCATCACACCCTCTGCGGCACCACGAATCCGGTCGGCAGCCGCCTCGTCGTCGGGAGCCTCGCGTCCCGTCGCGTCGTCGAGCGCGAGGAGCGTCGCCTGCAGGGCGGCGTTGCGGATCTGTCCCCCGTCGAGCGCGCACTGCCGGGCCACCTGTCGGAGTGTCGCTTCGCTGACGGCGCGGTCTTCGGGGAGGTGGATCGACCAGATGGCGAGCCGCTCGTCCGCCGACGGGGGCGAGAAGTCGACGACCCGGTCCATGCGGCGCTGAAAGGCCGGGTCAATGTTCTCGGCAAGGTTGGAGGTCACGAGAATGATGCCGGAGTAGTGCTCCAGCCGCTGCAGCAGGTAGTCGGTCTCGACATTGGCGTAGCGGTCGTTGGCCGTCGAGACCTCGGTGCGCCGCCCGAGGAGGGCGTCCCCCTCGTCGAGCAGCAGGACCACGTCCAGCTCCTCCGCGGTGCTCAAGACGCGGTGCAGGTTTTTCTCGGTTTCGCCCACGTACTTGTTGATGACCGAGGCGAGGTCGACGCGGTAGAGGTCCATCCCAAGCTCCGCGGCGAGGATGCGGGCGGCGAGGGTTTTGCCCGTCCCGCTCGGGCCGGTAAAGAGGGCCCGCACCCCCTTCGTCGTGGCACTGCCGAAGGCGGGGCCGAGGTGGTCGAGCAGCCGCTCGCGGTGGTGACAGCGCCGTTCCAGGTCGTGCAGCTTCTCCTCGGTCCGCGGGTCCACGATGATCTGGTCCCACGTGCCGTCGACCTCCAGGCGCTCGGCGAGGGTGTCCAGGAGCTGCCGCCCAAGGGCACGGGTGGCGTGGCGCACGTCGTCCGTGGTTACCGTCTCGCGCCCGTCGAGTGCGGCGTGTCGCACGGCGGCGGCCCCGGCGCGGCGCAGGTAGCGGCCCGGCAGCTGAAAGCCGTCGACGATGGCGTCGAGGTCCGCCACCTCGGCCCTCTCAAAGGCGGCCTGCCAGTGACTGCGCCGCTCCTCGGCAGAGAGCGTCCCGAGCAAGAGCGTGACGGCGGCGTCGAGGGCACCCCCAGTGAGGCCGCCGGTCGGGCTGAGGGCGACGCCCACGGGGCCGTCGTAGCCGGGGATGGGCGGCAGCGGGCGCGACTCGCCCGGCGGGAGGTCGATCTCCAGCACCGGCATCATTCGCGTCAGTATACAGAATGGGCCGAGTCCGTCCGGCACCGTCGCGGCGGCGTCCGCCCCGTCGTTCTGGCCAAGGCCCTCTACCCGCACCACGCCCCGCCCCAGGTCTCGGGCCACGGCGTCGAGGGCGGCGAGGCGGTCGCTCCCCCGCGTCCCGCGTACCACGGCGACGCGCGTGTCGTCGGCCCGCAGCAGCTGGGGCACCCGGCGCAATTGATCGCGCGATTCCTCCGGCAAAATCAGTTCGTCGAACGCAGGCAGCTGGTCGACCGGGCGCACCTGCGTCGTCTGCTCGGCGCCGTCAAGCGTAGACGGAACGGTTCCCCGGGCGGCCTCCCAGACCACAAATGGTACGCGGAGCGTCCACTCGGCCCGAGGCCGGCCGCGGTCGACGACCTCCACGAGGTGGTGGTCAACGAGCGGCCGGCACGCCCCCCATCCATCCGTGCCCGCGTCGAGACGCTGCACGATGCGGCCGAGGAGCTCGACGGTCGGACGGCGGCGCTGTACGGGTGCCTGCAGGTGCGCGAAGAGGGTTCCGAAGCGCGAGTCCTCCTCGATCAGCCCGGCCAGCATGAACGCCAGCCGCTGTGCCGTCGACAGCCCAAGGTCTGTCCGCAGGGCGCGCAGGGGGAGGTGACAGTCCGCCTGCGCCTCCCAGTGCCGGAGCTCTCGCCCCCACCACGTCTCGCCCTCGTTCCACGTCAAGTCGTCGGGCATAAAGCGAAGGTCCTCGGCGAGGTACTGACCGAGAAACGGGTAGTCGTCGACCAGGTCGTCCGTCTCCTCCCCGCCCTGCTCCTGGAGGGTGCGCACGAAGGCCATCACGGCGTACACCGCCGCGTGGAAGTGGAGGGCAAAGTGGTTCTCCGGCGTCCGGTCCATCTCCGCGAACGCAGAAGACGCGTCGTCGGCGTCGACGGACGGCGGCGAGACAGCAGATTCAGGCATAGAACTCAGCTCTAATACCAGATGCCGAAGATTGATGTGTATGTCTGTGGTAACGAATCCTCGGCCTTGAAGAAAATGCCGCCGGGACGACGGTGAAGGCCCGAGCGCCCGGAAATTCTTCACTGCCCGAGTGAGCGAAGCGAACGAGTTTGAAGAATTTCAGCGAAGCCGGAGCCGCCGTCAGGCATTTTCTTCACAGCCGTGATCTTTTTGGTTCAATTTTGTATCTAGACAAAAATGAACGTCCCAAGATCGAGAAGGGCAGAACGCCTTGTCCCTGAATACCACCTCCGGAGGAAATTCGCGAAGACGTGGGATGGTTAATCCCATAATCCCACATTATAAACGGTATAGCTCGAGGTCGGATCACGCGTCGGCCTCCCGAAAGTGAAACCGAACGACGCGCCCCCCGGCGGGCCACCAGCCCGGACTCCGGTCCAGCCCGGCGGCGCGGGCGTCGATGCGCGCCGCGTCGAGCGGGAGCACGAGGTCGACGTGGGTGTCGGTCGTGTACAGCCTGCCAGCGGTCCGGAACAGGTCGGCGATCCAGTTGGCCTCTCGATCGTCGACGTCGAGGGCGGCCGCGAGGCGATCGCGGACGTACGGTGCCGTG
>Ga0207414_1000931_pt1 | contig 11574 bp, 11 predicted proteins | sample PonA231FremontCA_2_FD_187269 | JGI IMG/M metagenome (GOLD analysis project Ga0207414, IMG submission 187269) | Marine sediment microbial community from Fremont, CA, USA - Pond A23 Sediment 1 (SPAdes) | ecosystem: Environmental > Aquatic > Marine > Unclassified | place: USA: Fremont, California... | reverse complement strand
AATGAATTGGCATCGGCAGCTGCCATTATCAATGAATCAAGCTGTCTCATCTCTTCTTTTAATAAGCCGGCAGCATTGGCCAGGCCAGCAGCTCTAAATGAATTGCTACAGACCAGCTCAGCCGGTAGGTCAGTATGATGGGCTGGGCTTTTAACCCCAGGCCGCATCTCGTATAATTTAACCTTCATTCCCTGCCTGGCCAGCTGCCAGGCAGCTTCACTGCCGGCAAGGCCTGCACCAATCACCATTACTTCTTTCATATCAACCACCTACCTGCTTATTATCTGCTTTCTTTATATCCACAGCTCTTATTAACACACTTTAAATGATCGCCATCTTTTTTAGTCCGTTTCTCGACCATAATCCCTCCACATTCAGGGCATTTCTTCTCGCTAGGCTTATTCCAGAGCACATATTCACAGTCTGGATAATTACTACAGCCATAAAAAGTCCTGCCTTTTCGGCTCTTACGCTTGATTATTTCGCCATCTTCACAGGAAGGACAATCAACCCCTGTCTTTTCAACATAAGCCTTAGTATTCTTACATTCAGGATAGGCAGAACAGGCAAGAAACTTCCCATAACGACCGTATTTAACAACCATTGGGCTGCCGCATTTCTCACAGACCTCATCAGTCTCTTCAACAATATTAACTGATTCCATCTCTTCCCTGGCAGTCTCAAGGCGATCAGAGAAAGGATTATAGAATTCAGCTAAAAGCTTATTCCACTCAACTTCCCCTTCTTCTATCTGATCAAGTTTATTTTCAATTGTAGCAGTAAATTCAACATTTGTCACATCAGGAAAATATTCGACTAAAAGATCAGTCACTATAAAACCAAGCTTTGTCGGTTTTAAGCTTTTACCTTCCTTTTCAACATACTCCCTGGAGATTATTGTAGAAATAGTTGGAGCATAGGTTGATGGACGGCCGATCCCCTCTTCTTCCAGCGTCTTAACCAGGCTGGCCTCAGTATAACGTGGAGGCGGCTGGGTGAAATGCTGCTCAGGAATAATCTTCTCAACAGGCAGCTTTTCCCCTTCCTCTAGTACAGGTAGTTCCTCCCGATTATTACCATTATAGGAGAGAACCTTCATAAAACCTGGAAATTTAACCTTAGAACCACTGGCTCTAAAGAGATATTTTTCGCCGGCTGTAAGATTTACAGTATAAATCTCATAAACAGCTGGAGCCATCTGACTGGCGACAAAACGTTCCCAGATCAACCTGTAAAGTTTCTCCTGGTCCTTACTTAAATATTTCTTGATCTTATCTGGTGTTCGCTTGACACCAGTGGGCCTGATAGCCTCATGGGCATCCTGGGCACTGTCAGAATTCTTAGTCTTACGCTTTTTATTTTGATAATACTTTTCATCAAACTCATCTAGTATATAACTTTTTGCATCATTAGCAGCTTCCTGAGAGATCCTGGTACTGTCACTTCTGATATAACTGATTAAACCAATAGTTCCCTCGCCGCCAACTTCAATACCTTCATATAACTGCTGGGCAATAAACATTGTCTTTTTAGCAGAGAAATTCAATAATGTTGATGCTCTCTGCTGTAAAGTACTGGTTGTAAAGGGTGGATAAGGATTCCTTTTCCGATTCCGTTTTTTAACCTTGCTGACAACAAAATCTTCCTTGTCTATTTCAGCAACAGCAGCTTTAGCATCATCTTCATTATCAATCTTAAACTTCTTATTATTTATCCTGTATAAATCTGCAGAAAACTTCTCTTTATCCTTCTTTAAATTAGCAGTAATTGACCAGTATTCATCAGGCTCAAAAGCCTCGATTTCCCGTTCCCGCTCACAGATAATCCTAACGGCAACAGTCTGAACCCTCCCGGCAGAAAGACCTTTACGGACTTTCTTCCATAATAAAGGACTCAATTTATAACCTACAAGTCTATCAAGTACCCGTCTTGCCTGCTGGGCATCGACTAAATCATCATCGATCTCCCTGGGCGACTTTAAAGCATTAGAAACTGCATTTTTAGTTATTTCATTAAAAACTACTCTATTATTTTCATGATCATCAAGCTTTAAAGCTCTGGCTAAATGCCAGGAGATAGCTTCACCTTCCCTATCAGGGTCAGTTGCCAGTAAAACATCCTTACTCTTCTTTGCCTCTTTTTTCAACTTCTTTAAGACTTTGCCTTTACCCCTGATTGTAATATAATGAGGAGCAAAATCATTATCTATATCTACACCTAACTTACTTTTCGGTAAATCAATTACATGGCCCATTGATGCTTCTACCCTGTATTTTGAACCTAAAAACTTGCCAATAGTCTTAGCCTTGGCTGGAGACTCAACAATTACAAGGGTTTTTTTCTTTTTGGTTGCCACGTTTACACCTCCAAAATGTTGTTTATATTTACACAGTATAATATTATATTGGTTTTAGGAGGTTTTGTAAACCCTTAAAATAATAATTGTGGCCATTATCCCTGGCAATTACCCCTTTAATTTCCAACTTGACTAAAGCAGCATTAAGCTCTGCAACATCAATATTTATAAGCTGTGAAATCTCTTCGTAATTTAGTTCAATATTATCAGTAAAAATTTTTATTAATTTATTTTCAGAATCAGTTAAATCAGGCAAATCTTCTGATTTTAATTCCTCAGTCACCCTATATTCCTGGCCAACCCCAGAAATCACAGTTAAAACATCATCAACAGAAGTAACCAGCTGAGCTCCTTTTTTAATCAAATCATTGGTACCTCTGCTGCTTCTGGCATAAATATCGCCTGGTACAGCCATCACATCTCTATTCTGTTCTAAAGCCAGGTTGGCAGTTATCAAAGAACCACTCTTTTTGGCAGCTTCAACCACCAGGACAGCCTGGCTCAAACCGCTGATAATCCGGTTTCTCCTAGGAAAATTTTCAGCCCTAGGGGGCTCATCTGGAGGAAACTCAGAAAGGATAACCCCATTCTCAGGTATTCGCTGATAGAGATCCCGATTAGTCGCAGGATATGCATAATCATGGCCAGAACCTAAGACAGCCACAGTCTTACCTCCTGCATCCAGGGCAGCCTTATGGGCCATTCTGTCAATCCCCTTGGCCAGTCCACTGACAATAACAACCCCTCTGGCCGCCAGTTGCGAGCTTAACTCCTCAGTTGCCCGCTTACCATATTGTCTAAACTTCCTGGAACCAACAATGGCCACAGAAAACTTAAAATCAGGTATCTGGCCTCTATAAAATAAGACCGGTGGCGGATCATAAATATCAGTTAAAATCTCTGGATACCTCTGATCATCAAAGGTAACAAATCTAATTCCTCTGTGCTTTAAATCATCAGCATAATCCAGCAGATAAACCTCATCTCTAATCCGCTGATATTCCTTAGCAGCATAATCACTAAATCTTCTTCTGACCCAGTCCTGGCCTAAATTCCAGATTTTTACCGGGTCATAATTATAATTATCCAGTTCCTGCTTCAATCTTAATGGCCCAATCCCTTTAACTAAAGCCAATCCCAGCCAGCTTAGTCTCCGCTCCAGCCCATAATCCATCGCTTCAGCTCCTAATAAATATTTTTAATAGATTTCATTACCATCACCTTCCATTATATAATACTATATATTTACAATATAAGCAATATATAATTACAAAAACCTCCAGAAAACTTTTTCTGGAGGCTCACTTAGCTATTAAAAATACTCATTTCTAGCAATTATAAAATTTCTATCCACTATAAAACTTCTATTCATTATAAAACTCAATCTCTGCCTGAATATTAGTAGAAATAGAAATCATTCCAGGCTCTATTGCAGGCATACTGGAACCAGCAGCATCTGACATCATAACCTCAGACCTAAATGGCCTGTAATAGCCATCAGAATTCTCATTTACCTGAAGATTAACAAACTCATAATCCTCCCCGGCAAACTCACCTATAATCCGTTCAGCCTTGGCTTTAAGTGATTCAACAGCCCTGGAAGTAACCTCTTCCTGAACCCCAGTAGTATCAGCCAGGGAATAATTGATATTATTTATCCTATTAGCACCAGAATTAACAGCCAGATCAATTACTTCAGCTACCCTGTCAATATCATCAAGCTTAACCCTGATTCGATTTGTAACTCTATACTCATCATCATAATAGGAAACTCTATATTCTAAAGTCTCAAGTTCCATCAGCTCAAGCTCTTCTAAAGCAGTCATAACTTCACCAGTTATCTGATTTGACTCATCATAGGCCATATCAAGCTCTTCTCCTTGAATCTCAACAGCCAGAATAATCTCAGCCTGGTCAGGCATAACTTCCATCTCATAACTTTCACTCAAGTTAAGTCTGGTAGCCTCCCTGGCCGCCTCTTCAGCAGGAACTAATTCAGTATCTGAAACTGTTACTACCTGTTCAGCAATATCAAGATCTTCAGCTTCTTCCTCTTCAATACTGCCAGTCGCAGCCGGCTCTAATCCATCTGATCTAAATCCAAACCAGTTGGCATCATAATTTAAAATTACCAGCAGAGCAAAAACTAAAACCAAAGCTATAATCAGATAATACAATTTTTTCTGCATAAAGCCACCTCCAAGATTTCATTAAACTTCAAGTTCTTTCCACTCACCTAATCTAAACCTGTAAAATACATAACTGCTCCTCATTAGCCAGTCAACAACCATGGCAATCCAGGCCCCGGCAACTCCCATTCCAAAAATATTAATCAAAATATAAGCAACACCTAAACGGCCAACCCAGCTAGAAATAGCTGTACTGTAAAAGACAGATTTTGTCTCACCGGCACCTCTTAAACCCCCGGCAAAAATGAACTGTGAGCCCATCGGGATCTGGGCAATCGCAGCAATTCTTAGACATAAAGCCCCAATTCTAATAATCTCTGGATCATTACTATATAGTCCAACCAGCTGCTCAGGGAAGATTAAAAAGACAACAGCCATCAATCCCATAAACATGGCCCCTAGCTGCCAGGCCTGATAGCCACTTTGTTCAGCCTGGTCCTTCTTTTTAGCCCCTAAATTCTGGCCAACTAAGGTCGTTGCTGCCACAGCAATCCCAAAGCCAGGCATATAGGAGATAGATTCAACACTGATTGCAATCTGATGGGCAGCAAAGGCCACAGTACCTAATCCAGAAACAACCCGGACAAAGAAAATCTGGGCAGTCCTCATCACCATCTGTTCCATGGCAGCCGGTAGACCGATTTTCATAATCCTTCTGATTCTTTCTATATCAATCTTAAAGAAACCCTCTTTTAAAACAGTTACTGTCGCATTATCTCTAAAAACATAAATTAAAAGCACAATTCCCCCGAAGCCCCGGGATAAACTGGTGGCAATAGCTGCACCATTAAGTCCTAGCTCAGGTGCCCCAAAATTACCGAAGATCAGTGTATAATTAAGAAATATATTAACAAGATTTAAAATAAAATTAACCTTCATAGGGGTCTTGGTATTGCCAGCACCTCTTAAGGCTGCAGTTAAGACAAATCCCAAAAACATAAAGATTAAACCAGGCACCAGCCAGCGGATATATGAAGTTCCTAGAGGCACAACCTCAGGTTCAGCCCCCATAAACCGGATGATTGGCTCTGCTCCAAGAAAGAATAGAATTGAAACAAAGACCATAATCACACTAACTGCCAGCAATGATTGTTGTAAAGTCTTGCCAGCTTCCCATTCATCGCCGGCCCCGATATGCCGGGCAACTAAAGCAGTCGTACCAACACTTATTGCCATCCCAAAGGCCATTGAGAAAAATAATGGCTGCATAGATAGTCCAATTGCAGTAATTGCAGCAGCACCAATCCGACCAACCATCATCATATCAACAACCTGGGTCAGCGTTCCTAAAGCCTGCTCCACAATTACCGGCCAGGCCAGCTTCAATATTACTTTTTTTGAGGATGAGTCCTCTCCGGCAACTAAATCCGAAACCTCATCTGATTTATATCTCCTCATAAACTAATCGACTCCAGTCATATTATACCATATTATTAACCTACCATAACATAGTATATTTACAAAGGCCTAAACTGTCAAGGGCCATAACCAATGCAAAAAGACCGACCCGACAGCTCGGGTCAGCCTCGCTACTATTTATTCGATTCTGCTCTAATATTCTTCAAGATGATACCATTCTGCATCGTCTAACCAGGTATTGGGACGATTAACCATAGTTATTATATTATCAAGGATCTCCTCATGCTTTTTCTCCTCTTCTGATAACTCATTAAATACTCTTTCAACAGTCTTGTTATCAGTTTCTTCAGCATGTTCTTTATAAAAATTCTTGCTTTTAATCTCTAATTCTTTTGCTTTCTTGTAAATATCTACCTGTCCCTCAGGCATTAAATCACTCTCATTGAAATTATCAGCAATCTTATCAAAGGCTTCTTTAGCCCGCAGATTAATATTAGACTTCACACTATCGACATTTCTGTCATCAGCTAAAGCCTGGACAATCTCCTCATGTTTAGCCTCTTCAGCAGCCAGTTCTTTAAAGACATTCTTTAAAGTCTCATCATTGGTACCACTGGAACATTCTTCATAAAACTTTCTATTTTCTTTTTCAAATTCCAGGGCAAATTCATAAATATCCTGCATACTAATTCCCTCCAATTTTAATTTTAGTTTAAATCAATCCACAAGCCAATTAATTAAACTGAGCAGGCTTATTAAATTATGCAAACTCCTGCATCAGTTCTTTATATTCAGCCGGCTCCTTGTAATCCTTAACAAAACTATCTGAGAGCCAGTTAAATTTACTTCTAAATGGAGTTTTATTGTCATTTCGATAAATAACACCAAGGGGTATCTCATCGCCCCATTCTTCAGACTTTTCCAGGGCAGCCCTATAATCAGTCGGGTCATAATCATCTTCTAAGAGATATGACCGCTTGCTGTACCATTGATAGGTATTAACCTTATTAAAGGTCACACAGGGCTGTAAGATATCAACCAGGGCATAGCCTTCATGCTCAATGGCAGCCTGCATCATCTCAATCAGATGATCCTGGTTACCTACAAAGGCCCTGGCCACAAAACTGGCACCCATGGCCACAGCAAACTTGATTGGATTAAAGGGATCAGCTGTAATTCCATAGGGCTGAACCTCAGTTGTAATCTCCTCGCCAGTTGTCGGCGAAGCCTGGCCCTTAGTCAGACCATAAATCTGATTATCATGGACAAAATGGGCAATATCAGGATTCCTCCGGATATTATGGAGGATATGATTGCCACCCTCGCCATAGGTATCGCCGTCGCCGGATTCAACAATTACCTTTAGCTCAGGATTAACCATTCTGAACCCAAGTGCCGGTGGCAGTGCCCGACCATGGAGTCCATTAAAGCCATTAACCCGGATATAATGGGGCATCTTGGCAGCCTGGCCAATCCCGGTAAACATCGCAACTCTATCAGGAGTTATATCAAGCCCTGCCAGTGCCTCAGCCAGAGATTTTCTTAAAGGAAAGTTCCCACAGCCTGGACACCAGGCAGTTTCACGCTCAGCATCAAATATATTTTTATCAACCATTAAGAGATCACCTCTTCTTCCAGTTCTCTTACCAGGCCATCAACAGTAAAGGGACGGCCATCATATTTCAAGATTCTATGATCAACAGTTAAACCAGTCTCAGCCTGAATCAAGCTTGCCAGCTGACCGGTAGAATTACCTTCAACTACAACAAGTTTGGTATCATAACTCCGCTGCTTTTCAAGCTCAGCAGTCGGCAGCGGCCAGATATCAGAAAAACTGAGCATCCCAATACTATGGCCATTACCATTTAGCCTTTCCATAGCCTCTTTTAAAGCACCATAGGTCGAGCCAAAACAGACCAGCATATAATCAGGCTTCTCTGGCCCGATATAAACAGGTTCCTCAGTATCCTCCCGCTTTAACTTATTAAACTTAGCCATCCGCTTATCGACCATCTTAACCCTGGTCTCGGCATCCTCAATAATAAAACCATGCTCGTCATGCTCATCACTATCATGCAAAACAACCTCGCCTTCTAACTGACCTGGGTAAGCTCTAGGTGAGATCCCATCCTCAGTCAGCTCATAACGCTTATATTCCCTGTTTTCAGGCCATTGATTCTCATCGACAAGGTTTCTATCTATCTCAAGCTCAGCAAGCTCAAATTCAGGTATTGTGGCCGCTCCATCAGCCAGATAGGCATCAGTCAGTACTATTACCGGTATCTGATACTTATCAGCAAGATTAAAGGCCCTGAATGTCTGATAAAAGGCATCTTCCTGGTCTCTAGGGGAAATAACCTTTAGAGGAAATTCACCCTGGGAGGCATTGATTACAAATGAAAGATCAGCCTGTTCAGTCCTGGTCGGTAGTCCAGTCGCCGGTCCAGGTCTCTGGACCTCAGCAATAACCAGGGGAGTCTCCATAATCCCGGCCAGGCCTAAACCTTCAGCCATCAGTGAAAATCCACCACCAGAAGTACCGGTCATTGCCCTGGCTCCACCAAAGGAGGCACCAATGGCCATATTAATCGCCGCAATCTCATCTTCAGCCTGTTCCACAGCAATGCCTAACTTCTCCTGTCTTGATGCCAGGTAATTTAAGACTCCAGTTGAAGGAGTCATGGGATAGGCTGAATAAAACTGAACCCCAGCAGTAGCTGCTCCAAAACCGACAGCCTGATTACCATTGATATATAAGCCTTTAGCATCGCCAGTAGGTAGCTCACAATCAAATGAGCTCTCAACCTTCTCATAAGCAGTATCCAGCAATTCAACATTATCAGTAAAGATATCGCCTTCACCAAATTTTTCCTTAATTACTTCTTTTAAAGCCTCCAGGGGTAACCCTAGCAATTTCCAGGCATAGCCTAAAAAGACAGTATTAACAGCCTTAGGATTAACCTCCTTGGCCATCTCTTTAGCTGGAACCTGAATATAATCTAAATCCTTCTCACCATCAAATAGAATAACGCCATCGTCCTTAACTCTATCCTGATGTATATCGACACCATCTTCATTTAAAGCAATTAAAATATCTATATCCTCAACTGGTCCGGCAACCTTTTCATCGCCAAACCTGATCTGCATAAAGTTATGACCGCCCCGGATCCTCGACATATAATCCTTAGATGAAAATACCGAAAATCCCAGTCGATGCAGAGATTTACCGATTATCTGGTCCACAGTTTTAAGTCCCTGACCGGCTTCACCGGCAACAACTATATTAATATCCAAAAGAATCACTCCTCGACTTATTGATTTCTTAGAAACTTCAGAATCGCCTTCATAAACGCCGGTAGATCTCCTGGCGCCCGTGAAGTAATAATATTGCCATCGATAACAACCTCTTGATTAACCCAGTGAGCACCGGCATTAATCAGATCATCTCTAATAGCCGGGGTAGATGTTAACTCAACATCTTTAATCACATCAGCAGAGGCAAGCACCCAGCCGGCATGACAGATAGCAGCCACCAGTCCATTATTTTTAGCCTGATACCTGACCAGCTTCAGCACATTCTCGCAGCGCCTTAGCTTATCAGGAGCATAGCCACCTGGCACAATCACCCCATCATAATCAGCAGGATCAATATCCCTTGCCTTATAATCGACCTTTAAGGGATAACCTTCCTTGCTGCCACATTCAGTACAGCCTTCATCCCGGCCAATCACATCAACAGTTACACCAGCTTCCCGGAGTCTCAAAATCGGATACCAGGCCTCTAAATTCTCATAATAATCCTCAGCCAGAACAGCAACCTTCTTCTTTAAATCAGTCACTTTAAATACCCTCCTTCTTTGTCGCCTTTATAATTAAAGGAAATGATTCCCCAGGCTTAAACTCACCGCCCTGGAAATCACCGAAACTCTCAATCTCAGCAAAACCACTGTTTTTCAGTAAAGAGATAAATTCCTGGCTCCTCAGAGGATACAGGTCCACAGAATTTCTGAAACACTGCTGATCGTCAGTCCCTTTATTAATAATCAACTCAGTCCTAAAATCTATCCGGCCATCATCTTTAAGGTCATAATGGCGGATAAACTCAACACCGGCCTCCTGATTGGTAATAGTCGGCAGGCTATCAACCTCGTTATCCAGCACCCGATCGTAATTAACAATTTGCACAACCAGCCTGCCGCCCTGATGCATCACCTTGTTAATTTTCTTAATCATCGACGAAATCTCCTGCTCATTACTTAAATGAACCAGAACATTCCCCAGGCTGTAAACCCCGTAAAAATAGGGTTTCGAATAAAAGAGAGCAAGATCACGCATATCAAGTTTCTTATATTCAATCGAAAGATCCTCTGCAGCAGTCTTCTCCCTGGCCCGGTCAAGCATAGCCAGTTCATAATCAATCCCAACAGGTTTATACCCCTCCTGCCTCATTTCGATCGTATAACCACCGGTACCACAACCGATATCAAGCAGAGAGGCCCCATCAGGGAGTTCAGCAAATGAATCCTTTAAAAACTCAACCTTTCCTGGCTTAACAGGAAAGATCTCATCATAATAGCGATTGAACTCCTGATAAAAGGCCATCTAATCCCTCCATAATAGTTTTTTTACTCAGGCTGCTGATAGGTCTTTCTATCTTCCCATTCTTCCTTCTTACCTTTATTCCACTCCGAAACTGGAGATAAATAACCAACTACCCTTGAATATACTTCACATTTCTGTTTCTTAGCCATAATTATAGCCTCCTTTTTAATATTATCAATAAGGTCCAGTTTAAATCAAACTTTCTAATTCTCCCTCAAATATATAAACCTCAATCAATCCAATAAATTTTATTAAATATTGTCTCTAATCTTCACTTCTCCTATATATTTCTCTGCTAACACTTTAAATTCCTGCAAAACTTCACGACTAAAAGGACTAATTTTACTAAAGTAATCAACTAAAACCTCTTCTGGCCGGAAATTCTGGATAACATACCTGTCAAAGGACCTCTCTGCCAGCTCCCTGGCAATAATCTCAATATCCTGATGGCTAATCAATTCAGGCACCACCGTTGTCCGGACCTCAACCTCAATCTCGCCTCTGTCCCTGGCCTCAGTCAGGATATTCCCGGTCTGGATCAACCTCTTCCTGGCGGCATCAGCGTCGCCTGGTCCGCCAAGTTCATCATAGCGACCAGCTGGCAGCTTATAATCCCAGGCCACCAGGTCAAGCAACTCAGCCTCAACTAACTCCTGAAGCCGGTCAGGCAGCATCCCGTTGGTATCAAGCTTCACCAGCAGATCAAGCTCCTTAACCTTCTTAATAAACCCAGCGAGGTCTGGCTGGAGCAGGGGCTCACCCCCGGTAATTGAAACCCCATCAATAAAATCCTGGCGTTCCTCAAGGATCTCTAAAATATCAGCTTCAGAATAATAATTCTTAAGCTCAGCCTCGATCAACTCATGATTATGACAGTATGGACACCTAAGATTACAGCCAGCAGTAAAGAGGACAGTGGCAATCTGATCAGGAAAATCAATCAGGCTAGTCGGCTGAATCCCGGCAAACTTAACCCCGGCCATCTATCTCGCAGCTCCAGAGTCAGCCTCATCAGTGCTAGCTCCATCAGCCATCTCAGCACTGACCTCAGCTTCGCCATTGCCAGCA
>Ga0207414_1000930_pt1 | contig 11578 bp, 8 predicted proteins | sample PonA231FremontCA_2_FD_187269 | JGI IMG/M metagenome (GOLD analysis project Ga0207414, IMG submission 187269) | Marine sediment microbial community from Fremont, CA, USA - Pond A23 Sediment 1 (SPAdes) | ecosystem: Environmental > Aquatic > Marine > Unclassified | place: USA: Fremont, California... | reverse complement strand
AGTTCGTCTCGCCATGCTTCGATCTCACCGGCCAGATCGAGTGCTTCGGTGTGGGATCGGAGATAGTCGGTGGTTTCATCCTCATCGACGGCCGCTTCGTCGGTGCCGAACGCTTTCAGAATCGTTCGCACTTCGTCGTCGTACTCGAACCGATACCCGTTGAGGAAGTAGAAGACGACCGTCAAGTTGAGCGCAGTGCGTTTGTTCGCATCGACGAAGGGATGATTGGCAACGAGGAGACGGAGGAGGTGATACGCTTTCTGGTGGATGGTTTCCGGCGCTGAGCCGAAGCTCCCCTCTTCGACGTAGTTCAGTGCGAACTCGATGTCACCACGGTTCCGAACACCGGCGGGAGTGTCGGGGTACTCCGCGACGACGTCGTCGTGGATGGTGACGACGTCTTCGACGGACGGGTACCACAACGAGTCGGCCATTCGCTCCAATCTCGATACTACACCAGTGTAGATGTTGCTATGATGAGACGGGAGAGTGATGTCAGAAATCGCTTTTTTCAGGACGCCGATTTCGACCGTCTCACGCCTGAAAGGTCGATCCGTTCGACAGTCGAACCAGCGCCCGTCGCGCTCTCACGAACCGGTTCCCGACTACTCGAGACGGAGCCGACGCCCTCCGCGTTCACGCAGCGGCAGGCGTCTGATCCCCGTCGTCACAGCGGCGTTGAGAGAGCGCGCGGACCGCGACTTCAGTAGTGGCGGTCCACGGACAGTTCGGCGCTCGACCGCGCGCCGTGATACCGCTCCCACAACAGCACGGCCGGGGGGAGCGCCACGACCGTGAACACGAACGAGTAGAGGACGCTCAGCGCGGTCAGTAACCCGAAATCACCAAGCACGGGGGTGATCGCGAGCGCGAGCGCACCGGTTCCGAGCGACGTGGTCAGCATACTCCCGAGGAGGGCGCCGCCCGTCCCGGAGAAGGTGATGACCATCGACTCGTAGGCGTCTGCGTTCTCGTTGAACTCGTCGACGAACCGGTGTGTGGCGTGGACGGAGTACGCGATGCCCAGCCCGATCGAGATCGAGAGGATCGTCGCCGTCAGCGCGTTCAGCGAGAGCCCGAGGAACCGCATGGTCCCGAGCAGGAACGCGATGGCGATGAGGATGGGGAAGAGGTTCACGATCCCGAGCAGCGGTTTCCCCTCTAAGACCCCGTACGAGATGACGAGGAAGACCCCCGTCAACACCATCGCGAGGATCAGTCCTTGAATCGCCGAGTTGAAGATGATGTCTGTCACGGCGTCGAACACGACGAGCTGCCCGGTCGCCGTCGCCGCGAACCGGAACTGCGTGGCGAACTCCCGCGCGTCGGCGGACGCTTCGCCCTGGGAGGAGCCGGCCTCGATCGCGTACTCGACCTGCGCGGTTCGCCGGTCCGGCGTGAGATACTGCGCGGCGCGGTCACCGGCCGGCGAGGCGAACAGCTCGTCGTAGATCCGTTCGAGGTTGCGGTCGGGGATCCCGTTCCCGTCCACGTCGCTGCGAGCGACCAGCCGGGCGAACTCGGGGTCGCGATCCGCCTGCGTTTGGATCACGGTGACGATGCTGGTCGGGCGTGCGCTGCCGCCCTCACCGACCGCGAGCGCGCCCGGCGGATCGTCGTTCGGCGCTGCGAGCGCCTCCAAGGCGTGGTCCTCTTGGAAGTTCCCTTCGAGGTATATCGTCACCGATTGGTCTTGGTTCGTCGAGAAGCGGTCCTCCAAGAGCGTGATCGTCTCCGTGACGGTGTACTCGCTGGGCGCGAACGGCTCCGGCAATCCGGTCACGTACTCGGGCAGCTCTTCGGGCGGGAGGAAGTCCTCCGTCTCGAAGGAGGTGTCGACGCCGCTCCCGTACGCCGCCGCCATGCCGCCGGTGACGACCAACACGAGCACGAAGGCGATCGGGGCGTACCGGCTGATCTGTGCGGGGAACGTCAGCAGTCGGCCGAGGGCGGAGTCGCTCGAGGATATCGGCGCCGAGTTGAACTCGGGGACCCCGTACGCCTCGCGGAGCTTGTCGACCTCCAGTTTCGCCGCCGGGAGGAACAGCCCGAAGATCAGGAAGGTGAACATGATGCCGGTCGCCGAGGCGATACCCAAGTCGCGGATCGGGCCGAGGTCCGAGATCACGTTTGCGCCGAATCCGAACACCGTCGTCACCGTCACGATGACGAAGGCGATCATGAGCTGGTTGTTCGCCTCGCGCATCGCCTCGAGGGGTTCGTACCCGGTGACCGCCTCCTCGCGATAGCGGTTGATGATGTGGATCCCGAAGTCGACGCCGACGGCGAGCAACAGCACGGGCACCGAGATCATCGGCTGGCTGAACGGGATCCCGGAGAAACCCAGGAAGCCGAACGTCCAGACGACGGTCATCAGCAGCGCCAACAGTCCCAAGGCGAGATCGATCGGATCGCGGTAGGCGACGACCAGGAACAACAGCAGCAGGAGCACGACGACCGGCATCACGATCGTGAGCGAGTCGACGATGACGTTGGCCGTCTCGGCGTTCGTGACGCCGGCGCCGAACGCTCGGATATCGCCGGGCGAATCGGCCGTGATCGCTTGGATCGTCGTCTGCAGCTCCTGGAGGTCCGCGTCGGTGAAGCCGGCGGGGACGTCGTGAGACACGACCGTGATCGAGGCCGAGGCGCTGGCGCTCGTCGGGTTGAAATCGGTCGAGACCGCCCGGCTGAAGCGCGGGTCCTCTTGGAGCGCGCGGACCGTACGACGGATCTGCGTGGGACTGGCGTCCTCCAGCGCGCGTCGCTGCTCCGGGATCGTCGTCGCCGACGGATCGATCGCCCTCGCGACGACCGTCGCGGGCCCGTTCGCTGACGCGACCCGGAGATCGTCGCGGCGCGTGAGCTCCTCGAGCAGTCTGAGTTCGCGGACGAGCGCCTCCTGCGTCAGGACGTTTCCGCCGGTGTGGATGAGTTGGGTGGACTCGCGCTCCGGCTCGAAGGGGTCGTCGAACTCTTGGTTCACCGCGTCGAGCGCCTCCTGCTCGTCGAGTCCTTCGGTGAACGCGTCGGTGGCGCCGGTGTCGGTACTGACGAGTCCGATCCCGCCGGAGAACACCACCGTGAGCAGGAGGAACGCGACGACGACCCGTCGCGGTCGATCGACGACGACGTCGTTGAGCCGGCGTGCTCCCGCCTCGATTCGCTCACCGACCGACATCGGCTACTGCCGCCTCCGATAGACGACGAGGGCGCCGGTCGCGACCACGAGCAGCGCGACGACGATGACGGGGACGGGGAGCCCGCCGCCCTCGCTCGCGGTCACGTCGATCGGCACGCGATAGGTGTCAGACAGGTGGCTGTCGCCGTCCGCGTCGTCGTACCGGAAGTCGAGCGAGACGGGGAAGGTGCTCCCGGCCGTCGCGGAGCCGGTCGTGGTCAGCTCGAAGGTCAGCGTCGTCGTCTCGCCCGGCCCGAGCGACCGGACGTATCCCGTGTCGGTGGCGCCCGTATCGAGCGGGTCGTCGGCGAACAGCCGCGCTTCGACGTCGGTCACGGGCTCCTCGAGGTTGTTCGTGACCGCGACCTCGACGGTCCGCGTACCGCCCGCTTCGATGCTGCGGTTCTCGACGGCGACGCCGAATCGGTCACGCTCCGGCGCGACGGCGGCGTCGACGGCCAACTCGTCGTAGCCGCGAACCTCACCGTCGTCGTTCCGGTACTGAACCGCGAGGTCGATCGAGCGGAGGCCGGTCTCGGCCTCGCCCCCGATCGAGATGGGAAGCGCGAACTCCGTCGACTCGCCCGAGTCGAGCGACCCGACCGCGGCCGACCGCTCGATCGGAATGACGTTCGCGGAGTCGCCCGCGTACTGAACGACGACGTTGTCCGCCGCGACCGGGCCGTCGTTCGTCACAGTGCCCCTGAGTTCGCCGTCCTCGCCGACGCGTAACGTGGACGCGACGTCGCTCACGGAGAACGTCTGCTCACCGAGGGGCGCCACGCCGGCGGAGAGTCCCTCGTCGGCGTGGGGGATGCCGTCCGGCGTCTCGAAGGTGACGCGACCGGAGAGGGCGTACTGTCGGGTGGGCGCCGTCGGTGAGAACGAGGCGTCGTAGGGGACCGTGACGCTCTCGCCCGGGGCGATCGAGTCGACCAGCGCCGCGTCCGACGTCCCCTGTCCGAGCGCCAGCCCGGCGCTCGACGACTCCAACGCGACCGTCGCGTCGTACGCGGCCGTCGCACCGACGTTTCTGACCGTCGCCTCGATGGTGCCCTGATCGCCGATCTGGGCGTCGGTCGTCACGTCGACGATCCGGAAGCGCGCGTCTTCGGTGACCTCGACGTCGACATCGGCGGTGACCGTCTCCTGCCGGTCGTAGGTGACGCCGCCGGACTGCTGGCGGGTGTACGAGTACTCCAGTTCGACCTCGAGTTCGTAGTTGCCCGGATCGGTGCCGTTCGGTACGCTCACCGCGATCGGCACCTCGCGCGGGGCGGTCTCGGTCACGGCGCCGAGCGCCAGCGTTCCGGTCTCGACCGTGAGCGGGGAATCGTCCGCCTCGGCCGTCAGGCGGACGTTGCGTGCCGTGGTGACGATGTCACGCGTCTGCGGCGTCCCGAGATCGACGTCACCGTCGTTGACGAGCTGCAGCGTCACCTCGTTCGTCCGTCCGGGCGTCACTTCCGGCCGGGGGATGACGACTGACAGGTCGGGCGACCCGCGCACGACGCCGGCCACCTGTGACCGCGCAGGCGAGTCCACGGCGGTCGGCCCGGCGAGGTCCGCAGCCGCTCCGGCCCCGCCTGACTCGGTACCCGTCGAGCTCACGGGCGCCATACCGGCGGCCACGCCGACGGTCCCGCTTGTCAGCATCAACGCGGCGGCGAACACGGCGAGAAGCGTCGTCCGTCTCACACCGACCCCCTCCCGGGACGACGGTCGTCCGTATCGACGGGGGCCCGCCTCATCGCTCCACCGCCTGCGTCCGTGTCGCGTCTCGATACTGGCGATTAGAACGCACCGTGTCGTCTCCCGCCGCGGTCTGCTCCATACCCGATCACACGGCCACGAATCAATAAACACTTTGTTTTTGGGTTCACAACGTGCGATCGATGGAGCATTCCCGATCGATAGACAACGGCCGAATATCTCACCAATGAGCCGATTCACCGATCGGGATCGCGAGCGAATCCGGTCTCAACTGGTCGACGCCGGCCGAGAGTTGTTCACGCAGTTCGGGTTCGAACGCACGCGGATCAGCGATCTCACGGCAGAAGTCGGGATCGGCACGAGCACGTTCTACCAGTTTTTCGACTCCAAGGAGGCGCTGTACGTCGAAGTGCTCCTCGCGGAGCGCGAGTCGTTGGAGGGGAAGATCGCCGACGCCGTCGCCGAAGTCGACAGCCCGCGCGAGGAGGTACGCGTGCTGCTGAAAACGACGCTGCGCGAGGTGCGATCGAACCCGCTCATTTCCTCGCTGATCGTCGACGGCGAGCTGCGCGCGCTACAGGACCGCATCGCCGACGCCGAGTCCGAGGGGGAGTCGATCGCGACCGAGATCCGTGATTCGGCGCTCCCGTTCGCCGAGCGCTGGGCGAAACTCGACGCGTTCCGGTACGACGATCCCGAGCTGATCGACCAGATGTTCATCTCGCTCGTCTTTACCGCGCGGTCGCGGAACGCCCCGATCGGTGCCGACACCGACGCCGCCTACGAGGAGGTCGAAGACGCGCTCATCGAAACGATCGTCAGGGGCGTGTTCGAAGACGAGTGAGCGCGCAGACGGCGACGTCGGCGACCGCAGTAGCGCGGCTGTACCGCCCGTTTTTCTGTCACCGGGACGGCGCAGACGGTATCGGCTCCGCGTGAGACGGGTGACGGCGCGGTGCAGAGAACCCCGGTCGAACGCGGTGTGGTCGACGCCGAAACCTCGGCCGACATGTCGCGTCTGTCGCGGTGGCCGTCTCGAATCCCGCGGCGCTCCCGCCTGAGACCGACCAACGAGTTTCGGAGAGCCACGAGCGGAATCGACGGGGCTCGCTCGGTGTCGTGACGTTCGCTCCTCTCTGTTACAACTCCTATTAAAATATCCAGTCTGCAAGCCGATCCCCCCACATTAGCACAAAACGCTCTTCCGTACCTGTGAATGTCACACAGTTGCGATGCCGAACGACGACCGCACGACGACCGAGGAATCGCCGATCGGAACGCGCACCCGGGTCCCGCCGACGGAGTCGACCGAGGGATCAGACGCGGAGCCGATCCGAATCGGAACGCGGGCGCCGTGACGGCGACCCGTCCACGCGCCGCGAGCGCCGCCGCAATTTTTCCGCCGACGAGACCCTCACCGCGGAGCGGTCGCCAACCCCCTCTCATTCGTCGACGGCGACGCCGGTGACCTCGAAGCGGGCGCCGCCGTCGGCGCTTTCGGTGACGCGGACCTCCCAGCCGTGGGCGGCGGCGACCTCGCGGACGATGTTGAGCCCGAAGCCGGTGCCGTCTCGGTCGGTCGTGTACCCCACCTCGAAGACGCGGTCGCGTTCCGCCTCGGGGATCCCCGGGCCGTCGTCGGCCACGTAAAATCCGGTCGGGAGGCTGGTGTCGGCGCGCGTCGCGGTGTACATCGGAGTCACGGCGCCGACGGTGACGGTGACGTCGTCGCCGCCGTGGGCGACCGCGTCGCCGGGCTCCGCCCGGCTGCCCGTGGAACCGTGTTCCACGCTGTTGCCGATCAGGTTCTCGAGGAGCTGTTTCAGCCGGCTCGGGTCGGCCAGCACCCGCCGGTCGCTCTCGACGACCAGCGTCGCGTCGCCGGTGGCGACGGTCGCCCAGCACTCCTCGACGGTTTCGCGGAGTCCGACCGACTCCAGCTCGCGCGGTTTCTCCCCCTGCTTGGCGAGGGTGAGCAGGTCGGCGATCAGCTCGAAGGTGCGGTCGACCGCGGCCGCCGCCACGTCGAGGTGCTCGCCCTCGGGGTCGTCCCGGGCCATCCGCAGCCGGCCCTGCGCGACGTTGAGCGGGCTCCGGAGGTCGTGTGAGACGCCGCTCACGAAGCGGTCGAGCCGCTCGCGCTGGCGGTCCACCTCGACCGCGGCGCGGCGCGACTCGACCGCGTTGGCGACCCGGTTGGCGAGCAGCCGAGAGGCCGGGTCGCCCTCGGCGACCCGAACGACGTCGGTGACGTCCGCCGCGAGCGCCTCGGCGACGACCGCCGAGGGGTCCGCGACCCGGTCTTCGTCGATCACGAGGAGGCGCGGGACCGGTTCCGGCGCCTCGGCGGCGTCGACGAGGAAACCGAGCCCGTCGCCGTCCGCGAAGTCGACCGCGGCGACGACGCAGTCGAACCGGTCGGTCGAACGCAGCGTCGCCGCGGCGTCGGGGTCCCGGACGGTCTCGACGACGAACCGGTCGTCGCGGCGTTCGATCGACGCCGCCGCGGGCGTCGACGAGTCCGCCCCGTCGGCGTCGGCGACCGCGAGGAGGACGTGGATCGGGTCGTCGGATGGCTCCATGGGGGACGCGTTGCCGGACCGAGAGCCCCACCGATGATAAAGATTTGTGAGAGGGGTGAGAAGGAAGGAGACGTCCGCCGAGGGCGACCACGGGGAGTCATGACGGGGGCGGCCGAAGGACGACGCGAATGTCGTTCGACCCCGAGCGCGTCCGAACGGTGACGTTCGACTCGTACAGCACCCTCGTCGACGTCGAGGCGGCCGAGGCCGCGCTGGCCGACCGCGTCGCGGACCCCGAGCCGGTGTCGCGGCTCTGGCGCTCGCGGTCGCTGGCGTACACGTTCGTCGCGAACGCCGTCGACGCCTACCAGCCGTTCTACGAGATGAACCGGGACGCGCTGACGTACGCCCTGCGGGCGCACGGCGTCGACCTCTCGGCGGCGGAGCGCGACGAGATCCTCGCGGTGTATCACGAGCTGGAGGTGTTCGACGACGTCCGGTCTGGGATCGAGCGCCTCCGAGAGGGCGGCTACGAGCCGTACGTGCTCTCGAACGGGAACCCCGAGATGCTCGAGTCGATGGTGGCCCACGCCGACATCGGCGACCTCGTCGAGGACGCGATCAGCGCCGACGAGGTGGAGACGTTCAAGCCGGCCGCCGAGCTGTACCGCCACGGCGCCGCCCGGACGGGGACGCCGATCGACGAGATCGTCCACGTCACCGCCGGCTGGTTCGACGTGATGGGCGCCGCGCACGCCGGGATGCAGGCGGTCCGACTCGACCGGAAGGGGACCCCGTGGGAGCCGTTCGGCGGCGAGCCGGACGACACGATCGAGTCGATCCACGAACTCGCTGACGCGCTGGGGGTCTGAGTCGCGATGCCCGAACGCGACGCAGCCACGGGAGAGGCGACCCGTTCCCCGGCCGACGCGCTGCCGGACCTCTCGGGGCGCGTCGCCGTCGTCACGGGCGGCAGTCGCGGGATCGGGCGGGCGATCGCGCTCGGGCTGGCGGCCGCCGGCGCGACGGTCGTCCCGGCGGCGCGGACGGCGGCGGAGGTCGAGGCGGTCGCCGCCGAGGCCCGCGATCTGGGCGTCGAGGCGCGGGGGATCGCCGCGGACGTGACGGACGACGGCGACGTGGACGCGCTCGTCGACGAGACCGTCTCGGCGTTCGGCTCGCTCGACGTGCTCGTCAACAACGCGGGGTTCAACCCCGACTGCGCGCTCGGCGACCCCGCCGAAATCGAGGCCGAGGCGGTCGACGACGTGCTCGACGTGAACCTCCGGGGCGCGTTCCGGACGCTCCGCGCGGCCGGTCCGTATTTAAAAGACGCCGGCGGGAGCGTCGTCAACGTCGCCAGCGTCGCCGGCGAGGTCGGCCTGCCGAGGCAACACCCGTACGTCGCCTCGAAGCACGGGCTCGTCGGGCTCACGAAGAGCGCGGCGATCGACTGGGCCCCGGAGGTGCGGGTGAACGCGGTCGCGCCGGGGTACGTCGCGACCGACCTCACCGAAACGCTCCGGAAGGACGAGCGGCTCCGACGGTCGATCCTCGACCGGACCCCGCTGGACCGCTTCGCCGACCCGACTGAGATCGCCGGACCGGTCGCGTTCCTCGCCAGCGACGCCGCGAGCTTCGTCACGGGCGAGACGCTAGCGGCCGACGGCGGCTGGACGGCGCGGTGAGGGGGAGCGAGCGAAGCCTCACGCCGACGCCGGCCGAGCGAAGCCTCACGCCGACGACGATCGGTCGTCGAGCGCGATGTCGAGCGGGTCTTCGATCTCGCCGACGACCGCCTCCAGCGCGTCCGTCGCCGTGACCAGTCCGACGACGCGCCCGTCGTCGACGACGAGCGCGAGCTCCTGGTTGGCGTCCTGAAACCGGTCGACTGCGTCGCTGATGTGCGCCTCGGGTCCGAGGGTCATCGGAGGGGCGGCCAGGTCCTCGAACGCGGCCGCGCCCTCGCGAAGCGCGTCGACCCGCTCGACGACGGACGGGACGTAGACGATCCCGAGGAAGTCCTCCGGGTCGGCGAGCTCGCCGTCGACCAGCGGGAACCGCGTGTGCGGGCTGCCGCCGATCCGGTCGAGGTTCTCCGCCGCGTCCGCCGTCGTCGAGAGGAAGACGACCTCCTCGCGGGGCGTCATGACCGTGTCGACCGTGATCTCGCCGATCGTGAGGGCGTTGAGGACCTCCTCGCGGCGCTCGGTGGTGAGATCGCTGCGGGAGAGGAGCGAGCCGAGCCGGTTGCGCAGGTCCGCGCGCGACTCGACCCGGTCGGTCTCCGTCTCGAGCCACGCCCCCGTCATCTCGATATCGAAGCGGCGGAGCGTCCATTTGGCGACCCCGTCGCCGATGACGATGACCGGGTACAGCAGCTTCGCGAACCAGTAGAGCGGCATCGCGCCGTACCGGGCGACAAACTTCGTGCGCTCGACGCCGAGGTAGGTGGGGGTCTGCTCGCCGTGCGTCAGGTGGAGCAGGTTGATGATCACGAAGGCGACGACCGCGCCGGCGCCGACCGACGCGAGGACCGTGTTCGCGAACAGCGGCTCGAGGAGCTCGCGGAGCGCCGGTTCCGCGACGATCCCGACCGCGATGCTGGTCGCCGAGATCCCCACCTGACAGCTCGTGAGGTAGATCTCCAAGTCCTGCGTCATCTCCCACGCGCGCCGGAGCCCGGGTGCGTCGAACTCCGACTCCGAGAACTGGCGGACGCGGGTCAGGGCGAACTCGATCGCGACGAAGAACCCGTTCGCCAGGATGAGCAGGACCCCGGCCGTCAGGCGGAGGGCGACTTCGATGCCGTTCATACGGAAGGGTGGTCGCGTCGGGCTCAAATAGATGGCCACGATGCCCGCGCGGTCGGAGCGGAGACCCCCGCAGTGGAGATCGGTCGTCCGTCGCGTGCGAGGGGAGAAGCGATACCCACGGGTATATCACCGGGGCGACCGATCTGCCGCCGTGAACCGCCCTCCAACGGAGATCACTCGACGACGAGCGCTGCGGGCGATCGGCGGCGTCGGCACCGCCGCCGCCGCCCTCTCGGGGTGTCTCTCGCCGATCTCGCGGTCGGACCGCTGTCCGGGCTCGGACGAGGGGACCCTCGATCTGGACGACGCGACCGCGACCGGCGTCTCGAACGAGTTCAGCACGCCGCTCGACGGACTGCCGCACGCGACGCGAGTCACCGTCGCGGACGCGCTGGAGACGGAGCCCGGCGACGCGACTGCCCGCGGCTACTACCGCCCCGACCCGCGGACGGAGTACGTCGTCGCGGGTCCCGGAGCGGGCTACTACCGCCTCCGGGTGACGGAGCGCGACCGAGTGCGGACGACCGGTTACGAGTACGCGGTCGAAATCGATATCGACGACTCCGCGCTCCCCGACCGCGGAGCGGTCCGCTCAGTCGCGGAGATACCCGCTCACGACCGCGACTCACTTCGCGGCGCGATCGGGAATCCGGGGCTCCTTCACGCGCCGCACTACACGTCGTTCTCGGTCGTGTTCGCGTACGAAGATGCCGACGCGCGGGACCGGTCGGTGTTTATCCCGGGCAGAGACACGCGCTATCTGGAGTGGGACGGGGTACCGCTCAGGTTGACCTTCGAGGAGCGACGGACGGTGACGATCGCGAGCGCGACCGTCAACACCGAACGCGTCGCGACGTCACCGGACGGGTTCAGGGAACACGTCGGCGAGCGGCGCGGCGTCGTTCTCGACTCGCTTCCGCCCGAGCAACGGGACGTCGTGAACCGAGCGATCGACGGAACGTACGCCGAGTGTGAACCCTACTCGGAGCCGTTCGGCGACCTCCGGGACCGACTCTCGACGCGGGACGGCGGGGCCGCCCCGCTCGTTCGGTACGACGGCGACTGGTACTTCTGTCAGCTGTCCTGACCGCGAGTCGGAACGGCGTCGCTGTCGTTCGAAGGCTCGCGACAGCAACAGTGGGCTCGGGCGGGTTCGAACCGGAATCAGACGTGCTCGCTCACTGCGTTCGCTGCGCGCGACTGATAGGATTCGACCCCTCCCTCGAACAACCACAGCGGCGCGGCTCACGGAGTGTTCGCGGCGCCGGTAGTGGGCTCGGGCGGGTTCGAACCGCCGATCTCAGCCTTGTAAAGGCCGCGTCATAACCAGCTAGACCACGAGCCCT
>Ga0207414_1000929_pt1 | contig 11579 bp, 10 predicted proteins | sample PonA231FremontCA_2_FD_187269 | JGI IMG/M metagenome (GOLD analysis project Ga0207414, IMG submission 187269) | Marine sediment microbial community from Fremont, CA, USA - Pond A23 Sediment 1 (SPAdes) | ecosystem: Environmental > Aquatic > Marine > Unclassified | place: USA: Fremont, California... | reverse complement strand
AATATACTAGAACTAAATTAGTCTCTAAAAAGGCAACAATGAATGAATTCACTATTCAACATGAAAATATCTTTAAGGCTATAGAAAATAAGAACCCGAGTAAGGCAGTAAAGGAGATGAATAATCATCTAAAATATGTAGAAAAATTGATTAATCGGGAGATTGAAGGCTAATAACTGACAATTATTTTTATACATATATGTGAATAATATAATTATAAAGCCAGGAATACATAATAGATGAAAAGCATAAATAATTGAAAGGAATTTTGTCTCGACTGTTGATTAAAGCCAGTCGGGGCTTTTTTTATTTAGTAAGGGAGCAAATGGTACTAATGGGAGACTAATTCTAATGCAGTGAAATAATGAACGAATGTATGTGAAATAAAGAATTTTTATACATGTAAAAATTTTTAGACAATTAAGCAGGAGTTTGGATAGTTATCTAGAAAAGTATATATAGACGACTGATGGTCTGACCATCATATATTATTTTAGAGTGAAAGGGGGCTGGTTCTAATTCAGGGTTAATTAATTTTTATTTGAACAATTATTATTAGAGAATTTATTAGTAGGTTGTAGTTAATGATCTAGACACATAATATTATAATTTAGAAGGGGAGTAGAATATTTTATGTTAGCATTACTAGCAGCAATACCGATAGTTATTATAGGTGTTTTAATGATTGGTTTTATGTGGCCTGCAAAAAAAGCAATGCCTGTTGGCTGGCTTGCAGCTGTTATTATTTCAATGATCTGGTGGGATATGCCTTTTCAGTGGATTGCAGGTGCCTCAATTGGTGGAGTAGTTGATGCAATAGGAATCTTGTTAATTGTATTTGGTGCCTTATTAATTTTACAACTTTTAAAGTCAAGTGGTGGAGTAGAAAGTATATCTTACTCAATGGCTAATGTTTCAACTGATAGAAGAGTTCAGGCTCTCTTAATTGCATTTTTAATGGGAGCATTCTTTGAAGGAGCAGCAGGATTTGGTACCCCAGCAGCTGTAGCTGCGCCTTTACTTGTAGGACTTGGATTTCCACCTTTAATTGCGGCTTCTGTTGCTCTTATAGCTAATAGTGTGCCAGTATCATTTGGAGCTGTAGGTGTTCCGATTTGGGGTGGTTTTGATGCATTAAGTGGCGTGATTGAGCTCCCAGTAGAAAGTATGGGAATGGAGATAGAAAGCTTTAGAGTATTTTTAGAGGCTATAGGGGGTTATGCCGGTATCTTAAATGGAACTATGGCTTTATTTATTCCTTTGGCAATAGTTGCCGTCATGACCAAAATTTCTGAAGGCTCTTTTGTGAAAGGTTTAAAGGTCTGGCCACTTGCAATTTATACAGGTTTACTTTTTGGAATTCCGATGGTTTTAATTGCTAATCTTGTTGGTCCTGAAGTACCTTCATTACTGGGTTCTTTGATCGCTTTACCAATATTCGTTTATACAACTCGGAAAGGGTTTTTAGTACCTGAAGATAACTGGGATTTCCCACCCCACGAAGAATGGCCTGAGGAATGGGAAGATCAGGTTAAAGCTGAGGCTAATGTTCCTGAGAGAAGTGATCTGTCAGTCAGTCCTTTTAAAGCCTGGTTACCATATATTATAATTGCGACCTTATTAGTTGTAACAAGACTTGAAATGTTTGGAATGGTAGGGTTTTTACAAAGTATTTCAATAACCTGGGAGAATATCTTTGGGACTACAATAACTGAAGGAGTAAGCCCATTATATAACCCTGGAGTGGTTCCATTTATTCTAGTTGCTTTATTTATTCCATTTATCCATGGCATGGATAAAGGTCAGGCTAGTAAGTGCTGGAAAGAAACAATTAAAACTATTCAACCAGCTGCTATTGCTTTGTTCTTTGCCCTAGGCATGGTTAAGATAATGATGAATTCAAATGCCGCTGCTGAATTTACAATGTTAGAAGAGATGGCTTTTGCATCTGCAAATTTAATTGGTGGAGGTTGGCATTTCGCTGCACCATTTGTTGGTACATTAGGAGCTTTTATATCTGGTTCTAATACTGTATCAAATATTATGTTTGGTGCTTTCCAGTTTGAGACAGCTGCAGCTGCTGGCGTTGAGATTATTCCAACCCTGGGTTTACAAACCGCAGGTGCTGCTGGTGGTAATATGATCTGTGTTCATAATGTTGTGGCTGCGATTACTACTGTTGGCTTGATAGGAAAAGAAGGTCTGGTAATGAGGAAAACGATTGTTGTAAATATCATGTATGGCTTATTTATAGCGCTGTTGACAACTTTCTTGGTTAATACATTTTTTGCAGGAATATTTTAATAGAATTTTAGGGAGGTAAATAGCTTGAAAATTATAACACCAATAAAACAGGTACCAGAGACAAGTAATGTTAAGATGGATGAAGAGACAGGCACAATGAAAAGAGATGGAGTCGAGAGTATCATAAATCCTCTTGATTTATATGCAATTGAGACTGCGATTCAGATTGTAGAGGAGCATGGTGGTGAGGTTATAGCTGTAACTATGGGACCACCATCAGCTGAGAAGGCTTTAAAAGAGGCGATTGCCATGGGTTGCGATGATGGGATACTGCTTTCAGGAAAAGAGTTTGCTGGAGCCGACACCTGGTCAACTGCCTATTCATTATCTCAATGTATTAAAGATATCGGAGATTATGATCTGATTTTTTGTGGCTTGCAGGCTACTGACGGTGATACTGCTCAGGTTGGTCCAGGGATTGCATCATTCCTTGATATTCCCCTGGCAACTTATGTCAGTAAAGTAGAAGATGTTCATTTTGCCGATGATACAACTTATACTGAACCTGATGAAAATTATATAACTGTTGAAAGATTGCTGGAGAATGGCTATGAAAAGATTCAGATGCCAATGCCTGCTTTAATCACAGTTGTTAAGGAGATAAGTTTTCCGAGATTACCGACTTTGTCTGGAAAGAGAAAGGCTAGAGATAAGGATATTTCCCCGGTAAATTCTGAGCATATTTCGATGAAGAAAGAATATTTAGGTCTTAATGGTTCACCAACTAGAGTTGTAAATATTGATAGACCTAAGGTAACCAGAGGCGGAAAGCTAATCGATGCAAGTGATGAGACCAAATATGAATCTGCAATTGATGAATTATTTGAATATATGAAAGAAAATGATCTATTATAATTTCAACTGGTTTACTATAAAGGAGGATAAAACTATATGAGTTACAATGGTGTCTGGACGATGGCAGAAACCAATAACGGAAAATTGAGAAGGGTTGCCTTTGAATTATTGACCAGAGGACGGAAGCTAGCTGATAAATTAGATGAAGAGCTTACGTCATTTATTATAGGTAATAATGTGAGCAAGGAAGAAGCTAATAAATTGATTGAGGCCGGGGCAGATAAAGTTTATCTGATTAACGATCCTCGCCTGGAGAATTTTATTGTTGAGAATTATAGTAATGTGATGGTTTCATTGGTAGAAGATTATAAGCCTGAGATTATTCTTGGGGCAGCAACAACTCAGGGCAGAACAGTATTGCCCCATGTGGCTATTAGAGTTGGGGCTGGCTTAACAGCTGATTGTACTGAACTTGATATTGAAGAAGAGACAGGGAATTTATTGCAGACCAGACCGGCTATTGGCGGTAATATTTTAGCGACTATTCATACCCCGAAGCACAGGCCGCAGATGGCTACTGTCAGACCTAAATCGACTTCACCGGCTGAACAGGTTCCAGGTCGAGAAGGCGAAATTATAGAATTAGATTTTGATCCAGAATTATATGATGGTCGAGTTAAGCATGTTGGTTTTAGAACAACTGAAGGCGAAGATGTTAATATTGTTGATGCTGATACTGTGGTAGCAGGTGGAAAAGGTCTAAAAAAATCCGACAATTTTGAAATGATCTGGAAGATGGCAGATATTCTTGGTGGTGCTGTTGGAGCCTCCAGGGATGCTGTTGAGATGGACTGGATTTCCTATCCTCATCAGGTCGGTTTAAGTGGTAAGACTGTTACTCCCCATTTATATATAGCTATCGGTATTTCAGGAGCAATTCAGCATCTAGCAGGAATGAAGACTGCTGATCATATAATTGCTATAAATGAAGATCCAGATGCAGATATCTTTAAAGTGTCTGATATTGGTATTGTAGGTAATTTATTTGACCTGGTACCGATGATTAATGAAAGGTTACAAGAGGAGGTTGAAAAGGTTGAAGTATAATCCTGTTACAGAAGATATTCTGAAAGAGTTAATAGATATTGTTGGTGAGAAAAATGTTTTAACTGATGAAGCAAAGATTGAGGCTTATTCCCATGATGAGACTCCTAAAGAGAAATATGCAAGTTTTCCTGAAGTTGTCGTACTTCCTAATTCAACTGAGGAAGTCTCTGGTGTGGTTAAGTTAGCCAATCGAGAATTGATTCCAGTAACTCCTCGAGGCGCAGGTAGTGGACTTTCAGGTGGAGCCATTCCTGAACATGGTGGTATTGTTATCTCTCTTGAAAACATGAATAATGTTGTAGAATATGATTTTGATAATATGATGATGGTTCTAGAAGGCGGAGTCATTACCAATGATGTTCAGGAAGATCTAGAAGAGGAAGGTTTGTTCTTTGCGGGCTATCCAATGAGTCTGGAATCCTGCTTTATTGGTGGTAATATAGCTGAAAATGCTGGTGGTGGTAAAGCTGTTAAATATGGCGTCACCGGTCGTTATATCATGGGCATGGAAGTTGTCCTGCCAAATGGTGAAGTAATTGAATTAGGTGGAAAAAGAGTAAAGGATGTTACAGGTTATGATCTTAAGAAATTAATGATCGGCTCTGAAGGTACTCTTGGTATTGTCACAAAGGCGACTGTTAAATTGCTGCCGAAACCGACTAAAGAGGTGGCTCTACTGGTTCTATTTGATGATGCTAAAACAGCTATTTCGACGGTGCCAAAGATAATGACAGAAACTGGTATTATTCCAACTGGTATTGAATTTATGGATCAATTATCAGTTAAAACTGCCTGTGAATATCTAAATGAACATCTACCCTATGAAGATTGCGGAGCTATGCTGCTGATTGAAGTTGATGGAGCCGATGAAGAACAGGTTGAGAAAGACTACTTTAAAATAGGTGAGATCTGTGAGAAAAATAATGCCCAGGAGGTTTATGTTGCTGATAACCATACAACAAGTGAGCGGGTCTGGAATGTAAGGAGGAATATTGCTGAGGCATTCATGGTTGTTAGTCCTGAACAGAGCCTGGAAGATATTGTAGTTCCAATTGCCAGAATCCCTGACCTGATTCCTGAGTTACAGAGACTGGGAGAAAAGTATGATATTCAGATACCATGTTATGGCCATGCCGGTGATGGTAATTTACATGCTACTTTAGTTAAGAATCCTGATCATACAATGGAAGAATGGTATAAACTAGAAGACCAATGTTTAGAAGAACTCTATGAAGTCACTTATAAATTAGGCGGTACATTAAGTGGAGAACATGGAATAGGTTCAAAAAGAAAGAAATATTTTAAAAGTGCTGTCTCTAGCGAAGAATTAAGATTAATGAGAATGATTAAAAAAGGGTTTGACCCGAATAATATTATGAACCCAGGTAAGATATTCGATATAGAAGATTAATTCATTATAAATAGTTAAGTGGAGGTGACTTTAAGTGGAGTTTAAAATTCCATATGGTAGAGAGGGTTTGAAGTTTGAGCTTTCAGATGCTCAGGTATTAGCCACATTAACATCAAAGGCCAGTCAGTTTGAGTCTGCTAAAGGCCAGCAGGAACTGGTTGATCAGGCTCTGGCCAATCCGATTGATAGTCCAGGACTGGCTGAACTTGCTAAAGGCAAAGATAATGTTGTGATTATCTGTAGCGATCATACCAGACCTGTGCCAAGTAAATATATGATTCCGCCAATGTTGGAGCAGATAAGAAAAGGGAATTCTGATGCCGAGATCAAATTGCTGATAGCAACTGGATTTCATAGGCCATCGACTGAGGCAGAAATGATAGAAAAATTTGGTGAAGAAGTTGTTAAAAATGAGAATCTGATTATGCATAAAAGCACCAATGATGAAGATATGGTCGAGTATGGAACTCTGCCATCAGGTGGCAAATTGTTATTAAATCGGCATGCCGTTGAGGCTGATCTGCTTTTAGCTGAGGGCTTTATAGAACCTCATTTCTTTGCCGGCTATTCAGGAGGAAGGAAAAGTGTTCTCCCTGGAGTGGCAAGCAAGGAGACAGTACTGGCCAATCATTGCGGTGAGTTTATTGCCCATCCTAATGCCAGAACTGGGATTATTGAAGGAAATCCGATGCATAAGGATATGGTCTATGCTGCTGAACAGGCTGGTCTGGCATTTATCTTAAATGTTGCAATCAATGAAGATAAGGAAATAATTAATGCCTTTGCCGGTGATTTTAAAGAGGCTCATAAAGAGGGAACTGATTTTGTTGCTGAACTGGCAGGGGTGGAAGCTGTGCCAGCTGATATTGCAATAACTACAAATGGTGGATATCCCCTTGATCAGAATATTTACCAGGCAGTAAAGGGGATGACAGCGGCAGAAGCCACCTGTAAAGAGGGTGGAGTCATTATAATTGCAGCAGAATGTTCTGATGGTCATGGAGGCGAAGTCTTTTATAATACTTTTTGTGAGGCTGAAAGTGTAAAAGAGATACGGGAGGATATCGCTTCTAGAGATAGGACTGAAACTGTACCTGATCAATGGGAATCACAGATCTTAGCCAGGATCTTAGATAGATTCGAAGTTATTATGATAACTGCAGCTCCTAAAGAGATGGTAGAGAATATGTACATGCATAAGGCTGAAAGTATGGATCAAGCAATCAAGTTGGCAGAAAATCTCCTTAAAAATGATAAGCCTGAGATTACTGTGATCCCAGATGGGGTCGGGGTAATTGTTCAGAACTAAATCCAGTTAATAAATAAAACCCTCTGAAAGATTAATAGTCTTTTAGAGGGTTTTTAGCTGGGTTTGATCTTGATTAATCATTTGCCTAATAATAGTTTATAGCCGGTTGCAACCCAAAAAAGGCTGTGATATAATCAATATAACTGAAGTAAATAAGGAAGAGGTGATTTTCGATGAAAGAAGATATACATCCAAAAGCAGACCCAGTAACTGTTTACTGCGCTTGCGGTGAAGAATATGAAACTATTTCAACTGAAGACGAAATAAGAGTTGAGGTATGCTCTAGTTGCCATCCATTTTATACTGGAAAACAGCGTAAAGCAAGCCGCGGTGGACGGGTTGAAAGATTTAATAAAAAGTATGGTCGAGAACAGGATGAAGATGAAGAAGAGTAATTTTTGTTGATGGCAGGGCAGGGCAGATGCTCTGCTTTTTTTTTGGGAAATTATTCTTAATAAAGGTGGCGTCTCAATGTATAAAATAAGTAAAAGTGGCTGGTTAGAAATTATTACAGGACCAATGTATTGTGGTAAAAGTGAGGAAATGATTAGACGTCTTCGCAGGGTTAATATAGCTGGACATACAGCTCAGGTTTTTAAGCCTGGTTTGGATGATAGATATGATAAATCTAATGTAGTTTCTCATAATGGCGCTAGTATTGAAGCTATTGCTGTAGATAGACCCAGAGATATATTAGAGAAAGTAAAAGATGATACAGAGGTAGTCGGAATAGATGAAATTCAGTTCTTTAGTGATGAGATTGTAAATGTTTGTGAAGGTCTTGCTAACAAAGGAAAACGGGTAATTATAGCTGGATTAGATAGAGATTTCAGGGGAGAACCATTTGGTTCAGTCCCTGATTTAATGGCCAGATCTGAATATATAGAAAAACTTCATGCTATCTGTGTTGTCTGTGGTGAACCAGCTACAAGGACTCAGCGTTTAATTAATGGTGAGCCAGCAGCCTTTGATGATCCAGTAATTATGGTTGGCGCTAAAGAGGTTTATGAGGCAAGATGTCGTCATTGTCATGAAGTCAAAGAGAGTAAATAAGAGGTGTAATATATGCATATAAAAACAGTGAAAGATAAGTTTGAAGAGTTAATTGACGATTATGATAAATTAAGTAAAAGGATCAGTGATCCAGAGGTAATGAATGATAGCCAGAAATATCAAAAATTACTTCGGCAGCATGCTAGACTAAAAAAGCTAGTTGATAAATATAAACATTATAAAGATTTAAAACAGCAGGCTGAAGAAGCTGAAGAGATGAGAGAATTAAGCGAAGATAACGAAATGCAGGAATTAGCTGAGGAAGAACTTGAAATGATTAAGCCTGAATTAGATGAACTAGCTGAAGAACTTCCATTATTGCTAATCCCTGATGATCCAGACGATGAGAAAAATGTTATTGTTGAAATTAGATCAGGTGCTGGAGGAGATGAAGCTGCTTTATTTGCTGGTGATTTATATCGGATGTATTCCCGGTATTCAGAGAAACAAAACTGGAAGGTTGAAGTTTTGTCATCATCTGAAAGTGGAGTAGGTGGCTTTAAAGAGATTATCTTTAATGTTGAAGGAGATTCTATTTATAGTCGTCTAAAATATGAAAGCGGTGTTCATAGAGTTCAAAGGGTGCCATCAACTGAATCTAGTGGCCGAATTCATACTTCTACTGCAACAGTTGCTGTCTTGCCTGAAGCTGAAGATGTTGATATTGATATAGATGAAAATGATCTTAAAATTGATTTCTTCCGTTCCAGTGGGCCAGGTGGTCAGAGTGTCAATACGACTGACTCAGCTGTAAGAATAACTTATAAGCCAATGGATGTGACAGTTTCCTGTCAGGATGAAAAATCTCAGCATAAAAATAAAGCCAGAGCAATGAAAATTCTTCGGGCTAGAGTTAGAGAAAAGCTTGAGCAGGAGAAACAGGCAGAAAGAGCTGAAGCCAGAAAGAGTCAGGTAGGCAGTGGCGATAGAAGTGAGAAAATCAGAACCTATAATTTTCCCCAGGGAAGAGTCAGTGATCATAGAATAAACCTAACAGTGCATCAGTTAGATGCTGTACTTGATGGTCAGATTGATCAAGTAATTGAACCATTGATTGAAGAAGATAAGAAAAAGAAATTGGAAAAGCTTTAAGATATGATAGAAGGGATTGGGTTAGATGACTTTAAATATTAAAGATATATTAAATAAAACAGAGGAATATTTTAAAACCAGGAATATATCCAGTCCCAGGTTGGATGCAGAAGTCTTACTAGCCGATCTTTTAGAAACTGAAAGAGTTAAATTATATGTTAATTTTGATTATCCCTTAACAAAAGAAGAAATCAGCAAGTATCGAGAGATGATTAAAAAAAGAGCCCAGGGCACACCTGTAAGTTATTTAACTCAGAAAAAAGAATTTATGTCTTTAGAATTTCATGTTGAACCAGGGGTATTAATTCCTCGCCCAGAAACGGAAGAATTAGTTGAAAAGATTCTGGAATTGGTTCGAGAAGAAACTGATCTTTCAGGGAAAATAGTCGATGTTGGAACTGGCAGTGGAGCAATTTTAGTAAGTTTACTTTATTATCTCCCTGATGCCAAAGGTATTGGGATAGATATATCTGATCAGGCTGTTCGCGTGGCTAGGGGAAATCTGAAGAAATTCAAGCTTGCTCAGAGAGCAGGTTTACTAAAAGGTGATTTATTGGAACCATTGTTGCCAGAAAAAGCAGGGGAGATTGATCTGGTAGTATCTAACCCGCCCTATATTTCTACAAAGGATTATGAAAATCTTGATAAGGATCTTAAATCAGAACCGGAAAAAGCCCTCCATGCAGGCAAAGATGGCCTGGATATTTATAGAAGATTAATTCCCCAGGCCAAGAAGATATTGAAAGATCGAGGACTTTTAGCTCTTGAAATTGGAGATACACAGGGCTTAGCCATTAAAAAATTGTTTTCTGAACTTGCTGGCTGGAATGATTTTCAGTTATTAAAGGATGGAGCTGGCAAAGATAGATTTGTCTTTGTAAGGAGCGGAGGAGATAATTAATGAATACTGAAGTTGCAAAAGTTGATATTAATTTATCTCCTGCTGAGATCCTTGGCAGTGATGCAGTCATAAAAGCGACTAGATTGTTGCAACAGGGAGAGGTAGTAGCTATCCCTACAGAGACAGTTTATGGACTTGCTGCTGATTGTTTTAACCCTGATGCCGTTGCTAAAATTTTTGCCGCTAAAGGCAGGCCCCATGATAATCCATTGATTGTTCATATTTCTGAACACAAAGATATTTATAGAGTTACTCCCCGGCCGATCAAGGAGATGGCTTTTGAATTGATTACTCGATTTTGGCCTGGACCTTTAACGATTATATTGCCTAAAAAAGAAGAACTGCCTCACGAAACTACTGCTGGACTTGATACTGTTGCTGTTAGAATGCCTTCTCATCCTGTTACTAAAGCAATTCTGGCAAGGTCTGGTTTGATTCTTGCTGCTCCCAGTGCAAATTCTTCTGGATTTCCAAGTCCAACTAGAGCCAATCATGTATTAAGAGATTTAAACACAAAAATCCCTTTAATAGTTGATGGCGGTTCCTGTTCAGTAGGCTTAGAATCTACAGTTGTAGATTTAACCGGGGCTGAACCGGTTCTACTTAGACCAGGAGGAATAACCTCATATCAAATTGAAGAGGTATTAGGCCAGAAATTAAAGAGACAGTATGAAGTTGAGCCAGATATTTCTCCTAAATCTCCAGGCTTAAAATATAAACATTATTCACCTAGAGCCGAAGTATTTATAATTGACGGAAAATCACCGGCTTTACTCTGGAAAGAAGCCTGTCAATTAAAAGGCAGGAGGGCTTTGTTAATTACAACTGAGACTGCTGAGAAGATTAATGATCTTTTAGCTAATTCAGAACTTAAAGATAGTGAGGAATGTGCTGATGGTAAACTGGAAATCTTTGAAATGGGTAGTTTTAAAAATCCAGAAATCATAGCCCGGAGACTTTTTGCTTTACTCCGGGACATGGATAATAAAGGTTTTGAAACATTATTAATTGAAAAAATTGCTGATTCAGGACTAGGCGAGGCTGTAATGAATAGATTAATGAGGGCAGCCAGTAAAGTTATAGAGCCGAATAATAGGTCTAAAGAATAGTCGATAATTTATCTAAATAGGCAGGAAATGAAGTATTGTTGGCGAATAAAATTAATGAGGAGTGAAATATAATGCAGATAGCAATTGGTTCTGATCATGCCGGTTTTAAAATGAAAGAAAATATTAAAGCATGGTTGTTAGATAAAGGTTATCAGGTTAAAGATTTTGGGACTGATAGCGAGGATTCAGTTGATTATCCTGATTTCGCAGAAAAAACTGCGAAAAATGTTGCAAGTGGTGATTCTGAAGTAGGAATATTAATTTGTGGAACAGGAATAGGTATGGCTATCTCAGCCAATAAAGTTAAAGGTATTAGGGCAGCTCGCTGCCAGGACAGTTATTCAGCGAGAATGGCTAGAGCCCATAATAACGCTAATGTTTTAACATTTGGATCTAGAGTCATCGGGATTGAGCTGGCAAAAGATGTTGTGGCAACATACTTGAATTCAAATTATGCTGGTGGCCGCCACCAAAGAAGAGTAGGAAAAATTGATAAAC
>Ga0207414_1000928_pt1 | contig 11587 bp, 11 predicted proteins | sample PonA231FremontCA_2_FD_187269 | JGI IMG/M metagenome (GOLD analysis project Ga0207414, IMG submission 187269) | Marine sediment microbial community from Fremont, CA, USA - Pond A23 Sediment 1 (SPAdes) | ecosystem: Environmental > Aquatic > Marine > Unclassified | place: USA: Fremont, California... | reverse complement strand
TGTGCAGGGCCTGCTTGTCCGGCTGACCCGGGGTTGCCGGGGTTCGCTGACGCAGGATGAGGCGATATTCGGCGTTGGCATAGTCATATTCGCCGTGGGCGTCGATCTCGGGGGTCCCTGCCTGGGCGTACCAGAGCATGAACTGGTCGAGGTCGCGACCCGATACCTCGGCCATGCAGCCCACGAAATCCTCGATGGTCACGGCCTGACCGTCGAAGCGCGCAAAGTAGAGGTCGCTGCCGCGCCGGAAGGTCTCTTCCCCTACCAGGTTCGAGAGCATGCGCACGATCTCCGCACCCTTCTCGTAGATGGTCAGGGTGTAGAAGTTGCCGATCTCGATATAGTGGTCAGGCCGAACGGGATGCGCAGTGGGACCGGCATCCTCGGCGAACTGAGCCGTGCGGAAGAAGGCGACGTCCTCGATGCGCTTGACCGGCGCCGAGTTGGTCTCCGCCGTGAAGCACTGGTCGCGAAACACCGTGAAGCCCTCCTTGAGGGAGAGCTGGAACCAGTCGCGGCAGGTCACCCGGTTGCCGGACCAGTTGTGAAAATACTCGTGGGCGACGATGCCCTCGACGCGCTGGAAGGCCGCATCGGTGGCGGTGTGGGGATGGGTCAGCACGGCCGCCGAATTGAAGATATTGAGCCCCTTGTTCTCCATGGCGCCCATGTTGAAGTCATTGACGGCCACGATCATGAAGAGATCCAGATCGTACTCGCGGCCGTATGCCTCCTCGTCCCAGCGCATGGCGCGCTTCAACGAGGCCATGGCATGATCCGTCTTGTCGAGGTTCTCCTCCTCGACCCAGATCTGCAGCGTGACGTCGCGCCCACCGGCGGTAGTGAAGTGCTCCTCGACCTTCTGGAGATCACCGGCCACCAGGGCAAACAGATAGCTCGGCTTGGGATGGGGATCCTCCCAGGTCACGAAGTGGCGACCGCCGGGCAGGGTGCCGTGTTCCACCGGGTTGCCGTTGGAGAGCAGCACCGGCTCCTGCGCCTCGCGGCCAATCACCGTGGTGGAGAAGGTCGCCATGACGTCGGGGCGGTCCGGATAGAAGGTGATGCGACGGAACCCCTCGGCCTCGCACTGGGTGCAGAACACGCCACTCGAGCGATAGAGCCCGGAGAGCGCCGTGTTGCCGTCAGGGGCAATCTCTACCTCGGTATCGAGCAGGAAAGCCGCCGGCACACGATGCACAACCAGCCCGGTCTCGCCGCCCTCGTACTCGTCCGGCTCCAGCGGCTGACCGTCGAGCGCGATGGCCTTGAGCGAAAGCTGCTCGCCGTCGAGTGCCAGGGGGGTGTCAGCCCCTCGCTCGGGATGGCGCTCCACATGCAGGCGCGCCTTCACCCGGGTGGCGCTGGGGTCGAGATCGAAGGTCAGTTCGGTACGGGTCACGCGGTAGGCAGGGGGACGGTAGTCGCTCAGGTAGATCGGCTGCGGTTCTGACATCGAGGATGGCTCCTGTCGGTGATAGCCATCCATTGTACGGCCCCGCGCGACCGAAGCTCAAAGCAATGCGACGCGCCTCGCTCAACTCGCGACAACGGGCTCAGGACGGGACAGGATCCAGGCGCCTACCAGGCAGAGCCCACCGATAAGGGACAGCTTGAGCCACAGCAGGCTGACGGTGAACACCAGCACCAGCATGGAGACGGCCAGCATGGCGGATGCCAGCCACTTGGCATGACGGGGAATTGCCCGCTGGCACTCCCAGGCCACCACGGCAGGGCCAAAGCGCGGATGCTCGCGGATCCAGAGCGCGAAGCGCGGCGATCCTTTCGAGGCCGCCCATACCGCCAGCAGCATGAAGCAGGTGGTCGGCAGCAGCGGCAGAAAGGCCCCTACCACACCCAGCCCGAAGCTGAACCACGCCAGGGCCAGGAAGGCGACACGACGAACGACAGGCATCGATCGCTCACTCCCGAAAGTCAGGTTTCTCCATCATTGAAGAGCATTCCATCCTCCCATGCCAGTCGCAAACGCCCATCGGCGACCTCAAGCTGACCGGGATCAAGACGGCCCTCAGTCGCGAAAGTTGTCGAACTGCAGCGGCAGGTCCGGGCCGCCCTCTCCCCGCAGCAGGGACATGACGGCCTGGAGATCATCGCGTTTCTTGCCGGTGACCCTGACCTTGTCGCCCTGGATCTGGGCCTGGACCTTCAGTTTGCTGTCCTTGATGCGCTTGACGATGTCCTTGGCCTCCTTCTGATCCAGGCCCTGCTTGAGCGTCACCTCCTGGCGGGCGCGAACCCCGGAGAGCACCGGTTCCTCGACGTCCATGCAGCGAGCATCGATGCCGCGACTGATCAGCTTGTTGCGCAACACATCGAGCATCTGCTTGAGCTGAAAGTCGACCTCGGCCTCGAGGGATACGGTGTCTCCGTTGAGCTCGAAACTTGCCGTGACACCCTTGAAATCGAAACGCGTCTGGATCTCGCGATTGGCTTGATCCACCGCGTTGCTGGCTTCGTGCTTGTCGAACTCGGAAACGATATCGAAGGAGGGCATGCGTTTGTCCCGGTAGATGATGGGGGAAATCGGCGGAGAAACGTGACAAGGCGAGAGATTCTATCAGCCCTCGCAGACCTGCGCGTGGTGCTGCTCGAACATCAGCGGTTTGGCCATCTGCCAGCCGGCACAGCCATCCTCGTAGTAATCGCTCAACCAGCGCTCCGGGCGAAAGCCCATCCGCCGGTAGAGTCCCAGCGCCACGCGGTTGTCAACGCGCACCTCGAGGCCCAGCACCTCAGCATCACGCGCGTGCGCTTCGACTTCCAGGGACGCCAGCAATCTCCGCCCAAGGCCACTCCCGCGCGCGTCGGGATGCACGCAGAAGGAGTACAGACGGACACGACGGGTACCGCGCCGAAACAGCAAGGTGCCATAGCCCAGCAGGCGCAGCGGTCCACCGTCGGCGGCTTGATGTTCCGCGACCAGCGTCAGGGCATTCGCGCGATTGAGCAGATGCCAGAGCTGGCGACGACTGAAGCGGTCGCCGGTGAAGGCCACCTGTTCCAGACGATACAGGGCACTGAGGTCATGACTGACGGCCTGGCGCAGGATGACGGTCATCTCGAATCTCCTGGAAGATCGACATGATTGTGATGATGGCGAATATCGCTGTCACCGCCGTTAACCATGAAATCTTTTCATTCAAGCAGGCCGATGGCCGGGCAGTCGTCATGGAGGTCAACGACACGTCCGAGGTGGATGCCGGAATCCAGGATGTCGTGCTCGGCCACCGGCTCCAAGAGCGCATCTAGGCGGTTCCTGGCAGGCAGGGTGGAACGGATTCGTCAGAGGTGCTGACGCGACCGACGTGCTCGGGTATGCTGTGACTTTCCTGGACAAGCCTTGTACAAAAGTTGGAGCCCTGATGAACGATCGCGACACACGCCACCAGCAGGCCATGCAGAAGCTCAAGACCCGCGTCGACGAGAAAGTCGCCGAGGCGACCGAGCAGCGAGGGCTGCTGCTGGTTTTCACCGGCAACGGCAAGGGCAAGACCACCGCCGCCTGGGGCACCGTGACCCGCGCGTTAGGGTACGGCTACAAGGTCGGCGTGGTGCAGTTCATCAAGGGGCTCTGGGAGTGCGGCGAGCGCGAACGGCTGGTCGAGGACCCCAATCTCGACGTGGCCATCATGGCCACCGGCTTCACCTGGGACACGCAGAATCGCGAGGCGGACACGGCGGCCTGTCATGAGGTCTGGACCGACGCCGAGCGAATGCTCGCCGACCCGACAGTCTACCTGGTGGTGCTCGACGAGATCACCTATATGCTCAAGTTCGGTTACCTGGATATCGCCACCGTCGAGAAGGCATTGGCGAATCGTCCTGGCGAGCAGACGGTGATCATCACGGGACGCAATGCCCACCGGGACTTGCTTGCCATGGCCGATACCGTCACGGAGATGCAGGAAGTTCGCCACGCCTTCAACAGCGGCATCCAGGCCCGCCGCGGTATCGATTACTAATCCTCCGCTAGCCGGAACCTGAAAGGCCCCTCCTGAGAGGGGCCTTTCAGCTCGCACCATCCTCAGCGCTCCGCGCTATGGGTCAGTCGTCGAAGGGATTGCGCAGCACGATGGTCTCGTTGCGATCGGGCCCTGTGGAAATGATGTCGATGGACGTTCCCACCTTCTCTTCCAGAAAGCTGATATAGGAGCGCGCGTTGGCCGGCAGGTCCTCGATGCGTCGAGCCCCGAGAGTGGACTCGCTCCATCCGGGCAGATCCTGATAGAGCGGTTCGATGGCCTCGTAGCCCTCGGAGTCCACCGGGGTGTCGAGCACCTCGCCATCCTTGCTGCGGTAGCCCACGCAGACACGAATGCTCTCCAGCCCATCCAGTACATCGAGCTTGGTCAGGCAGAGACCCGAGACGGAATTGATCTGCACGGCGTGACGCAGGGCCACGGCATCAAACCAGCCACAACGGCGCGCGCGGCCGGTGGTCGCTCCGAACTCATGGCCCTTCTCGGCCAGGTGACGGCCGTGGTCGTCGAACAGCTCGGTCGGGAAGGGACCCGACCCAACACGAGTCGTGTAGGCCTTGGTGATGCCCAGCACGTAATCCAGATAGAGCGGGCCCACGCCCGAGCCGGTGGCGGTGCCGCCCGCGGTCGTGTTGGAACTGGTCACGAAGGGATAGGTGCCGTGATCGATGTCCAGCAGCGAGCCCTGGGCCCCCTCGAAGAGGATGTTCTCGCCGGCGCGGCGCATTTCGTGAACCAGGCCAACGGTATCGCAGACCATCGGACGAAGCTCTTCCGACATGGCCATCGCCTGGTCGAGCACTCGCTGGAAGTCCACGGGTGTCTCGCCGTGGTACTGGGTCAGCACGAAGTTATGGTAATCCAGCACCTCGCCGAGCTTGGAGGCAAAGCGCTCACGGTGGATCATGTCGCCGAGGCGAAGACCACGACGCGCCACCTTGTCCTCGTAGGCGGGGCCAATGCCGCGCCCGGTGGTGCCGATCTTGGCAATGCCACGGGCCTTCTCGCGAGCCTGGTCCAGCCGCACGTGGTAAGGCAGTATCAGCGGGCAGGCGGGAGACAGGCGCAGGCGCTTGCGCACGGGCACGCCCTTGTCCTCCAGCTCGCGGATCTCCTCCATCAGCGCGTCGGGCGACAGCACCACGCCGTTGCCGATCACGCAGATCTTGTCGTCACGCAGGATGCCCGAGGGGATCAGGTGCAGCACGGTCTTCTCGCCGTCGATGACCAGCGTGTGCCCCGCATTGTGTCCACCCTGGAAGCGCACCACCGCCGACGCTGATTCGGTAAGCAGGTCGACCACCTTGCCCTTGCCTTCATCACCCCACTGGGTGCCCAGTACGACTACATTCTTGCCCATTGTGCTCTCATCTCTCGTTGCGGCGCCGCGCCCGTGTCCAGGCCCAGGGCCAAGGTCATTGACCGCGGGCCCTCAGGCGCGGTCCTGTGGAGTCCCAAGGAGGCGAGGCTCCCAGCGACCATCGATACATTCCAGCCGGCGATCGCAGCGATGCTCCGCCGGACCGGTGCGCTGCCCGGGCAGCGCCTGGACGACCCGCTCGCCCTGATGGCGAAGTGCCTGAATGACCTCCACCAGTCCCTCTCCCTCGGCCGGGGCCCAGATGCCATCCGGCGCCGGCTCTGCCGAGGCCAGGGTCGCCAGCAGCTTGAGGTCCATGGAAAACCCGGTTGCCGGCCTGGCCCGGCCGAAGGCGCGGCCCGTGTGGTCGTAGCGCCCGCCCTTGGCCAGCGCCTGGCCATAGCGGGGCACATAAGCGGCGAACATCATGCCGGTGTGATACTGATAGCCCCGCAATTCGGCAAGATCGAAGTAGGGTTCTACCTCGGGATATTCGGCAAGCACACCTTCGACCAGCGCATTAAGCTGGTCCAGCGCGGCGCCAACGGGCTGAGGTGCCTCTTCAAAGGCCTCGCGGGCGGCACTCAGCACCTCGAGTCCGCCATGCAGATCACCCAGGGCGTGAAACATCGCCGCCAGCACCGGGTCGGGCACGCTCTCGGCGATGCGTGTCGCCAGCTCTTCCGGTGACTTGAGGGCCAGGGCATCGAACAGGGCGCGCTCCTGATCTGCATCAAGGTCCGCGGCTTCCACGAGGCTTCGGTAGATGCCGATATGGCCGAGTGCCAGGTGAATCTCCCGGGCCCCGGCAGTCTCGAGGCTGGCCAGCGCCAGGCGCAGGATCTCGAGATCAGCCTCCATACCGGCATGACCGAAGAGCTCCACGCCGACCTGCACCGGGCTACGCCCTCCCTGATACTGGTCCGCCTTGGCGCGCAACACGTTGGTACAGTAGCAAAGCCTGACCGGTCCCTGACGGCGCAACGAGTGGGCATCCATGCGCGCCACCTGAGGGGTGACATCCGCGCTCACTCCCATCATTCGACCCGTCATCTGATCGGTGAGCTTGAAGGTCTGCAGATCGAGGTCGGTCCCGGTGCCAGTGAGCAGCGAATCCAGGAACTCCACCGGGGGCGGCATCACCTGCTCGTAGCCCCAGCGGTAATAGAGATCGAGCAGCGCACGGCGCAGCTCCTCCATGCGACTGGCCTGAGGCGGCAGCACTTCATCCATGCCGTCGGGAAGCAGCCAGCGGTCAGCGATGGTCATGTCGTTCATCCTGCAAGACGATGGTTGGCCTACGACGATGCCCGACTCGTGAGGCGTGCTGGCGAACGGGAACGCCGGGAGTGGAGTGGGCAGGCCACAAAAAAACCGGGCCACGCCCGGTTTAAGGATTCTACCATGATTACCGGCCGGTTGAACCCCGGCCGATGGGCGGCTAACCGCCCATCGGGGGCGTCACTGGCTCGTGCCCTGTGGACTCTTGAGGTACTGGAAGAAGTCGCTGGAGGGATCGAGCACCAGCATGTTGTCGTCACCCGCGAAGCTGTCGCGATAGGCGTTGAGACTGCGCCAGAAGCTGAAGAACTCCTGGTCCTGGCCATACGCCTCCGAGAAGATCGCGGCAGCCTCGGCGTCACCCTCACCGCGCAGGGTCTCGGAACGCGCCGTAGCCTGCGCCAGCAGGACCTGGCGGCGGCGATCAGCGTTGGCGCGGATACGCTCGGCCTCCTCCTGGCCCTGGGCGCGCCATTCGCGCGCCTGGCGCTCGCGCTCCGAGCGCATGCGGTCATAGACGGCCGAGGAGACGTCCTGCGGCAGATCGATACGCTTGACGCGGATGTCGCGTACCGCCACACCGAGCTCCTCACGCATCAATTCATCGAGGTCATTGGTGGGGCCAGTCATCAGATCATCACGGCGTTCGGCGATGATCTGCTGCAGGTTCAGGCGACCGAACTCGTTACGCAGGCTCTCGTCGACCCGCGGCTGAATAAGCCGCCTGGCCATGAGCTCGTCGCCGGCCGTGGCCTCGTAGTAACGCGTGGGATTGATGACCTGCCACTGGACGTAGGAGTCGACGATCACCGCCTTCTGCTCGAGGGTCAGGTAGCGGCTCGGGTCGGTGTCCAGCGTCAGCAACCGGGTGTCGAAGGTGCGAACCGTCTGCGTGATCGGCACCTTGACGTGCAATCCGGGCTGAATGTTTTCCTCGACGATCTCGCCGAAGCGCAGCTTGACCGCCCGTTCGGTCTCGTCGACCACGTAGAGGCTATTGCTGGCCAGCCAGGCCACGGCGGCCAGGCCGCCGACGATGATCAGGGAACGATTATTGATCATTTAGCGGCCCTCCCTGCGGATTCCACTGTTGCTGCTGTTGCTGCTGCTGTTCGACGACTGGCTTGAACGCATGCGCTCGAGCACGCGAGGGTCCAGTTCGCCCTGTTCGCCTCTACTGGCATTGCCACCGAGATTGCCGCCACCGGGACGCTGGTCGAGAGGGAGGTACAGCAGAGGGCTGTCATCGGCGACATCGACCATGACCTTAGAGGTATTGGCGAAGACCTCGCTGATCGCATCGAGGTAGAGACGCTCGCGCATGATCGTCGGGTTTTCCTCGTACTGGCCGAGCAGCGCATTGAAGCGATTGGCCTGGCCATCGGCCTCCGCGACCACGGATTCGCGATAGCCCTGACCCTGCTCGACGAGCCGCTGCGCCTGGCCCTGGGCCTCGGGGATGATGGCATTGGCGTAGGCAATACCCTGGTTGATCGTGCGCTGACGATCCTCGCGGGCGCGGATGACGTCGTCGAAGGCATCCTGAACCGCATCGGGCGGTGCCGTGGACTCGACGTTGAGGGTCTGCAGCAGGATGCCGGTGCCGTAATTATCCAGGTAGGACTGCAGACGACTGGCCACCGAACTACCGAGAATCTCGCGTCCGGACGTCAGAATGTCGATCATGTCGGTACCACCAACCACATGACGCAATGCCGAATCCAGGGCGTTCTCGAGGCTGAGCTCGGGATCACGCACGTTTAGCACATAGTTGCGCGGATCGGCGACCTGATACTGGGCAGACATCTCCACGGAAACGATGTTCTCGTCCTGCGTCAGCATCGACTGGGTCTGGGTGACGGAACGTACCCGTGTCACATTGACCATGCGCACGTCGTCGATCAGTGGCGGATTCCATTGCAGGCCGGGCGTGACGATCTCCTGGAACTCGCCGAAGCGCAGCACCACGCCGCGCTCGGACTGGTCGACCAGATAGAAGCCGGATGCCGCCCAGATGGCAAGCGCGACGACGACGAGCAGCCCAGGCAGGGTAAAGGCATTGCGTGGCTTGCCACCGCCACCCTTGCCCCCCTTGCCGCCGGACCCTCCTCGCTTGCCACGGCCGCCGAGCATGCCGTTGAGTTTGTCCTGAAACTTCTTCAGGGCTTCGTCGAGGTCGGGCGGGCCCTGATTGCCACCGCCCTTGCCTCCACCACCACTACCACCGCCGCCATTTCCTCCGCGGCCACCCCCACTCCAGGGGTCGTGCTGGTTGCCACCACCAGGCTCATTCCAGGCCATACGTCGTCTCCACTATGCGTTGCATCCCTCTACCGGACGTGCCGGCGACGGACATCGGTTGCGAACCTGCGGGTATCGCCCGGCGTGGCCCGGCGCCCCTGTCATCGTGTTGTGGCTACTGGCCTCACGCCTCCCACACCGGCGGCGCCTGAAGCGTCGCGGGCAGATAGTCGTCGGCGTGCTCGCCCAGTCGCGCCATCAGTTGCAGGAAATCGCGCCGTGGCAGGCGCACTTCCAGCAGCGTATGTCCCTCGTCATCGAAACGTTCTTCGCGCACGGCGCCCAGCTCATGCAGGGCAGCACGCAGCTTACCCTGCTCCGGCGCCAGACTGAGCTCGAAGTCGATGATGTCATCGGCCAGGCGCTCCGATAGCGCCTGCTCCAGCAGGTCGAGGCCCTTGCCGTCGCGGGCCGACAGCCAGACAACCTCGGGCCGACCCTCACCGTCGCGTTCGATGCGCGGTGCGCTGTCGAGCAGGTCGATCTTGTTCATGACCTTGAGGCTGGGCACCTCGAGAGCGCCGATCTCGTCGAGCACCGCCTCGACCTGAGCGACGTTGAGCTCGCGGTCAGGGTCGGCGGCATCGATCACGTGCACCAGCAGCGACGCCTCGGCGGCCTCCTGCAGCGTGGCGCGAAAGGCCTCGACGAGCTTGTGGGGCAGGTGACGGATGAAGCCCACGGTATCGGCCACTACCACCGGCCCCACGTCCTCGATCTCGAGGCGACGCAGCGTGGGGTCGAGGGTAGCGAACAGCTGGTCGGCCGCATAGACCTTGGCGGACGTCAGGGCGTTGAAGAGCGTGGACTTGCCGGCGTTGGTATAGCCCACCAGCGAGACGCTGGGAATCTCTGCCCGGGAGCGGGCTCGACGGTTCTGGCTGCGCTGGCTGCGCACCTTGTCGAGCCGCTTGTGAATCGCCTTGATGCGTGCCCGCAGCAGGCGGCGGTCGGTCTCGAGCTGGGTCTCGCCCGGTCCGCGCAACCCGATGCCGCCCTTCTGGCGCTCCAGGTGGGTCCAGCCGCGCACCAGTCGGGTCGACATGTACTCGAGCTGGGCGAGCTCGACCTGCAGCTTGCCCTCATGGGTTCGGGCGCGCTGGGCGAAGATGTCGAGGATCAGGCCGGTGCGGTCGATCACACGGCACTTGAGCTCGCGCTCCAGGTTGCGCTCCTGAGAGGGGCTCAAGCCATGATTGAAGATCACCAGCTCGGCCTGGTGCACCGCCTTCGCCTCGCGCAGCTCCTCGAGCTTGCCCGAGCCCACGAAGGTGCGGGAATCGGGGCGCTTGCGACTGCCGGTGATCAGCGTCGCCGGCTCAGCGCCAGCCGAGCGCACGAGTTCGAGGAACTCTCCCGCATCCTCGCGCTCCTGCTCGTCCTGGAAGTCGACATGGACGAGGACCGCCGTTTCGCCGGCGTCGGGTCGTTCAAAAAACAATCAATACCTCACGCGTCATGTTCCGGCTGCGCCGCCGCATCCGGGGCCGGAAGACGCACATTGCGCGACGGCACCACGGTGGAGATGGCGTGCTTGTAGACCATCTGGCTGACGGTGTTGCGCAGCAGGATGACAAACTGGTCGAAGGATTCGATCTGGCCCTGCAGCTTGATGCCGTTGACCAGGAAAATCGATACCGGAATGCGCTCCTTGCGCAGGATGTTCAGGTACGGGTCTTGAAGGGACTGCCCTTTGGACATGTTGCTCTCCCTGAAGTGTCTCTGGGGGTTGATGTTATGTCGGTCTTGGTCGCGCCCGCCAGGGGGCAACGCTGGATACCCGGAGGGGCCTTTTCACCCGGCCACCGAAAGGCCCATCTTACGCTAAGTGCCGAATTCACGCACCAGTTTCAGCACCTCCCCGAGGGGAGCAGCGCCCAGACTGTCGACCCACTGCAGTCCCGGCCAGCGGCGCATCCAGGTCAGCTGGCGCTTGGCCAGCTGGCGCGTGGCGATGATACCGCGCTGTTCGAGTTCGCCACGCTCGAACGCCCCCTCAAGGTAGGCCCAGACCTGACGATAGCCCACACTCTTCATGGCGGGCAGGGACGCGGCGAGATCGTCACGCGCCTTGAGGGCTGCCACCTCGTCGATGAACCCGGCATCGAGCATCGCCGTAAAGCGCTGAGCAATCCGCGCATGCAGCACCCCGCGATCCGCCGGTGCGAGGCCTATCGACAGCGTGCGCCAGGAAAAGGTTTCGCGGCGCTGCTCGCCCCACAGCTCACTGAGCGGCCGCCCGGTCAGCCGATAGACTTCCAGCGCCCGCACCAGGCGTTGGGGGTCGTTGGGATGGATGCGCGCTGCCGAGGCCGGATCGACCCGGGCCAGCGCCTCGTGCAGCGCCGCCAGCCCCTGCTCTGCCATCGTGCGCTCCAGCTCGGCGCGCACTACGGGGTCCGACGCGGGCAGGTTGGCCACCCCCTCGAGCAGGTGCTTGAAGTACAGCATCGTGCCCCCCACCAGCAGCGGCACCCGGCCGGCCGCGCTGATCCGCCGCATCTCGCGCAGGGCATCCTCGCGAAAGTCGGCGGCAGAATAGGGATCGGCCGGGTCGCGGATGTCGATCAGCCGGTGCGGTGCCCGGGCCAGCTCCTCGGGCGAAGGCTTGGCACTGCCGATATCCATGCCACGGTAGACCATC
>Ga0207414_1000927_pt1 | contig 11590 bp, 10 predicted proteins | sample PonA231FremontCA_2_FD_187269 | JGI IMG/M metagenome (GOLD analysis project Ga0207414, IMG submission 187269) | Marine sediment microbial community from Fremont, CA, USA - Pond A23 Sediment 1 (SPAdes) | ecosystem: Environmental > Aquatic > Marine > Unclassified | place: USA: Fremont, California... | reverse complement strand
GATCGACGACGCGACGCACTGGGTCGTCCACGAGCACCCGCACCGCGTCGCCGCGGCGATCGCCGACCACGCGGACCCGCTCCCGCCGGGCGCGCGGGAGTAAGCCGCCTCCCCGCGTCGAGAGCCGGACCGCCCGTCGAGAGACAGACCGCTCGTCGACCCGAAGCCGATCGAACGCCGCCCGTGCCGCAACCGTTATATCTGTTCTCCTCGTAAGGACAGATATGAACAAACACTTCGCGGACACCCGGTACTACCTCGGTCGAGCGGCGGAACACGCGGCGGCGGGCGCGAAAGCGGAGCTGGAGCCGGTCACGGAACGGGTGGCGAACGCGAAAGCGGAGCTGGAGCCGGTCACAGAGCGGGTGGCCAGCGCCGTCGGCCGCGGCACGGACGACGAACCCGAGTCCTCGCGGCCGGCCGGACTCCGGGGTGATGCGGCGGCGCTCGCGACGCGTGCCGTGAGCGAGGCTCGCAGAGCGGTCGCGGCCGTCCGAGAGCGCGTCGCGGCGTACCGCGGGCGAGACGCCGGCGAGCGGTGACCGACCGCGGGAGGTCGCTGCACGGCGTGGAAGACGGCGGCCGACTGACGCGACGGCGGCGGGACGCAGGGCGGCTTCCGGCACAAGATAACGTTTAAGTCACGAGGTCAGGTACTTTTGTATGCGTGGGTTGGTGGTCTAGTCAGGTTATGACGGCTCCTTCACACGGAGCAGGCCGGCGGTTCGAATCCGCCCCAACCCATGCGTAGTACGCACGGACTGTAACCGTGCGAGTTCTGTACTCTCAGCTCTTGACAGCTGAAACGTGCCTCAACGGGGGAGTCAAGAAGGTTATCTGGAAACAGTATCGCATGGGATTTTGAATCTCAAAAATCTGTGGACCGTCCCGATACGACTTTCTTCTCGTGGCTGTCAACTGTCAACTGCGCACGGACATCGACACGCAGTATATATGGCTGTGAGCCTGACTAATACTACCACGGCGCGATCGGAACTGCGGTTCAGCGACTCTCTCGACTGGTGACACCAATGGCGCTCACAGAAACACAGGTACGCGAGTACGACCGGCGGGCGATGGACAGTGCAGCGACTACCACGGCGACGTTCGGTATCGGGTGTTTCTGGGGACCAGACGCTCAGTTCGGGGCGATGGACGGCGTCGTTCGCACCCGGGTCGGGTACGCCGGCGGGACAAAGACCGATCCGACGTATCACGCGTTAGGCGACCACACGGAAGTGTTCCAAGTCGAGTTCGATCCTGACACAATACCGTATCGAGACCTCTTGGGTCGGGTGTTCGACTCACACGACCCGCAGCGCCAGCCCAGAAAGACGCAGTATCAGAACATCGCGTTCGCGGCGACGAAAGACCAGCGGGCGGTCCTCGATGAATTCCTCACGACCCGGGGACTCGCTGCCGACGGGATCGAAACACGCATCGAACAGCTCTCGCGGTTTTACCTCGCCGAAGACTACCACCAGAAGTACACGCTCCGGTCCGTCTCGTCGTTCATGGACGCCTTCGAGGCGGCCGGATACGGCGACGACGAGCTGCGCGAGTCGCCGATCGCTGCCAAGCTGAACGGGTACGCCGCCGGACACGAGGGTGCCGAGGAACTGCTGAACCACGACCGCGGGACAGCACAGGGTCGTTGACGACGACTGCGCCGCAACCGAGGCCGGTCACACGGCGGACGCAGCTCTCGGGCGACGGCTCCGACGCGGTGGGTCGGCTCCCGTCACGGGAAGTCACGCTGCGTCGGTGGATCCGTAGGCTTTCACCCGTCACACACAGAGTAACGCACGTGTCTCAGAACAAATTCCATCGGTCCGGTACCGGTCTCGACGTGGTCATCTCCGGCGGGTCGATGGGCGGGCTCTTCACCGGAGTCACGCTCGCGCGGTCGGGACACCGGCCGACAATATACGAGCAGTCGACGGGTGCACTCGAAAGCCGCGGCGGGGGTATCGTCGCCCAGCGGAACATCCGCCGGTTCCTCAGCGATCACGATATCGTCGACCCGGAGGAGATCACGACGCGGTCGCACGAGCGCCGATTTCTCGCCGAGAGCGGAGACGTCGAACGCGCCGCGTCCGAGACGATGGTGTTCACGTCGTGGGACGCGCTCTATCGACGGCTCCGCGACGCCTTCCCCGACGAACAGTACCGGACGGGCACGGAGGTCGTAGCCGCAGAGCCCGGAACGGCCACCGTCACGACCGAAGACGGGACGGAACGGACGGGCGACGTGGTCGTGGCCGCCGAGGGCGGCCGGTCGACGACACGCGCTCAACTCCGTCCCGACGTGGAACCGGAGTTCGCATCCTACGTCGCGTGGCGTGGCGTCGTCGACGAGACGGACCTCCCGGCTGCGTGCGTCGAGGCGTTCGACGGAGCGTTCACGTTTTATCAGGGGGCCGATCAGCTCGTTCTCGCGTATTTCATTCCGGGCCCGGACGGCGAGACCGAGCCGGGGTCACGTCGGCTCAACTGGGTCTGGTACGACACGCTCGACGGACGGGACCGGGGTGCGATATTCACGGACACGAGCGGTACCGAACAGCAATTCTCCGTCTCACCGGGGCGGCTACGCGAACCGGTTCGTCACCGACAGCGCGAGCGCGCGGCGACGCTCCCGCCCGTGTTCGAGACGCTCGTCGGCGAGACGCCGGATCTCTTCGTCCAGGCGATCTACGACCTGGCGGTGCCGGCGATGGTCGCGGACCGGGTGTGTCTGCTCGGCGACGGCGCGTTCGTCGCCCGCCCGCACACGGCAGCCGGGACTGCGAAGGCGACAGGGGACGCGACCGCGCTCGCAGACGCCCTTTCGAGCCACGGATCGGTCGACGACGCGCTCGCGGCGTGGGATCGGACGCGCACCGACTACGGCACCGCGCTCGTTGCCCGCGGGAAGCGGATGGGCGACGTGCGACTGAACCTGAGTTGACCGGGGCTCGGGATGACTGCCTGAACGAACACCGCGTGTTACGCACGTGTGGACCGAAGTCGCCCTACCGGTGTCGCCAGCGAGTCCGTACCGCGTTCTCGGACGGACGCGTCACGCGACCGGCGGTGAGCGTTCGACCGGGAGTCCGCCCGGCCTCTCTGGTGTCACCGATCACCGGTCGCCCGTTCCCGGACGCCGTCCCTCGTCGGGGAGCCGGACACGGGCGGTCGTCCCCCCGTCGGCGGGGCGTCTGAACTCGATGCCGCCGCCCAGTCGGCGAACGCCCCAGTTGACCAGCCACAGGCCGAGCCCGTGGTTGTGGCGTCGTTGCGTTTCGCCCCCCGGCCGAAAGGGCGTCAACACGCGGTCCGGTATCCCCGGACCGTCGTCGGCGACGACGACCGTCGTTCCGTCGTCGTCGCGGGTCGTCGAGACGGTGATAGACGGGGCGTCGCCGCCGTGCTCCGCGGCGTTCTCGACGAGCTCGCGGACGACCAAGCGAAAGATCTCCGTCTCGACGAGCGCGTCCGAGGCGGCGTGTGTGACGTCGAACGCGGCCCGTGGCTCGCGGCTTCGAACGGCTGAAACGACCGAGTCGATCACGGAGCCCACCGCTTTGACCTCCTGATTTTCGTCGTTCCTGAGTATCCGTTCGGCCGTGCGCGCCTTCTCGCTCAGCTGTAACAGTCCGTCGGCGGTGTTCCGGATTCGGTCGGTGTACTCGGCGACTCGGTCGCGGTCGGCGACCTCCCCGATACCGTCCGCGTACGCTCGTATGACGTCGATGTCGTTCCGGAGGTTGTGTCTGAGAACGCGGTTGAGCACCGCGACTCGCTCCTCGCGGTCGCGCCGTCCGGTGACGTCGCGGGCGATCGTGAGCACCCGCCGCTGCCCGTTGATCTCCGCCGGGGTCGCGTTGACCTCGATCCACAGCGTGTCTCCGCTGGCCGTCCGCAGCGCCCACTCGATGTCCAAGATCGGTTCGTCGGTCGTCGCGACCTCCCGAACGACGCGTTCGATCCTCTCGGCGTCAAAGCCCAGCTCCGTCGCCGTGACCGTCGCCGGATCGGCCGCGAGAATCGTTTCGCGGTCGTACCCGAGGAGGTCGCACATCGTTTGGTTGACGTCCAGCAGCTCCGCCGTCTCGGGATGGTAGACGCCGATGATGTCCGTGACGCCGTTGAAGATCTGCTCGTACTCCCGCTCTCGGCGCTTTCGTTCCGTGATATCGCGGTGAATGCCGAGCACACGTCTCTCGCCGCCGATCGCCGCGGGTGCCACCGTCGCCTCGAGCCATCGCCGCTCGCAGCGGCTCGTTTCGACCCGCCACTCGACCGTCGTCGGCTCCCCGCTCGCGGCGACGCCGGTGATGACCGCTCGTCCGCGGTCTTCGGTGTATCCCTCGTCGGTGGCACTGAGACCGGCGATGCCGAGTTCTCGGACGGTTTCGAGGTCGTCGTACCCGAAGATCCCGAGATACGTCTCGTTGGCGTCGACTATCTCGCCGGTGTCGGGGTCGTGGACGGTTATCCCGTCGTTGACGCCGTTGAATATCTGTTCGAACTCCCGTTCGCGCCGCTTGCGCTCCGAGACGTCTCGCACGGACGCGAGGACGCGCTCCGCGCCGCCGAGTCGGACGACCGACAGGTGGACCTCGACGGGGAACCTCTCGCCGTCCGCACGCTGGTTCCGCCACTCGAACAGCTGTGGACCGTCCTCGCGAGCGGCCCGGACCTTCTCGCGGGCGACCCGGTAGCTGTACCGCTCTCCCGGCGGGGTAACAACTCCGACGGTCTCGCCGACCAGCTCGTCGCGGCTGTACCCGTTCATCTCGCAGAACCGCTCGTTGACGTCGAGGATCTCGCCGGTGTCGGGGTCGTGGACGACCAGCCCGTCGCTGACGTTCTCGAACACCGTCCGAGACGCGCGGTCGAACGGCTCGCGGCGGTTCGACGGCCGATCCGACGGCTCCGCGGCGCGGGCTTCCGCCGCGGTGTCGGTCACGGGGTCGTCCGCCCGGAGACGGTCCGTGACGGCGTCGACGACGACCGCGTACTGCGCGCTCGCGGTGGTTCGCGGGAAGTAGTCGTCCGCTCCCGCCCCGACGGCGTCGGCGACGGCGTTCCGGTCGGTTATCTCGTCGGTGACGTACACGACTGGGAGATCCGTCCGCTCGTTGAGCCGTCCGATGACCTCGATCGGTTCCCGCAGCGCGCTCCCGACGACGACCCCGCTGAGCGTGCGGTCGCCCGTGGCTCGCCGTATCGCCGCTTCGTCGGTCGTGACCGCCTCGACGACTGCCGGGGTCGCTTTCCTGATGGCGTCTGCCGCGGCGTCGGCGAACGCGGCGTCGCCGTCGGCGACCAGCAGCCGGAGGTGATCGCCGTCGTCTGTCATGCGTGCGTGTGCCGTGTGAATTCACTTAAATTCCTCCGCGTGGCGACTGCACACACCACGCGCGCGGCCGTAGTCAGACGACGCGGCGCGAACCCGGCGGGGTCGGACCCGACGTTCGCGACGCCAGCCGTGTTTCTCGCCCGGAAATCCGCTCGGGGAGTATACCTACCGTGCGACAAACGGCCGCGTATGGCTCTCCACCTCAGCCGCGCGGTCAGCGACGGGCTGCGGCGAACGCTCACGAAGACGGGCGGACTGTTGTTCGTCGGGTTCCTGATCGTCCAACTCGGCACGCAGGCGACGATCAACACGGCCGTCGCGTCGCTTCTCCCGGCCGGCCCGGGCACGCAACTGGGACCGAGCGCCGGCCTCGTTCTCCCGGTCTCGGGGACGGCCGCGTTCGCGCTGTTTTGCGTGTTGCTCGTCTGCTCGGCCGCGTTCTTCGCCGTGATCGCTCGCGCGATCGTGCAGCCGCTCGACGAGATATCGACGATGCCGGCCGACGCCACGCGGCGGCTCGGGCGCACCACGTTCGCGGTGTTGGTCGGCGGGACCGTCGTCTCGGTGTCGGTCTTCGTGGGAACGCTGTTTTTGATCGTCCCCGGACTGTTCTTAGCGACGTCGTTTCTGTTCATCCTGTTCACGATCGCGGCCGAGGATCGCGGCGTCATCGGCGGGCTCAAGCGGAGTTGGGCACTCGCCGGCGGCTCCCGACTCAGGCTGTTGGCCCTCGTCGTTATGGCGACGGTGTTCGGCGGCGTCGTCGGGGGGCTCGCGCCCCTGTTCAGCCTTCTCGGACTCTCGGTCGCCGGGGAAGTGATGACCGCCGTCGTCACCGCGGGTTTCATGACGCCGTACTACGGGATCCTCGCGGCGTCGTACCTCCAGCTGCGGGGTGACCTCGGAGGCGCGAAACACGGGTCGCCGAACCCGAGCGACGCCGCGGGAGTCCCGGAGCTCTGACGGGGCGTTCCGGCGACGGCGTCGCTCACCGCTCTCGGGGCATCACCCGGCGGTCGTGCGCCGCGCCGCCGTCGACCGACACCCGTGGGTCGAACCGCACGCCAATCGGACCGCTCTCGCGTCGAGTGAACAGAATTTAACCCGTACGCCGACGGGACCGACTACCGAGGGACTCCCACGCCGTCTCGGCCGGTGTCCCCTGCCGAACACGATGGAACACCGTCTCGAAGAAGCGCCGATCGGTATCGTGACCGTTCGAGAGGGCGTCGTCCGGGCGTACAACGACTCCGCGGCCGAAGTCCTCGCGGTCGACGATCCAGACGGCGTCCCAATCGGCGACGCGTTTCCACGGTCGGTCGAGGGGTCGCTCCCGCGGGCGTTCGACGGGCCGTCGGTGTCGGACGTCTCGTTCGAGGAGTACTACCCGACGGTCGACCGGTGGCTCTCGGTCTCGGTCGTGTCCGGTGACGACGCCGCGACCGTCTACGTGTCCGACGTGACGGAACGGAAGGAGCGCGAGCGAACCGTCGAGCGCCTCCGAGCGGCGTCCGAGCGGGCGGCCGTCGTCGATCGACTGATCGCCGACGTCGTTCAGGGACTGATCGGTGCCACCTCCCGGGAGGCGATACTGGAGACGATCCGAGAGCGGCTGGGGACCTCAGAGCAGTACCGGTTCGCGTGGACCGGCGAGCGCGTCGGCGACGGCGACGAGCTGATCGTCGGCGGCGTCGCGGGTGATCCCGGAGAGCTGTTCCCGGCGGTCCGAGAGGCGATCGAGCGGGGCGCGGCCGTCCCGGAGCGCCGGGCCGTCGAGCAGCAACGGCCGGAGCTGATACAGTCGGTCAGCGAGGACGAGACGGTTCCGGAGCCGCTTCGCGTCGCCGGGTTCGCGGACGGCGTCCAGTCGGTGCTGGCGCTGCCGCTCGTCTACGGGTCCAGCGTCTACGGCGTCGTCGGCGTCTACGCGGAGACCGAGGCGGCGTTCGGCGACCACGTCCGGTCGAGCTTCGAGACGCTCGGCGAACTCGCCGGGTTCGCGGTCAACGCGACCCAGAACCGGAAGCGCCTGTTCGCCGACGCGGTCACCGAGGTGGCGTTCGGGCTCGCCGCGAACTCCCCGTTGGTGCGGGCGAGCGACGCCTGTGGTGTGGAGCTCACCCTGGAGGGCACCGTGGCCCCGAACGAGAGCGGTCTCACGTGCTTCCTGACGGTATCCGGGGGCGACCCGGAGGCCGTCGTCGAAGCCGTGGACGCGATGTCGACGGCGCGTGACCCTCGGGTCGTCCGCCGGCAGGACGCCGAGCACGGTCGGATCGAGGTGACGCTCGACGAGACGGTCCCGCTCGTCTCGGCGGTCGACCGCGGCGCGACGGTTCGGACGGCGACGTTCGACGACGGCGACGGCCGGCTCGTCGTCGAACTGCCGCCGGACGCGAACGTTCGCCGGCTGGCCGGCGCGATCGGCGACGACGGTCCCGCGCCCGTCCTCTCGCGTCGAGACCGGACCCGCTTCCCGACGACGAAACGCGAGTTCCGGAGCGAACTGACCGAGCGTCTCACCGAGCGACAGGCGACCGCCCTGCGAACGGCGTATCTCGCGGACTACTTCAGGTCGCCGCGGGGGAGCACGGCCGAGGAGGTCGCCGCGTCGCTCGGTATCACCGGGTCGACGCTGCTGTACCACCTGCGCGCGAGCCAGCGCAAACTGCTGGAAGCGTTCTACGAGGAACGCGACGGTGCCGATCCGTCGGATTCCTCCCACGGCTAACGCCGGGGGCTTCCGCTTCGTCTTCGTGTGAACGGCGGGATTCTCTGCTCGAAGAACGATAGCAGACACCACCGCACGGACGCCGTCCCGCGAGCGTGACGGCGGTTCGACTCGCGGCCCGCTCGCGTGTCTGCATAGTTAGACACCCGGTCGCAGGGGACTCTGCATGCTGAGCCTCTCCTACCAAGGGCGGTCCGACGCGTGGTGATCGCATGGCAGCACGCCAGCAGCCCCCCCGCAATCGCACCGAAGAGTCGACGCCCGAGCCGTCTGCGGAGCAGTTGCTCGACCTGTTCGGCGACGCGTACACCCGCCGCGTGTTCGAGGCGGTTTCCGAGCGGCCTCGCTGTGGACGCGCCGTGGCCGAGGCGGCCGGCGTCTCCCGGGCGACGGCGTATCGGCGGCTCAACGACCTCCAAGACGCCGGCTTGGTCGCGAGCGAGTATCGGGTCGCGTCCGACGGCCATCACCGAAAGCAGTTCACCGCCTCCGCCCGGCATCTCTCCGTGTCGCTGGACGGCGGCGACATCGAGGCCGCGGTCAGTTTCGCCCGCTGAGTCGAATTGCCCGGACCGTGCGGTCACACGGCGGACCCGGACCGCCACCGACGGTCGTTCGAGAACCCGTTCCGTGAGCGTCTGATCAGTACGTCTCGCGCTCGATGCCGGAGAACGTGTCCAAGAGGGCCTCGGCGTCCGGGAGCAGACGGCAGATCCGGTCCCGGAGCGCGGTCGCGCGGTCGTCGAGCGTCGCGAACTCCTCGCTTCCGGACAGCCGTTCCGGCGGCAGCTCCGCCGCGATGACGGACCGCTTCGACTCGACCTCGAAGTACGCTCCGAGGAGTTCGTACGCCAACACCTGACACTGCTGGTCGACGGCGGTTCGAACGTCCTCGCGTTCGACCGGCTTACACAGGTAGTCGTCGAACGGGAGTTCGAGAAGCTCCAGTCCCGGATCGATAGCGGTCACCATGACGATCCGCGTGCGCATGTCGTAGTCGCGTAGCTCCGCGAGGACGTCGTCGCCCGATCGATCCGGCATGCGGCGGTCAAGCAGAACCACGTCGGGCGGGGCGGACTCGTCGACCGCCGACAGCGCGTTCGCCCCGCCGTACGCGACCGAGACGTCGGCCACGCCTTTCAGTCGGAGCGCGTACGCGTCTGCGACCTCTTTTTCGTCGTCGACCACCATCACCCGCGGCCGCTCGACGTACATATCGCCCGTCACCCGGTGGTAGTACTGGCTACACCAATTAATAACCGTGGACTCGGGGGCGAACGGCGATGGGTCGGCGGAACGCGCCGCACGGTCCGTTCCGAGCCGCTCGGGGGCGGCGTCCGACCGTCGCCGTTTCACCGAGCGGCCACCGTCGCGTTCGCGAGTGTCGCGTTCGCGACGGGGACCGGGAGCCCGAAGCCGAGGCTCGCGTCCGAACGCCGTCGGCCGCAGAGCGCGATGGTTTAAGACTCGTCGCGGTCGAAAACCCGATATGTCCCGATTCGACGCCGCGACCGAGGCGGAGCGGCTGCAGCTGTTCGTCGACGCCGCGGCCGCACACCGCGAGCGGTCGAGCGACGTGATGACGGTCGATGTCGACCCCGACGGCGACGAGCCCCCGCCGTGGATACAGCTCGCGGGGACGGAGCTCGTCTTGGACTGTACGGACGCGGAACTCGACCGGCTGAAGGGGCTGCTCGACGAGTTCCCCGAGTTCCGGATCGACGAGCTCGCGAGCCCGGAGGCGGCCGCGGGCACGAACGCCGTGGTCACCGCCCGCTCGGACGCGAACCGGGTGGCGGGGTTCATCGAGCGCGCCTTCCGTGAGGTGTACCGCCTCGACGACGACTACCGGGCGTGGGTGACGACGGTGTGACGGCGGCGACCGGTCAGTGGAACCCGCGGCCGACGTCGTCGCCGTCGATCAGGTCTTCGAGCTCCGACGTGAGCAGCTCATCGGCCTCGCCGAACGCGTCCGAGAGCTCGTCGAGCTCGTCGGGACGGCCGCCGAACTCGTACGTCATCGGGCCGAACGCGGGGGATTCGACCGCCTCCATAACGTCCTCGAAGAGGTGGTCCGGGTCGGTCGGAGCCTCGCCGTGGACGCGCAGCGTCTCGGTGAGCCGGGTCGCCATCTCCTCGGCGTGGTCTTCGTCTTCGGGCGCCGTCCGGACCGCGAACCGCCCGTCGCTGTCGGCGTCCGGGAGGAGCGGATCGAGCTCGTCGTCGACCGACCGACCGACGCGGGTCCCGACGCCGCGGAGGTCGTGCGGGCTCTTCGCGTACGTTTTTACCTGATACACGCCGGCCTCCGGGTGGCCGACGTAGAGGTCTTCGCCGAGCCCGCCCGGACGGGAGCCGGCGACGGCCCGCCAGCCGTCGGGGTCGGTCGAGTCGCTCGCGACCTCCGCGAGGATGTCGTTCCAGTCTCGCACGCGCATGGCTGTCGATCATTTATAAATGAGCTCGTATGAGCGTGTCGGTGTCGAGGCGGCGTTCGGGGCCGACGAGCGCGGCGGTGTGCGTCACCGACAGCGTTTTTCGCCGCCGCCGCCGAACGGCGGCGTGAACGTTCGGGGGCCGATCCTGTCGGTCGGCGAGCCGCGTACGGCGTCGACGACACACGGCGAGCGGGAGCTCCGCGAGGTGCGAATCCGCCCCGACCGCGGCGACGGAGCCCCGGTCGACGTGACGCTGTGGGGGAACTGGACCGAGACCGCCGACCACGCCGAGCCGGGCATGGAGCTGCTCGTCACCGACGCCGCGGAAGACGAGTTCGGCGGCGAAGTCGGGTACGCGACCGCGAGCGACTCGTGGGTCGTGCTCGAACCCGACTTCCTCGTCGACGTGACGGGGATCCGGTCGTGGGTGCAGTGCCCGCGGCTGTACTATTTAAATAAGCTCTCCGGGGTCCCGCTCAACTACCCCGTCGTCAAGGGGACGATCGTCCACGAGGTGTTCGGCGACCTGCTGCGCGGGATGGACTTGGAGGACTCGGTCGCGGACCGCGTCGCGGAGGCCGGCCTCGAACTCGGCCTGCTGGGGTACGAGGCGGACGAGGTCGCCGACGAGGTGCGCCGCAACGCGGCCGCGATCGAGGGGTGGCTCGCGCAGGGAACGCTCGCCGACGCGGACACGTGGCGGTCGGAGTTCACCCTCATCTCGCCGACGTTCGGCCTGAAGGGCCGCGCCGACGCGCTCCGCCGTGGGACTCCGGTGGAGCTGAAGACGGGGAAGAACACGAAGCGCGAGCCGCGCTTCCACGACAAGATCCAGGCGGCCTGTTACGCCCTAATGCTCGACGAGCGCGGCGTCGACCCGGACGTTGGAACGCTGTTGTACACGAAAAACACCGCCCTCGACCGAAACGAGGAGTCGGGAGACCTCGCGCCCGCAAAGGAGTTTTCCGTCGGCCGCGGGCTGTTGGAGTTCGTCGTTCGCGAGCGCAACGCCCTCGCGGCGATGGAGTGGCGCGCGCTGAACGACCCCGCCGAGCGGCCCACCGTCCCGACGGG
>Ga0207414_1000926_pt1 | contig 11625 bp, 10 predicted proteins | sample PonA231FremontCA_2_FD_187269 | JGI IMG/M metagenome (GOLD analysis project Ga0207414, IMG submission 187269) | Marine sediment microbial community from Fremont, CA, USA - Pond A23 Sediment 1 (SPAdes) | ecosystem: Environmental > Aquatic > Marine > Unclassified | place: USA: Fremont, California... | reverse complement strand
CCCAGCATGCGCGCGAGCCATGGCGGCGCGCCGCCTGATCGAGCATGCCCGGCGCCAGGTCGAGGCCGATGGGCATGCAGCCTTGGCTGAAGCGCTCCGCCAGCTGCACCGTCAGCTCCCCAGGGCCGCAGCCCAGGTCCAGCAGCGACCGGGCCCGTTCGGGGAGACGCTCGCACAGCACCTCGGCCATGGCCCGTTGGGCATGCGCTCGTTCGGTGTAGCGGGGTGCGGCTCGGGAGAAGGCGCGGGCCACGCGCGCCTGCCAGTCATCACCGGCCGTGGGCTCGGCGCTGCGGGTAGGCACCGATAGGGCGCTCATGGCGTGACGCCCGTGCGGATGGCGGCGAGACAGGCGGCCAGCGCCGCCGGTTGGCTGAGCATCGGACAGTGGCCGGCCTCGCCAAGACGATAGTCGGCGGCCTCGCGCAGCGCCGGAGCGAGCAGCGCATCGCGTTCTCCCGCAATGCGCCATAAGCGGCAGGGTGGGCTGGCCAGACGCTGGCTATTATCGAGTTCGGCCAGCTGGTCGAGACCCGCCGCCAGCGTAGCGGGTGTCGCACGGCTGCCCGCGCCCTGGAGTTCGCGCAGCCGGCGGTAGGCGCCTCGAGCATCGGCTTCTCCCTGCAGCTGCCAGCGCACGAAATGGGCATGGGTGGCCTGGGGGTCGCGGGCAAAGGCCCGGCGAAAGGTCGCCAACTGCATGGAGGTGACGCCCTGGGGATGGCAGAAGCGTGCTCCCATGCCCAGCAGCACAAGAGCGTGAGGCGGCGGCAGGTGGTCAAGCATTGCGGCGGCGAGCAGTCCGCCCAGTGACCAGCCTACCCAGACGGCGTCGGCTGGCAGGTCGTCGCGCATGGCCTTGGCCAGCAGGGCCAGATTGCCGGGGTCCGTCAGCCCAGGGCGGTCTCCGTAGCCGGGCCAGTCGGGGGCAGTGACCGTCATGCCGTTCGGCCAGTGGGCGGTCAGCGGCTGCCAGAGTCGCGCATCGCAACCCCAACCGGAGAGCAGCACCAGAGGCGTCATGCAGTGCCCTCCCGCAGGCCAGCGCTGTCATGGACCTGACAGCTGGCCAGTCCCTCGAGGAGGGCCTCCAGATCGGCATCGCTGTGGGCGGCGCTCAGGGTGATGCGCAGGCGCGACTGGCCGCGGGGGACCGTGGGTTCGCGGATCGCGCCGACCAGGATCCCACGCTCGGCCAGCCTGGCCGCCCAGCGCATCACTTGCGCCGCGTCGCCCAGCAGCAGCGGCTGGATCGGCGTGGCCGAGGCGGCCAGCGGCAGCCCCAGGGCGCCGGCCTCGCGGCGGAAGCGGGCGATCAGCGCCGACAGCCGGTGACGGCGCTCGGGCTCGGCTTCGAGCAGCGCCAAGGCCTCAAGGGTAGCCGCCGCCACGCCGGGCGGCTGTCCGGTGGTATAGGCATAGGGGCGCGCGAACTGGATCAGGTGCTCGATCAGCGCGCGATCGCCCGCCACGAAGGCGCCGGCTGAGCCCAGCGCCTTGCCGAGCGTGCCGACCAGTACCGGTACCTCGTCGACGCCGTAGGCGCGCCCCACGCAGCCGTCTCCGGCCTCGCCCAGCACGCCCAGGCCGTGGGCGTCGTCGACCATCAGCCAGGCGCCATGACGCTGGCTAGTGGCGGCGAGCCCGGCAATATCGGCCACATCGCCATCCATGCTGAACACGCCGTCGCTGACCACCAGCCGGCGCCCGTCGTGCGGGGTGCGGGCGAGCAGCCGCTCCAGGTCGTCGCGGTCGCCATGGTGAAAGCGTCGCGAGCGGGCACCGGCCAGGCGCGCACCATCCAGCAGTGAGGCGTGATTAAGGCGGTCCTGGAAGACCTGGGTATCGCTGTCGCACAGCGCCTGCAGGACGCCGAGGTTGGCCATGTAACCTGTCGAGAAGAGCAGCGCCGCCGGTCGTCCAGTGAAGCTGGCCAGGCGCTGCTCCAGCGCTTCGTGGATGGCCAGATGACCGCTGACGAGGTGCGAGGCCCGGGCCCCGGCGCCGTGGCGCCTGGCCGCTGCGGCCTGGGCCTCGGCGAGGCGCGCGTCGCCGGCCAGGCCCAGATAGTCGTTGCCGGCGAAGTCGCGCAGCGCCGCGCCCGAGTGTTGGGTCATGCGCGTCCGCCAGCGCCCGGCAGCCTGCTGTGCCGCCGCCCGTTGGGCCAGATGCGCCTGCCATGGCTGGACCATGCCGGCTCAGGCTCCGCTGGCGTCATAGGCCAGCGCCGCGGCAGCGTCGTGTGCCGCCGTGGCCTCGAGTGCGGTTTCCAGCGCGGCCTGCTGGAGAGACTCGTCGCGGCAGGTGTTGCGCTGCTCGGGACTCAGCCCCAGCCTTTCGAATAGCGCCCGGTCTTGCTCGGCCTGTGGATTGGCGGTGGTCAGCAGCTGGTCGCCGTAAAAGATCGAGTTGGCGCCGGCCAGAAAGGCCAGCGCCTGGGTGGTGTCAGCCATCTGTTCGCGACCGGCGGAGAGGCGTACATGGCTTGTCGGCATCAGGATACGGGCAACGGCGATGGCGCGAACGAAGTCGAGGGGGTCGAGGTCCTCGACGTCTTCCAGCGGCGTGCCCGGCACCTTGACCAGCATGTTGATCGGCACCGACTCAGGGTGCGGCTGCAAACGAGCCAACTGTTGCAGCAGACCCGCGCGATCGCGCGGCGCCTCGCCCATGCCCAGGATGCCGCCAGCGCATACCTTCATGCCGGCCTGGCGCACCTTGCCCAGCGTCTCCAGGCGATCGGCATAGCTGCGGGTGGTGATGATGTCGCCGTAATACTCGGGGGAGGTATCCAGATTGTGGTTGTAGTAGTCTAGCCCGGCCTCGGCCAGGCGGTCGGCCTGCTGGCCATCGAGCATCCCCAGGGTCATGCAGGTCTCGAGCCCCAGCGACTTGACCCGGCGCACCATCTCCAGCACCACGTCGAGGTCGCGCTCGGCGGGGCGCTTCCAGGCCGCGCCCATGCAAAAGCGACTGGCGCCGGCGTCGCGGGCGGCGCGGGCCTGCTCCACCACCTTCTCGACCTCGAGCAGCTTCTCCTTGCCAAGACCAGTGTTGTAGTGGCCCGACTGGGGGCAGTACTTGCAGTCCTCGGGGCAGGCGCCGGTCTTGATGGAGAGCAGGGTAGAGATCTGTACAGCATTGGCATCGAAATAGCGGCGATGGACCTGCTGGGCGCGAAACAGCAGGTCATTGAAGGGCAGCGCGAAGAGGGCTTCGATCTCGTCGATCGTCCAGTCGTGGCGGAGCTCGCTGCCCGCGGCTGGAGTCTGGGAAGCGTCGCTGGATTCGTGGGCTGCAGGGGGCATGGTGGGCTCGCCGATGGTAAATGTTAAGAAGGTACAGGAGTTGACGAATAGCCTACGGCCTGCCGGCCGCTTGTCAACCTTCGGCGTTAAAATGGTTGACAAATGACTGACGCGGGCGCTGCCCGGACGCTGTGTGTTCTGCCTGGCGCCGCGCCAGGCAGAGTATTTCTGGTGTGAAGTCTGCTTTGCGGCACTGCCATGGAACCGGCCGGCGTGTCCTCTGTGTGCCGAGCCCCAGCCGGGTGCATCATGGGGACGCCGCTGCGGGCATTGCCTGCTTCGCGCGCCGGCCTTCCACAGCGCCTGGGTGCCACTGCGCTATACGGACGAGGTGAGTGGACTGGTGCAGCGCTTCAAGTTTCATGCTTCGCCACGCGCCGGCCACGTGCTTGGCGCGCTACTCACGGCGGCGCTGGCGCCGGCGGACGCCGCCTGGCCCGAGGCGCTGGTGCCAGTGCCACTGCATCCGCGTCGACAGCGCGAGCGCGGCTTCGACTAGGCCCGCTGGCTGGCCGCTCGGCTGGCCGGGCAGCTTGACTGTCCGCTGGTGATGGCGAGACGCGAGCGTGATACACCCACCCAGCTAGGTCTGGATCGCAGTGAGCGTCAGCGCAACCTGCGCGGGGCTTTGGCCTGCCGACAGGCCTGCCGCGCCAGGTCGTGCTGATAGATGACGTGATGACTACCGGCGCGACGCTGGATGCCCTGGCCGCCAGCTGCCGCGAGGCCGGTGCCGAGTCGGTGCGGGCCTGGGCAGTGGCGCGTACGCCGGCGGGGCGGCACTGAGGCGAACCGCCATTCCCGCGATCAGGCGCGCCCCTGTTAGCATGGGGCTCATCATGTCCTCGGAGCCCTCATGGAAACTGCTGCTCATCCCTTTGCTCAGCTCTCGCCCGCCCGGGTGGTGGCCGCCGTGGAGTCGCTCGGCTTCTGGCTGCCCGGCGAGCCCTTCGCCCTTAACAGCTACGAGAATCGGGTCTTTTTGGTACACGACGAGGATCGCCGACGCTGGGTGGTGAAGTTCTATCGCCCCGAGCGCTGGACGGATGCCCAGATTCGCGAAGAGCACGATTTCCTGGCCGAGCTGGTCGCGGCACAGGTGGCCGTGGCGGCGCCGTGGCGAGATGCCAGCGGTGAGAGCCTGCATCGCGCCGAGGGCTTTCGCTTCACGCTTTTTCCGCACCTGCCGGGGCAGGCGCCAGAACTGGAAAATCCCGATCATCTGTTCACGCTAGGCGAGCTGATCGGGGCGGTGCATGCGGTGGGCGAGCGCCGGCGCTTTGCGCATCGCCGTACCCTGGATTTCGACGCCATGCTGATCGAGGCCCGCGACAAGGTGCTGGCAAGCCACTGGCTGGATCGCCATCAGCGTCAGGCCTACCAGCGCATCACTGCCGGGCTGCACCGTCAACTGCAGCCCCACGCCCGGCGAGCGGCGCAGGCCATTCGCGTGCAGGGCGATTGCCATATCGGCAATATCCTGGGACGTGACGCGTCTTTTGCGCTGGTCGATTTCGACGACTGCCTGATGGCGCCGGCGGTTCAGGATCTGTGGATGCTCTTCACGGCCCAGGAGGAGGGGGAGCGTCAGATGCAGCTCTCCGAGGTCACCGAAGGGTACGAGCAGCATAGGGAGTTCGACCGCGAGGAGCTCGCCCTGGTGGAGCCGCTGCGCACGCTGCGCCTGCTGCGCCATAGCGCCTGGCTGGTCGATCGCTGGGCGGACCCGGCGTTTCCGCTGGCCTTTCCGTGGCTGGCCGATGCCGGCTACTGGGATGAGCACTTGCGCATGCTGGAGCAGCAGCGCCAGGTGCTGGATGCCCGCCCGCGCTGGCTGGCCTGAGCAGCCCCGCTGTTGCCGGTCGAAGCTACCTGACCGCCCAGCGCATGGCATGCGCTGGGCGGTTCAGAGGCATCATTCGTTATCGGGGTCGGGCGCTTCGGCAGGAATCGGGTTGGCGACACCGTCACCCTCTGCCTGGCGACGCTGCTCGTTGATCTCGGCGGCAGGGTTTTGCTGCTGTTCGATGGAGAGTTCGCTGGCCAGGTGCAGCTGGAAAGTCTGCTCCGGGCTCAGCCGGCATTCGCCGTTCTGGCAGGCGGCAATACCGTAGCTACCGTCGGTTTCATAGGCGGCGGCGGCTATCTCGCCGCTGTAGATGGCGCTTTCGCTGCCGTCGGTCTCGATGCAGGTCAGCGAGTCAGCGGTCAGGCGGATGCGGTCGTCGCTCAGGCGCGCATCGCCGATCAGCACGCAGTATTCCGGCAGGGTATGCGAGGCTTCGCCCTCAGCCACCGGCAGGATGATCAGATCGCTGCGCTCCGCGTCCTGGGCGGACAGCGTAAGCTCGGTCAACAGCTGGGCATCGAGGATGGCATCGGCCGGAAGTTCGAGGGTGTCGCTCATGGCCAGCGCCGGCATCATCAACGCGGCGGCCAGCAGCATAGAGGCATGGGTCTTGATCATGTCGGGCTCTCGAGGGTGACTTTGGCACAGCATGGAGCGGTTATTAGCTTACCATAGGGCAACCTGACGGGCAGCTGACCCGCGGCGCAGAAAAACGCGACACGATGTCACTGGTAGCGAGCATTGTCGCCTGCGCGGGGGCGTGTCATGCGCTAGAATGGCCAGTCCATTGACTCTTTTGTTGTACAGCCAAGAGATATTTGTATATCTTCTGTACATGTTGTGATGGCCCGGCCATCCACACCACGACCGGATCGATACTGCCACAGGGCCTGACCATGACCGAAGAACTCGCCAACCACTACCGACGCATTATTCACGAGATTGGAGAGGACCCCGACCGCGAAGGGCTGCGCGATACGCCCAAGCGAGCCGCCAAGGCCATGCAGTTCCTCAATAACGGCTATCATCAGTCGCTTGAAGAGATCGTTAACGGCGCGGTGTTCGAGTCCGAGACAGACGAGATGGTGCTGGTCAAGGATATCGAGCTCTACTCCATGTGCGAACATCACCTGCTGCCTTTTATCGGCAAGTGCCATATTGCCTACCTGCCCAGTGGCCGAGTGCTGGGGCTGTCGAAGTTCGCCCGCATCGTCGACATGTACGCGCGGCGCATGCAGATTCAGGAGAACCTCACCCGACAGATTGCCGAGGCAGTCCTGCAGGTCACTGATGCACGCGGCGTGGCGGTGGTCATCGAGGCGCGCCACCTGTGCATGATGATGCGCGGCGTCGAGAAGCAGAACTCCAGCATGACATCCTCGGTCATGCTTGGCGCGTTTCGCGAGAAGCAGAGTACACGCCAGGAATTTCTCACCCTGGTCAACGGCCGCTGAGCCCGTCACGCAAGGAGTTCGACGCCAATGCATGTTCTGGATGACCCGCACGTTGACCATGACCTAGCGACGATTCGCATCAAGGATTTGCGCCTTCGCACCCATATCGGCATCAAGGAAGACGAGATCAAGAATCGCCAGGACGTGGTGATCAATGTCGTCATTCGCTACCGTGCTGACAAGGCCGTCGAATTCAATCATATCGAGCAGGCCTTGAACTATCGCACCATCACCAAGCAGATTATTGCCCTGGTCGAGGGGCATCGCTTCTTGCTGCTAGAGCGCATGACGCGCGAGGTCTTGAACCTGGTCATGAGCCACGATCAGGTGCTCACAGCGCAGGTGGAAATCGACAAGCCCCACGCGCTGCGCTTCTCTGACTCTGTCTCCATCACGCTCTCCGACTCACGCGAGGCGCATCGCCCGCGCTGAGGTTGTGTGCCGTGTCGTTGGCTCGATAGAAGACCCCGGTGCTTGGTGCACCGGGGTCTTTCGCTTAGCATGGGAGAAAACCGACAACAGACCGCCGCGCCGCAGGAGACGATCATGCAAGCCCTCAAGGAAACGCAGCTCTATTGCCCCTTCGCTTATATCGACGGCAGTTGGGTCGCCGCTGACAGCGGCGAGCAGATCACCGTGCTCAACCCGGCCACTGGAGAGAGCATGGGGGATGTCCCGCGGCTGGGCCGCGCCGAGACCGAGCGCGCCATTGCCGCCGCCGATGCCGCCCTGCCGGCATGGCGTGCCATGACGGCCCAGGAGCGGGCCGATATCCTGATGAAATGGCACGACTTGATGCTCGAGCATCAGGATGACCTGGCCATGATCATGACCTATGAGCAGGGCAAGCCGCTCAAGGAGGCAGCTGGTGAGATCGCCTATGCGGCGAGCTTCCTGCGCTGGTTCGCCGAGCAGGCGCGGCGGGTCTACGGCGAGACGATTCCCGCTGCCAAGCCCAATCAGCGCATTCTGGTCACCAAGCAGCCCGTCGGCGTGGTGGGCGCTATCACCCCCTGGAACTTCCCGGCGGCGATGATCACGCGCAAGGCCGGCGCGGCGCTGGCGGCCGGCTGCACCATCGTCTGCAAGCCGGCCAGCCAGACCCCGTTCTCGGCCACGGCGCTGGCCAAGCTGGCCGAGCGGGCCGGCGTGCCACGCGGCGTATTTAACGTGGTGCCGGGCAGCGCGACCGAGATTGCCGCGGCGATGACGGAGTCGTCGCTAGTACGCAAGATTACCTTTACCGGCTCCACCGAGGTGGGGCGGCAGCTGATGGCCCAGGCGTCGCAGCACATTCAGAAGATATCGCTGGAGCTGGGCGGCAACGCGCCGTTCATCGTCTTCGAGGATGCCGATCTGGATGCGGCGGTGGAGGGCGCCATGGCCGCCAAGTTCCGCAATGCCGGCCAGACCTGCATTTGCACCAACCGTTTTCTGGTGCAGTCGAGCGTGGTCAATGCCTTCTGCGAAAAGCTTGCGGTCGCTATGAACAGCGAGCTGAAGGTCGGCGATGGCACCCAGCAGGGCGTCAACATCGGTCCCCTGATCGATGACAAGGCCGTCACCAAGGTCAGCGAGCACGTCCATGATGCCGTGGATCAGGGGGCCGAGCTGCTGCTGGGCGGTCATCCGCATCCGCTGGGCGGCAACTTTTTCTCGCCGACGCTGATCAGCGCCGCCAACCAGCGCATGAAGGTGGCCCATGAGGAAACCTTTGGTCCGCTGGCCGCGGTCTTTCCCTTCGAGGACGAGGAGGACGCGGTGAGCATGGCCAATGACACCGAGTATGGCCTGGCCTCCTATTTCTACTCTCGGGACCTGGGCCGCGTATGGCGTGTGGCCGACGCCCTGGAGTATGGCATGGTGGGCATCAACACCGGTCTGATCTCCAATGCGTCCGCTCCCTTCGGCGGGGTCAAGGCCTCCGGTCTGGGCCGCGAGGGGGGACACCAGGGGCTCGACGAGTTCCTGGAGACCAAATATCTGTGCATCGATCTGGGCTGATCGGGCGTCGCCCGGAGCGGGAAGAACGTCCGCTGCGCGGGCTGAAGCTTTAAACGGAAGGGAAAATCGCCCCCATGGCCTTGCCATGGGGGCGATTTCCATCATCCGGCTGTTTCAGCTTCAGTGGCGGAAGTGGCGCATGCCGGTGAAGACCATGGCGATGCCGGCCTCGTTGGCGGCGTCGATGACCTCCTGGTCGCGCATCGAGCCGCCGGGCTGGATCACCGCGGCGATGCCGGCGGCGGCGGCGGCATCGATGCCGTCGCGGAAGGGGAAGAAGGCGTCACTGGCCATCACCGAGCCGGGAACCGAGAGGCCCTCGTCGGCGGCCTTGATGCCGGCGATCTTCGCTGAGTAGACGCGGCTCATCTGGCCGGCGCCCACGCCAATGGTTTGCCCCCCCTTGGCGTAGACGATGGCATTGGACTTGACGTACTTGGCCACCTTCCAGGCAAAGGCCAGGTCACGCATCTCCTGTTCGCTGGGCACCCGTTCGGTGACCACGGTCAGCTCGTCGCGGCCCACCATGCCGAGGTCGCGGTCCTGGACGAGCAGGCCCCCGGTGACGCGCTTGAAGTCGTGGGCGCGCTCGCGCGTGCCGGGCCAGTGAGCACCAACGTCGAGCAGGCGCACGTTCTGCTTTTCAGCCACGATGGCGAGTGCCGCCTCCTCGACGCCCGGCGCGATGATTACTTCGACGAACTGGCGATCGATGATGGCCCGGGCGGTCTCGGCGTCAAGCGGGACGTTGAAGGCGATGATGCCGCCGAAGGCGCTGGTGGGGTCGGTGGCGAAGGCCTTTTCATAAGCCTCCTGGGCGGTTGCGCCTACAGCGACGCCACAGGGATTGGCGTGCTTGACGATCACGCAGGCGGTCTCGGTGAAGGCCTTGACGCATTCGAAGGCGGCATCGGTGTCGGCGACGTTGTTGAAGGAGAGCGCCTTGCCGTTGCGCTGCACGGCGGTGGCCACGCTGGCCTCGGCGGCGTCAGCCTCGACGTAGAAGGCGGCGTTCTGGTGCGGGTTCTCGCCATAGCGCATGGCTTGCTTCTTGGCGAACTGCAGGTTGTAGGTGCGCGGGAAATCATCCTCGCCGCCGGGGACGCGGCTGCCCAGGTAGTCGGCGATGGCGGCGTCGTAGCCGGCGGTATGCTCGAAGGCCTTCACCGCCAGGTCGAAGCGCGTGGCGTCACTTACCGTACCGTGCTGGGCGGCGATCTCGTCCAGCACCCGGGCGTAGTCGCCGGCATCCACCACGATGGTGGTGTGGGCATGGTTCTTGGCGCAGGCGCGCACCATGGTGGGGCCGCCGATGTCGATGTTCTCGATGGCATCGGTCAGGGTGCAATCCGGACGCGCCACGGTGGCCGAGAAGGGATAGAGATTGACCACCACCATGTCGATGGGCGCAATGTCGTGTTCGGCCATGACGCCGTCATCCTGACCGCGACGCCCCAGGATGCCGCCATGGATCTTGGGATGCAGGGTCTTGACCCGGCCGTCCATGATCTCGGGAAAGCCGGTGTGGTCGGAGACTTCGGTCACCTCGATGCCGTTCTCCTGCAGTAGCCGGAAGGTACCGCCGGTGGAGAGCAAGGTCACGCCCAGTTCGGCGAGCGCGCGGGCGAAGTCGACAATGCCGGTCTTGTCGGAGACGCTGATCAGGGCGCGGCGAACCGCGGCGGATGAAGCTTGAGCCATGGGGGTCACTCTTGTGGGTGGGGGGATAGGCGAGCGGTCAGATCAGGCCATAGTGCTTGAGCTTCTTGCGCAGGGTGCCGCGGTTGAGGCCGAGCATCTCGGCGGCGCGCGTCTGATTGCCCTGGGTATGTGCAAGGACTGAGCTAAGCAGTGGTGCCTCGACCTCGGCCATCACCATGGCGTAGAGGTCGGTGACGCTGCTGCCATCCAGGTGGTCGAAATAGCGCGTCAGCGACACCTCCACCGCTTCACGCAGTGGACGCTCATGCGGCTGACCCGAGTGGACCCCTTCGTTCAGCACGGCAAGTTCTCGGGTGGCCCGGACGTCCCGTTCGGGCAGCGCGGTGGGGTGTTCAAAGGGTTGGCTGCTGGTCATGCGGCACAGATTCCATCCGGTGCCACGGCCCGTGCCACGCGACTTGGCGTTGCAGCAGGGTCGTGACGAAAGAGTTCATCGAGGAAACGGCACTGGTCACGGCGACTCTCCAGACCATTGAAGACGGTCCGCAGGACACGCCGCCCGGCGTCGTCGAAGCGTTCATCGCCGGCCAGGTACCAGCCGAGATGCTTGCGTGCGATGCGCACGCCCTGGTGTCTGCCATAGAAGTCGTGCAGCGCCGCAAGATGCTCGCGCAGGACGTCGGCACGCTCATCATCGCCAGGCGGCGAGCGTTGCTCTCCATGACGAAGATAGTGGTCGATCTCGCGAAAGATCCAGGGATTGCCCTGGGCGGCGCGTCCGACCATCACGGCGTCCGCACCAGTATAGTCGAGGACGCGAGCGGCCTTGGCGGCAGAGTCGATATCCCCGTTGGCGAAGACCGGAATGCTGACGGCCGCCTTGATGGCGGCGATGGTGTCGTACTCGGCCTCGCCCGCATAGCGCTGCTGGCGATGACGTCCGTGCACGGCCAGCGCCTGAATGCCGGCCTGCTCGGCGAGGTGTGCGATGCGCACCCCGTTGTTGCTCTGCTCACACCAGCCCGTGCGGATCTTCAGCGTCACCGGCACGTCCACCGCGGTGACCACCGCAGTCAGGATCTCGGCCACCAGCGCTTCGTCGCGCAGCAGCGCCGATCCCGCCGCCTTGTTGCAGACCTTCTTGGCGGGACAGCCCATGTTGATGTCGATGATCTCGGCGCCCATGGCCGCATTCAGGCGTGCCGCCTCGGCCAGCATGGCGGCATCGCCGCCGGCGATCTGTACGCTGCGCGGGCCGGGCTCGCCGCGATGGTCCATGCGCAGACGCGACTTGCGGGTGTGCCACAGGCTGGCATCCGAGGTGACCATCTCGCCGACGACCAGGCCG
>Ga0207414_1000924_pt1 | contig 11670 bp, 8 predicted proteins | sample PonA231FremontCA_2_FD_187269 | JGI IMG/M metagenome (GOLD analysis project Ga0207414, IMG submission 187269) | Marine sediment microbial community from Fremont, CA, USA - Pond A23 Sediment 1 (SPAdes) | ecosystem: Environmental > Aquatic > Marine > Unclassified | place: USA: Fremont, California... | reverse complement strand
CGGCCCCACGAGCGGCATCGGCGAAATCACCCTTCCGGTCATCCAGCCCGGCTCCTCCATCATGCCCGGGAAGGTGAACCCGGTACAGAGCGAGCAGGTGATGATGGTCGCCACGCAGGTCACGGGCAACCACCAGACCCTCACCGTCGCCAACACGCACGGCAACTTTGAGCTGAACGTGATGATGCCGGTGATGGCCCACGCCATGCTGCAAAGCATCGACCTGCTCGCAAACAGCGTGGACGCCTTTCGCGGCAAGTGCGTGGAGGGCATCGAGGCAGACCGGGAGCGCTGCCGGGAGCTTCTGGAATTGAACCCCTCCGTCGCGACGGCCCTCAACACGGCCATCGGCTACGACAAGGCCAGCGAGGTCGCGAAGACGGCCGCGAAGAACCGCGAAAGCGTCCGGACGGTTGTAAAACAAATGGGACTTCTCGACGAGGACCAGCTCGACGAGTACCTGGACATCCGGCGCATGACGCAGCCGGGCGTGCCCGGCGGGGATGCGTCGTAGCTTCCCTCCGGTAGCGTGGGTGCCGCGGCCGGCCGGGGCACTTCCCCCGGCGGCCCCGCGTTGTTACAACTCCCACACAGGGGGCGGTACGAAATTCCGGCAGCCGTCCGTTTAGAAGAAATAGAAGGCCGGGTCGCGACGATCTGAGAGGCTCGACGCCGAAGCCTCGTCCCTTCATCGCGTTCTTTCCCTACGACTTTCCGCACGTTTGATGAGCACGCAAGGCAAAGTCTCTCTCGCCGTCGTTGTTGGTGGCGCCTTCTTGGCCGGCATTCTGTTCGCCACCGCGGGGGCCAACCTGTTTGGGGTGGGCGACGCCGTGGGCACCTCCAGTCAGGCCGCAAACCTCGATGGGTCTACGCAAATTGAGCAGCCTCCCCCCAACACGCCCAACGGGTTTGAGACCGCATTTTCGGACGTTGCCCAGTCCGTCAACCCCGCCGTCGTCCAGATCCGGGCGGCCAAGGTGGTGGACCGCCGGATGCGCAACCCGTTCGAGGGCACCCCGTTCGAGCGGTTCTTTGGGCAGCGCGGGCCGTCGGAGCCCGAGGTCCGGCAGGGGCTCGGCTCCGGCGTCGTCGTGCGCTCCGACGGACACATCGTCACCAACAACCACGTGATTCAGGACGCTGAGCGGCTGAGCGTTCAGACCCTGGACGGCGAGCAGTATCAGGCCGAGGTCGTGGGAACCGACCCGTACAAGGACCTGGCCGTGCTCAAGGTGGATGCGTCCGACATGACGGCCATCAGTTTCGGCAACTCGGAGCAGGTTAGCGTTGGGCAGTGGGTCATGGCGTTTGGCTCCCCCCTCGACCCTCAACTCAACAACAGCGTCACGGCCGGCATCATCAGCGCCCTTGGCCGCCTTCAGGCCAGCCCACAGCGGGGCCGGAGCTCCAGTCAGGGCGGTGGGGTGCAGAACTTTATCCAGACCGACGCGGCCATCAACCCCGGCAACTCCGGTGGGCCCCTCGTAAACCTACAGGGGGAGCTCGTGGGCATTAACACGGCCATCGTGTCCCGGTCCGGCGGCAACCAGGGCATCGGGTTCGCCATTCCGTCCAGCACCGTCGAGCGCATCGCCACTCAGATCATTGAAGAAGGCGACGTGCGACGGGCCTACCTCGGCATCCGCTACGGCGGGGCCCCCGAGACCCTCGTCGACAACGAGAATCTTCCGAAGGGGTCGGCGGTCGTTTCACAGGTGGAAGAGGGCGCCCCCGCGGACGAGGCGGGCCTTGAGGCCGGCGACATCATCACGGGCATCAACGGGACGCCGCTGGAAGACTACCTCCAGCTGGGCAATCAGATCGCCAGCATGCGCCCCGGAGAGGAGGCGGAGCTCCAGATCAATCGTGACGGGGAAACCCGCACCCTTACGGTCACGCTCGGCGCCCGCGGCGAGAGCATGACGGCATCGTCCGACGACCGCAGTGAAAGCAATGGCCCGTCGTCCGCCGAGGCGCTTCAGGAGGAGTTGGGCCTTCAGCTGCAAGACGTCACGCCCGACATGGCGCGGCGCCTCGGGCTCGATGAGGCCCAGGGCGTCGTCATCACGGGCGTGGACCAGTCCAACCGGATGATCCGCGAATCGGGCCTCCAGCCCCGACAGATTATCTTCAAGATGGCCGGGGAGCAGATCTCGGACATGGGCACCTTCATGGAGGTCTACCGGGGCGTCGAGCCCGGCGATGCGTTCCGGATGGCGGTCCGGAATCCCGACGGGTTCGTCTTCGTCACGAGCCTCCGTCGCCCGGCCGATACCGAATAACCCAGGGCCAATCCCGCCCCACAGGCGCCCCATCCTCCCCCGAGGGTGGGGCGTTCGTGTGGATTCCCCGTTTTGCGTCTCCTCTCATTCTCATTACCACTTGACTTCTTCTGCGATGGCCGACTCTACCCCCGCGCTCGATGCCCCTCCCGACGCCGCTCGCATTGCGGACCTGCGCGAGCAGGCCGCCGAGGAGGACCGCTCAATTGAAGTCACCTTTCCGGACGCCGACGGCGACTCCAAACGGTTCGTCGTCTCCCCCCGCGGCACGTGTGTCGTGCTGACGAACCTGCGTGAGGACTCGTTCAACCCGTCGGAGGCGGCGGAAGACATCGCCTCTGCCCTTCGGAATTAGCCTCACGACGAGCAGGGCTGGGAGCCCCCTGGCTCTTACGATAAAAGAATATTTTCTTATCTTAAATTATAGAACCTGTCCGGGCCGTGGCCGGAAAAACACGGTGGCCTCCGGGGGCCGCCGACCGGCCGTCCCGCCGGCGAATGTGCGGTCAGCCCCCGGGCCGTCTGGCCCGGGGAGCAAACGTCCTCCGGGAGAGCAGGACGCATCGTCACTTCAACGAACAGTCACAGATGAGCTATGGCAGACGTTTTTCAGTCCCCCGCAGCATACGTGCAAGGACGGGGCGTTGTCGACGCGATTGGGACCCACGCGGCGTCCCTGGGCGAAAAGGCCCTGCTTCTGGCCGACGATACCGTTCTCGAGATCGTCGGGGATCGCGTGCGGGCTGGCTTGGCGGAGGCGGGGCTGGACGCGACGGCCGCTAAATTTGAAGGGGAAGCCTCCGAAGCAGAGACCGAGCGTCTGACGCGGATCGCCCGCAATCACGACATCGACGTTGTCGTCGGCGCGGGGGGCGGCAAGGCGTTGGACACGGCCAAGGCCGTTCGCGAAGGCCTGGACGGCGGCGCCATGGTCTCGATGCCCACCGTTGCCTCCACGGATGCCCCGACGAGTGCGCTGTCGGTCATCTACTCGGACCGCGGCGAGTTTGAGGAATACTGGTTTTACGACGCGCACCCTGACCTCGTGCTGGTCGATACCGAAATCATTGCGGCCGCCCCGACGCGCTTCTTCCGATCGGGGATTGCCGACGGCCTCGCGACGTGGTTCGAGGCCGACGCCACCGTCCGCTCGGAGGGAGAAACCATCGTCGGGGGCACCCCCACTCGGGCGGGCCATCAACTCGCCCGGCTCTGTTACGAGACGCTGCGGGACCACGGGCTGTCGGCCATAGACGCGGTCGAGCGCGATGCCGTTACGGAGGCGGTGGAGGCCGTCACCGAGGCCAACACCCTCCTCAGCGGCCTCGGGTTCGAGAGCGGCGGGCTCGCCGCTGCGCACTCCATCCACAACGGGCTGACTCAGCTCGACGCCACCCACGACGCCACCCACGGAGAGAAGGTCAACATTGGGATCATCACCCAGCTCATTCTGGAAGGGCGAGAGGACAGCTTCGTCGGGGACTACATCACGTTTTCCCGGCGGCTTGGCCTGCCGGTCACGCTTGCCGACATCGGGATCGAAGATCCAACGGGCCGTCCCCTCGACACCGTCGCCGAAGCAGCCTGCGACGATGCAGAGACAATCCACAACCAGCCGTTCCGGGTGACCGTCCCCATGGTGCGGGACGCCCTGAAGACAGTCGACGGGATTGCCGATCGGGTCCGGTAGGCCGCCGACCACCGGCCACGGGCGTCCCGGTGGACTGCCGCTCCGGAACGGCCCCCTCCCTTTCTCATTCCTCGGCAGCGATATGTCTCGCCTCCGGCAGGCCCGCTACGTTGTCACCACGCAGTTGGTCGTGCCGTAGCCGTTGGGCTCAAAGTCGTCGGCCTCCTCCTCATTGATCCACCCGTCCTCCTCGCTGTAGTAGCGAAAGGCATAGCGTGCATCTTCGGGCAGCAGCACGTTCGTGCTGTAGGTCTGGTTGCTGCGGCGGACGAACCGGTGCGCGCCGGGCGTCCAGTCGTTGAAGTCGCCCACGACCGAGACCTCCCCCCCGTACGGATGGTCCTCCGGGAGGACGAACGTAACCTTGACGCGATCGCTGGACTGCTTATTTACTTTCTTGATCATCGAACTGGATGGGCTCGTGTCGTGATTGGATGAGCTGAAATTTCCGACCGGTCCCGCCAGCAGGGAGCAAGCCCTCCGCCGAACCAGCGGAAGATCAACCACCCGTACGCCCGGAGGCCCCCGTTGTGGCATTTCACAGGACCAAAAAGCGCTTCCTTCGCCCGTTCTTCGTCGGCCGATGCCACGAGCGGAGAGGCCTCCGGCGTCTCCTGGATCGCTGTTAATCCGCAATTCGGACCGCACCCGCCGTCCCCGCCGAACATCCATTGCGGCCCCGGCGTGCATTCTTGTCCCGTACCGGATCCGGTTGCACGGTCCGGCAGGGAGGTCTCGTCTTTTCGCCACGCCCCACCTCTGGCATGATCGAACGCCTTACCATCATCGGAACGGGTCTCATCGGCGGCTCTCTCGGGCTCGCCTGGGCCCAGCGCCAGCCCGAGACCACGATCGTCGGGCACGACCGGCCGGAGGTGTTGGAGCGGGCTGAGGAACGGGGCGCCATCGACGAGAAAGCGGCCGATCCCCTGTCGGCCGTCGCGGACACCGACCTCGTCGTCTTGGCCACCCCCCTCGCCACGACCGTCCGGCTGCTCGACACCATTGCCGACGCCCTTCCGGAGGGGTGCTTCGTAACCGACGTGGCCTCGGTGAAAGAGCCCGTGCTCGATCAGGCCGCGGACGTGCTCCCCGATCACGCCATATTTCTGGGGGGCCACCCGATGGCCGGCGCCGAGCACAGCGGCATCGACCACGCCGACCCGTTGCTCTTCGAGAACGCGGTCTACAGCCTCTGCCTGCCGGAGGAAACCGACGAGGCGGCCCTCGACGAGGGGCTGGCCCCCCTCGTCGAGCTGATCGAGGCCACCGGCAGCCGGCCGCTCGTGCTGGATGCCGCCCGCCACGACCGCCTCGTCGCCGCCACCAGCCACGTGCCGCAGCTCTTGTCCGTGGCCCTCGTCAACCTCGTGGCCACGACCGAGGACGACGCGGACCGCGATCTTGCCCTCCAGCTCGCCGGGGGCGGGTTCCGCGACATGACGCGCATCGCGTCTTCTCCCTTCGACGTGTGGCGGGACGTGTTGGTGGGCAACGAGCGGGCGATCCACGACGCCCTGAGCCGCCTGCGCCGGGGCCTGCGCACCCTCCGCAACCGCCTCATCGAGGAGGACCTGGACGCCCTCGAGGACGCCTTCGACGAGGCCCGCACGGCCCGTGACGCCATGCCCCGGGACAGCAAGGGCTTCCTTCACCCGCTGTCCGACGTCTACGTCCGGGCCCCGGACGAGGAGGGCGTCATCCACGAACTCTCGGGGCACCTCCTCGACGCGGACCTCAACATTAAGGACATCGAGCTTCAGACCATTCGGGACGGGACCGGGGGCACCTTTCGATTGGCGTTTGAGACGGGGGAAGACGCCGAACAGGCCGTCGCGGTGCTATCGGCGGCCGGCTACGAAGCGCGCCGCCCGTAGCAATCACCCGCAAAATCATTTCTCCTTCGTTGACTAAACTGACGCCGTCGGGTATCATAAGAGCCTGCAGGTTTTTTGCTCTGCCTGCGCCAATTCCTGCTCTCTCGTAGCTTCTCGTCTTTTCCGATGGCCGACTCCGCCCCATCCCTCCACACCACTCCCCTCCACGACGCCCACGAGGAGCGTGGCGCCCGCATGATGGCGTTTGGGGGATTCGAGATGCCCGTGCAGTACGACAGCATCATCGACGAGCACCTGGCCGTCCGTAACGACGCCGGGCTGTTCGACGTAAGTCACATGGGCGAGGTGCTGATTCAGGGGGACCAGGCCCTCGCCCTCGTCCAGCACCTCGTGACCAACGACGCCGAGACGCTCTACGACGGGCGGGCGATGTACACGGTCATGTGCACCCCCGACGGCGGCATCATCGACGACGGCATCGTGTATCGCCGCGCCGAGGACGAGTACCTGATGGTGCTCAACGCCGCCAACAGAGAGCGGGATCTGACGTGGATGCACGACCACAACCCCATGGGGGCCACGCTTCGGGACATTTCCGCCGACACCGCCCTTCTCGCCCTTCAGGGCCCGAAGGCCCTCGACATCGCCCAGCCGTTTCTCGACGACGACCTGGACGACCTGTCGTTCTACCACTTCTGGGAACGGACCGGCGGGGCCTTCCTCGACTGCGAGACCGCCCTCATCTCCCGTACCGGCTACACCGGCGAGCCGGGACTTGAGCTCTACGTGCCCGCCGACCGGGCCCGAGACGTGTGGACCACCCTGTTGGAGGCGGGCGCGGACCGTGGCCTGACACCGGCGGGCCTCGGCGCCCGCGACACGCTCCGCCTCGAAGCGGGGCTCTGCCTGCACGGCAACGACATCACGGAGGACATCACCCCCTACGAGGCGCGCCTGGGGTGGCTGGTGAAGCTCGACAAGGGCGACTTCATCGGGCGGGAGGCCCTGCGGAAGATTCACGAGCACGGGCCGGCGCGAAAACTCGTGGGCTTCGTGGCCACCGAGCGGGGCATCCCGCGCCACGACGATGTTCTCCAGTCGGCGGGGGGCGACGCCATCGGCGTTGTTACCAGCGGCACGCAGTCGCCCCTCCTCGACGCGGGCATTGGCCTCGGCTACGTCCCCAACGAGCCGGCCTACACCGAACCGGGCCGGGCGCTACAGGTCGCAAGCCGGCGCCGCACGTTCGACGTGGAAGTGACGGAGCCTCCGTTCCACGAGGACGCATGAGTGCGCCTCCGTCCCTGTCCCCCCGTTTCCCTTCCACCTGATTCGCTGTTCCGATGGACGCTGAAGTTTTCTTGACGCACTCGAACGTTTCGGAAGGGGACGTCCAGGACCGGACGGTCATCGTCATCGATGTGCTTCGGGCCTGCTCCACCATCGTGACCGCCCTTGAGCGGGGCGCCCGCGCCGTGATGCCCGTAACCGACATGGCCCAGGCCGGCAAGATCGCCAGCAACCTCGACCCCGACATGTACCGACTCGGGGGCGAGCGCAACGGAGAAAAGATCGAAGGGTACCACCTCGGCAACTCGCCGGACGAATACACGCACAATGTCGTTCAGGGACGGGACATCATCCTGAATACCTCCAACGGGACCCAGGCCCTGGAGCAGACAAAGGAAGCCGACACCCTCGTGGCGGCCTGCTTCCTGAACGCGGAGCGTGTCGTCGACTTCGTCCGTCGAACGGCCGACGCCGTGACCATCGTCTGCGCGGGCCGACAGAACCGCCTCGCCCTCGAGGACACCCTCTGTGCGGGCCTCCTCCTCGATCGCCTCTGGGACGGGGACGAGCCGTACCCGGTCACGGACTCCGCCCACACGGCCTACACGCTCTACCACACCGATCGGGACGACCTCGGCAATGCCCTCCGCGGGGCCAACCACGCCGAGTGGCTCGCCAATCAGGACCGCGGGGCCGACCTGGACTATTGCTTCCGGATTGATTCGGTGCCGGCTCTGCCCTACTACACGGAAAACCGACTTCGTCTGTACGAGGACGTCGTGTCGGCGTAGTCCGCTTTCGGTCCCGCACATGCGCAGGACGGTCCTGCTTGCGCCGATCCGTTGCATTTGTGCCGCGTTGAACCCACCTTACCACCATGTGTGTCCCGGCTAGACAGTGGATACACATGTACACCCGCTCCCTGTCGCTGCGTCCCTTTTTCTCCGCCTCGCCAGCTCGGCTGTATGGCTGCCTCGGGTTCCGATACGAATACGGAGGAGGCCTTCCTGATCTCTCCGCGTCGAAAGGTGGAGATCTTCGGGCTCGTGCTGATGGTGTGCGCCCTGCTGGTGTCGCTCGCCTTTGCCAGCTACCACCCCGACGATGCCGTCGTCCTCCGGTCGGCGGACTGGTCCGCGGTCGTCCTCAACCCGCAGAGCGCCCAGGCCGACGGGCCCGTCCAGAACGTGCTCGGGCTGCTCGGCGCCCAGCTCGCAGAGGCCTTCGTGCCCGGCTTCATCGGCTACGGGGTGCTGCTGATAAGCGGCCTGCTGATGGTGTGGGGCTACGCCGTCTTTCGCCACGCCTCGCTGCGCCGCCTCCTCTACCCGTCGCTCCTGACGGCCTTCTCCGCCTTCATCCTGTCCTGCGTCGTCGGCTGGGTCCACCACACGGTGGACGCCTCCCTTCGGGCCTGGGCCGGCCTCGTGGGCATCGGGACCGCCGGCTGGATGCAGAATGTATTCGGGGAGGTCGGCTCTTTCATCCTACTCCTCCTGGCTGGGGCGGTCCTGCTCCTGCTGGTGGTCGACCATGACATTCAGCGCACGGTGGACCGCGTCATCAGGGCGGCCCGCAGGATCGGGGCGGGCGTCTCGGCCGCCGGGGCGTACATCCGCGACCAGTGGAGCCGGGCCCGGGCCCACGCCCCCGAGCCGAAAGCACCCTCCCCTACATCCGGCCCGTCTTCGTCCGCGTCCGCCTCGGGGTCTCCGTCTGCATCTTCTCCGGGACCGCCGTCTTCATCCCCCGCAGGGGAGCGCACGCCCCCTCCGGCCCGGACTCGCCCCAAGGACTCCGGAGCGCAAGCCCCGTCCGTTCGCCGAAACGACCTCTTTCGGCCCGGCCGTGACCCTGCCCCGTCCGCCACCGACGACGGCACGGCCTCCTCGGAGCCGGCCCCCGACTCCTCGGCCCACACGTCCGACGCCGGTCCTCCCGAGGATGATGCCTCCAAGGATGATGCCTCCAAGGACATCCCCGACGAGACGACCGCGTCAACGCCCGCGGAAGAGAGTCCGGCGACGGACTCTCCGCCGCCCCCCAACCCGTCGCCCCCCCCTGCCGACGAGGCCGCCAGCTCCGAGGACCCGGCGGCACCCGCGCCCGACGCCCCCCCGCCGGACGCCCCCGACGATCCGGACGACGATGTCTCGATGACGATCCAGGAGCAGGTTGAGGAGGAGACGACCGACGAAATTGAACGGACCGCGGAACTGCCCGACGACTTCGAATACGAGCCCCCCTCCCTCGACCTTCTCGACGAGTCGGTCGATACCGACCCCACCATCAACCGGGACGAGCTCGAGGAGAACAAACGGGTGCTCCTCGACAAGCTCGACATGTACAACATCGAGATCGAGGAGATCAACGCCGTAGTGGGCCCGACCGTCACGCGCTACGAGCTCACGCCCGCGCCCGGAATCAAGGTCAGTCGCATCAAGTCGCTCGAAGACGACCTGGCCATGGCGATGGCGGCGCCCGGCATCCGCATGATCGCCCCCATTCCGGGCAAGTCGGCCGTAGGGGTCGAAATTCCCAATCGGAACCGGGAGCTCGTCCGCCTCCGCGACGTGATCGGGACTCGAAAATTCCAGGATACCGACCTCAAACTTCCCCTTCCCCTCGGCAAAAACATCGAGGGCGAGGTCCACGTGGGCGACCTGGCGACGATGCCCCACCTCCTCATCGCCGGCGCCACCGGGTCCGGCAAGTCCGTGGGCCTGAACGCCATCATCACGGGCCTCATCTACGCCTGCCATCCGGCCAACCTGCGGTTCGTCATTATCGACCCGAAGAAAATTGAGCTGCAGCAGTACACAGCGCTCGAAACGCAGTTCGTGGCGGTGCCGGAGGACATCGACCAGACGGTCATCACCGACATCGACGAGGCGTCCGGCGTTCTGAAGAGCGTGGAGCGGGAGATGGAGGCACGCTACGACCTCCTCTCGGACGCCGGTGCGCGCAACATCACCGGCTACAACGAGCGGTTTCAGGCCGGGGAGCTCGACCCCACGGAGGGGCACCGCCACATGCCCTACCTCGTGGTGGTGGTCGACGAGCTGGCCGACCTGATGATGGCGGCCGGCGACGACGTGGAGGGCCCGATCTCGCGCCTTGCCCAGATGGCCCGGGCCGTCGGCATTCACCTCATCCTCGCGACGCAACGCCCGTCGGTCGACGTGGTGACCGGCGTCATCAAGGCCAACTTTCCGTCCCGCATCGCCTTTGAGGTCGCCTCCCGGGTCGACTCGCGCACCATCTTGGACCAGGGCGGCGCCGAGGACCTCGTCGGAAACGGCGACATGCTCTTCCTAAGCGGCAGCGACCTGAAGCGCCTGCAGGGCCCGTTCGTGAGCGTGGAGGAGGTGGAGGAGGTTGTGGACTACGTCGCCGACCAGCCCGGCGTCACCCCTTACACGCTGCCCTCCCTGCAGGACGCCGGCCACGGCCCGGACGAGACGCTCGGCGTGGAGGACACCGACGAGAAGTTTGAGGAGGCCGCCCGTGTCATCGTGCGTCGCCAGCAGGGCTCCGTGTCGCTCCTCCAGCGCAAGCTGGCGGTCGGCTACACCCGCGCCGCCCGCATCGTCGATCAGCTGGAGGAGGCCGGCATCGTGGGCCCGTTCAATGGCACCAAGGCCCGCGACGTGCTCGTCGACGACGAGCAGGCGCTCGACGACCTGCTGCACGGCGAGGACGCCGACAAGGCCGACCCGGACGAGGCATAGCGGCGCACGCCCCGCGCCTCGAGGTCTGATTCCCCAATCCATACGTAATTTCGCCCCGACCGAATTCTCACGCATGAGTTCAACGTTTCCGACGATCGGCATTCTTGGCGGTGGACAGCTCGGCAAGATGATGGCGGCCGAGGCCGTTCGCATGAGCGTGGATGCCCGGCTGTTGTCCCCGAAGGAGGCCGGTCCGATGCGGCCTTACACCGGCGCCCGGGTCGGCGACTGGACCGACCCGGACGTGCTTCGCCCGTTCACGGCCGACTGTGACGTGGTAACGGTCGAGAGCGAGTGGGCCCCCGCCGACGCCGCCGCCGAGGTGTTGCCGGACGGCGCCGCCCTCTGGCCCTCCACCCAAACCCTTTCCCTCATTAAGGACAAGGGCGTGCAGAAGCAGCACCTCGCCGACGCCGGGTGCCCGGTGCCGGCGTTTGCCTGCTGCGAGACCCTCGACGACGCCCTCGACGCCGCGGAGGCGTTCGGCTATCCGGTGGTCCTGAAGCAGTATCGGGGGGCCTACGACGGCTACGGCAACGCCACGGCGGCCGCCGAGGACGAGCTCCGCGACGCCTGGCCCGACTTGGCCACCGAGGATGGGGCGATGGTCGAAACGTTCGCGGACTTTGCCCGCGAACTCGCCGTGCAGGTGGCCCGGCGGCCCGGTGGGAACCAGGTCGTGTATCCGGTCGCCTACACCGAGCAGCGCGACCACCGGTGCCACGCCGTGGAGGTCCCGGCGGACATCGACGATGCGATTGCCGACAAGGCCCGCCACATCGCACAAAAGTCCGTCGACGCGGTGGAGGGGGTGGGCCTGATCGCCGTCGAGCTTT
>Ga0207414_1000923_pt1 | contig 11673 bp, 22 predicted proteins | sample PonA231FremontCA_2_FD_187269 | JGI IMG/M metagenome (GOLD analysis project Ga0207414, IMG submission 187269) | Marine sediment microbial community from Fremont, CA, USA - Pond A23 Sediment 1 (SPAdes) | ecosystem: Environmental > Aquatic > Marine > Unclassified | place: USA: Fremont, California... | reverse complement strand
AAATACCCACCTAATTTACTTAAGTGGGTATTATTTGTTTAAATTTTATACCAAATATCAAATTTTGTTTGCATAGGTTTTAAAGTCTTTTACTGTTATTACTCCATTACGAGATATCACTTTGTTTTGTTTAGATACAAGTGAATTCTTACCCGAAATGACATAATTCAAATCTTTACCTAAAGCTTTAGGATAGAATACAGCGAGATAAAAGTCTTCATAAGAATTAATCAAATGAGATTTATTTACCATTTTAATGTATTTGTCAACATATTTTAATTGTTGGTAAAAAGACATTTTCCTTATCTCGCTTGTTGAAGTTCCTAAGTATCTAGCAGTCCTTGGTGTCCATTGTAAAACACCAGCTGCATTACTGAAAGGATTTATTGCTTTAGTATTTATTCTACTCTCTTTAAACATTGTCAAAATAATCCACTCTGGTTCAATGTCATGTCTTTCAGAGATATTATAAATCCTTGTCATACTTGAGTCATTGAATAAATGCTTATTATTATTAAGCAGTTTATTAATGAACTTCAACTTTTTATTACTATTATTAGCTTTAAGTTTACTTTGTATTTTGTCTTTAATTACTTCTTCTTTATAATTTTGGACAATTTCTTTATCAGTCTTTTTGATAAAAGATTCTTCAGCTGGCGCTACAGCTTTATTAGTTATTAAAAATACAGCTGTTGCCAACACTAAAAGTAACTTTCTCATAACAAAAGTTTTGGTTCAACATAGTTTTTGATTACTGTTGTTTGTGACCCTTTCTACGTTTCTCTTCTTATAAAGTTTTACTTTTGTGGTTAAAAAGGACTGATGCAATATATGCACCAGCCCTGTAAATTTTTTGTTATGATAGTTTTAATACCTACCACTTTGTGTGATTTGAATATAAGTGGTATGGTCATGATGTTCGCTTTCCCTTTTGATATTTTCATTTAGTTTATTAAGCAGTGTGCCTGCTTTAAATGTTCTTTTGTTTTCATAGTCATCTTCAATGCCAACAAGTTCATGGATGCCTTGAATAGCATATTGTTTAGCATTGTAAGGGACTTTTATTTCTTTGAATTTCTCATAGAAATAGTCCACGATGCTTGTCGGTTCAATATTTATAAGATAAATAAGACCAACAGAATAGAGTACAGCAAAAGATTCATTCCCTGCTTTATATTTACTCATCCTTTTTGGAAAATGAATAGTAACTAGTTCAAATATAGGTACATATCCATATGTTTGAGGACTAAATGCAGAACTTATTGACCCTTTTTTAGTAAATCCAAATCGAATTTTGTCATTTTTCAGGTCAATATGTTTATATTCAGGGAACAAAGATCTTGCCATCTCAAGAACTTTGCGTTTTTGTTCTTCTCTAAATGTTACTTTTTCCATGGTTAAAATATTTTCAATACTCAGTTAAGTTTTCATCTTTCTTATGATTTTAGGTTCGACATTAAGTTAAAATAATTATTATTTAAACTGATAAAGTCGGTCCCCTTGGCATACTTCCTATTATTGCAAGTGAATTGTGTGCCAACAATATGGGTATTACTGAGCTTATTCTGTTATCAAGACTGTAGTTTAGAAAATTATAATTATCAATTGTATAAACTACATCTTTATTTTTCCATGTAGTAATATAATATGTATCATGTACTGGTACTCCTTCCCTATTGTTTTTCTGTTTTAAATCAAGGAAATTTTCCATAAACATGTTATACATTACTACAACAGCTGTGTTATCTCTAGCTGTTCTTAATTCTGTAAACTCTGCTATTACATTATCTGCAACTGTATTAATATCAAAGTTCACTGACTCCTGTTCTTGAGTAATTGCAAACTCAACTGAATCAGGGTTATCAGCTTCTTTAAGAACTTCTGTCTGATATTCTATGTACAGTACTGCAGCAAATATAATAGACAGAAATAAAATTATTCTTTTCATGGTTAGTTAGTTTTAGATTTTTAAATCTTTTTTAATTCTGTCTTTTTCTTTTTTTGCTTTTTTAGCTTTAATTTTTAAATCTTCAAGAGTAGTTTCAATCCCAGATATTTCACTCATAAATACCATATCATCATTATGTAAACGCTTTTGAGTTCTATGGTGTTCCATTTTTAATTCAACATAATTTCTAAGCGCCTTACAATAATCACATTGACATGAACCATTTATAAGTTCAGGATTTGTTTTATCCCTATGATAATCTGGATTGTAACTGTGTCTTTTTTCTCTCAATCTTTCAACAAAAGCTAAAGAGAAGACTTCTTCTATTTCAAGATTAGCCTTCTCAATAGCTTCATTCATTACCATATCTGGTATCATTTGTACTTAATTTTGTACATTTTTTCCAACTTTTCAAAATCACCAGCCCAAGCTTCATTGATAGCTTCTTTAAGATTTTCAAATCTATCAAGTGCTTGCTTTTTCTTATTGTAAGCATCTTTAGAATATATAGGCCCTAAAGATTTACCATCTACCTGGTAATTTTCAACATCGGGCTTGATACTTTTCAGAGTATTCAATTGATTATCATATTCTTCCAATGCTTTTTTCAATGTTTCTTTACGCTGATTATTAATATCTTCTTTAATCTCATTAATAATAGCATTTTTAGGAGCAAGCTTGTCAACACTAGCTTCATCCAGTGCAATTTGCGTGGGGTCAAAATCCAACAGTTCCAAAATAGTACCATCTTTCATTTCCATCGTACTCTTTTTGTCTCCTTGTTGCTTAGATTGTTGACTATTCTTAGGCTGTTGAGGTTTTTTATTTTTACCACTCATGTTAGTTAGTTTTTACAGGGTTTAAAATTTTATTCAGACTTTTTTTCAGCCTTTTTCACGAGCTTAACTTCTTTAGCCATAGGTTTTTTCTTTTTATTACCTTCTGGAGGATCTGCAAGTATGAAAGTAACTTCATCACCAGGATTAAGTTCAGGTATTTTACCATCAGAATCAGCAACTACTTGACTACCGTGAACGAACACGTCATCATCGCCTACTTGCTTATCTTCAGGTGTAATAAACCCATAGTTATCTTTTTTCTTATTAAACCATGCTATTTCACCATAAAATGTAACATCATCCTGATGTTCTTCTTGCTTTTTTGACTTCTCTTGTTTACTCATTTGTAATTGATTTAAGTGGTTAGTAATTGTTATTCTGACTGATAGATTTCACCATCAGCTGTCTTTTGAGCCAAGTTTTCAAAGAATTCATTTACTTCTTCGCTCTTTTCTACATACATCTTCAATTCTTCAATTTTCTCTTGGTACTCTTCAATTTGTTCACGCATTTTCTTAGCTGCGGCTGCATTTTTCTTCCTTTGTTCTTCATTCAACTCAAATTGATAGTTAAGTGCATTATTCTTATCTGTGAAGATAGCACCATCATCATCAACTGCAAATTTCCGCTGTGACCCGGTATTTTCGTTGATAATAACATGTTTACCTTCATCATCAAGTCTAAGTGACCTAACTTTAAATTTGACAACATCAAACCAATCTATGTTTGAGATTTTGTCACTGCTGTCAACTTTGTCTTTACTTATTACATATCCTTCACTGTTAAGATTCAGTTCCAGAGGAGAAATAGTTCTTGCGTCCATAGTTAGTTAGAGTTTTTTGTTAAGATAGTTGATTAATTTTTTGTTTTTTATTTCTTTTAATGCAATGTAGTAACCATTACTACCTTTGCTTACTTTATACCATGCATTTTTGTGGTCTACAAATTTCACTGCCAACGTTTGCACTTCCTGTTTAACAGTTTTAATAGGGATTTTTATTCCTAACACTTTTTTACACTTAAGTGTTGATTTCTTTTGTATTACATAATGAACATTGTTTGCTTCATCTGTTTTAATTAGTTCATACTTAAAAGTTTTCATGTTTGCAGTTTTTGATTAACAATAAAATAAAGTGTGCTGGGTTGTGTAATGTTGCTTTTTACAGCACTTTTAGTATGACAGCTTACGCCCCGACATACTTGGCATTACACACCCGCATAATTTGTTTAAGAAGTTGCATAAGAAGGTCTCAATCACCTGTATATACAACATACATCACTGGCAAACTTTGATAGGTCTGATAAATTTGACATCTTAAGCTTTATTCATCTTTCAGTTCATTATTCTATGTATTTCATAACAGTTTACCTAGGATAGTTATGAAACCCAACCAACTGACAACCACATCATAAAATTATGAACTTAAGATTTCAAAAGCAATCATACGACGACTAGTTGCTATTTACTCTCTGTTTCACACATACAAGGTGTAAACAGTCTCTACCCGCCCAAATTGCTACTACTTTGTTCACAATTTTTGCCCTAAGTAAATCTCAACTTTAATCCTGATTTTTTTGCACAGTATCAGGAAGTCAACTGCATACTGACTGTAATGGGCGATGGTGGGACAGTATACTTATTTAGGTTCTTATTAGTAATATTATAGGAGATTGATTCAACTCCCTTATCTTTACATGTGTAAAGCATGCAAGGTTTGATATGATTTGGACTCATACCCTTTACCTATCTCAACAGGGCTCATGACACACCATGATTTAAGTCACCAACAATCTACCGCAATTACCTAAAAACCATCAGCTTTGTTTATACCTTTGATATTGACAAATTCACCATGAATAGTCAATACATGGTATAAGAGCAAAGCAGTATACTTTCGCCCAAAACGCCGCAATTAAGGGAAAGCAAACACGGGGGAAAGTTCTTGCGGTCAATGGGGGATTCGCACCCCCTTCATCCTAAAATGGGAATTGACCTAAACCACAAAAATACTGTTACATAGTAGCTAAGATAGACATAGCTGCTACTTGCTTTTTAGTATAATTATCTTTGTACTGGAAATTATCTTCCAATACAGACCTGGCTATAATATTCTCTTTGGAGACTATATTACCAGATTCTAATATCAGGACATATTCTTGAAGTCTATCATTGTCAACTTGTGGATTTTGTTCCATCCTGTTGAGTATAATATATCCCCTTTGGAGATCAATTTTACTATAAGGTACAACGTCTTTAGGGGATTCTTCAAATATAAGTCCTGAACCTTTTATAAGGTCAGTTGCTAACTTTTTGCATCTGTTTCTATGAGACTTCATCTTCAAATCTATTTCTGATATAAGAAGATTTAAAGATGAGATAGAGCTACTAGCATGTGAATATGAATACCCACATACATTCTTAATTTTATAGACATTGCTACTTGTCTGACGTTTTAGGTCTTTAAGTTCAGACATTCTTACACTAAGTAGTAGCAATTCTTTAGCTATTTTTTTCTTAGTCTTTTTTTTCATGGTCTTTTATTTTAGAATGGCGCAGCATTCTTAATTTCTTCTTTCTCCTGACGATTGACTATTCGCCATTTATGCAAATCAACTGTGTGGCATACCATATGTCCGTGAACATCAAACATTTCAATAGATTGACCACGACCACGTCTTAGGTAACCTTTATTCTTTTTCTCACCACTTGATTCACGCGTATTATACTCCGCATAAATCCATTTACCACTGGGAATACTCCTATTATTATTCTTTTTAAGATTTTTCCCAGGTTCTTCAATTTGAAATTGTTCTTTCATTGCATTGATAAATTGATGTGCTTTGTGAGGAGTATAATTCTCTTTGTGACGGAATACATAATCAGTGAGAATATTTACCAATTGATTCCTATCACCATCAGCAATCATTTTACAAATGACTGTTCTGTAAGTTGTAACAAAATTATCTTCTTCTTTATTCTTTTCGCGCTTTCTGGTGAGAAAATCAGCTTCAAGATTATCAAATTCTCTAGCTTTAAGTGCTGCATTCTCATGAATTTCTTCATTTTCCTTTTGTTCTTCTTCACTGACAGGAGCTTTTTCCTTCTCTTTTTTCAAAGGAAGGGATAATTGCTTATACTGTGTTACTTCTTGAGGTAATTTATCAAACCTAAGACCTACTGTACTAGGAAGCAAGGAAGGAGCTTTATTAATAGTATTCTTTACTCCTTCTTGTACCATAATTTCAGCTATAGCTCCATATTCTTGAGCTTTAATAGCTGTAGCAGTTTGATTGTGGTAATCACCTTGTAGGCGATAATGTTCAGCTCTACGTTCAAGAAATTCAGCAAAGTTAATAATGTCAGTAACCGTCAAGTTATTTACTTCAATATCCATGATTAATTCAATTTAGTTGGTTAGAATTTTATTCAAAAAAGCGAATAATTGCTTTTTTAATTTCTTCTTCACGTACTTGTTGTTTAATTTTCTTATCCATTCTACTGAGGATATCTTCAACAATACTGAAATCACGACGGTTTTTGAAACGGCTTACTTTATCAGTGTACTCATTAGGATTGAGGTTCTTAAGAATCCTAATTATTTGAAGTTTAAGCATTTGATGCTCTTCACTCCAATCACTGGTAATTCCAATGTTTGAGTTGATTCTGTTAATAGCTTCCAAATCATCAAGGTAATTGTCCCTAATCCTTTTATCATTATTGATAGAAAGATTTAGATACTCATTCCTACGTTGTTTGAGCAAAGTCCTGGCAAGCTTTGTCTCATTAAACGTATGGTCTTTAGATTTACCTTTTCTTTCAACTTGAGAAATAATATCATCAAGTTCGGCTCTTTCATGACTTGAAAGTTTACGCTTAATCATTCTATCTTTTCTGTAATCCTTAAGTTTTTGAAGGATAGTTTTTTCTGTACTATGCATTGTTAGTTAGTTTTTAGGTTAATAAAAAAGGGGAGCTCAGTGGCTCCCCAAAACTTGGCGTTCATTAGGCAGCTGCTCTAAGCAGCCGACTAACTGTCGATTCATGTTCGCCGTTTAGAAATCATCTATGTCCTTCAATTGTTGACTGATTAATTGTTACGTCAAAAGCCAATACAGCCCCATATTTTAAACGAATTTAACTAAAGCAGGTTACACCCAAGTAGCTATCTTGGTTACCAACCACCTACGGCCAATCAATTTGAAACCGCTTTCCTCACCTGCTTTAGCTGGCAACTCTCTGATTTAACAGAGTGTACCTAAAATATTTTGCTTTACCGTAGTTATCTGTTTGATAAGCATGGATTTTAATATCTTTTGAACGTTTAATATTCTTATCTTTCATCATTTGTTTTTTCAGCTTTTTCTTTAATTTCCTTGGAATACGTTGTTGTTTCATAAGCTGAGTTTTAGTTAGTTATAAACATTGGAAAAATTATGTGACTTTTTAAAAATGCTAATCTTACATAATAAACTTTTCCATTAGCATATTTATATGAACCTACTTCTATAACTAATTGATAGAAGTTAGAATTTCTCCATAAATTGCCTTCTGGTTTTTCAAAATAAATTCTCATAATTTTTAGTTTAGTGGAGCTGTCGGGGATCGAACCCGAGTCCGCAACAAAACCAATCAACGGACATAGACAAAGCGTTTATTCTTCACCTATAATAGGTGGAAGATTTACAGTGCTGTAACCATTAACATCTCCAAGTTTATGTCTAGCATTTCTAAGAGATATAATAGCAGAGGTTAGTTGTTGTTCTACAAGAGCAATTTCTGCATCTGTAGCATTATACAAATTTAGTGTAGGCATTACTTTATGTCTACCTTGTTTGTATTCAATTGCTACACGTAGATTTACTCTGTAATTGTCATAGGCGCCATCTGGTTTATCATTCTTAATGATTTTAACAGTGGCATAATTACCAAGAAAAGTTTCACCTATTTTAGTCAGGTTCTTCCCTTGTTTTAATCCTTTGTACTTTCTTCGTGCCATAGTTAGTTAGGTTTGTTCTTGATTCAATTGCAGATTCTGATACTTTTAAATAAATTGTATCTGAATCAAATTCAGGTAAACTTATTTTTACAATGTAATGACCAGGTGGAGAATACTCTACATATTTACCACTGTTCATTCTATGAAATTCTAAATCACTGTAATGTACTACAGTGTTTTGTGTTTCTTTACGATTTTGTTCTGTTGTATACATCAATGTAAACAGAAATCCTATCGTAGCAAATACTAGAAGAATATAACCTAATTTCATATTTCTCCTTTCTTAGTTTTATTCCATAATCTATGCACTATTCCTATTTCACTCGGATAAGGAGGTCGAGCTATATGTTTCGGTATTGGGAAAATAATTCTACGTGCATAAATAAAGAAATTGTTACCTAATTCTTTTTCTTTGTAGTTATTGAGCATATTTCTTAAATCATTAAGAAATTCTACTCTTCTTATTATAGCTTCTGGTAAATCTAACAAATAGAAATCATCTTCTATATTTCTTTTTTTAAAAGCATCAAATTGTTTTAAATACTCTGAAGACTGTTTTTCACCAAAAGCTAATTTTCCAACATATCCTGGAGAAAAACCATATTTAAAACGTAAGTCTTCCATTACAATAATGAGTTGTCCTTTTTTAAGTTTCATACTCTTACCAGTTTAGTTATTCTTACTTTATTACCTTTCTTATCTTTCATTTCTTTGTAAAACAACTCTGAACAGTTTTTCTCAAGAAATTTAAATAGATTACTCCCTATAAAAAGGGGCTCGTGCTGTTTTTCTACGCCATTCCTATAATCGCTTTTGGAAATGGCTACTAATTTTTTCTCACTTCCATTTAAAACAATGGAGATACGGTCGCCACGTTTTAGATGATAAGGAGATTTAGATTTTTCTGTCTTTTTGTCTTTCATGATTAATGAATTTAGTTTTTATCAAAAGAGAAACGGGAAAGGGCAAAAGAAAAAAGTCCAGCACTAAACTGTACTGGACAATATAAGCATTAGTATTAATAATGCAAAGAAATAAGCTATACCAAAGAAAATTATCCTTGGTCTTTCAAACTCTTTGTCAGTATACCAAGGTATACCTAGAGTTGCTGCGAGCAATGCAAATGCTCCAAGAATGATACAGAATAAAATAATTGTTACCATTGTCTTACTTATTTGTGGTTTAAAAAGCAGCCCGCAGAGGAATCGAACCCCTATTACCAGGCTGAAATCCTGGCGTCCTACAGAATCAATAAGTATCAATTATTGGTATGGGCTGTGCCGGGAACAGCTTTATACCGCTTTTATTTGCCAAAAATTGCTGTACTGTTGATTCAACCATTAGACGAACGGGCCAAATATTTTATTATTCCCAGTCAATAATTTGACATTCATCAATTTTATATTCTTTCCTAAATTCACTGTTATTACTCTTTACCACTAATGATAGATCTGATGAATAGTAACCATTGTTTACACCATAACCTGGGATAGGTACAGGATGTCCATTCAATGGTTTTAACCGTATACCATAATCTTTGACTCTTTCAAAGAAATTATCATTTGTTAAATCAAATATTAATCCTTCAAACTCTTCTAAAGTTAAATCTTTCATATCTAATTCATGTTGTTCACAACAATCTTGTTCATGATCAGAATAAAGTTTAACATTAGAATCAAAATAGATTATGTTATCTTTAATTGCATATACTCTTGTTTTATTCATATTTTTTCTTTTTTGTGGTTAATAATTGTAAATGATGGTAAAAAGTCTTGTCCCAGCTTGCACTCTGGAAACATACTTTTGTTTGAGTGTGCAAATTTTATTTAAAACCATCATTTATTCTTTAATTAAAGGAATCTTTGGTATGTCTTATCAAATTTAGGAGACATACGTTTACCTTTGCGCCATGCTGACTTTTCTTCTTCATCAGCATATCGCCAATATCTTTCATACCAACAAGGTTTGTTAAAATGTTCATGTGCTCTAGAATGCTTAACTGATGTAACAGCTTCAGCAAGTATCAAATGTTTCTCCATATATTTTAACAACTGTTCTTTGGTATTTGTCTCAACAATTTTAGTAATTGTACCAGGTTTATTACCAAAGTTGTTATGTGTAATCACAATTATACGACCACGTACTGGCTTTTCTTCCATTGGTGTGTCTTCCATTGGTGTGATCATATTTTTATTGAAAACAAAACCTGTACCATTTTCAGACCTGTGAGATATACCTTTATAAAGGATATCTTTTACAATGTTCTCTGGTACTTTTTTACCAAGAAAATGATCCATATCTGTTGACCATTCTAATGGTACATCGTCTCTCCAATATGTACCAAATTCTTTTTGGAATTCTTCTTTTGTTTTAAACCTGAATTTTTTCATAATCTTAAGATTTTGTGGTTAGTAATTAGTTAGTTAAAATTCACCATTTGAAAAATCTAATGGTGGTTCATCATATGGGTCTGAACCATGTCCTGAATAAAACCCACCATCAAGATTTGAGTTAATTTTGTGCAACCATTCTTCATACCTTTCTTTAGGTATAAATATTTCAGAGTTTTCAGTATTACCTACTGTGAGTTCAGATATGATTTGTTGTTCACCTATATTAGAACTGAATCCAATATAAGCTTCATTTTTAAACCATTCTTCATTAATCATTTTAGCAGCAATACTGTCTTCAACTTTAACATATTCTTTTTCTTTCATAACCATTTGTGGCTTTTAAGGACTCTTTTAAGTCTGTTATACATTGTACGTGATTTTTCTTTCTCTTTATTATTTATCTCAAATTCCCTTTGATGATAGTTATACATATTTACATCTTTTTGAGAGAACTTGGCTTTAGCTTTATGATGTTGTTCTTGTTCTTCACAATGCATGTGATAGAATTTCAGCGCTTTCTGTAACGCTAATGCTTCACCCTTATTTTTAATCATAAGGATAGTTTCATAAGTTCTTGGCATAATCTTAATCTTTTACAACATAATGATGTCTAATTGCATCATCAATGAGTTTGTAATACTTATTGATTTCAGCTTGATATTGCTCACCTAATTTGTTGAGCATATAAACAGTATCTGTTTTATCCAAAGCAATACGTGCATAATTACCAGACATCAAAGCAGCTCTATCTTTTATTTCTTCTTTAAATTTTTGGATTTCAGCTAAACGGATTTCATTTGTATTTATCTTATCACTATAATCTTTAATAGTTTTAATAAGATAATCAAATTGACCATCAGAATCTCTAGGATTTTCATTTTCTGAATCTTCAGGTATATTATAATTTATACCTTCTCTGTACATAGGATCAACATGTTGTACATTATGATCACCAGTTCTTTCTTTATCCATATCTTAATAGTTTTGTGGTTAATAAAAATGCACTTCCTCATCTGCGAGTATAGTGCGAACTTAACATCATGTATGGAACTAACTATTACTCATCATTATCTGATGAATAACTAATTAATTCATACATTTCCATTTTAAGCTCATCTGTGTATTTCTTGATATTACTTTCACATTCTTCAATAAGTGCATCTAGTATCTTAATCATTGTAACTTTATGACTTGTTGAATTAACAATATGGCTTTCTTCCTCAGTTATTATATATTCTAAATCTTTTAGTTCATGATTATTTTTGATCATCTCTTTTTTAGAAATCAAATCACTTTGAGTTTGAGATACACCTTTAATTTGTTGGTAAATATCAACAATATCACTTGCTTTATCAATCATTTCATTATCTTTTTTACTTAGTTTCATAATCTTGTGGTTTTTTATTAGCTATTAGTATTATATAAATATGATTGTATATGTTGTGGTTATTGGGTAAATAAGTGGATATGGTTAGACAATCTTACTCAAAAACGCA
>Ga0207414_1000920_pt1 | contig 11706 bp, 7 predicted proteins | sample PonA231FremontCA_2_FD_187269 | JGI IMG/M metagenome (GOLD analysis project Ga0207414, IMG submission 187269) | Marine sediment microbial community from Fremont, CA, USA - Pond A23 Sediment 1 (SPAdes) | ecosystem: Environmental > Aquatic > Marine > Unclassified | place: USA: Fremont, California... | reverse complement strand
GGTTGGCGCGCCAGCGAGGTCAGTCGAGCCTGCACCTGTTCGACCTGTGCGATCGCGCCGGGTGCCTGATCATGCGCAACGCATGTCTGCTGCGCAAAGCGCGGCACGTAGGACGGGCCGCCCGCCTTGGGGCCGGTGCCCGACAGGCCCTCGCCACCAAAGGGTTGACTGCCGACGATGGCGCCAATCTGGTTGCGGTTGACGTAGGCGTTGCCGACTTGCAGGCGTGATGTCACCTGCTCGACCCGGCCGTCGATCCGGGTATGCAAGCCGAAAGTGAGGCCATACCCGGTGTCATTGACAGCATCGACGACCGCATCGATCTGGTCGGCGCGAAAGGTGGCAAGGTGCAGCACCGGCCCGAAGATCTCGCGCTCCAGGTCTTCTATGCCGTTCACGCGGATAACCGCGGGACCGAAGAAATGTCCGCCATCGGGTGCGTCGATCTGCTTGAGCAGCCGCCCCTGCTGTGCCGCGCGCGCAACGTAGTCGGTAAAGTCGGCCTTGGCCGCCCCGTCGATCAGTGGGCCCAGGTCGGTCGCAAAGAACCACGGATCACCCAGTCGCAACTCGTCCATCGCGCCGAACAGCATCTTGAGAAACCCGTCTGCGACGTCCTCTTGCAGGTAGAGGCACCTGAGGGCCGAACACCGTTGTCCCGCCGATTGAAAGCTTGATGCGATGATGTCGCGCACCGCCTGTTCGGGCAAGGCGGTGCTATCCACGATCATGGCGTTCAGGCCGCCGGTCTCCGCGATCATCAACGCCTCGGGCGACACGCCTTCGGCCATGGTTCGGTTGATGCTCTGCGCCGTGCCCGTGGAACCGGTAAAGCATACCCCCGCCACCCGGTCATCCCCGGTCAGGGCCGGCCCGACATCGCGCCCGTGCCCAGGCACCAGTTGCAGCACGTTGCGGGGCACGCCAGCCTCGTGCATCAGTTGAACCGCACGATGTGCAAGCAACCCTGTCGGTTCGGCCGGCTTGGCCAGAACGGCGTTGCCCGCTGCCAGCGCCGCCGCGATTTGCCCGGTAAATATGGCCAGAGGAAAGTTCCACGGCGAGATACAGCTGATGGTGCCACGCGGCCCGGCAGAGAGTTCCTGCCCCCGGGCGGCGTAATAGCGCAGAAAGTCGACCGCCTCGCGCAGCTCCGCGACGGCGTCCAGGGGGGTCTTGCCGGCTTCGCGCCCCAGGATCGCGAATATCTCTCCGAAATGTTCCTCGTAAAGATCGGCTGCGCGGTTCAGGATCGCGGCGCGCTCGTCCGCCGGTGCCTGCCAGACGCGCGCATCTTCGACAGCGCGTTCCAGATCATCCGGCGCGCAGAGCGTGAGCTCGCCGACGGCATCCTTTTCATCGGCGGGGTTGGCTACGGACAGAACCTCGCCGCCTTTCAACTCTCCAGCAATCAGCGGCCCTCCCTGCCAGCGATGCGGCGGGGCAAAGGGCGCGCGGGCGTCCTCGATGCGGGCAATGTCACGCAGTTCATGCAGATCGAAGCCCTTGGAGTTCGGCCGCTCCGGCGCATAGAGATCGCCCGGGTCCACCACGGCCTCGGATCGCAGGCCGGCTGGACCGTCCAGCGCATCGAACGGATCGGCCGCCACGACCTCGGGGGGCACGTCCTCGTCCACGATCTGGTTGACGAAGCTGCTGTTGGCCCCGTTTTCGAGCAGCCGGCGCACGAGGTAGGCCAACAGATCGCGATGCGCGCCGACCGGCGCGTAGATGCGGCAGCGCGTGTCGTCATCTTGCATCACCACGTCATAAAGCGTCTCGCCCATGCCATGGAGGCGCTGGAACTCGAACACGGAACGATCCTGCGCCATCTCGAGGATGGCAGCCACGGTATGGGCGTTATGCGTCGCGAACTGCGGGTAAATCCGGTCTGTCATGGCCAGCAGCTTGCTGGCGCAGGACAGGTAAGACACATCCGTCGCCGCCTTGCGGGTGAACACGGGAAACACCTCGAGGCCCTCGACCTGTGCGCGCTTGATCTCGGTGTCCCAGTAGGCGCCCTTGACCAGCCTCACCATGATGCGGCGATCCAGCTGCTCTGACAACGCGTGCAGCCAGTCAAGAACCGGCGCCGCGCGGGTGCCATAAGCCTGCACAACCACACCGAAGCCATCCCACCCGGCCAGATCGGGACTGCGCAACACCTCTTCGATCACGTCGAGCGACAACTCGAGCCTGTCGGCCTCCTCCGCGTCGATATTGAGCCCCATTCCGGCGTCACGCGCCATGCGCGCCAATTCCAGTGTGCGCGGCACAAGCTCGCTCATGACACGATCACGCTGCCCCTCTTCATAGCGTGGATGCAGCGCGCTGAGCTTGATCGATATACCCGGATTGTCACGGATGTCGCTGGAGGTGCATTGTCCCGACAGCTTGCGGATCGCGTCGGCATAGGCCTTGTGATAGGTTGCGGCATCCGCCGCGGTCAGGGCCGCCTCGCCCAGCATGTCGTAGGAAAAGGTATATCCTTGAGCGGCACGCGACTTTCCACGCTTGATCGCCTCGCCGATATCGCGGCCCAGCACGAACTGATGTCCCATTTCGCGCATCGCGCGCCCGACGGCGGTGCGGATTACCGGTTCGCCCAAACGCCTGACCGCGCCATGCAGAGTGGCGGCGACGCCGGGCGCCTCATCTTCCTTGAGGACCTTGCCGGTCAGCATCAGCGCCCAGGTCGAGGCGTTCACCAGGCTGGACGATGACTTGCCAAGATGCGCACCCCATTCCGAGGGGGCGATCTTGTCCTCGATCAGGTCGTCGATGGTTTCGCGGTCCGGCACGCGCAACAGCGCCTCGGCCAGACACATGAGCGCGATACCCTCCGAGGTGGACAGGCCGTATTCGGCCAGGAACACCTCCATCAGGCCCGGACGGCCGGAATTCCTGATCGACCGGACCAGACCCATGGCACGCTGGCGCGCCGCTTCGCGCACCTGATCGTCCAGGGCCGCGTTGGCGCGCAAATCATCAAGGATGGCATCCTCTTGCCGATAATGGGTCGCACGAATCATGTCGCGTAGTTCGGTCAGGTGGGTCATTGGGCGCTCCTCGCAGAGGGTGATATCATCGAAGGCTACCACAAAGCGCAAAGACGATTTTCCTGTAGAACGGGCGCAGACAGTCGTTTATACGGTATTTGACGTCAGCACACGAGGCTTTGAATGCCAGAACCCGATAACGATGACCAATTGGACCGCATTGATCGCAAGATTCTCAGGGTGCTGAGTACCGATGGCAGAATCGCGGTTACCGATCTGGCAAAACAGGTAGGGCTGTCAAAAAGCCCCTGCCAGGTCCGCATGAAAAGGCTTCAATCCCGCGGATACATCCAGGGGTTTCGTGCCGTTCTCAACCCCGAGAAACTGGGGCTGGAGCATGTCACCTTTGTCGAGGTGCGGCTGACCGACACCACCGAAACCGCGCTGGCGGATTTCAACCGCGCGGTGATGGACGTTCCCGAGATCGAGCAATGCCACATGATCGCTGGGTCATTCGATTACCTGCTCAAGATCCGCACGACCGATATCCACAGCTACCGCCAGACCCTGGGTGACGCGATATCGAACCTGCCGCATGTCGGCTCGACCTCGACCCATGTGTCGATGCAGGCGGTGAAGGATACCGCGTTCTGATCGCTCAGCGGATCACGCCCGTGCTGCGCAGCCGGGCGATCGCGGCCTCATCCATGTCCAGGCCCTGCAAGATGCTGACGGCATCCCCGCCCGGCGCGCGCGGCGGCGCAGGCGCGTCGGTCGGTGTGCGATCGAAGCGCGGTGCCGGCGCGGCCTGCATGACCCCGTCGACCCGCGTGAATGTGCCGCGTGCGGCATTGTGCGGGTGCTGTTCAACCTCGTCCCAGTCCAGAACCGGGGCGACGCAAGCGTCGGTGCCCTCGAAAATCTCGATCCATTCGTCGCGTGTCTTGCTGGCAAAGACCTGCGCATAGATCGCACGGCGCTCGGACCATGTGGCGCGGTCATTCTGATCTTCGAGGTGCTGCGCTGGCAAACCGGCAAGCCGGACAAGTTCCGCGAAGAACTGCGGCTCGAGCGGACCCACAGAAATTGCGCGCCCGTCGCTCGTGCCGTAGCAGCGATAGAACGGGGCGCCACCATCCAGAAGGTTGCTTTCACGCTCCTGCCGCCAATCGCCACTGGCAAGCCATTGGTGTATCAGGCCCATCATGGCCGGCACCCCGTCCACCATGGCCGCGTCAACGACCTGTCCCTGCCCCGAGCGCGAGCGCTCGAACAAAGCCGACATGACGCCGAGCAGCAGGAACATCGACCCGCCTCCGTAATCCGCGACCAGGTTCAGCGGCGGCGTCGGCACGTCATCCGCACGCCCGATGGCGCCCAGTGCGCCCGACAGCGACAGGTAGTTGAGGTCGTGCCCAGCGGTCATTGCCAGCGGACCGTCCTGACCCCATCCCGTCATGCGGCCAAACACGAGGCCGGGGTTTTCCTCGTGGCACTCTGCGGGGCCAAGCCCGAGCTTTTCCATGACGCCGGGGCGGAATCCCTCGATCAGGATATCGGCGCGCCCGATCAGATCCCGCGCAAGACCCAGCCCCTCGCGTGATTTGAGGTCGAGCGCGATCGACCGCTTGCCGCGCCGGTTGATGTCGGTCGCGTCCACCGGCGCTGAAACCCTGTCGATCACCACGACCTCGGCTCCCAGATCGGCCAGCAACTGCCCCGCCAGCGGGCAAGGGCCCAGCCCCGCCATCTCGACCACTTTCAAACCTTCCAACGGACCAGCCATGTTCATCCCCTGCCGTGACCCATGCACGGCGCAACGTTGCAGTCTTGCGCCCGGTTGCCAAGCCGAAACCGGGAATCACGGGGCCAGATGTCGCGCCGCGGTGAATGGCGCATCGCGCCGCTTTGCGTTAATGCGGAGACAGATGCGCCGATGTCCGAAGGAACACCATGCAACCGCAACCCCCCCTCACCCGCGATATCGTGCTGATCGGTGGCGGGCACACTCATGCCCTGGTTCTGCGCAAATGGGGCATGGCCCCGCTGCCCGGCGCACGGCTGACGCTTATCAACCCGGGGCCGACGGCGCCCTATTCAGGGATGTTGCCGGGGCATATCGCGGGGCATTACACTCGCGAAGAACTGGATATCGACCTCGTCCGCCTGGCACGGTTCGCGGGCGCTCGGCTGATCCTGTCGCGGGCAACCGATATCGATCCCGAGGCACAAAGCGTGACCACCGCCGACGGGCGCGAGATCGCGTATGACCTGGCATCGCTGGATATCGGCATCACCGCGGAAATGCCGGGATTGCCGGGCTTCGCCGAGCATGGCGTGCCGGCCAAGCCCCTGGACATCTACGCGCGCCGGTGGCGCGCCTTTCTCAGCCGTGTCGCGGCGGGTGAGGCCCCCGCCGAGGTCGCGGTGATCGGGGCCGGTGTGGCGGGTGTGGAATTGGCGATGGCCATGGCCCACGCGATGAAACAACACCGCTCGGCGATAACCGTAACCCTGATCGAGCGCGGCGCGGGGTTGACCGGCGTCGGCACGCGTGCCGAAGCGCGGCTGCGACGCGCTTTGCGATCAAACGGCGTCACGCTTCTGACAGGGGCGAATGTGCGCCGCATCACGCAGGACGCGGTTGAACTGTCGGAGGGTCAGAGCGTGCCGAGCGCTTTCACGGTCGGAACCGCCGGAGCCTTCGCGCATGACTGGATCGGGCAGACACCGCTGCCGCAGGACGATGGCTTCGTCAGGGTGGACAGCCATCTGCGCGTGGAGGGGACGAACACCCTGTTCGCCGTGGGGGATTGTGCCCACATGACCCATGCACCGCGCCCCAAGGCGGGGGTCTTCGCCGTGCGCGCGGCGCCGGTGCTGCATCACAATCTTCGGGCCGCGCTGACGGGGCGGCAGTTGCGCCCGTTCAAGCCGCAAGGGGATTACCTGAAGCTGATCTCGATGGGCGGGAAAACCGCCATGGCCGAGAAATGGGGATTTCCGGTATCGGGCCCCGTTCTGTGGCGGTGGAAGAACCGGATCGACCAGAAGTTCATGGACAAGTTCCGCCACCTGCCCCGCATGAAGGTGCCGCAGCAGCCGGAGCGTCCCGTCGCCGCCGGGGTCAGGGAATTGCTGGCCGGGGGCAAACCGCTTTGCGCCGGGTGCGGCTCCAAGATGGGCGCGGACCGCCTGGATGCGGCACTATCGGCGCTGCCGGCGCCGCGCCGCGCAGATGTGCTGTCGCGGCCGGGGGACGACGCGGCCATTCTGGATATCGGGGGCGGACGCAAGCAGGTCATCACCACCGATCACCTGCGCGCCTTCACCGACGACCCCGCGCTGCTGGCCCGAATCGCGGCGGTGCATGCGCTTGGGGATATCTGGGCCATGGGCGCGGCACCGCAAGCGGTGCTTGCCACCGTCATCGTGCCGCACATGTCCGGCCCGTTGCAATCGCGCAGCATGGCCGAGATAATGGCCGCCGCATCGGAGGTGTTCACCGCCGAAGGCGCCGAGATCGTCGGCGGCCACTCGACCATGGGCGCGGAAATGACGCTCGGCTACACAATCACCGGCCTGTGCGAGGGCGCGCCAATCACCCATGATGGCGCGCGGGCGGGCGATGTCGTGATCCTGACACGGCCGATCGGCAGCGGCACGCTGTTGGCCGCCGAGATGGCGGGCGAGGCCCACGGGCGCGACATCGCGGCGCTGCTCGATCAGATGGCACGGCCGCAGGGCAGCGCGGCGCGCCTGCTGCGGGGCGCGCATGCGATGACCGACGTGACCGGCTTTGGCCTCGCCGGGCACCTGCTGAGCATGGCCAGGGCATCAGGCCTTGGCGCGGAGATCGATCTTGCTGCGGTGCCGGTCTATGATGGTGCGCTTGCCCTGGCCGACGCCGGTCAGCGGTCCACCCTGTATCCCGACAACGCGGCCGCCGCACCCGTGGCGGGGGCGACTGGCCCGCGTGCGGCGCTGCTGCACGATCCGCAAACTTCGGGTGGGTTGCTGGCCGCCGTTGATGCGACGCAGGCAGAGCGCATCCTGAACGATCTGCGCGAGGCCGGGGTTCCGGCAGTGACGATCGGGCGGATGATCGAAGGGCCGCCCACCCTTACTTGTGCCGGGTGACCCGGACACTTCCACCGCCTGTGCGCGTCCACCGCCTGTGCGCGCGCGTGTGTTAAACCAAGTCCGTGTTTTAGATATACATGACATCTGAACGAAACTACCCGGTCACGACGCCCGCGCCACGCCAGCCGTATCGGGGTCGAGCGTATCGTGCGGTCAGGCGTGGTGCCGGGCCAATTCCACGAGACGGGGCACCACGCCCGCCAGCGTCGTCTCGTGCAGATCGGGCAACGGCAACACCGCCACGGGTGGTGTGGCGCGGTTGGCGGACTTGGCATAGCGCGGGTCATAGTGCCGGGTAATCAGCGCGGTCGCGAGAGGGGCAAAGCGCCCCTCCCGCGCCATTTCCTGCCATTCGGCGACGCATTCGCGGCCGTGATACGGGATCAACCCCGCCAATCGCGCCGACAAGCGCGCGGAATCGGCCAAAAGTTCGCCATAGGTCCGGGTCAGGAACGCGGCGCGCGCGTCAAGGGGGGCCTCGACCCGGATTCGGGGCGCCGACAACATCGCGGCCCACAAGCTGGGCGGAATGAGGAGATCGCCGATCTTGTTGCTTTCGGCCTCGATGAATACGGGCCGCGCAGGATCGAGCCGCGCAATGGGCATCGCCAGACGGGATTCGAACGCTTTCTGACTGGGTTGCTCGGTGGCCATGCCCCCCAGAACAGAGCCGCGATGCTCGGCCATGCCTTCAAGGTCCAGCACCTGTTCACCGGCCCGCGCAAGATGGTGAAGCAATCGCGTCTTGGCTGTTCCGGTGCCGCCATCGATCAGCACCGGCGACAGGTGCAGCGGCTGTCGGTATAGCGCGTCGACGACCAGCTTCCGATAGGATTTGTAACCGCCATCGATCAGATCGACGCGCCAGCCTATCTGCCCGAGGATTGCCGCAAACGAACCGGACCGCTGCCCGCCGCGCCAGCAGTAGAGCAAGGGGCGCCAACCACCCTCGCGATCACTCAGCGGACCCTCCAGGTGACGCGCGGCATTACGTGCGACCAGCGCGGCACCGATCTTGCGGGCAAGGAAGCGGTCCTGCTGCACGTAGATCGTGCCGACGCGCGCGCGTTCGCCATCCGACAGAACCGGCAGGTTGATGGCGCCGGGAACGTGGTCCTCGGCGTACTCCGAGGGGCTGCGCACATCGATGATATCGTCGAACGGCAGTTGCGATAGCGCGGCAAGCGATGTCAGCGTCTGCGCCATGATCGCGCTACGCCCCGGCGAGCGCGGCGCGGACATGGGTCATGAAATCCTCGCCGCGTTGTTCGAAATTGTCGTACTGGTCGAAACTGGCGGCCGCCGGCGCCAGCAGCACGGTATCACCCGGCTGCGCCTCGGCCGTGGCGCGGGCCACGGCGTTTTCCATGGTGGTGCAGACCTCGGCCTCGACCCCTTCCAGTTGCAGGGCAAAGCCCGGCGCCTCGCGCCCGATGACATAGGCCTTGGCGACATTGTCCAGTTCGGGCTTTAGGCCACCGAGCCCGCCCTCTTTTTCCAGCCCGCCGCAGATCCAGCGGATGCGCGTGAACGCCGACAGGGCGCGCGCCGCCGCCTCCGCGTTGGTGGCCTTCGAATCGTTCACGAAGCGGATGCCGTTCGCCTCGGCGAAGACCTGGCTGCGGTGGGGAAGACCGGCAAAGGTGGCAAAGCCCGCCTCGATCACCCGCGGTGCCAAACCCAGGGTGCGCAAGGCGGCATAGGCGGCGCAGGCGTTCTGGTGGTTATGCACCCCCGGCAGCCCCTTGATCTGGCGCAGGTCGATCGACCCGGCCTGGCGCCCCTTGCGGTATTCCGACAGGAACCCCTTGCGCGCGAACACGTGCCACCCCGGTCCCGTCAGCTTGTGCGTGACGGAAATGTCGATCATGCGGTCATCGCCAGGCGCCTCGCGCATCTGGCCAGCCAGAAAGGCGCCCTCGGGGTCATCCACGCCGATGATCGCGCGCTCCGGCCCGCCCTCTGCGAACAGGCGCCGCTTGGCCGCGAAATAGCCGCCGAGGCCCGCGTGACGATCCAGGTGATCAGGCGACAGGTTGGTGAAAACCGCCACATCGGGCGTTAGCGCACGCGCCAGCTCTATCTGGTAGCTGGACAGTTCCAGCACGACGACATCACCATTGACGGCCGGGTCCATGTCCAGCACGCCGCGCCCGATGTTGCCCGCCAGCTGGGCCGGCCGGTCCGCGTGTTCAAGCACGTGGTGGATCAGAGCCGACGTCGTGGATTTGCCATTCGACCCGGTCACGGCGACAACCTGCGGGGTGACGTCAAACCCGTCCCAATCCCGCGTGGCGAAGGAACGGAAGAACAACCCGATGTCGTTATCGACGGGTACGCCGTGGCGCTGCGCGACGACGATAGCCGGGTGCGGCGCGGGATAAAGATGCGGGATGCCGGGGCTGACGATCAGGATGGCGACCCCTTCGAACGCCTCGGGGCGCGTGAGATCAATGGCGCTGAACCCTTCGGATTCGGCGCGGGCGCGGGCGTCGGGCATGTCATCCCAGCACAGCACCTGTGCGCCGCCGGCGCGCAGGGCGCGCGCCGCGGACAGCCCCGATCTACCCAGCCCCAGAACGGCCGCCATTTTGCCTTGGACACCGCGCACAGGTATCATCGCACCCTCCAGTTTCGCCTGCCACAGCGCTATCCGATCACTGGGGCGTTGACCAGAGGCGGCAGGCGTCAGGCGCTGTCGAAGCGTCCGTTTCGTCCGGCGCCGGCCGCGAACCGTGCAGCGCCCCGAATCCCCTCTTGCTCGAAGCTGGCCAGTGACGCCCATTCGCGGCGGATCGCGGCGGCCAGATCGCGCGGGGACAGTCGCGCGGAGAGATGATCGGCCCGCATGCATCCCTGCGGAAACCCGGACAGGCCGCGGGCGAGATCGAGCGCGGCCTGCAACGCCAGCCCGGTGCCGACCCGCCGATCGACCAGGCCCATCGTCGCCGCCTCGTCGGCGGTGACGGGACGACCGGTCAGGATCATGTCATTGGCACGCCCCTGCCCGACGATACGGGGCAGGCGCACCGTGCCGCCATCTATCAGCGGAACGCCCCAACGGCGGCAAAACACACCGAACACCGCGTCATCGGCCGCCACGCGCATGTCGCACCACGCCGCCAGCTCCAGGCCACCGGCGACGGCATGCCCCTCGACCGCGGCAATCACCGGCTTGTCCAGCATCAGGCGCGATGGCCCCATCGGGCCCGGCAACGGCTGCGTGCGCGCATCTTCCCAGCCATCGGGGATATCGACATGCGCGATCCAATCGCGCGCCGCGCCATCCGCCGCGGTCTTCAGGTCGAAGCCCGCGCAGAAGGTGTCGTGCGCGCCGGTCAGGACCGCGACATCCACGGCGGCATCGGCGTCGAATGCCATGAAGGCATCGAACAGGCGCCGCGCCGTGGCCGGGTCAACGGCGTTGCGCCGCGCGGGGCGATTGATCGCGATGACACGCGTGCGGCCCTCGTCATGGATTTCCAGCGTCATTTGCAGCCCTTTCCTGCGGTATGGTCCGGCGACCACCTTGCCCTGTGCGTCCCCGACGCGGCAAGGAGCCGGAGGTGCTTTTCCCTATCACGCCTGCATGCTAGTGAGCGCGGGTGTCGGCGGCGATCCGCGGCGGCAGTTATCATCCCCCGGCTGGAAATGGAATTTGCACGATGCAGCATCTTGAAGAGCAACTCGCGCACCTGACGCGCACGGTTGACGAACTTTCCGAAATCGTGCGCGAGCAACAGGACACGATCGATCTGCTGACCCGCCGGGTGGCCATGCTCATGCAGCGCGAGGCAGGGCGCGATACCGATGGCGGCAGCCATGTCTATTCCGCCGATCAGCGCCCCCCGCACTGGTGATACGATCCCGGCTCAGACCTCTTCGACCGCCATCACTCCGGCCAACGACTTGATGGCACTGCGCACCTGCGGCGTGAGGGGATATTCGCGGCCGGTGTCGATCTCGACCTCGCCGGGCAGGGTCGGATCCATCAGGCAGAACAGAACCGGCCCGCGGCCCGCCGACTTGACGCTTTGCGCCGCACCATCGAGAACGGACGCCACGGGCGCGACCGCCTGCGCATCCTCGATCAGGATGCGCAAACCGCTCGAGCCCGCGTCGGCCACCACCGCATCCATCGGCGCGACCGATCGACCGACGGGATCGAACTGTCCCTCGTTGAAACGGGCTTCGAGCGTCATTACCACCTGGTTGGTCTGCTCCAGAACGCGGCGGGTGGCCTCGAAATCATCGGCGAACAGGACCATGCCGCTGACCTGCCCTGTCGGGTCGGATATCGTCATCCGGAAAAACCGCGTGCCACGGCCCGACTTGCGTTCCTGAAGGCCGGACACGATCACCCCGACCTTGGCGATGGCGGCGCCGTCCTGTTCAGCCTTTTGCTGTATCTGTTCCAGCGTGAGCACGTTCTTGCGCTTGAGCGCCGGCAGGTAATCATCCAGCGGGTGCCCCGACAGGTAGAACCCGATCGCCTTGTGCTCTTCGGCCAAACGTTCGACCGGCTGCCAATCCTCGACCGGGGCAAGGCGGGGCTCGGGCAGGT
>Ga0207414_1000919_pt1 | contig 11713 bp, 10 predicted proteins | sample PonA231FremontCA_2_FD_187269 | JGI IMG/M metagenome (GOLD analysis project Ga0207414, IMG submission 187269) | Marine sediment microbial community from Fremont, CA, USA - Pond A23 Sediment 1 (SPAdes) | ecosystem: Environmental > Aquatic > Marine > Unclassified | place: USA: Fremont, California... | reverse complement strand
AGCGCTGTTATTGCCTCTTGGGCCGTTTCAACATGATGTATCGACCACCCCCACAGCGAAAGCTGCTGAAGTAAATTATGAAATGGGGCGGTTTTTCCAACGGCGAAAAGTTCCTTTTTTATTGAGGTCATGACGATCCTTCATATTTTTTGGCGACCATCGTCGGTCGTGATTAGCGCCAGAAAAACGGGTCATGATGACGCGGGTTAGGTCTTTTTAGTCTGCTCTTAAATTATTCATTTTTTGGTTTTTATGCCTACGACTTTCGAATCGTTAAATATCGTCATTATCATGCTGTCGGGGCTGTAATTTAACTAAGGGCAGTGTTGCTCAAGTTTGCCTTTCTGTAAAGGCATGTTACAGGACGAGGCCGCTTTGGAGTCAGAAAACGTTCCTCAGGCGAACGAAAAAACATTGCTTCCACAATGGTTTATATCCATCGCTCCAGTCTGTAAGGTGGAAAATTGGTAAAATAGTACTAGCGCGATAGTACCTGGCTGTTTCCCGTCAGACGTAAACAGCCAAGTCATCAGGCGAGGAGGAAAAAAGCGTCTAGCTCAGGTAGTCGAGAACGGTCGCGGCGCTGCTCTTGTCCACCACGCCCCTTTCGGTGTCGACACCGACGTACTCCACCACGCCGTCGAAGGCGATCAATGCATAGCGCAAGCTGCGGATGCCCATCCCGCCGGCCGTGGCATCCATGTCCATACCGATGGCTTTCGTGAAGTCGGCGTTGCCGTCGGCGAGCATGGTGATCGCCTCGGCATTCTGGTCCTTCTGCCAGGCATCCATCACGAACGCATCGTTCACCGCAAGACAGGCGAGGTCGTCGACCCCCTTGGCGAGGATCTCATCGGCGCGGACCACGAAACCGGGCATGTGGGTATTGGAGCACCCGGGCGTGAAGGCGCCGGGCACCGCGAACAGCACCACACGCTTGCCGGCAAAGAAGTCGCCGGTGGAAAGGTCCTGCGGCCCACGGGGGCCATTGGTCTTGATCGTGATGTCCGGAATCTTGTCGCCGATCGAGAGCGTCATGAGAGGGTCCTTTGATAAGTAGAGAGGATGTTTCGCTTTTGGCGACGCGCGTCAGTCCCGCGGTGGGGTGGGACGAATCAGGATCTCGTTGACATCGACGTGCTCAGGTTGCCCGAGGGCATAGGTCACCGCATTGGCGATATCACGATCGTCCAGGGCGTGCGCCGGAGGCTCGTCGAAGAAGGGGGTATTGACCATTCCGGGCTCGATCAGCGTCACCCGAATACCGCTGCCGCGCAATTCCTCGCGAAGGTTGTAGCCAATGCCGCTCACCGCCCACTTGGTGGCGCCATACATGGAGCCCGGTATGGTGGCGCGGCCGGCAGCCGACCCGGTCAGCAGCACGTGGCCATGGCTGTGACGCAGCGCCGGTAACGTGGCCTGCAGGGTCAGGCCGACCCCATAAACGTTTGTCAGGATCATCTCTCGCCACGCGTCATGATCGGCACCACTGAAGCCGCCTGGAGAGCCACCGCGTCCGGCGTTGGCAAATACGGCATCAATGCGACCGAAGCGCTCCATGGCCTGCTCGACCATGGCCTGCTGGTCATCCATGGAGGTGACGTCACAGCCAATGGCGAGCACGTTCTCTGAACCGAGTTCCTCGGCCAGGGCCGACAACTTCTCTCGGGAGCGAGCGGCCAGCACCAATCGGTAGCCTTCCCGCGCGGCGGCGCGAGCGGTGGCGGCACCGATACCGCTCGACGCGCCGGTAATCAGTAATACACGATGCTGCATCGTACTCTCCTGTGGCGTTGACCCATGGATATTCAGCATGGCCCAGGCCGAGACATGGCTGCAACAGGGAGGCTCAACGCAACGTCACCGGCAATGACACGTCAGTTGAGGGCCAGTTGCGCCTCGTTCCGATCGCAGTGGAAGAAGTCCGAGCTCGCCAGCCACTCTGTATCGGGGTAATAGGTGAAGAGGTACTGGTCTTCCTTGATGCTGTCGATCAGCGGTACCGCGACCTCCTGGCGCACCGCAGGGCAGCCATGGCTGCGTCCGAGGCGGCCTGTCTGCTCGATGAAGGCCTCACTGACGTAGTCGGCGCCATGGATGACGATGGCACGCTGGTAGGCCAGATCATTGACCCCGGCCTCGAGTCCCTCCAGGCGAAGCGAGTAGCCGTTGCGACCAACGTAGCTGTTCATGGTACGAAACAGGCCAATGCTCGACTGGTGGCTTTCCGGAGTATTGGAGAAGGTCTCGGCCATGGCATTGCCCGAGCCCTGGCCGTGAGAGACCAGTTCCTCGAACAGCAGCTGTTGGCGCTGCAGGTCAAACACCCAGAGGCGCGTCTCCGAGGAGGGCAGCGAGAAGTCGATCACGGCCAGTCGTTCGGCGTCGGGGTCGGCGCAGGCGAGCGAGCGAGCCGCCAGGCGCAGCACGCGGGGATTCGCCGCGGGCGCCAGCTGGGTCAGGGTACGCTCGAGAGAGGGTGGAGCGAGCGCGCTGTGATTCGCCGTCGGCGAAGTGTGCGCCTGGGCCAGGAAGTCGTCGCTGGCCGCGCTTGGCAGGGCGCTCATCATCAGCGCGCTGCACAGGGCAGGGCCGGTGAACCATCGAGTCAAAGAGGAGATCGGCATTCAGGAAACCCTATGCTGTGGCATGCTGGTCAGGCGGTCGAGCGTCATGACCGGCGAGGGATCACGCGCAGCGCAGGTCGTCAGGCGTTCCTGACCCGCCATATCGGGCCGTAGTATGACGCAGAGACACACGATAACCAGACCCCTTTCTCAACGCAGGAGCCAGGACCCATGTCCTCAGCCAAAGGATTGACGCGCCTGCTGCTTGGCGTGATGTTGACGCTGTCGACGAGTGTCGCCGCGCTCGCCGCTGACGGCCAGACCCCGCTGGCGAGAGCCCTCGCCGAGCTGCTCGCCGAGCAAACGACCGACGTGCAAGACTTCTATGACGCCCGCGAGGGGCGACCGGCCTGGCAGCAGGCCGAGACCGTCAGAGACTTCGCCGAGGCCTTGCAGCGGATGGCAACCGACGGCTTGACGCCCGAGGACTACCGTCCGGCGACGCTGGTCGACCGCCAGCGCCAGCTCCAGGAGGCGTCGCCCGCCGAGCGGGCGCGCTTCGACCTGTATGCCAGCCAGGTCCTGATGACGGCCTTGCGCCATCTCCAGCACGGCAAGGTGGATCCCGAGCGCATCAACCAGGCCTGGAACGTGCCCATCGAGGCGCCGCCCCTGACGCTGTCGGCGGTGTCGCGCGACGTCGACGCGCGGCGTTTCGAACGCGCCTTCGACCGGGTGCGCCCCGCAGCCGAGCCCTATGCGCGGCTGCGTGACGGGCTGGTCCGCTATCGCCATATCGAGGCCCAGGGCGGCTGGCCGACGCTGCCTCGCCGTGAGCAGCCGCTGCGCCCCGGCGACCGTCATGACGACGTGCGGCTGCTGCGCGAACGCCTGACGATCACCGAGGACCTCGAGGTCACGGTGGCGGACCTGTTCGGCGGGGCGGGCGAGCCAAGTACCGATCAGCGCCGCTATGACGACGAACTGGTGGCCGCCGTCGAGCGCTTCCAGCGCCGTCACCTGCTCGAGGTGGATGGGGTCCTGGGTCCCAAGACCCGCGAGTCGCTGAACGTTCCGGTGGGCGAGCGGATCGCGCAGATCCGCGTCAACCTGGAGCGCGCCCGCTGGCTGCTCCACGGGCTTCCCGATGCCTTCGTGCTGGTGGATATCGCCGGCTACCGCGTGCGCTACTTCCGGCCCGACGGCGAGGTATGGACGTCGCGCATCGTGGTGGGCAGGCCCTATCGCCGCACCCCGTCGCTGCGTTCGGAGATCACCCACCTGACCGTCAACCCGACCTGGACCATACCGCCGACCATCCGTCGCGAGGACGTGCTGCCGAAAATTCGCGAGGACCAGGCGTATCTGGTGCGCAACAACATTCGCGTGCTGAGCCCCTCGGGCGAGGAGCTCGACCCGGCACAGATCGACTGGGACCAGCCCGGCAACGTGATGCTGCGCCAGCAGGCGGGCTCGGACAATCCCCTCGGGCAGGTCGTGATTCGCTTTCCCAACGATCATCTGGTCTATCTCCACGATACCCCGGCCCAGCAGCTCTTCTCACGGGAGCAACGCGCCTTCAGTTCCGGCTGCATCCGTGTGGAGAATGTCATGGAACTCGTGCAGCTGCTGCTCGATGACACCAGTACGCCACGCGACATCCGCGACCTGGTGGCCGAAGGTGAAACGCGCAAGGTACCGTTGAACCGCCATGTGCCGGTAGTGCTGCACTACTGGACCGCGCAGGTCGATTCACAGGGGACGCTATCGTTCCGTCCCGACATCTACGAGCGCGACGAGGCGCTGCAAGAAGCGCTGGACCGCCCGGTGAGCAGGCTTGACGGGTAGCGGGCGGGCGAGCCCCTGCGAACGACGTCAGCGATAGCCTTTCGCCTGAAGGCGAAACAGCCTGGCGTAGCGGCCATTGGCCGCCATCAGGCTCTCGTGGTCGCCCTGTTCGAGGATCTCGCCGCCGTCGATCACCAGGATCCAGTCAGCGGCACGCACCGTCGAGAAACGGTGAGAGATCAGGATGGTCATGCGGTCGCGGCTGTGTTCGCGGAAGTCGGCATAGACCGCGGCCTCGGCCGCGGCATCCATGGCCGCCGTGGGCTCGTCGAGCACCAGGATGTCGGCACCCTCGCGCATGTAGGCCCGGGAAAGCGCGATCTTCTGCCACTGGCCGCCGGAGAGCTCCTGGCCACCCTTGAACCAGCGCCCCAGCTGGGTGTGGTAGCCGCCGGGCATCTCGGCAATGAACGCATCGGCCAGGCCGCGACGGGCGGCTTCCTGCCAGCGATCCTCGTCGGTGAAGGCCGCAACGTCGCCCGCCCCGAGGTTCTCGCCGACCTTCATCTGGTAGCGCACGAAGTCCTGGAAGATCACTCCGATGCGCTGGCGTAGCGCCTGGACCTCCCAGTCGCGCAGGTCACTGCCGTCGAGCAGGATGCGACCCCCGGTGGGCTCGTAGAGACGGGTCAGCAACTTGATCAGCGTGGTCTTGCCCGAGCCGTTTGCTCCTACCAGGGCAAGACTGCCGCCCGGGCGCAAGTGCATCGTGATACCGGAGAGCGCCGGTGATTCAGCCCCCGGGTAGGTGAAGCTGACGTCCTCGAAACGAATTCCGTCGCCGGGACGCGTCCCTGTGGTCAGGGTGCCTCGCTCGGCGGGTACCGGCTCTTCCAGGTATTCATAGAGGTTCGAGAGATAGAGGTTGTCCTCGTACATGCCGCCGATCGCCGTGAGACTTGCCGAGAGCGCTGCCTGTCCCTGCTTGAAGACCATCAGGTACATGGTCATCTCGCCCAGCGTCAATCGTCCGGTCACGGTTTCCGCCACGACCCAGGCATAGGCGCCATAGAAGGCCAGGGTACCCAGCAGCCCGAGCAGGAAGCCCCACGTCTCGCGGCGCAGCGTCAGGCGGCGGTCTTCTGCGTAGAGGGTATTGAAGATGGCCCGGTAGCGATCCAGCAGAAGCGGCTCGAGGCCGAACAGCTTGACCTCCTTGATGCTGTCCTCCCGGGCCAGCACCGTCTCCAGGTACATCTGCATGCGGGTATGCGGCGAGCGCCAGCGGAACAGCCGGAAGGCGTCACCGGAGAACTTGGCTTCGGAGATGAACACCGGCAGCGCGCCGATGACCAGCACCAGCAGCGCCCACGGCGAGAACTGCACCAGCAGCACGCCGAAGCTTGCCAGCGAGATGGCGTTCTGGGCCAGGCCGAACGTCTTGTTGACCAGGCCCAGCGGGCGCACCGAGGCTTCGCGCCTGGCCCGGGTCAGCTTGTCGTACAGCTCCGAATCCTCGAACTGCGCCAGGGAGAGCGTCCCGGCCTTCTCGAGAATCATGACGTTGACCTTTTGACCGAGCAGCGCCCGCAGCAGCGACTGCTGGGCCGAGAGCCCGCGCTGGGCCAGGGCAATGAGGGTAATCACCCCTGCTTCGGCCAGCACATAGCGCAACACGCCCCACCAGTCGACCTCCCCGGTATTGCGGTGCAGTTCCATCGCCGCGACCACGGAGTCGACGATCAACTGGCCGATCCAGGCAGCGACGGCGGGCAACACCCCTGCCACCAGCGTGCAGAGAGCAAGTCCCAGGGTCAGCGGTCGGGACGTCTGCCAGACGAGTGTGAGGGCGCGATGGGTATAGCGAAAGACGCCGAGGAAGCTGGCCAGGCGGCTCTCTGGTGGTGCAGCCGGACGGGCATGGGGTGAGGACACGCCGGAGATCTCCGTTCCTGAGGGGGCGACAGTGTACCCGCTCGGTCCATGCGACCATAGCCGAGCGCCGAGCCATGGGATGCCCTAACGGCCGCGCCCCGCTCTAGGGCGGGGCGCGGGGTAGTGGCTGGCGCGGGAATCAGCCCTCGTCGTCGACTGCTTCCGAATTGCCGGTGCTGGCCACCACGGTGCCGGGCTCGCCACCCTGAAGCGCGGCCAGCACGGGTTCTGCCTGGCGTTGGAAGGCGAGTAGCTGCTTGCCCTGAAGGCTCTGATTTTCCGGGAGATTGACCTTCATGGCATTGACCTGGCTGTTGTTGACCAGAATCTCGTAGTGCAGGTGAGGGCCGGTGCTTCGCCCGGTATTGCCCGACAGCGCGATGCGCTCGCCCATGGCGACACGCTGGCCATTGCGGACCAGGGGCTTGGAGAGGTGCAGGTAGCGGGTCTTGTAGCCGTTGTCGTGGCGGACCACCACGTACCGGCCTGCCGCGGGATGGTTGCCGACCTTCTCGACACGGCCGTTGGCAGGCGCCTGTATCGCGGTGCCGATGGGCATGGCGAAATCGGTGCCCTTGTGGGGACTGATGCGGCCGGTGACCGGGTGCTTGCGGCGCGGGTTGAAGTGCGAACTCAACCGGTAGCGCCCCTCGAACGGGTAGCGATTGAAGGCGGGGTCGAGGCTCTCGCCATCCGGCGTATAGAAGCGATTGTCATCCTGATTGCGCACCAGGGTCAGGGCCATGCGCTCGCCTTGATACTGCACTGCCAGCACCCGCGGGTCGAGGCTCTCGCCGTCGATGATGTCGGATTCCACCAGCACCTGAAAGCGATCACCGCGACGGGTGTCGCGGCGGAAGTCGAGCTTTTTCTCGAGAACCCGGGAAAGTTCCGAGACCTCGGCGCTGGTCAGGCCGGTGGCCTTGGCCGAGCGTGCGAAGCTGCCACTGATGGTGCCGGCGAAGAGACGCTGGGTGGCTTCCCCGGCGCGTTCGATGGTGGCAACCTCGAAACCGTCTTCCTGGCGTTCGACGAGATAGCCGTCACGGGCGTTCTTCATCAGGCGTAGAGAGAGGAGGCGACGCTCTTCATCGAGCTGATATTCGAAGCGATGACCCTGTCGCCAATGGGTCAGGACGCGCGGCTCGGGCAGGCGTTCGAGGAGGTTCATGACCTCGCGATACCCGAGGCCGAGATGATTCTGTGCCATTAGAGCAAAGGTATCGCCCGCCTGGACCTCATAGGTGACCCATTCGGGCACATGCGGTTCGTTGGCGACGATCTCCTTCTCCAGCTGAATCGGTCCTTCATCGAAGAGTGCCAGCTCATCCTCGGTGACATCTTCATAGGACGTGGCATCGGCCAACAGCCCACCGCCGTGATCGAGCATGCCACTGGCGATGGTTCCGATGACCACGGCCATGTGCAGGGCGCCCTCATCGAGGCGGTCGGTCACGCCCGCCACCTGCTCGACGTCACTGCCCGACGCGTCGGTCTGCTGGGCGGGTCGGGCGAGGGTATCTGGAAGGCCGGAACCGAGACGCTTGGCCTTTGCTGAGGTGACAAGGTCGATATCGACGATTTCGGACGCCGTGAGCTCGGAGAGCGGCACATGGCCGCGGGTGGCATCGAGGGCACGGGTCGCCATGTCGATGGCGTCCGCCACCGGCGTCCGCTCCGTGCGCAGCGAGGGAAGGCCGGGGCTGGCGTCGGCGTCCAGCGGAACGTGGACGATGTCGAGCGTCTGGCTGTCGCGCTGAACATCTTCGTACGTGGTAATGATCTTCTGCGCGCCCAGCACTGTGACCATGGTGGCAACGGGTAAAAGCAGTAACTTGTGCGTGCGGGGCAGCGAATGGAGGATTCGCATCATGATTAACGGGCCGTGACAGATGAAAAGGAAATAAAGGCATCAGAACCATACCCCAGGACGTATGGGCTGCCTAGTCTGTACGGACATACAGGTGTGCCCCGCAACCTGCCGTCCTCGTTGGGAGTAGGGCGATGGTGCAGGAACGTGAACACTGTTTACTAAGTATTCATTGGACACGCGCCGCGCGAGAATTACAACCCGGCGGCGACAGGGCTGTCAGCCGGTAAGCGTGCCCGCATGGTATTCCCTCAGCACCTGTTTCAGCTCGTCGAGCATCAGGAAAGGGTCGAGGCCACTGCCGAAGTCATGAAGGCGCCGTATGTTGACGCCGTCGCCATCCTGGCTGGGATGGCTGCACATCAGGTGATCTACCTGTCGGGTCGTTGAAGAGGAGGGCATGGGCGATTTCTTGCCGGGAAGGTTTATGTGGCATTCTAAGCCGAATTTTTCGAAGATTAAGCACAAGTTTCGCTTCATGGATTCGAGGATTTCGAAATGTCACGCGTCACTCTGGCCCAATGGCAGATGCTGGCGGCCGTAGTCGATCACGGCGGCTTCGCCCGCGCCGCCGCCGCGATCCACAAGAGCCCCTCGACCCTGAATCATGCCGTTCACAAGCTCGAGGAGCAGCTCGGTGTGGCAGTGATGGAGCCGGTGGGCCGCCAGGTGCGCCTTACCGAGGCCGGCGAGCTCCTGCTGCGACGCGCGCGCCAGCTGCTCGAGAATGCCGCCTCGCTGGAAGATGTGGCCGAGCGTCTTGCCGAGGGGCTCGAGGCGGAGGTGGTGCTGGCCGTCGATCAGATATTCCCCCCCGATGCCCTGGCCAGCGCCCTGGAAGCCTTTTCCGCTGCCTATCCCCATGTTCGGGTGCAGCTTCATGAGACGGTGCTCAATGGCGGTATCGAGATGCTCCATGACAGCAGTGTCGACCTCGTCATCTCGGGCATTGCCGCTCAGGGTTTTCTGGGCGAGCCACTGGCCACCGTGCATTTTCTCGCCGTGGCCCATCCGGACCATCCGCTGCATTGTCTGAGGCGTTCGCTCGATCTGCGCGATCTGGAACAGCACCGTCAGCTGGTGGTACGTGACTCTGCTCTTGGCCAATCCATGGATGCCGGCTGGCTCAAGGCCGAGCAGCGCTGGACGGTGAGCCACCTGCAGACCTCCATCGACATGCTCGCGCGGGGTCTGGGGTTTGCCTGGATTCCCGAGACTCGCCTGCGGCAGGCGCTGGCCATGGGGCGCCTGAAGCGGCTGCCCCTGGCGGCGGGGAGTAGTCGCGAGTATCCCCTGCAGCTGATCCATCGCGATCGTGACCGAGCGGGTCCGGCGACTCATGCCCTTGCCGAGGCCCTGAAGCAGGCGGTGGCAGCCTGCTCTGGCGCACCATCATTCGAGAAAATCGAATAATGGTGCGTAAATCCTGCGCTTGAGCATCGATGCCGTCGCCTTATCCTTGGTGCATCCTTGTTACCGAGCATTCGCTCATCTCATGAAGGAGAGGACCCATGGGGCTTCTGATCGACGGCATCTGGCATGACCAGTGGTATGACACTGACAAGCACGGTGGCGAGTTCGTGCGCGAATCCGCCAAGTTGCGCGATTGGATCACGCCGGATGGCCGCCCGGGGCCCGATGGTCAGCCGGGCCTGCCTGCCCAGATGGGCCGCTATCATCTCTATGTGTCGCTGGCCTGCCCCTGGGCGCACCGCGTGTTGATCATGCGCCGGCTCAAGGGGCTCGAGTCGGCCATCGGCGTTTCCCATGTCAGCCCGCTGATGCTCGATCAGGGCTGGACCTACCGGGAGGACGAAGGCTCGAGCGGCGACCCGATCAAGGGCGTGGATTTCCATCACCAGCTCTATACCCTGACCGACCCTCACTACACGGGGCGTGTCACCGTGCCGGCACTCTGGGACAGACATTCGGAGCGGATCGTGAACAACGAGTCCGCGGACCTGTTGAGAATGCTCAATGGCGCCTTCGACGAACTGACCGGCAATCGTCTGGATTTCTATCCCGCGGATCTTCGCGAGACCATCGATGCCGTCAATGCCGATGTCTATGACCATATCAATAACGGCGTCTACAAGGCCGGTTTCGCGACCGAGCAGTCGGTCTATGAAAAGCACGTGGTAGCGCTGTTCGAGGCACTCGACCGCATGGAAGTGCGTCTCTCCGAACATCGTTACCTGGCCGGGGACTGGTTCACCGAGGCCGATATTCGACTGTTCACCACCCTGATCCGCTTCGATGCGGTGTACCATGGCCACTTCAAGTGCAACCTGCGGCGTATCGAGGACTATCCCAACCTCTCGAACTACGTCCGGGAGCTCTATCAGTGGCCGCGCATCGCGGAGACGGTGGATTTCGACCATATCAAGCGCCACTACTACGTCAGCCACGACACCATCAACCCGACCGGTATCGTGCCCTATGGCCCGCTGCTCGAACTGGACCGGCCCCACGACCGTGAGCGGCTGCCGGGCAAGGGCATTCGGGAGACGGCATAAGCTTCGTGCGCCGAGCGCCAAGGCCGGGCAGCCGGCTATCGCCTGGCATATTTCGAGAGGGATTGTCGGTCCTTGTGGGAGCGCTGCTTGCAGCGCGTCCGCCGCGCAGCGGCGGCTTCAGCGGCGGGCGCTCTTTGCCAGCCACCGGTCCAGCGCATTGGCGAACGCGCGGCGATCGCTGTCGGAGTAGCCGCTGGGGCCACCGGTATGCTCGCCGCTGGCTCTCAAGGTTTCCATGAAGTCTCTCATCTGCACGCGGGCGCGGATATTGTTGGCATCCAACGCCTCGCCGCGGGTTGTCATCACCCTGGCGTCACGATCGATGGCCTCCAGGGCCAGCGGGAGGTCCGAGGTGATCAGGAGATCGCCCGGCTGTATGCGCTCGACGATCTCGTTGTCGGCGGCATCGAAGCCCTGACTGACGGACAGGCCCTTGACCCATGGCGAGGGCGGCAGCGGCACGGCATGGTTGGCCACGAACCAGGTCGGCGTGGTGGTACGTTCGGCGGCGCGCACGATGATATCGCGCGCCACTCTGGGGCAGGCATCGGCATCGACCCACAGATTCGGCATGCAACACTCCCGACGGGGTAGGGCCCTCGAAAAAGGCTGGTCAGTAACAGTCGACAATGGTAGCATGCGCACTCCTCGCATGTGTTGACCCCACCATCATGACGACGCCACGCTGCCCTGAGCAGGTGGGCGCCGAAACGCCGGGATCCGCGCTACATTCGCTGATCCATGTGTGTTCGAATTGTGTAGATGGAGCGCCACCAAGATCACGCCACCCGGGCGAGATCGGCGCAAACGGTCGCCACAGCGGTTCATGGACCCTCTTCGATGGTGTGAACCGAATGCCAGGTGCGACCGGCGTCCCCGACTCCGACTTCTTCATCTGATGCTCCGTTTCACGGACGCAGATGCCTGAGCGTATTGCACGCGTCAGGGACGCCACTGAATTTTTGCCGGCCCCGTCGGCTTACCAAGGTGTGATTCATGACCTCGACTTCTGTCGCCTCGCCGAGCTTCGGCGATCT
>Ga0207414_1000918_pt1 | contig 11745 bp, 10 predicted proteins | sample PonA231FremontCA_2_FD_187269 | JGI IMG/M metagenome (GOLD analysis project Ga0207414, IMG submission 187269) | Marine sediment microbial community from Fremont, CA, USA - Pond A23 Sediment 1 (SPAdes) | ecosystem: Environmental > Aquatic > Marine > Unclassified | place: USA: Fremont, California... | reverse complement strand
TGTTTGCCGCGCTGACGGCTCACAGCCACTGGTACATGGTCAACACGTCCACCGATAGCGCCGGGCTCACCGAGTCCGTCAAGCACGGCAAGGAAGTGTGGGAAAAGAACATGTGCATCAACTGCCACAGCATCGTGGGCGAGGGCGCCTACTTCGCGCCCGAGCTGGGCAATGTCTGGGAGCGTTACGGGGGCCATGAGAATCCGGAAGCCGCTCGCGCGGGGCTTGCCGCCTGGATTCGAGCCCAGCCACTGGGTGCCCAGGGACGCCGCCAGATGCCGGCCTACGACTTCAGCGAGGAGGAGATGCAGGCGCTGATCGACTTCCTGGAGTGGACCGACGGTATCGATACGCAGGACTGGCCGCCGCATCCCGCTGGCTGAGCCGCCGGACCGCGGATGAATCAAGGAGAATCACACCGATGAAATACGAAACACAGAAGGTGGCACTGCCCTTCTTCATGGTGGCCATGGCGCTCTTCACCCTTCAGGTCGTCTTCGGGCTGCTGGCCGCCACCGTGTATGTCTGGCCCAACTTCATGGCTGAACTGATGCCCTTCAACATCATGCGCGTCAGCCATACCAACCTGCTGATTGTCTGGCTGCTGCTTGGCTTCATGGGCTGCACCTACTACCTGATGCCGGAAGAGGCCGAGCAGGAGATCCACAGTCCCACCATCGCCTACATTCAGCTGGCGATCTTTGCCTTCGCCGGGGCTGCGGCGCTGGTCGGCTATCAGTTCGGGATCCACGAAGGCCGCGAGTTCCTCGAGCAGCCGTTCTGGGTCAAGGTGCTGATCACCATCTCCTTTCTGATGTTCCTGTTCAACACCAGCATGACCCTGCTCAAGGGCCGTCGAACCGCGATCAATCTGGTGCTGATGCTGGGCCTGTGGCTGGCCGCGGTGTTCTGGCTGTTCGCCTTCTACAATCCCACTAACCTCGCCGTGGACAAGCTCTACTGGTGGTGGGTGGTGCACCTCTGGGTCGAGGGCGTCTGGGAGCTGATCATGGCGGCGCTGCTGGGCTACCTGCTGATCAAGATGACCGGCGTCGATCGCGAGGTGATCGAGAAGTGGCTCTATATCATCGTCGGCCTGTCGCTGTTCTCGGGTCTGCTGGGCACCGGCCACCACTACTACTGGATCGGCGCGCCAAGCTACTGGCAGCCCATCGGCAGTATCTTCTCGACGCTGGAAGTGATCCCCTTCTTCGCCATGGTGGTGTTCGCCTTCACCATGTTCTGGAAGGGCAGCCGTAACCACCCCAACAAGGCCGCCATGCTGTGGGCTCTGGGTTGCCCGACCGTGGCCTTCTTCGGCGCCGGGGTGTGGGGTTTCATGCACACCCTGCATTGGGTCAACTACTACAGCCACGGCACCCAGGTGACCGCCGCTCACGGTCACCTGGCCTTCTACGGGGCCTACGTGATGCTGATTCTCGGCGTGATCACCTTCGCCATGCCGCATCTACGTCGCGTCCAGCCCTACAACCAGGTGCTGAACATGTGGGGCTTCTGGGTCATGACCGGTGCCATGTGCTTCATGACCTTCACGCTGACCTTTGCCGGTGTCGTCCAGACCCACCTGCAGCGCGTGCTGGGCATGAACTACATGGAGGTCCAGGACCAGCTCGGCCTCTTCTACATGATGCGCCTGGGGGCGGGTATCGCCGTGGCCATCGGCGCGCTGATGCTGCTCTATGCCTTCTTCGGCCCGGCCCGCGAGCAGGTACCGGGCGGTGGCACCCAACTGACCGCAGGCCCCGAGCGCGCCTGACCACCCGAGGGCCCCGTCGGGGCCCTCTTTCGTTGATTGTTTTGCCAATCACCCTGACAGGAGTGATCTTCATGCCCCTTTCCTCCGTGGCCACCGAGGCCAGCGAGCAAGAGATTCCCTACTATGAGAGCGTGGGCAATGAGTGCACGATGTTCGAGCAGGCGTTCCAGCAGCGCCTGCCGCTGCTGCTCAAGGGGCCAACTGGCTGTGGCAAGACCCGTTTCGTCAGCCACATGGCGGCGACGCTCGGCAAGCCGCTGTTCACCGTCTCCTGCCACGATGACCTGACCGCCGCCGACCTCACCGGCCGCTACCTGCTGCAGGGGGGCGAGACCCGCTGGGTCGACGGTCCGCTCACGCGGGCCGTGCGCGAGGGCGGCATCTGCTACCTCGACGAGGTGGTGGAAGCGCGCAAGGACGTCACCGTGGTGATGCACCCGCTCACCGACGACCGCCGCCTGCTCCCGCTGGAGCGGACCGGCGAGCTGCTCGAGGCGCCCGACGACTTCATGCTGGTGGTCTCCTACAACCCCGGCTATCAGCACATCCTCAAGTCTCTCAAGCCGAGCACTCGCCAGCGTTTCGTGGCGATGTCCTTCGACTTCCCGCCCCCCAATGTCGAGCGCGATATCGTGGCTCGCGAGAGCGGCCTGGAGGCGGCGCGCTGCGCTGCGCTGGTCAATCTGGCAGCCAGCCTGCGCGACATGAAGGGTCAGGACCTGGAAGAGGGCGTCTCCACACGCCTGCTGGTCTACTGCGCAACCCTGATCCATGCCGGCATGCCGATCCTCGATGCCGCGCGTGCCACTCTGGTGGAGCCGCTCTCCGACGACGCCGATGTCCAGGAAGGACTGATGGAAGCCATTCAGGCCACATTTGGGTGATGGGTCACTTCATGGCTGAAAGGACGCCGGGGGCAAGCCGAAGAGGAGGTCCTACGCCAGGGGTGAGGAGCACTGCTCCGAACGGGCGGGCCATGGATGGCCCGCACCGGCCCTGCAAGCGGCGCAGGATGCGAGAGCGCCGCAGGGCGTCGGTAGCGTACAGGGAGGTATTTACAGCGCCTCCTCGCAGGCTTGTCGCCAGCGTCCTTCTCACCACCTAGGAGATTGATCATGCTGGACTTTCTTGAGGTCGAGGAGACCGTCGGCCGCTTCTGGCACCGCTGGGCCTCCGGGGCGGCAAGCTATCCGGATCACCCCGAGGCGGCGGTAACCCTCGAGAGCCTGCGCCCCATGCTGGGTGTCTTCTTTCGTGCCGGCGGCGGCGAGCAGGGCATCGAGGTGGCCGCCATTGCTCGGCGCGGTTCTACCCACCGGCTTAGCCTGCGTCAGCGTCTTGGGCTTGACGAGGAGGACCTCGACCAGGCGCGCCGCGACGAGGAGAACCTGCTGCTGCCGCCGCGACTGGCCCTCTTCCCCGAGACGGCCCTCAACCGCGACCTCTATCTGTGGCTCACCGCCTATCTGGCCGAGGCTCGGCCGGTGGCGATGCCCGGGGACCCGCTGCAGGCCGATCTCCAGCGCCTGCGCGAGGCCCGGCGCGCCACGCGGGTCGCCCTGGCCCGATTCCCGGGGCTGATGGAGCGCTACGTGCGTCTGTGCGGCCAACTGCTCGCCATTCGTCCGCAGCGCAAGCGACTGCCGCCCATGGAGGCGGCCCTGGAGTCGGCACTTTGCGCCGAGTTGGGGGGGCCCGACCCCGAAGACGGCTGGGCCGCCAGTATGCAGCGCGTCATTCGCGAGCCGGACGTCTCGCTCGACGCCTTCCGCACGCCACGAGGCTATCGCCCGCCGCTGCCGGTACCGCTATGGGGCCATGCCGTGATGCTGGGAACCCGCGACGGGGCTCGCGAGGCCACGGTGGACGATGACGACGAAGCGCCATACGCCGGGCGAGATGCGCCCGAGGATGATCAGGGCAAGCGCAAGGCCGACCGTCGCGAGCAGGATCAGGCTGACCGCGACGACCCGCTGATGCTCAACAACATGGAGAAGATGCTCTCCTGGGCCGAGATGGTGAACCTCAATCGCCTCGTGGATGACGATGAGGAGGAGGAGGCCAAGAAGGCCGCCGACCAGATCGACGAGATCGTGTTGACGCCCAACCGCAAGAAGGCGGCCACCCGGCTCAAGCTCGACCTCGACCTGGCCCCGGACGAGGCCAGCGGCGGTCGGCTGACGGGGCGTTTCATCTATCCCGAATGGAATCACCGCAAGCAGGCCTACCTGCCCGATCACTGTGCGGTGCTCAGCGACGTGCAGAGCGAGGAGGGAGAGAACTGGGCGCCGGACGAGCTGACACGACGGCGCATTCGGCGGGTGCGTCGCGAATTCGAGGCCCTGCGACCGCGACGTGAGCTGCTGCGGGGCCAGCTGGACGGCAGCGAGCTCGACATGGACGCCGTGATCCGCTCGCGCTGCGACCTGGCGGCGACCGGCGAGTCCAGCGACCGGCTGTACGTGGATAGCCGCACCCAGGCCCGTGACCTGGCGGTCTCGATCCTCGTGGATGTCTCGCTCTCCACCGAGGCCTGGCTGGAGGATCGTCGGGTGCTGGACGTGGCCAAGGAGGCACTGCTGGTGCTGGGCCACGGCCTGGCGGGCTGCGGGGACGACTACTCGATTCACAGCTTCACGTCCCAGCGTCGTCACAAGGTATGGGTCAATACCCTCAAGGCATTCGAGGAGCCCATGGGCGATCGGGTCTCGCGGCGCATCGCCGCCCTCAAGCCGGGTTCCTACACCCGCATGGGGCCGGCCATTCGTCACCTGACCCGGCAGCTGGCCGAGCGCCCCAATCGCCATCGTCTGCTGCTGATGCTCACCGACGGCAAGCCCAACGACAACGACTACTACGAAGGGCGCTACGGCATCGAGGATACCCGCAAGGCGGTGCTCGAGGCGCGACGTCAGGAAGTGCGGGTGTTCGGCGTGACCATCGATCGCGAGGCGGGGCAGTACATTCCCCGGCTATTCGGCCGCGGCGGCTACGCCATCGTGCAGCGACCCGAACACCTCTCCCAGGCACTGCCGGGGATCTATCGTCAGATCATTGCCAGCTGAACCCTCGTCGAGGAGACGCATCATGACCACCCGAACCCGACTCATCCTCGCCGTGGCAGTCTGGGGCCTGGCCGCCGTGGCGGTGATGCTGCCGCTGGTGTGGCTGATCAACAACCGCGACTGGGGCATCGGCTTGATGCTGACGGCCCCTTTTGTGGTCTACGGCCTGATGCGGCTGGGGCGTGTCCTGGAGGATTGGGCATGCCTCTCGCCGCCGCCGAGGGAGGAGAACGCTCGAGAGTGAGGCGGTCACGACATTAGGTCGCGCCGTTCCTGGCGTAGACGCATTTCCCTGCCACGAAGGTCTGCTGCGGCTGGAGGTCGTCGTCGAGCAGGGTCACGTCGGCGTCATACCCCACGGCCAGGCAGCCTTTGCGGTCATCGAGTCCGAGCACCCGCGCCACGTTTCCCGAGATCAGACGCAGCGCCTGTTCCAGCGGCAGCACCTCCTCACGCACCAGGCGCTGCCAGTCCGCGATCAGGGTGCGGTTGCCCGCCACCCGCATGCCGATATAGGCGCCCTGAGCGTCGAACTCGGGCAGGCTGCCGTTGCAGTCGGAGCTCATGGTAATGCGCTCGACGGCAACGCCGCGCTGGAGCAGCCGTGACACCGCACCGAAGCCACTCAGGTCATCCTCATCGGCGTCATCGAAGGCGGTCACATCCACGTTGGCATTGAAGGTCAGCGCATAGTCGGCGGCCTCCTCGAGCAGATCGCGATGGCGGTTCACATGGGTCGGGATCACCTGCTCGGCCGGGATCTCGGTCTCGGTAAGCAGGCGGCGCAGTGGCGTCAGACCCCGCTTGCCATCGCCGAGGTGGAAGTGACAGATGCCGAGCTTGCCGGCCAGCATGGCACCCACGCGCACCTCGCTGACCAGTCGCTCGATCTCGTCCTGACGGGGTTGGCTGGAACGATGATCCGAGATCGCCAGTTCACCCAGGCCGATGACCTCGGGGATCCAGGCCAGATCACGCTGCACATCGCCGGTGAGGGTCGGCGGCGGAACACGATATGACCCCGTGTACATGTAGGCCGACATGCCCTCGGCCCGGAGTCCTCGTACCTTGGCCAGCAGGTCCGCCGGCGAGCGGCTGATGCCGTCGGTGCCCAGGACCCCGACCACGGTGCCGATGCCCATGGAGGCAATCTCGTGGGCCGTGATCTCCGGGCAGCGGGTGCCGCAGCCTCCCTCGCCACCGCCGCCGGTCACATGGGCATGCTGGTCGATGAACGCAGGAACGGCGACGAGATCACGCGCCTCCACGACCCGCACCGGCCAGCCCGCCGGGATCTTGATATCCCGTCCCAGGGCCGCGATTCGCCCGTCGGCGATCAGGATCTCGGTTGCCTCGAGCGGGTGTGGCGCGAAGATGCGTCCGACGCGCAGCAGGGTCAGCAGGGGGGCATCCCGATCGTCCATGCGCATCATGGTGTCCTGCCGTCGGCGTCAGAGGGCGCCGCCGGCGAGAAGCGGCGACCCCGGATGCGCTCGATGGCGCCATCGACATCATCGATCAGCAGTACCAGCAGGTCACCTTCGCCGGCCTCTTCGAAGGCCATGTCGACGGCCTGGGATTCCTCCATGATGACCTCCAGTCGGCAGGCGCCCGGCACCGATTCGGCCCCCTCGCGCAGCAGGCGAGCGGCGTCACCGGGAGCACGTCTGCGAGCGTCGGTTTCGTAGATGAACAGCACGTCGTGCATCCGGGCCAGTAGCGTGCCCAGCGTGAACAGGTCCTCGTCGCGGCGATTGCCCGGGGCACTGGCCACGCTGATGCGTCGCCGTGCCGGAATGCAGCCGACCAGTTCGCTCAAGGCCTCGAGCGCCGGCACGTTATGGCCGTAGTCGATCAGCACCTTCATGCCGTTGGCGTCGATGAGATTGGTGCGACCGGGGTTCTGTCCCGGCGTCGGGTGAAAGGTCTGCAGGCCCCGCTGGATATCGGCGACCGAAAGGCCCAGGGCATAGGCGGCGGCACTGGCGGCCAGGGCGTTGGCGACATTGAAGCGGGCATGGCCCTCGAAGGTGATCGGCACGTCCACCACCGGCATCACCTCGGCCTCGACGTGGCCCTGGCGCATCACGATGCGCTCATTGTGGACGGTGAAGGCGACGCCGTGGTCGCGGACATGCTGGCGGACGGGGCGCGACTCGGGGTCCAGCGTGAAGAAGATGATATCGCCACGGGCCCACTGCTGGCCTTCCAGGACCCTGGGGTCATCGGCATTGAGCACAGCCGTGCCGCCCTGGCGAACGGCATCGATCACCACCGTCTTGCAGCGTGCCAGTTCATCGAGGGTATGAATGTCGTGCTCGCCGAGGTGGTCGCTGGCGATATTGAGCAATACCCCCACGTCGCACTCGTCGAATCCCAGGCCGCGGCGCATGATGCCGCCGCGGGCGACTTCCAGCACGGCACACTCGACGGTGGGCTCGCGCAGCACGATGGCCGCCGCCTGGGGACCGCTGTAGTCACCGCGCATGATGACATGGTTATCGACCTCGATGGCGCCGGTGCAGGCCATGCCAACGTTGCGTCCCGCCTGGCGCAGCAGGTGCGAGAGCAGGCGCACCGTGGTCGTCTTGCCGTTGGTGCCGGTGACCGCCGCGACGGGAATACGTCCCGTATCCTCGCTGTCGGGGAACAGCATGTCGATCACCGGGCGACCGACGTCCCGGCCCTCGCCGTGGGTGGGCGATAGGTGCATGCGAAAGCCGGGCCCCGCGTTGACCTCGACGACCGCGGCGGACTGCTCCTCCAGCGGTCGTGTCAGGGTCTCGGCCAGCAGGTCGATGCCGATGATGTCCAGCCCGACCAGCCGCGCGATGCGCTCCGCGGCGTAGCGTACCTCCGGATGCACATCGTCGGTCACGTCGGTGGCCGTGCCGCCGGTACTGAGATTCGCCGTGGGCTTGAGGAAGACCATCTCGCCGGCGGGGATGACGCTCTGCAGGGTCAGGTTCTGCTGATCGATCAGCCGCTGCGACTGCTCGTCCAGCTGGATCTGGGTCAGCAGGTTCTCGTGGCCGACGCCACGACGCGGATCCCGGTTCTCCTCGTCGACCAGGGCCTGCAGCGTATCGATACCGTTGCCGACCACGTGCGCCGGGCGACGCCTCGCGGCGGCCACCAGCGTGCCGTCGATGACCAGCAGGCGATGGTCCTCGCCGCGGATGTATCGTTCGACGATCACTGACGGGTTGCGAGAGGCGGCGATATCGAAGGCGTCACGCAGCGCCTGGTCATCCTCGATGTTGGTGCTCACGCCGCGGCCATGGTTGCCGATCAGCGGCTTCACCGCGACGGGGTAGCCGATGTCGCGGGCGGCGTCTAGCGCCTCGTCGAAGGCATGGCACACGCGCCCCAGGGGCACAGGTATGCCGGCATCGCCGAGCACCTGCTTGGTCCACTCCTTGTCGTCGGCGATGCCGTAGCCGATCAGATCCGTATGGCCGGTCACCGTCGCCTGGATGCGCTGCTGACGATGGCCATGACCGAACTGGATGTAGCTGTTCTCCTCGCTCAAGCGAGTATGGGGAATGCCACGCTGGTTGGCGGCATTGACGATGGCGGCCGTGGAGGGCCCCAGCATGTGGGCGTCGCGCACTGTCCTGAGGCGGTCGATGATGGCCGGCATATCGATCGCCTCGCCGGCGAACAGCCGCTCGACGAGATCGACAGCCTCGACGCCGGCGGCCAGGCCGCAGGCCTCGTCCCGGTAGCGGTAGACCACGTTGTAGATTCCGGGATCATAGCTGTCGACGGTCTTGCCATAGCCCACGGAAAAGCCGATCAGGTTCTGCAGTTCGATGGCGACGTGCTCGACGACGTGGCCGGCCCAGGTGCCGCGCGCCAGTCGCTCGAGGAAGCCGCCGGGCCGACCGACCGAGCAACGGTGCTCCTGCAGGGTCGGCAGCAGGGTGGACGTCCGCTCGACGATGCCGGGGATGAGATCACTCGGCGTTTCCTCGAGCTCCCCGATGTCCAGACGCATGAAGATCGCTGGATAGCGGCTGTAGTAGTTCGGGCCGCGAAGGGCCCGGTGCGCGAGAATGTTCATCGGCTCTCCGCGAGAAGGGCATCGAGTTCCTGGGGGACGAGGTAGCGACGCGCCTCGACGTCGAATCCATGGCCGCTGACCATGGCATGGAGAATCATGTGCTCGATGGCCACCGGCTCGCCCATGGAGAGGGCGGCGATGTTCGAGCTCGCCAGCTCCCGACTGTCGACGAGGATGACGTGTCCCGGGCCGATGGCTTCGAGAATGCCGTGGGGGTGGATGATCACGCCGGCATCTTCGCCAAGACCGACACCCAGGTGCTCGGGATTGCTCGCCCCGACCTCCATCAGGCGCGTGAAACGTCCGCGCTCCAGGAAGTGGCTGTCGATGATCAGGCCATCGACGAAACCCAGGCCGAAGCTCATGTTGACCCCGCCCTTGCGCAGGGCATCGGTGGCGGCGCCGTCGTAGATCATGGTACCGGGCATGGCCGCAGCGCCGGCACTGGTTCCGGCCACTACCGCGCCGTCTTCGAGGCGCTGGCGAATGGCCGTCAGCACTGGAGAGCCACCCAGGACATTGGTGAGGCGCAGCTGGTCGCCACCGGTGAAGAAGATGACGCCACTCTTCTCGATCAGGCGAACGGTATCGGGGTCGGCCGCCTCTTGCCGGTCGCGGATGGCAAGGGAATGGACGCGGCTGGCGCCCAGACGAGAGAAGGCTCCCTCGTAATCGGGCAGCACCTCGTCGGGGATACTGCTCGCCGTGGCGATGACGGCGACCTCGTCATGGCCCTCGGGTGCCAGGGCAAACACTTGTCTCAGGATATCGAGATCGGATTCCCTGTCCTCGGCACCACCAATGGCCACGAGGTGGCCGGATGCTGAGTAGAGTGGGTACATCATGTCTCCTTCGTCGCCCAGCGACGCTATCGAGCCAACGCGGACGCCATGTTCGCGAGGGTCACTTGCCCGACGGCAACCTGCCTGCCGTTTCATCGCTTACTTATAACAGGCATCCCGACGCTGGGCACGACATCGTTGGCCCGCGAGAGACAACACGAGTCGACGCGATACCCGGGCCTGCCAGGAGGGGACGAGAAGAGGCTTGCACGCTCGATACGTGACAGGCTTGCCTTTCCGCAGGCGTCGGCGTCAGCCGGTCAGCCGCGCTACCAGGTAGCCGCCGGCGATCAGCATCAGCGTTAGCACTACCAGGCCCATGAAGGTGCCCTTCCAGGCAGGGGTGGCGGCGCGCAGGTTGAGGTAGACCATCAGCAGGCGCTGAGCCTTGAACCCGGTGGCCAGGAGGATCAGCGCCGCCGACCACAGCGGCAGCGCCTGCCAGCTGCCCTGGTCCAGACGTGCCGAAATCATCGAGATCAGCGTCAGGGCCATCAGCATGGCCCAGGTCACCAGCAGGCGGCGGGTGCCAGGCAGCGATGTCATGGGGCCTCCGTTACAGCGCCGCAGAACGCCATCAGCGCAACAGGTAGAGCAGGGGATAGAGCAGGATCCAGATCAGGTCGACCATGTGCCAGAAGGCGGCGGCGGTCTCCACGTTCTCGGTGGAGGTGCGCCAGGTCACCAGCGCCAGCAAAGCCAGGCCGAACAGCACGTGGGCGAAGTGGAAGGCAGTGAGGCCGTAGTAGAAGCCGAAGAAGGCGTTGGTTTCCGGGGTGATGTCGGCGGCGAACTTGCCGGCGTACTCGACGCCCTTGATCACCCCGAACAGCACACCCAGCGCCATGGCGGCGCCCAGCCACTGGCGGGCCCGGTGGATTCGTTCGGCGCTTACGGCCTCCACGGCCAGGGCCACGCAGAGCCCACTGGTCAGCAGTACCAGGGTGTTGAGCCCGCCCATCAACGGGTCGAGCTCGCGCTGAGAGGCGTTGAAGAGGGCCGTCGCCGCCACCCGTTCCGCGGCATAGAGAGCGAAGAAGGCGCTGAAGACCAGCATCTCGCTGAGAATCAGCACCCACATCAGCGGGTTGCCGGGCAGCGCCGAGAGCGGCCCCCACCCTGGATTGGGAAGTGCCCGCTCCTTCATCCGTCCGCCAGGGTCACCCGGGCGCCACCGAAGGCCAGGCTGCGCGGGTCGGCCACCGGCTGGTTCGAGGTCAGGCGGCTGATGCCCACGCCACAGCGGGCCACCATCCAGATCAGGCAGGCGGTGAAGTAGATGTAACCCAGTGCCCAGGGCGCCACGGCAGGGGCGCCTGCCATCCCGAGCAACTGCCAGGTCGCGACGAACAGGCTGCCGCCCAGCACACCCAGCCAGAAGGTGCGGATCTGGAACTGCAGGTGGCTCTGCACCCAGGGTTCGGCGCGGTGACGCTTGAGGTGGGCGATCAGTACGCCGACGGGGGCTGTGACCACCGCGAGCACGCTGCCCAGGAACAGCATGTAGACGACGACGGCCGCACCGCGGCCCTGCGCGCGCTTCTCGGGGTTGGCGGGGAATTCGTGGGCCAGGGGTTGGGACATGGAAGGCACCTCGCGTCCGGCAGTTGGCCGGGGCCCGAATCGGGGGTCGGCCTATTGATGTATTTCGCATACCACTATAGCGCGAGGCGCGGCGGATTTTCCTGGCCTGGATCAAGACACCCGGCCAAAAACGGAAATGCCACCCGCAGGTGGCATTTCGTTCTCCTGGTACTACGCCATGGTCACGTCTTGGTCGGCCGGGATGCTCCGCGTTCGGCATACTGTTGCGCCGGCTCCTGGATTTCCGGCAGGTAGCGATAGCGCTCATTGTTGAGCTCGGGAACGCTCTGGCGCTCCATCCGCCGGATGGCCCCGTGCATCCAGGCCAGGGAGACCGCCACCAGCACGAACAGCACCATGTAGGAACTGGTCCAGATGCCGGTGAGATCGAGCACGATGCCGAACATGATG
>Ga0207414_1000916_pt1 | contig 11759 bp, 12 predicted proteins | sample PonA231FremontCA_2_FD_187269 | JGI IMG/M metagenome (GOLD analysis project Ga0207414, IMG submission 187269) | Marine sediment microbial community from Fremont, CA, USA - Pond A23 Sediment 1 (SPAdes) | ecosystem: Environmental > Aquatic > Marine > Unclassified | place: USA: Fremont, California... | reverse complement strand
CGCTCGCCTCATCTACGTTATCGGCACTGTTCGCCGCGTCCGGCGAATCCTCGGCATCGGGACGCAGGGCATCCTGCAGCGGCCGCGGCGTGCCGCGGGGAATCCCGGCGATCAGCGCGTCGACCTCGCTGCCGCTCTGCGGCGGCGGGGCCACCATGCCGCTGCGCTCCAGCTGCGCCACCAGGCTGTCAGCCAGCCCCATGCCCCGGCTGGCCAGGGTCTGGGACCACTGCTGGTCGAGCATCGACTGATAGAACGCGGTCTGCTGGCCGTCGACCAGGCCGGTGGTGGGCACCGCGTCGCGCATGCTCTTGAGCATCATCTGGATGAACAGCGCCTCGAACTGCTCGGCGGCACCGCGCACGCCCTGGGCCGGATCCTGGCGGGCGCTGTGCTTGAGCCGCTGCAGCCCCTGCATGTCGAGCGCGAACTGCCCGCTGCCGGCCGGGTCCAGGCTCATCACAGGATCTCCAGGTCGGCGCGCAGGGAACCGGCGGCCTTGAGCGCCTCGAGGATCGCCATCAGGTCCTGGGGGGTGGCGCCCAGCGCGTTGAGGGCGTCGACCACCTCGCCCAGATCGGCGCCTTCCACCACCTGCAGGTAGGCCTCCTGCTGGTTGATCTCGATGTCGCTGTCCGGCACCACCACGGTCTCGCCTTCGCCCAGCGGGGCGGGCTGGCTGACGCCATAGCGGGTGTCGATGACGATCGAGAGGTTGCCGTGGGCCACCGCGGCACGCCGCAGGGTCACCGCGCTGTTCATCACCAGCGAGCCGGTACGGGCGTTGAACACCACCTTGGCCGGCGCCTCGGTGGGGGTGACGCGGATGTTCTCGACGCGCGCCATGAAGTTGACCCGCGAGTTGGCATTGAGCGGCCCGTCCAGGGCAATCACGCGGCCGTCGACAGCCGCCGCCAGCGGGCGCCCGAACTCGGCGTTGATGGCGTTGACCACGCGCTGGGCGGTGCCGAAGTCGGCCTCCTTGAGGGCCAGCTCGAGCAGGCCGTTGTCGGCGCCCAGCGTCAGCGGTACCGCGCGCTCGACCATGGCGCCGCCGGCGATGCGTCCGCCCGCCTGCTGGTTGACCTGCACGCTGCTGCCGCCGGCCTCGGCGCCTGCGCCGGCCACCAGCAGGTTGCCCTGGGCGATGGCGTAGGTTTCGCCGTCGGCGCCCTTGAGCGGGGTCATCAGCAGGGTGCCGCCGCGCAGGCTGCGGGCGTTGCCCACCGAGGAGACGTTGATGTCGAGACGCTGGCCGGGGCGCGAGAAGGGCGGCAGGTCGGCGGTGATCATCACCGCGGCAACGTTGCGCAGCTGCATGTTGGTGCCGGGCGGGACGCTGATGCCCAGCTGGGAGAGCATGTTGGTCAGGCTCTGGCCGGTGAAGGGGGCCTGCATGGTCTGGTCGCCGGTGCCGTCCAGGCCCACCACCAGGCCGTAGCCGACCAGCACGTTGTCACGCACGCCGGCGAAATTGGCCAGCTCGCGGATGCGCTCGGCATGGGCCGGCAGGGCCAGCAGGCCGGCCAGCAGCAGGATCAGCAGGCGCGTGGCAAGGCGCCGGGAGAACGCGGCCGTGGTGGGCAGGCTCGGATACATGCGACCTCCTAGAAGGGCGAGACGTTGAGGAAGAAACGCTGCAGCCAGCCCATGTGCTGCGCCTCGTTGATGTAGCCATCACCGACGTATTCGATACGCGCGTCGGCGACCGCCGTGGAGGGCACGCTGCTCTGACCGGTGATGGTGCGCGGATTGACCAGCCCGGAGAAGCGGATGAACTCGACCCCCTGGTTGATGGCGATCTGCTTCTCGCCGCGCACCCGCAGGTTGCCGTTGTGCAGGATCTCGAGCACCGACACGGTGATGGTGCCGGTCATGCTGTTGTTGGCCTGGGCGCCACCGCCGCCCTGGAAGTCGCTGCTGCCGGAGAGGTCGAAGCCGTACTCGGCGAGCTGCTCGAGGGCATCCGGCAGCTGCTCCAGCTCGAGCCCGGCGCTGCCGCTGCGGTCGGCGTTGGCGCGGGCATTCTTGCTGGCGCTGACCTCTTCATCCAGCACGATGGTAAGGATGTCGCCCACCATGCGCGGGCGCCGATCCTCGAACAGCGGACGCGCGCCGCGATGGGCCTGGTAAATCGAGCCGTTGGCCAGCGGCGGCGGCGGCTCGGCGATGGTGATCTGCTCCTGCTCGCCGACCACCGAGGCGCGCGGGATCTGCGCGCAGCCGGACAGGGTCAGCAGGGCAAGCGCCAGCAGCACGCTGGCCCAGCGCAGGATCGTTCGCGGCGTCATGGTCATCTCTCCCGGCCCGAGGGCCTTACAGCTGCGCCAGGCGCGCCAGCATCTCGTCACTGGTCTGGACCGCCTTGCTGTTGATCTCGTAGGCCCGCTGGGTCTGGATCATGCTGACCATCTCCTCCACCACGTTGACGTTGGAGGTCTCCACATAGCCCTGGAAGAGACGGCCGGCGCCGTTCATGCCCGGCATAGTCTCGTTGCGCGGCCCGGAGGAGGCGGTCTCCCGGTAGAGGTTGCCGCCGATGCTCTCCAGGCCGGTGGCGTTGACGAAGGTGGAGAGGCTGAGCTGGCCCACCTCCAGCGGCTGGGCCACCCCGGGCTGGGTCACCGAAACGGTGCCGTCCTCGCCGATGGAGACCGACAGGGCGTTGTCGGGCACGATGACCGCCGGCTCCAGCGGGTAGCCGTTGGCGGTGACCATCTGGCCGTTGGCGTCGAGCTGGAAGCTGCCGTCGCGGGTATAGGCGGTGCCGCCATCGGGCATCAGCACCTGAAAGAAGCCGTTGCCGTTGATCGCCAGGTCGCGCGAGTTCTCGGTGTTCTCCAGCCCGCCCTGGGTGTGCAGGCGCTCGGTGGCCACCGGGCGCACCCCGGTGCCGATCTGCATGCCCGAGGGCAGGCGGTCCTGGACGTTGTTCTGGGCGCCCGGCTGACGCAGGTTCTGGTAGAGCAGGTCCTCGAACACCGCGCGGCTGCGCTTGAAGCCGTTGGTGCTGACGTTGGCCAGGTTGTTGGAGATGACGTCCAGCTTGACCTGCTGGGATTCCAGGCCGGTCTTGGCGGTCCAGAGGGAATTGATCATTGCGTTGTTCCTTTAGGTCCTGTCAAAAGCGCCCTCAACCCTGCAGGGAGAGCAGGTTGTTGGCGCGCTGGGCGTTCTCGTCGGCGGTGCTGATCACCTTCATCTGCAGCTCGTAGCGGCGGGCCACGTCGATCATCGACACCATGGCCTCGATGGGACTGACGTTGCTGCCCTCCAGCACCCCGCTGGCCAGGCGCACGCCCTCATCCTGGCCCAGCGGCGCCGGCGGGTTGCCCTGGGCATCGGGGGCGGGGCGAAACAGCCCGTCATCACCGCGCTGCAGCGCCACATCCGCGGGGTCGACCAGCTTGATACGCCCCATCCCGGCCAGCGCCGCGGGCCCCTGGCCCTCGCCGATACCGCTCAGGGTGCCGTCGGCGCCCACCGAGAGCTGGGCGCCCAGCGGCACGATGAGCGGCCCGCCCTCGCCGATCACCGGCCGCCCGGCGATGCGCAGCAGGCCGTCGCTGTCCACCTGCAGGTCGCCGCGACGGGTGTAGGCCTCGCTGCCGTCCGCTGCCTGGACGGCGATCATGCCGCTGCCCTCGAGGGCCACGTCCAGCGCCCGGCCGGTGGTGGCCATGGGGCCGGGGCGGAAGTCGCTGCCCGGGGTGGAGGCCGCCACCGAGGTGCGCGTGGCATGCGCCGCCTCGCCCTGCACCGGCACGGCGCGCATGGCATGCAGCTGGGCGCGGAATCCGGCGGTGTCGACGTTGGCCAGGTTGTGGCTGACCACCGACTGCTGCTGCATGCTCTGCTTGGCGCCGCTCATGGCGGTATAAAGGATGCGATCCATCGGTCAGGCTCTCCGGTCAGACGCCTCAGCGCATGTTGATGGCGGTCTGCAGGAGCTCGTCCTGGGTCTTGATGGTCTGGGAGTTGGCCTGGTAGGCGCGCTGGGAGACGATCATGTCGACCAGCTGCTTGGCCATGTCGACGTTGGAGGTCTCGATGGCGCCGGAGACCACGCCACCCAGCACGCCGGTACCCGGAGCGCCCAGCAGCTCCTGGCCGGAGGCGTTGGTGGCGCTCCAGACGTTGTCGCCCGAGGCGCTGAGGCCTTCCGGGTTGCGAAAGTGGGCCAGCGCGATCTGACCCGCCGGGCGCGACTGCTCGTTGGCGTAGTTGCGCATGATGGTGCCGTCTTCCTGGATGGCGATGCCCATCAGGGCGCCGGAGGTGTAGCCATCCTGGGTCAGGGCGCTGGTGGTGGCGGTGTTGCCGAACTGGGTGGAGCCGGCGACATCGAGCGCAAAGGCCAGCGGGGCCGGCTCGCCGCCCAGCTGCTCCGTGTTGAACTCGATGGTCGGGGCATCGACCTCTCCCGCGCCCTGGGTGATCTGCTGCAGGGTGCCGTCGTTGTTGAAGGCGATGCGGAAGTCGTTGGCCGGGTCATGCAGGCCCTCCATCGACACCTTGGCATCCCAGGCATTGGGCTCGGCCGTCTTCTCGTAGTAGACGCTGATATTGCGCGGGTTGCCCAGCGAGTCGAAGACGGTGAAGTTGTTCGAGTAGTGGTAATCCAGGCTATCCGCGCCATCGTTGACCTGGGTGGCACTGAGCCCCTCGCCGTTCATCTCGCGCGCATCGAGGTTGAAGGTGGTGGCGACGTTGGTGGTGGCCCCCGCCGGCATCTCGTCGGGGGGCACGGTGAGCACCTGGGGCTGGCCGCCGGTCTGCACGTCGCCGTTGGCGTTGAGGCCATAGCCCATGATGCGCCCGCCGCTGGCGTTCTCCAGAAAGCCATCCGGCGTCAGGCTGAGCTGGCCGTTGCGCGAATAGACGGTCTCCCCGGCCTGCTCGAAGCGGTAGAAGCCCTGACCGCTGACGGCCAAATCGAGGGTGCGGTCAGTGGCTTCAAGGTTGCCCTCGCTGAAGTCCTGGACCACCGTCGAGACGCGGGTACCGAGACCCACCTGAGAGTTGGCAAAGACGTCGGCGAACTGCGAGCTGGCGCCCTTGAAGCCCACGGTCTGGGAGTTGGAAATGTTGTTGCCGAGCACGGCCAGGTTGGACTTGGCGGCGTTCAGACCGCTCAATGCCTGTGAGAAACTCATGCGGATTACCTCTTGCTAGCGGCGAATGTAGGAGAGTCAGTGAATCTGGACGTCAGAGAATCTGCTTGACCTGGTCGAGGGCGACCTGGCCGTAGATGGCGCCCAGGTCGAGGCGCACGCCGCCGTGGTCATTCGACGGCGTCACGCCGCCGACCACGGCATAGTTGAGCGTCTCGGCGGCCAGCGGCGCCTCGTCGCGCTGCGCCTCGATGCTCACCCGGTAGGCGCCGGGGATGGCCGCTTCGCCGTCGGCGGTACGGCCGTCCCAGGTGAAGGACTCGCTGCCGGCACTGACCGGGCCAACGTCATAGCGGTTGATGACCTGGCCGTCGCCGCTGCTGATGGTGACCTGCACGCTGTCGGCCGGCTCGTCCAGCTCGATGCCGAAGGGCGTGGCATGGGCCTGCCCCTCGGCATCGCGCTCGAGCAGCACGCGGTCGCCCGGCACCAGCACGCCCTGGCCGATCAGCCCGGTGGCCTGCAGGGCCTGGCCGGCGCCGATCTGGCTGGTGATGCCGTCGAGGGTCTGGTTGAGCTGCTCGACCCCGTTGACGGTGTTGATCTGGGCCAGCTGGGAGGTCATCTCGCTGTTCTCGAGCGGATTGAGCGGGTCCTGATTCTCCAGCTGGGTGACCAGCAGGGTCATGAAGTTGTCGCGCAGCTCTGCCGACTGCTTGCCGGGGCCGGCGGCGCCGGCATTGATGGTGCTCAGCACGTTGCTGCCGATGGGTGAGGTCATGGATCAGCCCTCGCCCAGCGTCAGGGTCTTGAGCATCAGCTGCTTGCTGGTGTTCATGACTTCGACGTTGGCCTGGTAGGAGCGCGAGGCGGAGATCATGTTGACCATCTCGCCTACCGGATCAACATTGGGCATGGTCACGTACCCCTCCTCGTCGGCCAACGGGTGGCCCGGGCGATACTCCATGCGCATCGGCGAGGGATCCTCGACCACCTCGCGCACGCCTACCCCGCCGATGCCGTGGGCCGCTGAGGCGCGGCTCTCGAACAGCACCTGCTTGGCGCGATAGGCCTCACCGCCGGGGCCGGCCACGCTGTCGGCGTTGGCCAGGTTGCTGGCGGTGACGTTCATGCGCTGGGACTGGGCGCTCATGGCCGAACCGGCAATATCAAAAGCTGAAAACATCGACATTCTGTTTACTCCGACTCATGCCCCTTATTCGGGCTGCATGGCATTCTTGAGGCCCTGGATGCGGCGATTGAGGATGGTCAGCGCGGCCTGGTAGCGCACCGCGTTGTCGGCAAAGGCACTGCGCTCGCGGTCCATGTCGACGGTGTTGCCGTCGAGGCTGGGCTGGTCGGGGAGGCGATAGAGCAGGTCGGCGTTGCCGGCGGCGACCCCTTGCCCGGCAATATGGCGCTCGGCCGTGCGCGCCAGTCCCAGCGCCGGCGTCCCGGCGCCGCCCTTGCCGACGGCCTTGTGCAGCGCGCTGGCAAAGTCCATGTCACGGGCCTTGTAGCCCGGGGTATCGGCGTTGGCGATGTTGCTGGCCAGCACCTGATGGCGCTGCTGACGCAGCCCCAGCGCCTGCTGGTGAAAGTCGAAGGCGGCCTCGAGACGGTCGATCATGGCGGCACATCCTGGGTAAACGGCTTTTGTTGAGGGTTGAGAATAGCCAGGTCGGCGTCACGGCAAAGGCACGAACAGCTCCCCCTTTGCCCTTCATTTCGAGGCTTGCTTGTTCTGCCGTGCGCCTAGAATGCGTGTTGCCCCCACCGCTGCCCCGAGCTCGCCATGTCCCACCCTCATCGCCCACGCCGACGCCGCCTGCGCTGCCTGCTGTTGACCGCGACCCTGATGCTGACCAGCGCCGCCTGTGCGGCTGACGAGGCCATGCTGGAGGCGGTGCATGCCTTTCTGTATGCAGAGACAGCCGCGCTGGGCGAGGAGGTGGTGATCGAGGTGCGTTCGCCCGCCGCGCAGCTGCCGGCCTGCGCCTCACCGCAGCCCTTCCTGCCCCAGGCCGGCCAGGCAGCGCTGGGGCGCGTCTCGGTCGGTGTGCGCTGCGGCAGCGACGGCCGCCAGGTACGCTACCTGCAGGCCGAGGTGGGCGTGGTCGGCGACTACCCGGTGGCCGCTGTCGACCTGGCGCCGGGCAGCGTGATCAGCGCCGCCCAGCTGACCACCCGACGCGGCGACCTCAGCCGGCTGCCGCGGCGCGCGCTGCTCGATGCCGAGTCGCTGGTGGGCCAGCAGGTGCGCCAGCCGATACGCGCCGGTGCCGCATTGCAGGCGCACCAGGTCAAGGCGCCGACGCTGGTCGAGCGCGGCCAGAGCGTCACGCTGGAGGCCGGCGGCTCAAGCTTTCGGGTCACCCGCGAGGGCACCGCGCTGGAGCCGGGCGGCCAGGGTGACCGCGTCAGGGTGCAGGTTGCGGGGCGTGAACGCGTCACCGCGCGCGTGGTCGGAGACGGCAGGCTGGTCGTGGACTTCTGAGGCGGTTAAAGTTATTCAAGGGCTGGCCGATATCAGCAGCAAGACCCCTGACAAGCCCCCTGAGATGCGTACCGGTCAAGAGGCCATCATCGTGAAGATCGATAATTACAACCCGCTGATCCGCCCCGGTCAGACCCCGCCGCGCGACGACGCCCGCCAGGTCGAGGGTGGCAATCCGCCCGCCGGCCGCGAGGCCGAGCCCGCGGCCGTCACCCACCTGAGCCAGCAGGCCACCGATACCCGCCACGATATCGACACCGCGCGGGTCGGCGAGATTCGCGAAGCGATCCGCGAGGGCCGCCTGGAGATCCGCTCCGAGCGGATCGCCGACGGCCTGATCGAAAGCGTAAGAGAGCTTCTGGGGAACGACCCGACATGAGCCTGGCCAGGTTGCTGGACGATCAGCGCAGGTGCCTCTCGACGCTGAACCAGCTGCTCGAGCAGGAGCAGGCCGCACTGGCGGCCACGCAGGTCGACGGCACCCTGCTGGGCGAGATTGCCGCCGGCAAGCAGACGCTGCTGGCCGAGCTCGAACAGCGCGAAACGCTGCGCCGCCAGGTTCAGGTGCGGCTCGGCTATGCGCCGGATGCCGAGGGTTCGCGGGCGGCGGCGCGTGATGCCGACTGCCTGAGCGTCTGGGAGCGCTGCCTGTCGGCCACCCGGCACACGGCGCGGCTCAATGAGCTTGCCGGCCAGCTGCTCGGCATGCGCCTGCAGCACAACCAGCAGATGCTCGATATCATCCATCGCGTGGCGGAAAAGACCCTCTACGACCCCAGCGGTCGCACCGGCCGGCAGCCTGGCCGGCTCAACGCGTCAGCCTGACCCCCCACGGATGGCGCCACGCCATCGACGCCATCCCACCGAATGATTCATGCGCCTGGCCGGCCGGCCAGCCAGGCCGCCAGTTCGGCAGCTCTCAGCGGCGGCGACAGATAGTGGCCTTGGGCGGCGGTGATACCCTGGGCGCGGACGGCTGCGTATTCATTCTCGGTCTGCACGCCGACCGCCACGGTTTCAAGCGCCAGCGCCTGCAGCCCGGCCGTCACGGGGCAGCGCGTTCGCGGCGACGGGCCGCGACGGCCGAACGCCTCAACCAGCTCGCGGTTGAGCTTGGCCCGCGACAGCGGCAGCGCGGCCAGGCACGGAAAGGAGACCGCGGCCGGGCCGATATCATCGGCCGTCAGCGCAACACCGAGCCGGCACACGCGCTTGAGCAGATGTTTATGGGTGTCGCCCATAAGCATTAGCCCCTGCGCGCTGATCTCGAGGTTGAGCCACTCCAGCGCCACGTCCTGTTCGCGCAGATAGCGGTCCAGCGGACGGCCGTCGAAGACCGCCTGTTCGAGCATCGAGGCGTCGAGGTTGACGGAGAGGCGCAGCCGGGCCAGCGGCGAGCCCGCTGCCTGCCACGTGCCGTGCTGCTCGATCACCTGCTCCATCACCCAGCGGTCCAGCCGAATCAGCTGGTCGAGCTCGGCGGCCATGGGCAGGATGTCGCGGGGGTAGAGCAGGCCAAGGCGCGGGTGCTGCCAGCGCACCAGCGCTTCCAGCCCCACGCAGCGTCCGCTGGCCAGGTCGAGCTGCGGCTGGTAGTGGAGCTGAAAATGCTGTCCCGGGGCGAGCAGGGCCTCCTGAAGCTGGAGCAGTAGATCCGATCGCGCCTCCAGCCGGTGGCGCAGGCGAGGCTCGGCAAATTCATAGCCACCCGGACCGGCCCGGTGTAGCGCGGCATCGGCTTTTTCCATCAGCTCCGCCTCATGCTCGGCATCGTCGGGGTAGCGGGCGATCCCCATGGAGGTGGTGAGCAGCTGCGAGCGACCGGCCACGTGGAAGGGCGCATCCATCGCCTCCTGGCAGCGCAGCGCCAGCGTCTGCAGGCCTTCGGGCGTGACCGGGTGCTCGACCAGCACTCCCCAGCGGAACTGTCCCAGCCAGGCCACGGTATCTTCCTGCCGGAAGGTCCGCTGGATACGCCGGGTCACCTGAAAGACCAGGCCGGCGTCGGGTGACGGGGATACGCCCCCGCTGGCGACGGGGGGCGCATCGAGCTGGATCTTCAGCAGCGCCAGGGGCTGGTCGAGGCGCTCTGCCCGGTCCATGGCGTGGCACAGGCGGTCCTGAAAGAGCCCCGGGCTGGTGGCACCGGTCAGGGCGTCCTGCTCCGGCGTGCTGGGCATGTCCTCGCGTCGCACCAGCGTCAGCAGCCGGGTCTCGGCCGCCTCGCCGCGACTGACCGCCAACAGCAGGTCGCTCGGACCATCATCGGCGAGATCCCGCTGCAGCGCATACCAGGTCACCTCGCCAGCGTCTTCGCTGGACAGCGCCAGCGCGCCCGTCATGGGCAGCAGCTCGGCCAGCTGCCGCCCACGCAGCATGTCCGATGACAGACCCACCAGCTCGCAAAAGCGCGGGTTGGCGATCCGCACTCGGCCCGCCCCGTCTACGGTGGCCAATCCGACCGAGGCCTGCTCAAAGGCGATCGCCGCCTGCCGCTGCGGATGCGTAGCGATACCCTCCGGCTGCACTCCCGGGACCGGGACAGGAACCGAGGAGGGGTCTAACTCGTCGACAGCCATGATGACTCCTAATGGGGGCCGGACCTTCCCTGTCTGCCCGACATCGGCCAACTTAAGGGGACCTTGCCCCATTATCGATCTTTTCGTGGCGCAAATCATTACCTCATTAAAACGGCAGCGCCCCCGCCGGCGGGGCCGGCGGGGGCGCTTGAGGGACGGGCCCGGCGGTGCCGAGCCAGGCCCGGCTTAGCTGCGGATCAGATAGTCGAAGGCGCCGAGGGCGGCCTTGGAGCCTTCGCCCATGGCAATCACGATCTGCTTGTAGGGCACGGTGGTCACGTCGCCGGCGGCGAAGATGCCGGGCACGCTGGTCATGCCGTGGGCGTCGACCACGATCTCGCCACGCTCGGAGAGCTCGATCGGCGAATCCTTGAGCCACTCGGTGTTGGGCACCAGGCCAATCTGCACGAACACCCCCTCCAGCTCGATGTTGCGGATCTCGCCACTGGCGCGCTCTTCATAGGTGAGGCCGTTGACGCGCTTGCCGTCGCCATTCACCTCGGTAGTCCGGGCGCCCAGGATGATCTCGACGTTGGGCAGGCTGCGCAGCTTCTTCTGCAGCACCGCGTCGGCACGCATCTCGTCCATGAACTCGAACAGGGTGACGTGGCCGACGATACCGGCCAGATCGATGGCCGCCTCGACGCCGGAGTTGCCGCCACCGATCACCGCCACGCGCTTGCCCTTGAACAGCGGACCGTCGCAGTGGGGGCAGTAGGCCACGCCCTTGTTGCGATACTCGGCCTCGCCGGGCACGCCCATCTCGCGCCAGCGCGCGCCGGTCGCCAGCACCAGGGTCTTGCTGGTCAGGCTGGCGCCGGAGGCGAACTGCACCGTGTGCGGCTCGCCAGGCTGGCCGGGTGCCAGCTTGACGGCGCGCTGCAGGTTCATGATGTCGACTTCGTACGCCTTGACGTTCTCCTCCAGCGCCGCGGCCAGCTTGGGGCCCTCGGTGTGGGGCACGGCAATCAGGTTCTCGATGCCCATGGTATCGAGCACCTGGCCGCCGAAGCGCTCGGCGGCCACGCCGGTACGAATGCCCTTGCGCGCGGCGTAGATCGCCGCCGCGGCGCCGGCCGGACCGCCGCCGATCATCAGCGTATCGAAGGTCGACTTCTCGCTGAGCTCGGCGGCCTCACGCTCGGCGGCACCGGTATCGACCTTGGCGAGAATCTGCTCGAGGCTCATGCGCCCCTGGTCGAAGAGTTCGCCGTTGAGGTAGATGCTCGGCACCGACATCACCTGGCGCTCTTCCACCTCGTTCTGGAACAGCGCCCCGTCGATCGCCACGTGGCGAACGCCCGGGTTGAAGATCGCCATCAGGTTGAGCGCCTGCACCACATCGGGGCAGTTCTGGCAGGAGAGCGAGAAGTAGGTCTCGAAGTGCAGCTCGCCTTCGAGCCCCTTGATCTGCTCGATGACGGCATCGGAGGCCTTGGGCGGGTGTCCGCCCACCTGCAGCAGCGCCAGCACCAGCGAGGTGAACTCGTGGCCCATGGGCAGGCCGGCAAACACCACGCCGGTCTCTTCGCCGGACCGGTTGACCGCGAAGGAGGGGCGGCGGGCGTC
>Ga0207414_1000915_pt1 | contig 11771 bp, 26 predicted proteins | sample PonA231FremontCA_2_FD_187269 | JGI IMG/M metagenome (GOLD analysis project Ga0207414, IMG submission 187269) | Marine sediment microbial community from Fremont, CA, USA - Pond A23 Sediment 1 (SPAdes) | ecosystem: Environmental > Aquatic > Marine > Unclassified | place: USA: Fremont, California... | reverse complement strand
CCTGTCAAATAACTCAATAGCCGTCTCCTGGTACTTCTGTGAGCGTATCTCGAACTGTATGGGGTTGATCCCCGAACCTTCACCCGGAGTCTCTGAGATTGGACTGAACACGTCCTGATCCATGTCGAACATCCATTCGCCTTGAGCGTTCTTAAGATACTCTTCGCTTGCAATTATCCGACCTCTTGCAATCTCAATTTCGTGCATCCAATCCGAGTAGACTTGATCGAGTGAATCCATCAAATCTTCTACGCCTTGATAGTCTGACTGGCCCAAGTTGCTCGTTCGCCACAATCTGTTAGGTAGCTTGTTCGGCATATAAGCGCATAATATCTCATCAACGCCAGTTTGGATTTCCTCTTCTAAATCTTCGGTCTCTGGTAAACGTGCAAGTTCAATGCTACTTCCGAGCTCATTATCTCTACCAAGATATAGCTCGTTTCTGATTACGCCCGGCTCGTGAATTTCCAAATGACGGTAAACGTCTCGACGGTCCTTCTTAACAACCTTGTGAAATATAACTTTCTGTAAGAAGCCCCATTTCCAGTACGGAATAGCGTGATCTGGGTGTGCAACCGAAAGCACCGGAAAATCTTTAAACTCAGTTTTCCAGTTGACCTTGAGAAATGAACCCCCGAGACTAGCTGCTACTTCTGACGCTTCGACCAATCTCGAATACATATCTGTCTTTTTGACAATCTCGTTTAACCGATCCTGTTCATCTTTCGCCCCCGATTCAGCTTCCTCTTGATGTGCCTCGGGAATCTGAAAGTCAGGATGTGCCCCCAACACAAGGTCAGCACTTACACCGGCAATATCACCAGCCACCGGAACGTGAACCATCGTCTTGCTCTGATTAGGTTTAAGGTTCTGCCCCCAGAAGTCGCCAGCACCATCGGTTGGATCGCCTTTGATCGAATAGTGTTGCATCAACTTGTTTCGTGATCCCGAATACCATGCTGAGTGCTCGGAAAACTTGCGATATTTTGCCTGCCATTTTTCTGGAGGCCAAGGTTGTTTGTTAGCCATCGTTTATCCCCTCATAACCAAATTATAATATTTCTTTCCGAACGAATTAATCACATAGCGCAGTGAGTCAAGCGAATGGTCGTCAGATTTTATAGGTTTGTCCTCCCCTCGTTCCTCAGCTTTCTCATCCCAAGCGTAGCTATGAAACTCATCAATCGTATTCTCACAAGATTTGTGTATCTTAAACTTGTTCGCCCCGATCAAGGTTGATACTTTGCGTATCCCGTCAAGCACCGAGTTGTCAGCCGGAGCCAACCTGTTCGTCCCGTCTCGATTAAGTTGCTCGATAAATGACTTAGCCGAAGGGTCGATAAATACCCATTCGGCCACGAAGTTTTGAAACCGATCCTGTTGTCTCGCTATAAATGTCTGCAACGCCTGTGAGTATTCGGCATCAGTCTTCGATCTCCCGCTTTCGTCCCCTGAATGTCGCCACTCGTCAATGAGGTATAGCTCGTTATCCTTGCTCAAACCAATTAGGTTGAAGTGTGTAGGATTGACCGTGCCGTAGTCGATACCGATCCAGAACTTTTTAAACTTGTCTGGCAACTCGCCGACAACGTGATCGTCCTCGCTAAAGTTGTCATAAACAAGACCCTCGGCCTTTACCCACTTGCCTTCAATGTATCGAGCGTACCATACGCCGGAATATTCTTTTTTCAACTGCTCTACAAATTCAGGGTCGAGGAAGGTGTTATCGGTGAGGGTGAAGTGTTTGTGATACACGTCAAGGTCGTCTCTGTCGAGCATAGTTGTTTTGAACCAATGATTAGGTCCTTCGGGGTTGGTCGAACCGTCGAATTGCGCCCCAGCCTTGTCTAACCTTGATTTGAGCATCTCGAAGAAATTGTTAGGCCAAGTTGTGACTTCGTCGCCATAAGCATATTGTAAACTTATCCCCTTTAGCCTCTTGATCGAACGCTTGTTCACTGCCGATATTAAGCGGAAAGGAACACCGTTGATATCAACCTTTTTATTCCAACCATATATTTCGCTTATAACATCATCTCCGAATCTCTGACGCATTGGCTCGATTACGTTATCCTCTATCGTCCCCATTGTTTTGCCAATAATTGCGCGAGGTTGACCTGGATTAGTTTTCAATCGTTCGAGAAGTTTGTAGTTGTTGACATAGGTTTTGCCGGAGCGGACAGCTCCAACCAAGAAGTTCCAACGAGCGTTAGCGTTGGCGATTACATCCCACTGCTTTGGGGCGTAATCAGCTATCTCGACCCCGCTGTTCTGCAAGCTTTTTGGTGGCATCTATTAACTCACTAATTTTGTTGTCATCTTCTTTGTTAATCTCAAATATCTCGCTAATTTTATCAATCTGTTCAAATACGGTTTTATCTGCCTGAATGCGAACACTAGCCTTATTTTCTTTATTCTGAATGATACCCCGAAGATCATCAACCGCATCATCAAACAAATCCAGTATGCGAGTACGGTTACGGAAGATTTCTATTGATAGCTTTTCCTTGATCGCTTCCTGGACCCCTTCAGATTGGATAACGTCACGTCTCCAGTGATACGCTGTACTGTCGGAATAGCCTGCTTTTTTGGCAGACTCATATCCGTTACCAGTATCTTTGTAATATTCCCAAAATTTCTCTTGTTTGTCTGTCAGGTTAGCCACGTTTAACCACCGCTGCTATTCTACGCTTCCACCCTCTATGTTAAACTCTTTCACTGGTTCATCTTCTCCCTCAACCTTCGCTTCCAATTCGTCAAGCCTTGCTTCGATTTTCTCAAATCTCTCTTTAGCTTTCTCGTCAAATCTGGACATAATATCACCGTTAATTTATACACGATTTTGATTGATATTACAAACTGGCACAATCGTAATAGGGTGGGATAATGTCTCCCACCTCTCAACTTAGTCCACAACTACACTTCAAATTTGGTGGGATAGTGTATCCCAGATGGGAGAGCTGGTCCCACTGTTTGCCCTTGTGCAACCTCGAAATATCATTATAATCTAACGTCTTCCCGTTGTTAGGGAAACTTGAAAGGGAAAGGCGAGCGAAGCGAATCCGACAAGGGCACGGGAATTGTCGGTTGAACGAGCGAAGGGGAGAAGGGGCGGGGTTAAGAGTAGGAGTATGTTTTATATATAAAAGAAAACCCCCGCCTAAAAGACGAGGGTCTTAATCATCTTTACCATCTCGCTGAAATTTAAGTCGTTCTCTTAACATAACACACTCTTCCAATTCATCAAGTTCGCCTCGAAGATATTCACAAGAGTGGTCACTGTGATAGGACACTTTCCCCAACCGACCCTTTAAACTCTCAACCTTTTCATCAAAGAATTTTATTCGCTCGTCAATATCTATGCTCAAGTTAATTCTTCTCCTCTTTTACCGGTTCACCTTCCTCCCAGAACCACTCTCTCACCAACTCCCGCTTCACCTCATCAACATCCTTCCCATTCGCCGTCGCCGTCGTCTCAAGATATTGCTGGACTTGCCAGGTTGTTTTAGTCATCATTTAAATCCTCTCCAATGAAAATATATTGGACCGATACCGGGAGAAAGCTCCGTACTCTGCGCAATATGTTACCAAAAGTCCAACACATTTTCTCATAGTCTTTTTGCAGTTTACTCATCCTCCACCTCCCTCATAAATACTTCTTTCATTTCAAACCGCAACCTTATCCCCAAGGCACTAGATATTTTCGCAATTGTCCCTAAGGTTAAATTTGAATGTTTATTGAATATCTGACTAATCTGGGATGAGCTAACTCCCATTTCGTCCGCCAAATCTTTTCGCGATATATCGTTTTTTCTCATGTGGTTTAGAATAGATGTAGTTATTTCAGCAAAATATTTTTCCTTTAGATATTCAGGTCTACCACGAACTCGCTTTTTAAGCTCTTTAATAGTTTCAGCTTCATTCATCCTCCACCTCCCTACAAAAACTCTTGCCAAACGGATTCTCTTCAAAATTCTCGCACGCTCGACACATCATCGGTCGATCACCTTTCGCTAGCGGGCACCAATCAGGTATTTTGTCGGGGTTGTTAATCTTGCGCATTCTCAATTCTCTGGTTTTGATAAACGCTACTCACGCCAATAAATCCACCAGCCAAGATTGCTAACCAAATACGGACACCATTTACCACTAAGAGCCAGCCTATTAATGCTCCTGTTAACATCTTTCACACCTCCCGTACAACAACAATAGTCTTTTCCTCTTCCCGACCCGTCACCCGATAACCGTGCAATTTCGTGATTTGCCTATCGTTGAAAGGCTTGTATTCATTTTTATCGCCACCACTGTTTGAAATCCCATCCTCAACCAGCTTAATTAAGTTGCTGGTATCCGCCACCCTTTTATCTGAATAATAAAATCCGCATACCATCTCAATATCACCTTCAATCTTGACTTGACCATGCTTTTCGACCCACTTTGCCAGTATGAAATTCTCCGCTTTCTGATTAGGGTTATATGTATGAGATTTGGTTACTCGCGGTCGTTTTTTGGGTTTTGGTCTGCCTTCAATTGTTAATGTGTACATATATATCCCCCTCAAACATAAAATTCTAAACCTGGTGGTCTGTTGAGATGCAGGCTGCCATCTTCACCACAATTTGGACAGATATCTTTCTTATAACACCCGCCGTCTTTTTCAAGTTGCTCCTTAACTGTCTCCGAATCATTTATCACTTTTTGTATATCTGTTTTATAATCGCATTCGCTACAAAAAATATATAACATATTTCGCCTCGTTGGCAAGAGAGGGGCCACGCTTTCCGCAATCCCGCAGTGAAATCGAATCACCAGCACTTGACGAAAGTACCTTCACCGACCAAGGAGGTAAGGTGGCTATAAACCTTCCGCCTACAAGCCTATCAAGACTTTGCGCGCCTCGACCGCGATAATCGGAATTTGGAGCGTCGGCCCCTCGTGTTAGTTTCACAACAGATCACCTATTCTGTTGTCTTTTCTTCAACACTACTATGAATTGCAAATTGCCCAAGCCAAAGCAAAACCCAAAAAAGCATCGTTAATCCTATAAACAGATCACCCTCAACAAAGTTATAAACTGAATAACCAGCACTGATTAACGCAAATAATATATCTGTTCTTTTAGACAAGATTATCACCTATTAGCTTCAAAGACAGCTCTGGCAAATCCTTCTGGTGTCCTCGATCTCTTTTCACTACGTCCTTCCCCCGGCGGCATTTTATGAATGCGATCATCAAATTCTTCCGCTGGGGCTTTATCTGACATTACAAAATCCTCGCTTGTCCAGAGGCAGGTCTTTTTAGAATACTGATTATCCTCATCTGTATAACCATCGTATTCGTAAGGGTGGAAAATATAATCTGGTTCTCTCCAGTAAGTTGAAAGGGTAGATATTGGATTTTCTATCATCCAGGGAGCCCCGCTCCATTCAGCTATTTTTCTGGCGGTTTCGACATTTCTTACCGCTTCTGTTAGCCCTGTTAAACCTTTATCCTTGAACCATCTAGCACCTGAAACAGCAAGGTTTGTACAGGGTGGAAAAGCAAAAACCATCTTGTATTCTGCTCTCGGTGGTAGCCAGTTATTTATATCAACCCCATATTTAACTATACCACCATCTGATAAAGTGGGAATCAATCCCAATTTTTGAGAATTTTGCTCATGTTTTATATCTGCCGCGTAACAAGTATAACCATTTTCAGCCCAGGGTTTGACCATATTTAGTGAGTGGTCGAAAAGACTTAGAACGATATTATCTTTCATACATAGCTCCTCCTCTCTTGAGTCAATAATCTCCGTCCTGCCTACAATGATTAACCTCGTTCTTGTCCATGTATTTATTATATATGTCGCTTGCATCCATGCCAAGTAAATTTGCCGCCGAGAGCCAGAAGTGGAATATGTCGATAAGTTCCTCCCGAGACTCATCCCAATCGGCTCCCATATCTTCCGACCACCACTTCCACGCCGCAGTGTCGCGCAATTCTTCCGTTTCATTAGAAATAGCGGTACAGAGCGAATTAAGATGATTAACCTTGTTCCCCCAATTTAGCACCTTTTCCTTGATAATCCGTTTGTCTAACTCGTCCTGCTCATCGAGCATCTCCTTGAGCTTTTCGCTCGCCTTAACCTCTTTAGCAAGATACCTTGGACCTATTTCTTCTATCTCTATCACTCTGTTGTCTTTCTTGAGAATAGGCTTCCTCTCGTATGTCGTTATATCCTTCAAGAAAAATGGACCTAACATCTCTTTGTTTTTCTTATCCCATAGTTCAAACTTTAACATACCTTCACCTCCTATCCTACCTTACACGGACTCCAACCGCACTCACAGCAAGTTGCACAACCGCTACCCGGTATCAACTTGCCACCGCACTCTGGGCAAATGCCCGCCTCTATTTTCTCTTTATCGCTCATCTCATCTAGCTCTTCTTTCGTCATCGTCTCACCTCTCGCTTCTCTAAGCATTTTATTTTTCAGGATTTCGATACTTTTTAGTTGGTCGTCAGTTGCTCGTTTATTCGTTGTCATTGAGAAGCTCCGGGTCCTCAAATTTATTGCCGATAACCTTAATATGTCTCATATCGCGGTCAGCTAGTAACTTTACCGCACCTCCGTAATTAACCCAAAAGGCTCCATTTTGAAAATAGACTTGTGAACGATCTTCAGAAATCGCAATATAATCATCCTCAACAACATCACCCTCGTATATCTCCGTTCCTTCCTTGTCTGTTAATCCTGTGTACCAAAGCCTGGTATAATTTGGCTCTGTCCAAACATCTTCAATCGTACGTTTCCAAGTTCTTATCTCTCGCCAAGGTATCATCCTCTTCCCTACTTCATCCCATATGCAAAATTTATCATTCATCGTCAATCACCTCCAAAATTTCCAACGCAATGACTTTACGCGAATCCTCTGACGATAGATTGGTCTTGTCTTTCGCGTGTTCTCGCAATATCTTCGTGATTTCTTTAAGTTTGCTCATTTCTACCCCTCAGCTTGGTTTTATATTGTTCAATTTCTTTGTCGAGATATGACCTGTATTTTTTCTCGGTTTCTCTTATTTCATCCAATAAATCCTTACTGATATTATCAGAATATTTAAGGGCAAATAATTCATGCTCCCGACTCTGTTTCTTAGCTTTTTTGCTAATTTTTAAGCCTAATTCGTTCCAATCTTTTGCTTTAAGCATCTTTGAACAGCCCCGTATCTGTATCGTAATGAGCGTCAATTTTTCCCGTTGGACCATTCCTTTGCTTGCCAATTTTGATTATAGTTTTCCCTAAACTATCAACATCGTCATCGTGCAGCGCCGGTCTATCAATCAACAGCGTTGTATCCGCATCCTGTTCAAGTGCGCCAGTCCCCCGAAGATCAGAGATCCGTGGATCACCATTCTCACGATATTCGACTCGCCTATTTAATTGAGCCAATACCACTATCGGTATATCAACCTTTTTCGCCAGAAATTTCAACTTATGTGAACATTCAGCTTTCTCGTTTTGAACAGTACCATTATCAACATTAGGGGCCCCGATTAAACCAAAATAGTCAATAAAAGCAATATCAAGTTTATCCCGCTTAACCTGTCTCTGAATCTTATAAACTATCTCATCAACTTTGTGGCTTTTTTCGTCAATATAAAAAGGCATCTTACCGAGAGTGTCCAGAGCAGATTTTATTCTCTTTTTTTCGTGATCGTTATACGTTCCCCTGCGAACTTTCTGTCTATGTACTCCCGACACCATCGAGGCTAATCGTTTAAGCAAATTCGTGCTACTCATTTCGAGTGAGAATACAGTCGTTTGCTCACTATGCTTGACAGAAGCGAGAGCAGAATTAAGCATCAAGTCAGTCTTACCTACACTTGTTCTGGCCGCTATTAGAATATAGTCTCCATCTTGAAATCCGGCAGTCTGTGAATTTAGATCGCTCAATCCTGTGGGAACGCCCGTCAACCCCTCCCTCTTCCTCAATTCTTCTAAGTGATCTTCCAAGGAAGGGATCAAGTCCGATACACTCACGATTGAATCCGCCGTATAAAAGTTTTCTGTCAATTCGACAAGCTCGCTTTCGAGGTCAACTATCTGCTCTCGTATCGCTTCATCTGACTGAATAGCTCCCTCTACTTGCTTGGTAAATCCTAGTAGCCTTCGTCTGTTCGCAAGGTCTTTTAAGTTGTCGTAAAGGCTCTCAATCTCAGACGGCGATACATTGGTTCGCATAATGTCATTAATTGCCGACTCGTCGCATCTCGTGTAGGCCGTTGCAGAATTAAGCTCTTCCTCGGTATAAAGTTTGTCAAATTGTTGATATGTCTGCTTGAAATAGTGAAAGTCACTCGGAGACAATTTAGGCATATATTCGTCTTGGCTGTTATCGTATTCCAGTAAATATGAAAGTAACTTCTGCTCTATCGCTCGGCTTGCTAGTTCGTCTCTCATTTTAAGCCCATTGCCTCCTTATCGGATTCGGTTAGTTGAGATGGTCTACCGCCAGAGGATTTTTTCTTTTTTGGTTGATAGTTTGATTCGTCAAAGTTTTCGTCTAAGAACTCTTCCCAATGGTTCTTGGGCCCCAGAAATGTCTCAATGTGCTTTATATACGTCATCTCCTTACCGGTTAAATCACACATCTTGGCATAGTTTTCGACCGCTTCGACTAGATCCTCTTGTGATATACCGTCCTTTCTTCGAGCCTTCCATTTGCTATGACCAGCTTTTTTAGTTCCGTTATTGTTGGGATATAAGTCATATATTTTCTCATATTCGTCTGGATACTCGTATCTCCCGTTGGATTTTTTCTTGGCTGATAAATTATCCCCATTATTAGTATTTTCTTTATCTTTATCTACATCTATATCTGTTGAAGGTGACCTTTTAGCTGGCTTAGAAGGTACCTTGTTGCTACTTTCACTGCTACCTTGTTTGCTACTTTTCTTGCCAGCTTCTCTACCAGCTTCTTGCTGTTTTAAATAAAGTTTTGTTTGCTTCCTTTCAAGTATCTTGGGGACGTATATCTCATTATTAGACCATTTATCTGGATCTATCAACTGGATCTCTGCCATAGTATCTAATGATTCTTTAACCACGTCTGTATCGAGATGGACGTCCCAAGCAATACTTTCGGCGGGATTATCTCCATTAGACATTGGCAAATATCCGTTCATATCATTGTCTTGGTCTATTGCTTCTGCTATTTCGGTAAGTATATGTGTGTAAATATACCAACCATCTGTGCCATGTTTTCGTCTGAGTGTTTTTATTTTATCGTCTTTCAGGACATCTGTATCTAATGAAAACCATCTCATTTTTCATCATCTTCCCTAACAACTTTTACGACAGCTTCCTCCTCGATATGCTGTTCGCCTATTTCCAATCTTTCATTCATTTGGCCAAAGCAAACGAGTTCAAAACTGTCTACGTTCAAACCTAATTCATTCTCGACATAGTATTTAGCTAGAAGTGGAAAATCTGCACTCTTGAAAGTTATTTGAATTAAAGGTTGGTCACTCATTTTATATCACTCCTCAGTGTAGAGCTAGGGCCGGGCCACTGAGAGGGTTGAGTGATAAAACCCGCCCGGCCCGCTCGATAATAATTTGTTGAAGATCAACTACAATATTATACATCTTATTGTCGTTACCATCAAGCTCTACAACGTAGTTTTAGCGTCTTCATACCAAATTGTGAACTCCCGGCTAGTATCAATCTGCTCTGGCAACGCTAACAATCCGAATGCCACTACACCAGATTTTATTTCGCCACCATCAAAAGGCCCACTTAATGAATAAATATCATTGAATGTATTTATATCGTACTGGCTACCATCTTGTACAAATGAGAAATCGCTTGGCCAGAAATACTGGCTACCGTTCATAGGACTAACGAATATTGAGAGAATTTTATTATTAGGCCATACCGAGTTGATCTCGTCGACGCTGATACCGATCATATCCGCATGTGGCCGGAGATAAAAGCCCGCTATTGCCAATTTTCTGACACCTGAATAGTCTCGAATTGTCATATTAAATTTATGTTCATCCTCAATTTGGTTCCAAATTTTGTCCTTAATCGGAACATATTCTGCACTAACTGTCATTGAAGCTAATATCAACACCGATACGATAAATAGAATTGAAATTGTACGTTTGTTCATATTATCCCTCCTTTGGGATACCGTATTCTCGTTTGGGTCAAGTTAATCGTCCAATTCTATCGACTTGATATAATAGTGAGTCAAATAATTCATCCCCGGCAATGTAAATGATTCGTGGTCCTCAGAATCCCATTCTTTGCTCCCCAGACCTTTCTTTGTATTGAAAATTTCCTCTATTTTTGCTATAGCTTTTTCTTTGTTTTCAGTCGTGTATTCTATCTCTGGGTCGTGAGGCTTACACCCTAGACCATTGCCTTGTTCACGACTATACAGAACCCATATTTTGTCCATATTCTACCTCCCATCCTCGATCGCTGGCAATGCAGCCACCCAAATCACACCGAATAATCCAATCAGTACGCCCAACAACGCCCACCCGAACCAATTTCTATTCTTGGAATACGCAATCGATCCCGCCATTATCGGCCATATGATCCATAAGAAGATTATAATTTCAATCATCTTGAGCCTCCTTAAACTCGTCAAGGTCCTTCTGTCTCGCCACCCATACATTATGAAACTTCTTCGCTCTTATCGTGCCAGCGACAAATCTCTTTCTGGTTTTGCTTTCGCTCATGTCAATATAGTCAGCGGCCTGCAACGTCGTATAGCAATTATCGGATTCCTCAACTAATTCAGATAATTTAGACCGCCCCGCCCCGCCATTATTATATGCCGCCCAAAAATTATTTCGTTTGGCTTCCTTGACCATTTTTATGATAGGAATTGATAGATCAGTCTCTTTTGATATTTTCTCATTAGGCATCTCCATATTTGCGCGGATAAATTCTGCTCTCTCTGTTGTTAACTGAGTTTTTGTATTTTGGGTCGGGGAGCCATTTTTAGATGGGTAAGTTCGTATTTTTTCTTTCTGTGTGTAGGATTTTTTAGTCATAATTTGGCCCCAACTCGAACGTGTCAATGATCCACTCGGCCGCCCGGGAGGCGACGAGCAACGTACCTTCGCGGATTGTGTTGTAGATACCTTCAGCTCGGATAACTTCAATTGGGTTGTGCATATCGACCTCCATTGGTGCGTAAACCCTTCATTCGGTGTTTTTGTCCACTGACTTGCCCATATCCGACCAGTCAAATTCGTGATCGCAACCAGATGTAATGCAAAAACTGGCCGCGAACGTCTTGCCTTCTTGGTCGCCAGTCGAGCCACGCTGAAGCCTATACTCGGTTTTGCAATCGGGACATACGGCGGTCTTTTGTTTAGTTTTTGACATTATTCCTCCTTGTACAAGTAGTCTTTGATCAATTGAAAGTTTTCGAGATTAGGATTCTGTCCATCCTTCCAGTTGTAATAAGACTGTCTTGTAATAGACAATTCTTCTTCCGCAAATTCTTGAATTGTCATACCTTTATTTTTTCTGATTTCCTCTAACCTGTTTATTTTATCCCTCACATAATCCTTCATCCAATCACCTCGATTTTATCTTAACAGATGATGGTTGATTTGTCAAATTTGTTTTATTATTGTTATTGAAAGTGGCGGTAAACGTACTAGAGAACCGAGCTAAAAACTTTGTAAGAAACCCTTGACAACTAGCCCAATGTGTGTTAATATAATTATACAATAAAGAACCAAGGAGGGTTCAAAAATGAAA
>Ga0207414_1000914_pt1 | contig 11774 bp, 9 predicted proteins | sample PonA231FremontCA_2_FD_187269 | JGI IMG/M metagenome (GOLD analysis project Ga0207414, IMG submission 187269) | Marine sediment microbial community from Fremont, CA, USA - Pond A23 Sediment 1 (SPAdes) | ecosystem: Environmental > Aquatic > Marine > Unclassified | place: USA: Fremont, California... | reverse complement strand
GTTCTTAATTTAGATATCAATAATTTTGCAACCCCGTTTTTGAAAAATTTTGATTGCTTTTAGTATTATAAATCATCGCGCAATCCTGTAAAATCTAAAAAATCAAAGCTTTAAACATTTCTGAAAGCGCCTATTTATCCTTTAACCTGACTATAATACGGTCAGCGATTTTTAAAGCAGTGGTTAAAGTAGATATGTCTTCATATAATTTCCCATTAGCTCCGTACGGGTGACTGTGGCCTACTGGTTTCATTTTATATTTCCGTTTCTGGTCATTTACATCAATAGTAACCCGATAAACTAAAGCAGGTTGTGCAGATTTCAGATATTCTTTATTCCCGGGATATTTGCTGTTATACCAAAATTCGTTCCAGTCCCATGATTGATTTATTTCAAAAAGAACGTTAAATATATCGCCAGCAAGAGGCTCAACAACTGTTTTTAAAACAAAACTATTCGTCGGAGTTGCTCCTGTGTAGGCATCTGCCAGTGGACGTTCGGGCGTAGGCAAAAAAACACTATCATTAGAAACATCAGTTTGCCTGTGACTCCAGTAAGGCAAAGCAGAAGGGATTAATTTTCTGTCTGATTTCCATTCTCCCTGTTCGTACTTTGCATGCCTAAACCTTCCATTAGCCATAGATTCGGCAACATAAAGCGGGTGAATATATTTGCCTGATGTATCCTCAACCCAAACAGCCATCAAGGGATAGTAATGTTCTATACCTTTTTCAAAAACAATTTCAATGGGAATCCCGTTTTTTTCATTATTGGTTATGAGTTTTTGCAGATTACTTCTTTCAATGCTCTCCTGCGCAGACAAACTGTGCATAATTGTAAAGAAAGAAATTAATATAAAAAGAAAGAAACGTTTTGTATTCATCATAGTATGTTGTTTTAACATTAAAATTCTACAATAATGCCAATTGAAGGCAGCACATTTCCTGATTCTTCAACCTCTAGCCTCTTCAATTCGTACTCATCAGGATTATCGGGATCAATTACAGGATTACCATCACCATCGGTTTTCTGTACAAGTTTTGGGGGCTCATCTGCTGTAAAATTATAAACATTCTGAATATCAAGATACAGCATAAGCGTCCACTTATCAAAAAAGAACTGTTTATCCACCCGTAGGTCAAGTTGATGAAAAGGATTCAGGCGATTTTCATTATACCGGTTATAATCTATATATCCTCTTCCTCTTGCATTCCAGGCAGAAATATTTGAGGACTTCTCAATATCCAGCGGCGTAAATGGGGTACCACCTACATAACGCCATCTGAAACCCAAATCCCAGTTATTCTTAAAACTTCTGGAGGCTGTAAGCGTTAACAAATTTTGATTGTCCCAGGAAGATGGAATATAATTGTCTTTTAGCTTAAGATTTTCATCAAACTCTCTGAACTCACTTCTGACAAGTGTATAGGACATTACAAGATTAAAACCAAACAAATCCTGGTGCCTTACCAAAAGCTCCATTCCATAAGCTCTTCCTTCGGCGATAGAAAGAACTTCTTCATCGCCATAGCTACCAAAATCAGCTCCTTTGTTAGCAAGTGAAATGCTATCCTCCAGAGAAAAAGGGTAATCATTGTAGTTCTTATAAAATCCTTCCAATGAAATTTTTGATTCTTCATTTGGAAGATATTGCAAACCAGCAACTATATGATCGGCAGAAATGTATTTCAGTCCATTTTGCTTATTTATCAAATCCCCACCAGAGGTACTAAAACCTAAAGTAGTATAGGGTGGTAATTGATAATATCTGCCAGTATTAAAATTCAAAGACCACTTTGGAATAAACTTATAAGACAAAGAAAAGCGCGGGGAAAATTGATCCAGTAAATTACTCATAGATTCGGAGTAATTATTAGCATCTGACCGAAACCCCATGGACAAATCAAGTTTTTCCTTAAAAAAGCTCTTACTGACCTGCCCGAAAATATTCCACTGAAACAAATCCAGATCAGAATCATAGTCAATCGTAACAGGCTGACCGTTCTGGAATGTTTTTCTGAATGTTTGATTGGAATAGTTTATATACTCTAATCCAAGACCTGCATTAATTTTATATCCATTCGTCCGGGTGGTATTTTCATAACGAAATTTAGTTTCTGCTTCCTGCGAACGATAGTCCAACGTCTTAAGCGAATCCACTTCTATATTGTCCTGATATTTATAAGAACGGTTATCCAGAAAATTTCTGCTAAGGACATAGGTATCGTAGCTATTATCTCTATAATGCTTATAAACAGCACCAACCGTATAATTATTCTGTTCGTTTACCGGTATATAATCCAAAATATAACGTTGTGATTCGGTATCGTCAGCATCTTTATTAAGCTCAAAATTATCTATAGCACCCAATCCAATTAATGTCAATTCATTTTTTTGATCAAATTTTGTTTTTGTTTTAAACTGAAAATCATTAAAAGTGGGCAAAAACGGTAATTCAAACAATTTGAATAAGAGTTGTAAATAAGACCGGCGAGCTGAGAATATGAAAGTTGTATTGTCACTGACAGGCCCGTCAAAAGTTAGTGAAGCTTCAGATGCACCAATAGCTCCCTGAACTTCTAATTTATCACGATTTCCATTGATTTGATCGAACTCAAGGACTGAACTAAGTGCACCTCCCCGATTTGCAGGAAATGCCCCGGAGTAAAATTCAACTTCACGAATAAAATCTGTATTTATAATTCCTACCGGACCGCCAGAAGCTCCCTGAGTAGAAAAATGATTAATATTTGGAATTTCAACGCCATCAAGATAAAACGTATTTTCACTTGGTCCTCCACCACGAACGATTACATCATTCCGGAAAGAGACCGAAGAAGCTACCCCAGGAAAAGATTGAATTACACGCGAAATATCACGATTTGCTCCAGGACTTTTTTCGATTTGTTCAACTCCTATCCTGCGTAATGAAACAGGGCTTTCCTTTTCCAGGCGAAAAGGTGAAGCTTTTATCACTACCTCTTCTATTTGTTCTGTTTTTTCATTCAGTGCAATTTCAATAAAAGCAGGCTTTGCGTTAGTAACCATAAAAGACTCTGTAACTTTTGTTTCATAACCTACAGAGGAAACCTCCAATTTCACATAACCGGGTTCAATCCCTGTAAATTTAAAATTGCCGTCATAATCTGTGGTAGAGCCAATTTGGGTGTTATAAATTATCACGTTTGCAAAAGGTACTGGCTCGTTATTTTTCGGATTATAGACCTTGCCTTTTATAACACCGTTGCCAGGTTGAGAAAAAATTTGTATGGAATACAAGAAAAAAAATGCAAGAATTAAAATAAATCGTTTTTCCATAGGGTGAATGAAATTTTCAGTGTTTTTGACAGATATAACATAGTAAAACATTGCTTTGTTCAATAATACAAATATAAAACTAAACAAAAAATATTAAAAGTAAAAATCCGTGTAATCCTATTCCAAAAACTATAGAACAATGGAACAATAGCAATGGTAATCTTCAAAATTAAAGCGGCCTTTGCCTTCTTAGCCTTCGTATTAGACTAAGTCTCAACCTCATTCAACAATGAAACAATTTAACAATAAAACAATATCCAAACAATAAAACCTTGTAAACTAAATAGTTATACAGTTTATGTACACAGAAGTCATCAGCCACCACTATTCTTCTGCATTTATGGACTCCGACTTATCCTGAGTATATCTCATTCTGCGCACTAAACTCCACTTTTGTTGGTCGGTACTCCATCGATATTTATGTTCTTCTTTTAGTTCATCTCTCTCATCATAGGAATAAGTATATTTAACAACATTTTGCCATTGCTCTGAACCAGAATTCCACATTTGTTCAATGCGCCGGGTCTTTAGTTTTTTATCATAAGAGAACAAAAACCTCACTCCCTTTATCCATTCTTTAGCACTGCTATTCCATGTAGCCCTTGTTTCTCTTGTCTTTTTCCCGCGGAAATTATACCTCATTAAATATTTGCCAGCTCTTCTCCATGTCTCCCGGCTGCTGTTCCATCTTTCCACTATTGCTTCATTTGGTGGCCCAAAGTTGCTATAATAATGAAACAAATAGCGTTGATAATTAAACCATTTATCTCTGTCAGAAGAATATCTTTTTATTAAAAGGCTGACATTTTCACCGTCGCGGTTATATTCAAAAAAATAACGAACAGTACTAATCCATTCACCCATAGCTTTTCGCCACTGTTGGTAAAGAATTTCCGATTTTTCTCCCCTCCTGTTATAAATAAAAGTTTTAAGTTCCAGATTCACCCAGCTATTAGCCTCTTCGTTCCATAATTGGTTCAACGATTGATGTAATTTTCCATTATCATTATATTCTTTGATATCCCGTTCGGAATTTTTCCAAATAGAATCCTCTGCTGACCATTCCTGAGCAATACGGGTAAATAATTTGTGCTTCTGATTATAAAAAAGTAGCTCTCTGCCATAAATTATCCATTGGTCAAAGTCATCATCCCACTGAAAAGAATAAGAAGTATCCACATTTTCCTGACCAACTTTATTCAGTAAGGAATCTGGTGTGGGAAAAGTCTTTTCATCACCTATTTGTGCCTGTACAAGAAAAGGCACAAAAACAATACTCAAAACTATGAATTGTTTCAACAAAAATCCCCAAAAATTATTCATAAAAAACCCTCCCCTTTAATAATCAACACCATATTAATTTATAATTTATTTCATCATAAGTCAATTTTAAAGAATGAAAATTTTTTAATAATTGAATCTACATAAAAAGCAAAGACATTAAGTCATCTCTAATTATAAAAAAGATACAACCATCAATCGTAGTAAACCAATAATAATCAATTTACTAACAACTATAATCCATGAAATGTTCAAAAAACAAATTCTAAGCTTCAGAATCAAGGCCTATGTCTCTTAGGAAGGCATTATAGTCAACCTCCCGGCCCAAAAAGTTTTTGGCAATTTCGGCTTCTTCAACCGACGATCCTTTTTCCAACACCTTTTTCTTGAATTGTTCTCCACCTGTAGGATTTAGGATACCTTCCTGCAAAAACACTGAAAAGAAATCATCAGCGTATACCTTTGCCCACATATAGCCATAATAACCTGCTGCATAGCCAAATAAGTGGCCAAAACCAGCTTCAAAATGCGTATCTTCAATATATTCAAAAGGAGTGATTTCATTTTGAAGCTCCCTTACAATATCTGTTGTTGTACGTGAGTCTGTTTCCGGGTCATAAGAATCATGAAAAGTCATATCAATCGTGCCGTAAAATATTTGTTGCAATGTAAAAATGCCTGAACCCACATTTTTAGCATCTATCATCTTCTGGTACAAGTCTTTGGGCAGGATAGATTTGTCTTTATAATGCCTGGCGAAAATTTTAAGGGAATCATACTCCCAGGCCAAATGCTCAAAAAACTGGGATGGGACTTCTACAAAGTCTCTAACGACATTTGTCCCGGCTTGTTCGGCATAGGGGGCTTTTGTTAAAACATCATGCAGCAAGTGCCCAAACTCGTGAAATAAAGTGACAACATCCGAATGCGTCAACAAAGCAGGCTTTTCAGATGTTGCACGCGGAAAATTCGTCACCAGTGTAGCAACAGGGGATTGGTAACCCTCTGGTTTAGACTTGCCTGGAACAATAGAAAAAACTGCAGCATGATTAAATTTATCATCCCGGGGATATAAATCAAAATAAAATTGCCCTATAACCTTGCCGTTTCCCTTTACATTGAACTTACGTACTTCGGGATGCCACACATTCGGTTCCTGAACCTCTTCAAACTTAACGTTAAACAATTTCTCCGAAATATCAAACAACCCACGAATAACCTGATTTACCTCAAAATATTCTTTAACCTTTTCGTCATCTACCTCATATTTTTTTCTTTTCAGTAATGTGGAATAAAATCCTTTATCCCAGGAATCAACACGCTCAACATTCTGATCACCCAGATATTCGCTCTTCATTTCAAGCAATTCGTTATAATCTTTCTTTGACTTTTGCTGCACTTTAGCTTTCAACGATTGCTGAAAATCCCAAACCGTTTTTGGCGATTTAGCCATTTTGTTTTCAAGTTGATATTGAGCAAAACTACTATACCCCAATGCCTTAGCTAACTCCTTCCGTTCAATAAGCATTTTGCTAAGCACCTCAAGATTTTTATCTGAAGCTATATTCTGAAATTTCTTAGCAAGTTTCTTCCTTGCCTCCGAAGACTTAGCATATTTCATAAAAGGAAAATAAGAAGGATAAGAAAGGTCGATTTTATAGTTCCCGCCTTCCATCTTCCTGGCTGATTTGTAGTCTTCTGGCAAGCCCTCCATTTCCTCCTCACTTACAATTAAAGCATCGTTATAACTACTAATATTAGCCTCAAATTCAACACCAAGCTCAGATATGTTATCCTGTATTTGTCGAATTTTTTCTCTTTCTTGCTCCGGAAGTCCCAATCCATTATGCTTAAGATCGCGAATTGTATCATTTAATAGCTTTTTACTGGTTTCATCCAGCTTTTTAGCATCCTCTGTTTCTGCATATTCATTTAATGCCGAATAGAGCTCAACATCCATATTCAGTTGATTGACATAGCGGTTTAGCTCATTGATACTCTGAAGGCATTTATCCCGAATGGTTTTCTCAGGATGGACATAGGCCATTAAAAAAATCAACGAATGTACTTGCTCCAGTTCATTATGCAGATTATCGTAAGCTTCAAGCGTATTTTCCCTGCTCCTGTCCTTTTTGGAAACTGAAATAATTTCCTGCAAACGTTTGTTAGACTCATGTATAATTTCTCCGGTTGCTTCTTCAATATCTATATGAGTTAATGAATTAAAACCTATTTCGGCATTCTGTGAGTTTAAAAAAATCTGATTCATAAGGGTTTTCTTTATTAGCTATTTGATTTTTCCGTAATTTGGAGTTACATTGTTTAATAAATTATGTTCAATATTAATTTTCAAAACTTAAATAAAATAAATTTCATGCAGAATAACCGGAATAAAGTATAAAAATATTGCATTAAATGTTTGTTTTATAAGAAAAATAAAATTTAAACCGGGCAAATAAACCTAATCCATTGACAATAAAAATTTTTATTTATATTTTTGTTTTTGTAATTCGCTCAATTGATTATATGGGAAATAGCTTATGACCACCTCTAATGAAAAACGGAAGACGCTTATAATAGAAGATGATTCGATAAGTTATAAGTTAATTTATGAGCTGGCATCATCTCATACGGATGAAGTTGTACAGCTCACCAATGGTCAGGAAGCTGTTAATTATTTAAAAGGGAATGATGGTGATGTAGACCTGATTGTAGTAGATATTTTACTGCCCAAAATTGATGGTATTGAAGTAATTAAGACGATTCGCAAAACACACCCTAACACACCAATAATAGGAATTAGTGCATCAACACAGGCAAACAAAAACAATGCATGCTATAAAGCAGGTTGCGACTTGTTCGTATTAAAACCAATAGATATAGACGCTTTTCAAAAAATTATCGGCCGGTTCCTGCAAAAAAACCCTCAAATCAATTAATCACGGCATAATCTCCTATTTGAGCTACTAATAATTCAAGAAATTTTTAATTCAATATTGAAATCCGTATTTTTGGCAAAACCAAAAGACGAAAAATTTTAAAATGAATATTCGCATGATTTTCTTTAGATTGATTAGATACTTTGAAAATCAATCTGTTTGCCCCTCACCCTAAAGGGAGCAAATTGATTTTCTTCACACCCCTGCCAGTCCAGCAGGCTGGCTTTAGGGATGGGGCAAATGAAGAAAATCAATATGATTTTTTGAAATCATGCGGATATTCATAAACTTTAAAAAAACTTAATTCTTATGAGAACAGATACAAAAATTTTTGACCTTATCAATCAGGAAAAACAAAGGCAATTAAACGGAATTGAATTAATTGCTTCAGAAAATTTCGTAAGTGACCAGGTTTTAGATGCAATGGGTTCATGCCTTACAAACAAATATGCAGAAGGTTATCCAGGCAGAAGATATTATGGCGGTTGCGAAATAGTTGACCAAACAGAACAACTGGCAATTGACCGACTAAAAGAATTATTTAATGCTGAATATGTGAATGTACAGCCACACTCAGGAGCCCAGGCGAATGCTGCTGTTTTCCTGGCTACCCTTAATCCCGGAGACACAATAATGGGCCTTGATCTATCACACGGTGGACATCTCACACATGGCTCCTCCGTCAATCTTTCCGGTAAACTATACAGGCCTGTATTTTATAATGTGAAAGAAGACGATGGATTGATCGATTATGACCAAATGGAGGAAGTTGCCAGAAAGGAAAAGCCAAAGTTAATCATTGGTGGCGCTTCAGCATACTCAAGAGATTGGGACTATGCCAGAATGAGAAAAATAGCAGATGAAATTGGCGCTTTATTCATGGTTGACATGGCGCATCCTGCAGGATTAATTGCAGCAGGTCTTTTAAAGAACCCACTGGAGCACGCTCATATTGTCACATCCACAACACACAAAACACTACGTGGACCAAGAGGTGGTGTTATTCTTATGGGCAAAAATTTTGAAAATCCATGGGGTTTAAAAACAAAGAAAGGAACCGTCAGAAAGATGTCCGGACTGCTTAATTCTGCCGTTTTCCCCGGAACACAAGGCGGCCCCTTAGAACATGTTATTGCCGCTAAAGCCGTTGCCTTTGAAGAAGCTCTAACTCCTGAATTTAAAGAATACCAGCAGCAGGTTCAAAAAAATGCAAGAGTAATGGCTGAGAAATTCACAGAAAAAGGATATAAAGTAATTTCCGGAGGAACGGATAATCACTCTATGCTAATCGACCTTAGAACAAAAGTGCCCGATGTAAGCGGAAAAGAAGTAGAAGATGCACTAATTAAAGCTGACATAACCATTAACAAAAATATGGTTCCTTTTGACAGCCGTCCACCGATGCAAGCTTCCGGAATGCGACTGGGTACTGCGGCAATTACTACAAGAGGATTAAAAGAAGATCAAATAATCAATGTAGTGGAATATATTGACGATGTAATTACAAACATCGACAAGGAAGAAACGATAAGAGACGTCAAATGGAAAGTTCATGAAACAATGAACCAATATCCATTATTTGCTTATTAAAAAACAAGCTGATAGATTTAAACAAAAGGGACTTTTCATAGTCCCTTTTTAAATTAAAAAACATGGAGTGGTATTTAATTCTGGCTTTAATAGGTGCCGGTTTTCTTGCAGGTTTCATTAATACCCTGGCAGGGAGTGGCTCGTTAATAACCTTGCCTATGCTTATGTTTTTAGGCCTGCCTGCAAATGTTGCTAATGGCACGAACAGAATCGCGATTTTACTGCAAAATGTTGTCGGAGTAGGCAGCTTCAAACAACAAAAAGTACTGAACACAAAAATGGGCTTCTGGCTGGCCATTCCGGCAGTTATCGGCTCACTTGTGGGAGCTCAGATTGCCGTTGAGCTCAATGAAGAAATAATGGAACGAACCATTGCAGTCCTGCTGCTCATAATGTTTTTTCTTATTCTCTACAAACCCCAGCAATGGATAAAAGGACAGGCAGGATATGTAGAAAGCAAGCCCACCATATTACAAATCATCATATTTTTCCTGATCGGCATCTACGGCGGATTTATTCAGGCCGGTGTCGGTTTATTTTTGCTTGCAGGTTTGGTTCTCAGTGCAGGCGTTAACGTAGTCCGGGCAAATGCAATGAAACTCCTTATTATTTTAATCTATTCTCCTTTTGCAATAGCTATCTTTGCCATGAACGATCAAATTAACTGGGAATTTGGGTTAATACTGGCTGTCGGAAATATGCTCGGCGCTTTTATTGCTTCAAGATTTGCAGTTTCATGGGGCGCTAAATACGTTCGCTACATTTTATTAGGAGTTATTCTGCTTTCTTCATTAAAATTGCTCGGGGTTTTTGAATATGTATTCTAATATATCATGACAGAACTCCAGTACGTTGCAGCTATTAGTATTGGACTCCTCGCAGGTTTTATTAATGTCTTTGCAGGGGGCGGCTCCCTGTTAACGCTCCCTTTCCTTATGTTTCTGGGTCTTCCGGCAAATGTAGCCAACGGCACGAACAGAATTGCTTTACTTATGCAAAATATCGTTGCTACAAGCAGCTTCAAACAGCTCAAGGTATTCAAATTTAAAGAAGGAATTTATCTAACCCTTCCTGCAATTGCCGGAGCAATACCCGGAGCAATGCTGGCAGCGAATATTGACAAAGCATTTTTGGAAAAATTCATTGGAGTGCTCCTAATCATCATGCTTGTTTTTATTCTCGTAAAACCAGAACGCTGGATAAAACAGAAAACCTCCCAAAAGACAAAAATCGGAGTTATTCAAATTATCACCTTCTTCTTTATTGGCCTGTATGGAGGTTTTATTCAGGCCGGTATCGGTTTCTTTCTGATTTCCTCCCTTGTTTTAGTTGCCGGAGCTGACCTAATCAAAGCCAACGCCCTAAAGCTTTTCATTGTTCTCATTTACAGCAGTTTCGCTCTAATCGTATTCATCCTGAATAAACAAGTAAATCTTGAATTCGGGTTAATTGTAGGCGCAGGTAATATGCTGGGCGCATTTATAGGAACAAGGGTTGCTGTAAAGTATGGTCCAAAACTGGCCAGAATTATTCTGGTGGTTGGCTTGTTATTCGCATCACTGAAGATATTCGGGGTCATTTCAATTTTTTAAAAAACAATTTGATGTATGTGCTTTAGTTTTCCGCAATTTAAAAATGATGTTTTGATAGGCATTAACAATTTAACAATGAAACAATAGAACAATTTCCTCAATAAACTGTTTATCAAAACAAAATGCAATTCATAAAACATATCATTAAAGTTATAATACTTTTAATTATGGTTCAGCAAGTTCAAGCGCAGAAATTTCCAGTTATAAGAGCAGAAACGCTTTCACAGGAAAAAGTGGTATTTCCTGAGATAACAGAGGGTAAAATAGCCCTGATCCTTGTTGCTTTCAAACGGCAAACACAAGGACAGGTAGATTCTTGGCTGGATCCTTTCATTGAAGAGTTTGGAGACAATCCGCAGGTTACTTTCTATGAAATCCCAATGATCTCAAATAACTGGAAGTGGATGTCTGGTTGGATCGATTCAGGGATGAGATCAGGGGTTCCTTCTTATAAACACGACCATGTAGCGACTTACTACGGTCCTTTATCTGAGTATTTTGAATATTTTGGCATCGAGGATAAAAGACTGTGTTATGTTTTTCTTCTGGATGAAGGCGGAAATATTCTATGGAAAAATCAGGATGCTGCAACTCCTGATTCTTACAATGAACTCAGCCAATTTGTAAGGAAAAAGATTAAAAAGAAAGGTTAAAAACCATTTTTCTAAAAATTATCAGTAGTGTCGGACTAAAATTAATAATGTCGTGCCTATCGGCACTTTTATGAATTGTCAATATTTTATATCTACCATAATATCGTTGCTCCGCGACTTTTTAAGAGGCCGTCTAAAAAGCCATTAAATAAGATTTTCAGCAACTTTTTCCTCTTGGCTCAAAGACGATAAATCGCTAGAAATCAGGGATCTGCCAGTCCGGCAGGCTGGCTTCAGGGCTTGGGGCAAAACCTGATTTTTAGCAAATCTACAGAAACGCTTTTTTGACAGCCTCGACCTTATAGTAAAATTTTGGTTAATCCAAATTCAGAGCCACGTAGGGTGCGAAATTATATCAACCTAAGTTATAGCTAATGTTTTACATATTTTGAATTGTTTTA
>Ga0207414_1000913_pt1 | contig 11776 bp, 24 predicted proteins | sample PonA231FremontCA_2_FD_187269 | JGI IMG/M metagenome (GOLD analysis project Ga0207414, IMG submission 187269) | Marine sediment microbial community from Fremont, CA, USA - Pond A23 Sediment 1 (SPAdes) | ecosystem: Environmental > Aquatic > Marine > Unclassified | place: USA: Fremont, California... | reverse complement strand
TAAGGAGGGTGTAATTAAAAATATAGAAGAATTTAAACAATTGGTTAATAAAATTAACAATTCTTCCTTCCTGAAAGGTGATAATGACCGCAACTGGAAAGTTGATTTTGATTGGGTTATCCGAAATTCCAATAATGCAGTCAAGATTTTAGAAGGTAAATATGAAGATAAGGAAGAAAATCAAGCTTATGGTTTTAATTAAAGGAGGTAAATATGTGTTTAAGTAAAATTCACAATAAAATAACTTATCCAGAAGATGATACTTTTTACAAGGTTTTTAAAGTGATTGATGGAAAATTATATCCTGAATTTTTTGATATAGATTTTTTATATGGTTATTTGGTCGGAGAATGGTATACAGCTAAAAAATGTAAAGGACCTACCTCTTATGAATTAGGTTTTCATTGTTTTACTAGTAAAAAAGATGCAAAAGAGTATTTAGATATTGAAAGTTTAAATAATTTAGTCGTAAGGAAAGTAAAAGTTGAAAAAATTCATACTCAAGGTTCTCAAAATATAGGTTTAGATAGGTTAGTTGATTGTATAGTAGCAGAAAAAATGAAAATTATTCCTACTTTTCCTGAAAAAATGAAAATTATTCCTACTTTTCCTGAAAAAATTAAAATTGTATTTGATAAATTTATTTATTATTCTTGGAAAGGTATCAAGAAAATAAGTAAATTAATTAAAGGAGGTAAAAATGAATAAAAATCAATTACCAGAAGAAATTCAGGAAAAATTAGAAGAAAAGATAGATGATGTTGTTTCCTATATTGTTAATGGCTTTACCAAAAAATATCCTGATGAAAAGTCTGAAGATAAACAATTTCTTTATATTACTGAATATGTACAAGCAATTACTGAAAAGGTGGAAAAATTATATGCACAGGGTTTTCATGATGGAATAGAACACGCTCAGACTGTTGAGGAAGTGGAAGAAATTTTTAATGATGTTGAAACCCAAAAGGAGGAATAATATGATAAATAAAGAAGATATAAAAATAGAGCAAAAGAAATCTGAAGATGGTTTTGCAATATTTAAAAAAGGTTCGTTAGATATACCTAGAATTGTTGAGATGGAAATCAAAGAAAAAGAATATGATAGATATAGTACTATTGATGTAGAGCAAGAGTTTGAAAATGGAATAAAGGAAATAATATTTGAAAAAATATATGGTGATATTAGGTATGATTTAAATGAGATTCTTGAAGAACTTACTTTTGGAAGTAAGAAGGTTGCTCGTAATAAAATAGAAAATATGATAGACAAGTTAACCACAATAAAGGAGGAACATTATGAATAAAACTTTAGCAAAATTTTTGTTTGCTTTACCACTAATCATTTTTATATTAGGAATATCTTTGATAGATTATTCCAGTTATGATTTAGCAGTAAATATTTATAGGCAATTTTCTACTAACACAGGTTTAGTCGGTATAGCATTACTAAGTATTTTCTTTATGTTCCCTGCATTTATAATGTTGTGTGTATCAATTGTTTTAACATTTTCTAGTATTGAAAACTGGTATGAAAATAAATTTAATAAGGAGGAAAACAATGAGCAATAGACTACCACCAGACGTTCCATTCGACCATCCAAGATTTCAAACTGACCCAATAGAGGAAGAAATTGAGCGTAGGTTAGAAGAAAATCCTGATATGGATTATGAGGAAGTGCGAGAGCAGGTTATTTGGGAAAGGGAAGACTTGAAAGCAGAATAAACGAGGAGGGATAAAATGAATGTAAGTAAAAAAATAAAAGACTAGGAGGCTGCTATGAGAGAAATAAAATTTAGAGTTTGGTGTAATAATAAAGATGAATGGGAGCAGAATGAATGGTTAGTATCAAGAAATGGAGAAATAATAGATATAGGATATATGAAACCGTTGTTAGAAAGTAATCATATTTTAATGCAATATATAGGCAGACAAGATATAAACGGAAAAGAAGTTTATGAAGGTGATGTAATTAAATTTCAATCAGATATTATTGGTTGGGAACATATTGGAGTTGTTTTATTCAAAGACTGTTCTTTTATGATACAAATGCCTGCTATGTCTGCTTATAGATGGACGGATTATACCATAGAAAAGTTAGGACACGCTTTTGTTTTGGATGGTATAGATACTATGGAAGATGTAGAAAATAATATTGAAAGAATAATAAATTATTATAAAGCAAGAAAATAAAATGGAAACATTTCAAGATTATAATATTAATGTACCTCTTAATGCTCCTGAACAGTATAGGACTACCTGTCCTAAATGTTCACATAGACGTAAAAAAAATTATGAGAAATGTTTAGCAGTTAATACTAAGAAAGGTATTTGGCTTTGTCACCATTGCGGATGGTCAGGTAAATTAGATAATAATATAAAAAAAGAGTGGAATAATATGAATAGAAGTAAAAATTACAATAAACCCGATTGGGAAGACAAGCAGCAAAATTTACATAGCAAAGTGGTGGAATATTTTAACAAAAGGGGTATTTCAAGAGACACTTTAAGACAATATGATATTCAGGTCAGAGATAAATTTATTCCAGCAAGAGACCAAAAGGTTAAATCAATTGCTTTCCCATACAAAGATCCTGATGGTGAAACAATTTCAGTAAAATATAGAGATTTAAAAAAGAATTTTGCTAAGGAAAAAAATACCAAGTCTATTTTCTTTGGATTAAATCAAATAGACCAAGATGATTTGTGTATCATCACAGAAGGCGAGATAGACGTATTATCGGCAAAAGAAGTTGGATTTAATGCTATATCAGTACCTAATGGAGCCCCCTCACCCAAAACTAAACATTACAATATGGAATATTTACAACATTCAGAGGATTATATTAATAATATTGATATGTTTGTAATTGCTACCGATAATGATAAACCGGGCAAAAAGTTAGGCAAGGAATTGGCAAGAAGAATTGGTTATGAAAAATGTTATACTATTGATTACCCCGAAGATTGTAAGGATTTAAATGATGTATTAATTCAACATGGTGAAGACAAATTAATAGAGATAATTAGTGAAGCACAGGAGTTTCCTGTTCAGGGTCTATACAATGTTTCAGATATAGAACAGAATGTGGTTAAATTATGGAAAGAAGGAATACAGGATGATGCTTATTCTACTGGGTTTGAAACCTTAAATGAGTACTACAAAGTTAGACAATATGAGTTTACAGTTATAACAGGTATACCACAGCACGGTAAGTCCGAGTTTCTAGACTCAATAGTAATTAGAATGATAGAACAGCACGGCTGGAAGTTTGGTATGTTTAGCCCTGAAAACTATCCTTTGCGAAGACATTTATCCAAGCTGGTTTCAAAGAAAAAATCTTGTCCTTTTAATGAATTGACCGAGGGTAATCTTAAATCAGGCTTGAAAAGTTTAAAGAATAATGTGTTTTTTATCTATCCGGAAGAGGAAATGACTATTGATACTATTTTAGATAAGGCAAGAACATTAATTTTCAGACACGGAATTAATGCTTTGGTACTTGACCCTTACAATGAATTTGAACACCAGCGAGGTTCCAAGAGTGAAACAGAATATATATCAGAATTTCTTTCCAAACTAAGAGGATTTGTTAGAAAACACAATATTCATATATTTATTGTTGCTCACCCCCGTAAAATGGGTAATGAGAAGGGCAAAGTAAGACCACCTACTGCTTATGATATTTCAGGTAGTGCAAATTGGTTTAACAAGTCAGATAATATTATTACTGTATATCGTACCCAGAGTAATCTTACTGAAATTTATATTAGAAAAGTTAGGTTTGATGAAATTGGTAAACAGGGCAAAATTCAAATTCGGTATTCAATGGATAAACGTGGTTATTTGGAATAAAATTAAGAAAGTCCTTGATTTTAATAAAGTAAGAAATTAAATTAGAGTAGAATAAAAACAAAGGAGGTAAAGATAAAACCTGAAATAATATACACAATAATTAATTTAATAGCTTTGTTTAGCATAATTACGATATATATTTTTAAAAAGAAATAGTTTTAAATGGGGGCAAAAAGGGAGCAACCAAATGATTAACAAAGATAACATACAAATATCGTAAAGGGTTTGACAAAAGTAATTGACAAACTGAAAGGGGAAATCAATGAATAAACTAACAAAAATATTCGTATCACACCCTCTTAAAAGAATAAAACAGGGAGCCCAAAAATGAACTATAGAAAAACGAACGATTTAGTATTAGACCTGGAGACCACCTCCCTAAACCCTAATACTGCAATTCTATCTATAGCCCTGGTTCCAGTACCAAAAGATTTAAGCGTAACAACAACAGATGAATACGATACAAAATGGGATTATATAGAAACCGACTCTTTCTATCGGAATATTAGTCTAGAAAGTTGCTTTGAAAAAGACATGGCAATTTCAGCGAGTACCTTCTACTGGTGGCTGGAAAGAAATGAAAAAGCAAGACGGGAACTAATTGATACCCCTAAGTATGAAATAGAAACAGTATTAAAACAAGCCAAAGAATATATCCAAAAATTTCCCGACAATGTATATATTTGGAGCCACAAAGATCTTGATACCGCAGTATTAAGAACATCTTATAGAAAATTAAAAATAAATCCACCCTTTGATAAAGAACAAATGATGGATATGCGAACACTAAAACTCCTAAAAAATGTTAAAAAAGACGATAGCGACAAAGAAGGTAAACATATAGCAATTAAAGACGCTATAAATGAAGCCAAACTAGTACACAAAGCATTATACCAAAAATAAATCAAAGGAGCCAAAAATGGCTGAACTAAAAACAACCGAAGAAGAAAAAGAAGCCAAAACATATTTAGACTGGGACAATGAAGATATAGGCAAAATGGTCAAATATATAGCCTCAGAAATAGACGACAAATACGGCACCGACTCAGTACTACTCAAAAAATGTTTTACACTCATAATCAGCATTATAACCAGCCGAGATATGGTAAATGTAAAATATACAGCTGGTAGTATAAAAACAGCAGATGGAAGAAAACTCGGTGACTGGATTATAGATATTTACCCCCAGATAGATAAAGAGACCGAATTCAAAACCTGCCCAAAATGCAACGGCAGAGGATACAAAGAAAAAATACGATCCAAAATAAAACGATACTGGAAAGCCTTTAAGGGGGCAATAAAAAGGATGAAACAACAATATTATTAATAATTCATAATTCTTAATTCATAATCCTTAATTCAAAGAAAGGGAGCCAAAAATGAGTAAAACAGAATTTAAAAAAGGACTACAAGAATATGGAGTCAGCGGCAAAGCAGTAGAAATAGATAGAGAAAAAGGCGAAGTAGTGATAGATATAGAAGACAAAGACAAACAAAAACTAAAAGGCCTAAGAACATTAGAATTAGTCAAAATAGTAGGATTAGGCGTAATAGACTTTTAAATAGGAGGTAAAAATGAGTGTTATAAAAAGAAAGATAATATTATAAGTTACCTTAAAAATAAATATGAATGGTTAACTGATTTTTGGAGTCAAAAACTAAGGTAATTAGAGGTAAGAATATTATTAAGGAATTAGGTAAGCCTGACAATAAAAAGGAGAGAAAATGAATAAGAAAAAAAAGGTAAAAAAACAGTTACGTCTTATTAGATTCAATTTTAATCAATGTAAAGGGGAAGAAAATGAGTGAAGAAAAGCAAATTAACAAGGCCGATAATCCAGAAGACCTAACAGGTATCTATATTAGCTATAGAAATAATGATTGGATTATTAGGATTGATGAGAAAGTGTATAAATTATGTTTTATTGGACAAAACAAGGACGGGAAATATTATATCGCAAAGACTAAATATTATAGAAAGCTTAGCCACATGTTACCTAATTTACGAAGGTATAATATTACCCCTATTATGAAGAAGAAAAATAGACAGACTTTCAAGGAATTATTGAAGGAAATTGAGAAGTTTAACAAGTGGGCAAAGGAAAATTTTAAAATTAAATTAGAAAATAAGGAGGAATAATATGCAAAAAAGAAGTGTAAATAAGGTAATAATAGTTGGAAGATTAGGGCAAGATCCAGAGGTTAGGTATTCTAAGAATGGTAATGCAGTAGCCAATTTATCGGTAGCAACCACCCATTCAAGGAAACAAGGTGAGGATTATAAAGATGAAACCACTTGGCATAAAGTAGTTTTGTTTGGCTCTACTGCTGAGTTTGCTAAAGAATATGTAAGCCAAGGTGATTTGGTTTCAGTAGTAGGTAGAATAACTACCAATAGTTGGCAAAACAAAAATGGTGATAAACGCTCACAGAAGCAGATAGTGGCGTCAGAGTTTAATAAATTGACACCAAAGGGTATGAGCCAAAGGTCGGGTAAAAAGTCCAATAATAACGGTGATGAGGAAGACGCAGAAGATATACCATTTTAATAATAGAGGGCTATATGAAAGAACTAAGATATGAAATGGGAGCAAGTTGCTATAAAGGTCCTACACTTGAAAACCCTACTACATATTATTTTAAAACTGATTGTCCTTACATTAAAAATAAAAAAGTTGGTAGTAAGTGGTGTGAGGACTGCGATTTCTTTGTAGAAAACAATAAAAGTATGTTAACAGTTAAGTGTAAGTTTGAAGACAAAATTAAAAACAAAGGAGGTAACATGAACAAACAAACTTATAGTATAGGTGATAAATTTAAGGTAGAAGGCCAAGAACAAGAATATGTTTTAGCACAAGTGGACAAGGGTAAAGTAGCTTTAATTGGTTTAGAAACTTGGGATAGATATAGTAGTCCTCTTAAGGTTAATAAAGTTCATAGAATTACTCAAAACGAATTATTTGGAATAGCAGGTGATGATGATTTAAAGCTAAGAAAAAAAGAAGGTATCAGATTTGTGATAAATTTAAGCATGAAAAAGGTACTTGGGTAAAAGATTATATTCCAGAGTTGTTAGGTAGAAGCTTTCACGATTTGGTTTCAGAAGAATGTTGGGAGTTTGTCCAATATTTTGATAGACCTACTGTTAATTTCAGTGATTTAAGATATGAGTGTAATGAGAAGGTAAAAGAATTGGTACATGAATTATTTAAATAAAGGGATAAAATATGGGGTTCTACGGAATAGATGAAATCAAGGAAGGTGATTATTTGTTTTTGGTTCATACGAAGAAAGGTTATCGACCCTTTATGAGAGTTGATAAGGAAAATTTTGATGGTGATGAGAAGGATATGAAGAAAGCAATTTGGGATAAGATAGAATCAGGTGGTTCAGAAGGTGATTTGGTGGGTAAATCGGTGGCTGTATTGGAAATTAAATATAAGGAAGGAAATAAAAATGAATAAAGAAGTAGAAGAATATATAGGTCAAATAAAAGACTTGAAGGAAAAAAATAGGAAGTTAAAAAATAAGTTGAAAAGTTTAATTAAAAGTTATGAAGAAAGATTAAAGGAATTAGAAAAAGAAGAAAGAAAAAAATATGATATCTATAATATTCCAGTAAGTATAATTATACAGATTAATTTAATTCAAGAATTTATTAAAAAATTAAAAAGTATTTAATAGGAGTAATTATGGCTAGAAGTACTTGGAAGAAGTTGGAAAGAAGAGTAGCAAGATTTTTTGGTTCAGAACGTACACCCTTATCAGGAGGAAATTCTAAGCATACCCGTTCTGACAGTCTTCATCCTGATTTGTTTATTGAAGCTAAGCATAAGAAGGAAATGCCTGTTTGGGATTGGTATAAGGAATTTGAAAATTTTGTGGAAGGAGGAATACCAGCTTTAGAATTAAAACAAAACCAAGATGATTTATCATTAGTAGCAATTCACTCAAAGTATATAGATGGATTGGAACAAAAAGATTGGGAGACAGGGGAAAAAATAAGAGCTAATATGGGTATTTATAGCTTGTATAATAACACAGAAGTATTAGCTCAGGCAGAAAAGAAAATACCCGTTTTAGCATTACACAAAAAATACAAGAGAGGATTTTTAATTATAACTTCTTATACTAATTGGCGAGATTTAATTAAATTATATGAGGTAAACAATGGATGAGGTACTTAGCAGACACAATACGGATAATCCAGATGAAGATTACTATTTTTGTCCTAAATGTCAACGTGTTTGGCACATATATGGTCGGGTAGAAGAAAAACTATTCTATCCTAGTATTCCAAGTTATGGGAAGGAAAGAAAAAAATGTCCTATTCAAGATTGTAAAACAATTGGACAAGATACATTAAGAGAAGAGTTTACTTTTAGAGAACTATTGCGCGAAGGGTACAATCTAAGGAAAAATAATAAAGAATATAAAAATGAATTTACAGTCAAAGAAATATCTTATAAATTAGATATACATACCACTACTGTTCAGTTATGGTTTAAAAAAGGATTGAAAAGGTATAAAAAGAATGGAAAGAATTATGTTAAGAAAAAAGATCTGAAAAATTTTATAAAAGATAAAAAATATAGTTTAGACTAATCTAAAAATATTTTCTTGAGCTTAGTTTTACAATTTGGATCTGCTTCAATTGTTAGTTTCAACATACCAACATCACTATGGGGTTTACCTTTGTGTTCAAAATAGTTTTGGTTCCCTTCTTGGTATGTTTTTAGAAAACAACCTGACATACCATACCATTTTCTATTGATTTTTAGATTGTCTTGACTGGTAGTATTGGTAAATTTTTGTTCATTTGATATTAATTTATGTAAGTGTCCTGCAATATATACATCAGCTTCCCACCATCTAAAAAGGTCGTGTATTTTATTGGTAGGATAACCTTCTCTTTTCCCACCACCACCTGCACCGTGATTTAAGCCAATCTGAATAGTACGGTTGGGTCGGTCTCTATCTTCTTCATATCTAATACCTAATTTTAAAAAACCATCATAACCTAATTTTAATTTATTATTATTTTGTGGAAATTGATTAATAAAATAAGTATAAGGGTCAAACTCATTTTTTTGTCTATATTTTTGTTCGTGGTTTCCTTCTAAAAGTGCTAAGCATTTATTTCTGATACTATATAAATCATTATAAATACAATCCATTTGTTTTACAGGTAGATTAGCCAAATCAGATATATTATATTTCCGTGAAAATTCCAGTGGGTCAAAGCGTGGGTCATTGGTATTAATATTATCACTGTAATCCCCCATACCTACCCAATATCCATTTTTATCATTGTTAATTATTTTTACTGCCTGTTTTAATGCTTTTTTATTATGGTTAGCATTACCTTCATGAATATCACCTAAAAAATAAATATTTATTTCAGATTGGCTAAAAAGATTCTTGCGTATTATTTCCATAAGACCTCCTTTTTAATTTTCTAAGAACTTACAAGTTTTCTCAATTGCATTTATAAAATCTTCTTTTGTACCTGCACCTTGATTTGTGTTGTAATATTGCTTCCAAAATTTGGCTAAACCTTCTTTATCATCAGGAATGCGCTTATTTGTGACAATTGTTATCCTATGGTACCAAATTATGGCCATACAAATAGCAAAAGCCTCATTAACCGTTAGAATCCATTTTAAGCGGTCTTTATCTTTTGGTAAGGGTTTGATACCACAAGCCTTCTCAATCTTGCTTTCAAGGGCTGGATTAAAGTCTATGAAATTGAGGATATTATCTTTTGCGGTATTAGGTTCAACTTGCCAAAAACTACGAGCAGTACCTTTATTTGTATAACCTTGAATTACTTCACGAAAACCCGACTCTACCATACCAGTATATAAAAGCAAATTTTCCCAGCGTAATTTCCACATATCAATTTTTTGCAAAGTTTCTCTAATAATATGTTGTTGTTCTTGTAAATCAATCATATTTTACCTTTCTACCACAATGATACGAAGGTATATAAGATTGCAGTGATTGAAGCACCTATTAAAGTATTAGTATCTTCATACCATTTAGGTTTTTTATTAATTATTTTAGTTTTTATAATTTTTTTTCTAGGTGGAAAAGTCCATTCACTTTTAAAATTATCAATAGGAAAGTACTGATATTCTACTTTCACCTCAACTCCGTTGCTTTTTAAGGTAGCTTCAGAAGTGGGTAAGTATTTAGTAGAGTACATTATAGTATCTTCTATTTTTCTAAAAGGAGATTTTAAAGAAAAAGATTGATTATTATAAACTGTATCTATGATAGTATCATTTGATACTGTAATTGAATCAGGTAAGTAAGCTAATATAGTATCTAATGGATAGGATTTAATACTTCCCTTTTGATAAACTGTATCAGTCTTAGTTTTAGTTATAGTAATTGTATCAGTCTTAATTTCGGTACTGGTTTTGCTTTGATTTGATGTATTTCGACCAACAAAACATCCACCAAAGAAAAGTATAAAAGATATGGACACCCCCCAAAGGTAAGTGCTAATTTTGTTCATTTGCTTTCCCATTTAATTTTGTATATATTCTTTGTATTCTTTTAGCTCTTTCCTCACATCTTGATTTTATATTATCAATTTCATTCTTATTTTCATAGATAACTTTTCTATCTTCTTTTAGTTCTTTTTCAATATCACTAATTTTGTTAAATATTTCTTCAATCTTCTTGAATACTCTATCTTCTGTTGCCTTATCTGCTTTCTTTTGAGTCTCCGCTGAACCTTGTTTATTGCCCCAATAATAGGCCAACCAAATAAGAATTCCTACTACTATAAGAGTAGTTGGTATAAATTGCCAATTATTCATTATCAATTCCCAAAACATGTTCTTACCTCTATATATTAACCTTTAAATTTAGATATATATTTCAAAGCAACCTTTCCAAACATTCCTACTAAAACAAAAGCAACCCCACCATACCATAATTCAGGATTGCAGTAAGCAAAGAATAACCCAAAAAGGGTAACTACAATGTTATCTAAAGCGTTCCAATTAAATTTGTTGTTTTTAGTTATTTTGGTTTCATCACTCATTGTTTATATCCATTTTGCTATTAACATTAACATCCCTATAATTCCAATCGTTATCATGTGCCAGTTCTTTATTGGAATAACTAGACCCATTATCTCATAAGGAGATTGCTTGTGAAAATACTCATCATAATCAATCTTTTGTAATAACCTTTCATATACAAGACAGAAGCCAAACATAAAAAGACCAGTTGCTACCCAAAACCCTAATATATAAACTGATAATATATAAACTGCTAAATTTTCAACTGTTCTCCACCCATGATAATCCAAAAGAGGTAATCTTTTACGCCATTTATCAGTCCACATACAGCCTTCTCTCAATCCTGTTGCTGCAAACCAAGCTAATAGTAATATTATTAAAAGAATTTCCATATTATTCTTCTTCCTTCTGTTTTACTTTACCTTTAACTGTTTGCTGCTGCCGTTGTATACTATTATAAATACGTTCCTCTGCATTCTCTGCTCTAATTCTAGTTTTTGCTAAATCTCTTTCTAGCCCCTGAATATGTTGTTCTAACTTTTCCACTCTTTGTTGTAGTTCTTCTTTAGTTTTTGACATATTAGTTTCCTTGTTTATATTTAAAATTAAACTTTTTAAGTTATGTCTGTAATTATACCATCTTCTACTGTTACATTTTTTCCATCAGAAGTTGCAAAACCACCACTAGCTCCAGATGGAGAATAGTTATTATAATTATTACCTACCCAGGTTTCCGTTGCAAGAGTTGACCCCCTAGAAGAAAAACTATCAACTAAATTTTGTCCTCCTGAAGATAAGCGTAAATAATCATGTATTGATACTATTCCTTTTTGACTATCAGAAGTTGTGTCCCTCATAATTGTCATTATACTATCTCGAGAATCT
>Ga0207414_1000912_pt1 | contig 11812 bp, 8 predicted proteins | sample PonA231FremontCA_2_FD_187269 | JGI IMG/M metagenome (GOLD analysis project Ga0207414, IMG submission 187269) | Marine sediment microbial community from Fremont, CA, USA - Pond A23 Sediment 1 (SPAdes) | ecosystem: Environmental > Aquatic > Marine > Unclassified | place: USA: Fremont, California... | reverse complement strand
CGAGGCCTTTCCGGCCTGGGCCCGCCGTTCCTTCGCCGCGCGTCAGGCGCTGGTGGAGCGGTTTCGCGACGTGCTGGAGCGCCACCGCGAAGCGCTGGCCACGGCCATTGCCGAGGAGACCGGCAAGCCGCTGTGGGAGGCGCGCACCGAGATTGGCGCGATGATCGGCAAGGTGGCGATCTCGATTCGCGCCTACCAGGAGCGCACCGGCGAGCGACGCCGTGACCTCGGCGACGCCACCGCCGTGCTGCGCCACCGCCCGCACGGGGTGATGGCGGTCTTCGGTCCCTACAACTTCCCCGGCCACCTGCCCAACGGGCATATCGTGCCGGCGCTGCTGGCCGGCAATAGCGTGGTCTTCAAGCCCAGCGAGCAGACCCCGCTGACCGCTGACCTCACCCTGCAGTGCTGGCAGGAGGCGGGGCTGCCGGACGGGGTGATCAACCTGGTGCAGGGGGCGGCCGCCACCGGCCAGGCGCTCTCGGCCAACCCCGGCATCGACGGCCTGCTGTTCACCGGCAGCGCCCGGGTGGGCGGCCTGCTGCATCGCCAGTTCGCCGACCAGCTGGACAAGATCCTGGCCCTGGAACTGGGCGGCAACAACCCGCTGGTGGTCAAGGATGTGCCCGACCAGGACGCGGCCGTGCTGACCATCCTGCAGTCGGCCTTTCTCTCCGGCGGCCAGCGCTGCACCTGTGCGCGGCGCTTGATCGTGCCCGAGGGTCAGGTGGGCGACCACCTGCTCGACGCCCTCAGTGATGCCATTTCAAGGCTGCGGGTGGCCGGCCCGTTCAGCGACCCGCCGCCGTTCTACGCCGGCCTGGTGAGCGTGGCCGCCGCCGATGGCCTGCTCGAGGCCCAGCGCGCCCTGGAAGCGCTAGGTGGCACGGTGCTCGCCCGCATGGCGCGGCTCGCGCCGGGGACCAGCCTGCTCAGCCCGGCACTGATCGACGTCACCGGCCTGGCCGTTGCCGATGAAGAGCACTTCGGCCCGCTGCTCAAGGTATACCGCTACCGCGACTGGGACGAGGCGCTGCGCCTGGCCAACGACACCCGCTATGGGCTCTCCGCCGGCCTGCTCGGCGGCGAGCAGGCCGACTGGGACGACTTTCTGCTGCGCATCCGCGCCGGCATCGTCAACTGGAACCGCCAGACCACCGGCGCTTCCGGCGACGCGCCGTTCGGCGGCATCGGCGAGAGTGGCAATCATCGCCCCAGCGCCTACTATGCTGCCGACTACTGCGCCTACCCGGTGGCCTCGATGGAGAGCGAAACGCTGGTGCTGCCCGATACCCTGCCGCCCGGAGTGACGCTATGAACGGGCCGACCCCCGAGGTACGTGAAGTCAACTTCGACGGCCTGGTTGGCCCCACCCACAACTATGCCGGCCTGGCGCTGGGCAATGTCGCCTCGATGACCCACGGCGGCCTGGCGGCCAATCCCCGCGAGGCGGCCCTGCAGGGCCTGGGCAAGATGAAGGCGCTGATGGAGGCCGGCTATGCCCAGGGCGTGCTGCCGCCCCAGCAGCGTCCCGATCTGGGCGCGCTGCGCCAGCTGGGCTTTACCGGCAGCGATGCCCGGGTGCTGGCCCGAGCGGCGCGCGAGGCGCCGACGCTGTTGCGGGCGGTCTGCTCCGCCTCGAGCATGTGGACCGCCAATGCCGCTACGGTGACGCCCTCGGTGGATGCGGCCGACGGCCGGGTGCACATCACGCCGGCCAACCTGCAGTCGAGTTTTCACCGTTTTCTGGAACCGGCGACCACGGCCCGGGTGCTGGCGGCGATCTTTCACGACGAGGCGCACTTCGCCCACCACCCCACGCTGCCGGCGACGCCCGGCTTCTCCGACGAAGGCGCGGCCAATCACACCCGCCTGGCCGCCAGCTACGAAGAGCCTGGCGTGCATCTGTTCGTCTATGGTCGGGCCGCGCTGGACCCAGCGGCAGGCCCCGCACCGCGGCGCTATCCGGCGCGCCAGACGCTGGAGGCCAGTCAGGCCGTCGCTCGCCAGCACGGTCTGGCGGCGCACCAGGCAGTGTTCGCCCAGCAGCATCCCGAGGCCATTGACGCCGGCGTCTTCCATAACGACGTCATCAGCGTGGGCAATGGCCCGGTGCTGCTCTATCACGAGCGCGCCTTTCTCGACGAGCAGGCGACCCTGGACGCGCTGAGGGCGAAGATGACCACGCCGCTGGTGCCGATCCGCATTGCCGAGGCGGCGGTCAGCCTCGAGGATGCCGTGGCCTCCTATCTGTTCAACTCCCAGCTGCTGTCCAATCCCGATGGCACCATGACGCTGGTAGTGCCCGGGGAGTGCCAGCAGCGTGAGCGCGTCTGGCGCACGATCCAGGATCACCTGCTTGCCGGCCCCAACCCCATCGCCGACGTGGTGGTCAAGGATGTCAAGCAGAGCATGCGCAACGGGGGCGGCCCGGCCTGCCTGCGCCTGCGCGTGGTGCTTTCACCGGCCGAGCGCGCGGCGCTTGCCGGGCGTGTGCTGCTCGATGAAACGCTGCACGGCGAGCTGGTCGCCTGGGTCGAGCGTCACTACCGCGACCGCCTGACGGCCGATGACCTGGCCGACCCGCAGCTGGCCGAGGAGAGCCTGAGCGCGCTGGACGAGCTCACGCGACTCCTCGCCATTGGCGCCGTCTACCCCTTCCAGCGCGGCTGATGCCGCGCCCTGGCAGTTAGCGGCATCGCGACCCGCGCGATGCGCTATGCTGGCGCCGAAGCGACAGCGGAGCGTAACGATGACGAACGTGGTCTATTGGCTGGACCTGGCCGGGGTCGTGGTATTTGCCCTGTCGGGCGTGATACTGGCCTGTCGCTCGCGGATGGACCCCTTCGGCATGCTGGTGCTGGCGGCCGTGACCGGGATTGGCGGTGGCACCCTGCGCGATCTGGTGCTCGGCGTACGCCCGGTATTCTGGGTCAGCGACCCGGTCTATGTGTGGGTGATCCTCGCCACGGTGGGCCTGTCGATACTTGGCTTTCACTATATCCATCGCCTCTCGCGTGGCTTTCTGCCGGTCGCCGATGCCTTCGGCCTGGCGCTGTTCACGGTGATCGGGGCGCATCAGGCGCTGCTGCTGGACGCGCCCGGCGTCGTGGCGGTGGTCATGGGACTGCTGACCGGCGTGGCCGGCGGCATGATCCGCGATGTGCTGGCGCGGCGGGTGCCCATGGTGCTCAGGCAGGAGGTCTACGCCACGGCTTCGATTGCCGGCGGCGTGGTCTTTGTGGCGCTCGAGGCCATGGCCATGCCGCTGGGCGTATCGATCGCGGCCGGGCTGGCAGTGACGCTGGGCCTGCGGCTCTCGGCGATCTACTGGCACCTGTCCCTGCCGGTGTTCGCCTGGGTCGTGGTGCCGCCTTCGTCTTTGCCTGCTCAGGCGGACCCGGACGCCCCGCCGCCGGCCGTCACCCGCACAAGACCCAAGGTCAGGGTCAAACTGATTGCTCCCGGGCGCGGCCACCGCAAGGCCAAGTGAGTCCGCGGCCGGGACGCAATATCCTCCCTGCGGCGTGCCCGCTCGCCCTGGCGTCAGCGTGCCACGCGTGACGTGAGTTCGGCGGATGGCAGGTCGGTGATCTGCCGTTCGAGTTCCCGGTAGATATGCTGATGAAGGGGATAGAGGGTGTGCTGCAGCCCCGACCCCGCCAGCGAGCGGTTGATGTAGAACACGTTGCGCTTGCCGTGAAATTCGATCGCGTCGCCCAGGCGGACAAAATCGAAGCCCGACTTGCGCAGCAGCCGCGGCAGCGTGGGTGACATCATGGCGTACAGGTGTCGGTTGCCGAGGATTTCCGCCAGCGAATAGGCGGCCAAAAACAGGCTGACGAGAATCAACGGGTAGGTATCACGCGTCTCTTCCAGAGCCGCGGCCGGATATCTCTGCGGCAGGGGGGTGTCGTCGGCATTCGTCTTGAGCCTGAAGCCGCGGGCGATGGCGAGACGCGAGGCTTCACAGATCTGCTCCTGCGGCAGCATGCGCGGATGCAGCGTCGCGTGAGATATCCCGGCGCTGCCGTGTGCCTCCACCGGCAGCTTGTTGAAGCCTTTGCCGCCCGGGGCCTTCGTGGTCACGATGCGAAAGCAACCCGCGGTTTTTCCCGTGGGGCGATGGATCAGGATGCAGTGTACCGAGGTGTCGTCATAGCCATCCGTCTCGAGCGGTGCGCCCTCCTTTTCCCTCATGTGGTAGCCGAGTTCCTGAATGAACACCTCATGGCGCAGGGCAAGCGCCTTGTCGATGTCTTCCTGCGATGAGGCAACCTGAAATCTGAAGGCGCCGATGAACTTTTGCATCAGGGCATCGTGGGCGGCGGCTTCTGCTGTCTGCAGGGTGTGCCCGGCATCGCAGGCGGGGCCAGCCGCGGCCGACGCGGCATACGGCAGGGTTCGATGGCTATTTGGCATCATTGACGTCCTTTTGATGGCCAGCAGGTCGGGTAGCGTCAGGCAAGACATGGGGACCGAAGACCTCGGCGACCCGCTGCGGGACACCCAGATGAAATCCTTGTCCGTACGTTATGCCGTAAGACTGGAGCAGGGGGAGCAGGCTTTCCTGGTCGACAAATTCGGCAATGGCCTGCTTGCCGAAGCCGGCCGCGATATCGGCAATTGCCTGGACGATAACGCGACTGTCGGGACTGATCGGCAGGCTGCGAATGAATGACCCGTCGATCTTGATGTAATCCACCGGCAGCTGTCCGAGGTAGTGGAAGCTGCTGAAACCGACGCCGAAGTCGTCCAGGGCGGTGCGACAGCCCAGGTCGCGCATCGTTTGCAGGACGCCCCGTGCCGTGGAGAAATCGGTGACGGCGGCGGTCTCGGTCACCTCGAGGATGAGATGGTGGGGGTCGGCGCCGCTGGCGGCCAGCTCATCGGCGAGATACTGCTTCAGCCCCTCATCGTGCAACGACTGGCCGGACAGGTTGACGGCCAGGCTGACGCCGCGCTGCTGTAAATGGCGCAGCACCCCGAGGCTCTGGCGCAGCACCCAGCGGTCGATCTGCACGATCTGGCCGCTGCGCTCCGCCACGGGGATGAAGTGAGAAGGCGACACCAGGCTGCCGTCGGCATTGCGCATGCGCAGCAGGACCTCGTAGTGCTTCACGTCGCGGTCTTGCAGCCGCATGATGGGCTGAACCATCAGCTCGAAGTCATTCTCGGCCAGGGCGCTGCGCACGCGCTCGACCCAATAGACGCGCTCCTGCAATTCGTCCTTGGCATTTTCATGCTGGGAGAGCAGGTGCCACTGCTGGATGCCGCTCTCCTTGGCCTTGTACATCGCCACGTCGGCGCTGGCCATCAGGTCGGCCGGCGTGGCGCCATGCACCGGGAACAGGGCGATGCCGATACTGGCGGTAACGCGATGCCGTCGCCCGGCGGCCATGAACCCCATGTTGTCGAGCAAGCGGTCGATCTGCGCGGCCACCTGGACGGCCTGGTCCTCGTCGGCATGCTCCAGCAGCAGGGCAAACTCGTCGCCGCCGAGGCGCGCAATGATTCCGCGATGCCCCAGGTTGAGGAGCAGCGTGTCGGTGACCTCGCGCAGCAGCCGGTCGCCCACATGATGGCCGCTGAGCTCATTGACCTCCTTGAACTGGTCCAGGTCCAGAAGCAGCACCGCGCCGCGCGACTGGCGCCACAGCGCCTTTTGCACGGCATCCTGGAAGTAGCGGCGATTGTAGAGTTCGGTCAAGGGGTCACGCTCGGCCAGCCAGGTCAGGCGGGCCTCCGCGGCCTTGCGCTCGGTGATGTCCAGCCCGACCGAGATGCGCGACATGCTGCCATCCGTGCCGGCCGGCAGCGAGGCGTGATACCAGGCAATGGTATGCAGGCGCTGATCCGGGGTCTGCAGCGTCCGCTCCTCCTGCTGTGGCGTGTCGAGGGGGCGAGCCGCCGCGGCGTGGCCGGCCTCGAAGACGTCGGTAAAGTGGCGTCCCAGCAGGGCCTCGTCGTCCAGCCCCAGCAGCGTGCGCGTGTAGTCGTTGACCAGGCTGATGCGCCCCCTGTTGTCCTGCGCGACGATGAACACTCGCGCGGTGTCCAGCAGGCTGTTGACGAAGTCGCGCTCCTGGGCCAGGTCCTCGACGCGCGCCTGGACCTCCTGCTCGAGCATCTCCAGCAGGCCCGACAGCTCCAGCGTGGTGTCCTCCAGCACGTCGATCTCGTCCGGCAGCCGACGGGGCCTGGCGGGAATCGCGGCGCGCACATCGTCAAAGCCGCCGCTGGCCAGCATCGGCAGCAGCGCGGCGGTCCGCCGCAGGCGCGCCATGGGCCGCAGCAGGATCAGCAGCAGCATGAATTCGGCGGTAATCCAGCCCGCCACGCCAACCCCCAGTAACAGACGCGTGTCGGTGTTGATGGCCGAGATCTGTGACGAGATATCGGAGATCAACAGGAAATAGCCGGTGCTGCGCCGGTCCGCGTCCTCATCCATGTGGACCGCGCTGAGCTCCAGGTGCTGCCCTGCATGCTGCAGCCGCATGGGCGCTTGCAACAGTGCGTGCAGGGGGCTGAGTGCGGCGGCCCGCTGCAGGATCGGCAAGCTTTCCTCCTGGCGCGTGAGGGCCAGCAGGTAGCCGTTCCACGGGGCGAGTTGGCGCTCGGCAGGCAGCTCGCGGCTCTCCTGCACGCCGGTGACCAGCAGCGCCACTTCGGCATCGGAGACCTCGCGGGCCTGGCGGGTCACATCGGCAAGCGAACGGGAGAGCACCACCAGGCCGACGCTTTCTCCCTCCACCAGCACCGGCACGACGGCATACTGACGGCAGTTCGCGCCACAGCGCAGCGTGGTGATGGGCATTTCGGACGCCATGACCCGCTGCACCCATGATGCAATGGGCAGCTGGCCCTCCGCCTGCGTTGCCCCCCAGCGGCCCATGGTGCGTCCGCGGCTGTCGACGACCAGGATCTCATCGATACCGGCTTCCAGCTGCAGGGTCGGCCATTGCGAGGCCAGTGCGGCTTCCACCCCCTCCGCGCTGCCTGCCTCGAGCGGTGGCCCGAGGCGCGGCGATGCCGCGGCCAGCCCGGCCAGCTGACGAAGGTTCTCGGCAGAGCGGCGCAGCGCCAGACGAATTTCACGCTGCTGTCGCTCGTGATGCTGATGACGGCTCTCCTGGAACTGCTGGGTCAGGTTGTCATGGCCCAGCCAGGTGAACAGCCCCACCAGCCCGACCAGCAACAGGCTGCTCAGGGCGATGACCCGCCATGTCAGACTGAGGCGGTGGCGAGCCCTGAGGGTGGCGGCAAGCGTCATCGCGGCGGATTCCCGAGCGGCTGCATGGCGATCTCAGAAACGCACCGAAAACTGGAACAGCAGCATGCTCCAGCGCCGCTCGGTCGCTGCGGGGTCCGGGTTGTCCTGGGAGGGCAGCCAGGCCGTGCCGTCCACGTAGTGGTATTCGCCGGCCAGCATGAGCCGCGGGTGCGGAGTCCATTGCAGGCCCAGGGTGATGTCGTCGGCAAACTGGCTATGGGCCGGAACCGCGCCGCCCGTGCTGGCCGCGAAGGCTTCGCCGGAGCGGTCGTCGCGATCATTGACCAGGCTGTCGTAGCGCACCAGCCACTGCCAGTCATGGTGGAAGCGACGGGTGTACTGGACATACCAGCTTTCGCCGTCCTTGTCCGTGTCGCTCAAGGCCGTGAAGTCCTCAAGCTTGAGCTGTCGGATGGCGTATTCGGCGGTCAGGCTCCATAGCTCCTCGTTGTACTGGAAAGAGAGCACCCACGGCTGGAATTGAAAGGTGCCATTGCCCGGGGAGCCATTGGGCGAGTCGTAGTCGGCGTTGACGCTGGCAGCGCTGAGCGCGGTGACGATGCGTCCGCCGTCGTGCTCGTAGCGGATCTGGCCAATGGCAGAGGATTCGGCTTCCAGCGAACCGGGAAATCTTTCCAGGCCCAGCGTGCGTTCCACGTCGTCCTCGACGCGTGCCTGGCCGACACCTGCCTGGAGGCGAAGCGCGCCGGTGTCGAGCCGCTCCTCGTGGTAGAGCGTGATGCCGTCGCCGGCCAGGGCCAGCGAGCGGGTACGATCGAAGTAGATCGACTGGGGCAGCAGAATGCTGGGGCGCGTGAAGGCCACGTCGCGTGTCTGGTTGTAGAAGCCGAAGGGGTTCTTGACCCGGCCCAGCTGCACGCCGAAGGTGCGCTGCTGGTCGGATAGCATCTGATAGTCGAGCAGTCCGTAGTCCAGCGTCGGGCTGGCCTCTTTGCCGTCTCCGCCGGCGCGGCGACTCAGCACCTGGGCGGCGAGCAGCACGTTCTCGTGCGGACGCAGCGAGGCGTTGGCCCCAATCTCGGTGAACTTGAGGCTACCATCGTCTTCACTGCTGGGGCCAAAAAAGTTGTTGTCATCGGTGATGATCAGCGCCTGGCTCAGAAAGCCATGCACCTGAAGCGTATCCAGCACGCCCTGGTCGCTCCTGGCGTGGGGCACCACGCTCAAGGCAAGAAGGCCGACCATGGCCGAGGTGGAGCGAAGGTCACTCCATCGAAATGACTTGGATACGAGCATCCAGGTACTCCCTTTCAAGATATCCCAGGGCGCCAGGCGTGGTGGCGATCCGCTCGCGCATCTCCGCCTGGTCGCGAACACGGTTGGGGGCCTGCCCGGTGCCCGAGAACACCATGCGATCCCAGGCCAGCTGTAGCTGGTGGGGATAGACGGACAGCTGTTCCTTGGCAAAACGCGTATGGACAGGGTGGTGGTTGTCGAGCACGTAGACCCTGACCGCCTGGCCGTCTGGCCAGGTGCGCTGGCGCATGGCGAAGATGGCGCGGGTCGTATCGCGTTTCAGTTGGTGAGTGTCCACGCCGGGGTGGGCCACCAGCAGAATGCGCGACGCATCCACAGCGTTCGCTGCGCCAGCCGACAGCGGGCCGGCCAGCAGCATGAGGGCCATCACGGTCAGCCGGCTCAGGCGTCGCATGGAGCGCTCGTAGGAAGCTGACGGGCTGGCCCGGTGGCGCGCGCTGTCGCCGGGGAAAGGGTCACAACGGATGATGGCATCGGGGATCGCATTCCCGTGGGTTGGTGAGCGCCACGCTCCTTTCCTGCTGCCGGCATGGCATGCGCGTCACGCTTGTTGGCATTCACGACGCCCTCTTGCTGAGGTCCCTGGGGGCCTGATCCGGCTCAGTACGATGCGTGCGTGGTGCTCTTTGCAACGCGCATGAGAAAAATCATCACGCCGGTTCAGACGTGACATTCTTATACGCTACATCACTTCAAGAAAATTTACAGATTGGCGTGTCAACGCGCCAGCTTTCCCTGGCAGCACGTCGCCAGGGAAAGCTGAAGAGGGAGGGGGAAGGGAGGTTAGTTGAAGATATGGAAACTTTCGGCATTGAGCCACAGGTGGGCCATCACGCTTGCGATATAGCCCAGCGCGATCACCGGCGTCCAGCGCAGGTGGCCCATGAAGGTATAGTTACCGCGGGCCTGACCCATCAGGGCCACGCCTGCCGCTGAGCCGATCGACAGCAGGCTGCCGCCCACGCCAGCGGTCAGGGTAATCAGCAGCCAGTGGCCATGGGACATGTCCGGCTCCATGGTCAGCACGGCGAACATCACCGGGATGTTGTCGACCACCGCCGAGATCACGCCCAGGGCAATGTTGGCACCGGTGGCGTTCCAGCCGGTGTAGAGCGCCTCGGAGAGCATCCCAAGGTAGCCCATGAAGCCGAGGCCTCCCACGCACATCACCACGCCGTAGAAGAACAGCAGGGTGTCCCACTCGGCCCGAGCCACGCGGTTGAAGACATCGAACGGCACCACGCTGCCCAGACTCTCGAGCTTCTTCCAGTCGCCGCGCTGGCTGTAGCGCGTGCGCTTGCGCTCCAGGGAGCGCGGTAGGGTACGACGCAGGTAGTAACCGAAGAACTGCAGGTAGCCAAGGCCGGTCATCATGCCCAGCACCGGCGGCAGATGCAGCAGCGTGTGGCACGCCACGGCGGTGGCAACGGTGAGCAGGAACAGCGCGATAATGCGGCGCGCACCGCGCTTGAGCCAGACATCCTCTTCCATGCTGGCCGGCTGGCGGTTCTTGATGAAGGCGCTCATCACCACGGCGGGGATGATGAAGTTGATCAGCGACGGCACTAGCAGTTCGAAGAATTCATAGAACTGCACGATGCCCGCCTGCCAGACCATCAGGGTGGTGATGTCGCCGAAGGGGCTGAAGGCACCGCCGGCATTGGCCGCCACCACGATATTGACGCAGCACAGGTTGATGAAGCGCTTGTCGCCCTCGGCAACCTTGGTCACCACCGCGCACATCAAGAGCGCCGTGGTCAGGTTGTCGGCGATCGGCGAGATCACGAAGGCCAGCACGCCGGTGATCCAGAACAGCGAGCGATAGCTGAAGCCCTTGCGGACCATCCAGGAGCGCAGCGCATCGAACACGCGGCGCTCATCCATAGCGTTGATGTAGGTCATCGCCACCAGCAGGAACAGCATCAGCTCGGTAAACTCGAGCAGCGTCACGCGAAAGGCGTGCTCCGACTCGCTGGGCATGCCTGCCTTGACGTAGACCCAGCCGATCAGCGCCCAGATGATGCCGGCGGCGACCAGCACCGGCTTGGACTTGCGCATATGGATCTTTTCTTCGGCCATGACCAGGGCATAGGCCAATACGAAGACGGCAAGGGCCAGAAAGCCCACGAAGGAGCCGGTCAGGTCGAGTTCGCCGGTGGCGGCAAGCACGGGCGACGTGGCCAGCAAGCCGAGTAGAGCAAGCACGAGAATACCCGGCCAACGGGCAGTTTGCCGTGGCCGGGAGGGTGTACGACAGGTTGTCAGCATGGCTGCGATCATCCTGAGGCAGGAGGAGGGGAGGGGTTAAAAAGCGCGAAGATACTACCACAGCGTGTTGCGATGCAGTATGCCACTTATTTATGAGTCTCGATTTCTGGGTGAGCCCTTGCTTTCGGATGGCCGCGGGCGGTGGCTGCCCACGAACGGCGCCGGGGATGGGCGGCGGCGGCAATGCGCGAGATCAGGTGCCGCGCCTTATCGGCCTGCGTTGCCGCGAGGTTTTGTGGCATCATCAGCCCTCCCGGTATCGACCGGTAGGGTACAGACCGCCAACGACTCAGGCATAACGTGCATGTTTCTCGATGATTTCCATACGCTTACCGGCGGGCGCGTGCGCATTTCCGCACAGCAGGCCAGTCAGTTCGCCAAGCGCATTGCCGGCGACTACAACCCCATCCATAACCCGGATGCGCGGCGATTCTGTGTACCCGGCGACCTGCTCTTTGCGCTGGTGCTGGCACGCTTCGGCCTTTATCAGCGCATGTCCTTTCGTTTTCTGAGCATGGTGGGAGAGGGGACGCCGCTGTGCTTCAGCGAACAGGATGACGGCCGGATTCGCGTCTGCGACGACAGCGGCAAGTGTTATCTGGACGTCGAGCGCAGCGGTGAGTCGACCCGTGACGAGGCCGTGGTGGAAGCCTTCACCCGTCGCTACGTGGCGTTCTCGGGCAAGAACTTCCCTCACTACCTCAAGCCGCTGATGGAAGAGCAGGGCGTGATGTTCAATCCGCGCCGTCCGCTGGTGATCTACGACAGCATGGGGTTCTGCCTCGAGCGACTGGATGCCACGGCACCGAGTCTGTCGCTGATCGATTCCTCGCTGGCGGTGACCGGCAAACGCGGCGACGCGCTGCTGGAGTTTCGCATCATGGCGGGTGTCGAGGCGATCGGTACCGGCTCGAAGAAGCTGGTCGTCAGTGGGCTGTGCGACTATGACGCCGACGCCATGGATGAAGTGGTCGCCGAATTCTACCGGCTCAA
>Ga0207414_1000911_pt1 | contig 11827 bp, 8 predicted proteins | sample PonA231FremontCA_2_FD_187269 | JGI IMG/M metagenome (GOLD analysis project Ga0207414, IMG submission 187269) | Marine sediment microbial community from Fremont, CA, USA - Pond A23 Sediment 1 (SPAdes) | ecosystem: Environmental > Aquatic > Marine > Unclassified | place: USA: Fremont, California... | reverse complement strand
TTTTTAGTCAGGGGACCTGACGGTTACCCGACGGTTACCAGGTAGTATCTCTTAACAAATTTCACAAAGTATTAACTGCCCTCTAGAAAGATTAATTTTTTAACTTAATCATCTAAAAAACAGGATATATTGACATAAAAACTTTTAAAGATTATAATTATAAACAGTAGAACTAAATTTATCCTAAAAATTAAGGAGTGAAAACATGGTTGAAAATAAAACCAGTCGATTTAAGATAGACAAAAATTCTTTAAAAAAAGAATTAGAAAATCATACCGAGGATTTTGTCTTAGATAAATTAGAAGAGGTTTTAAATAATGACGAGCAATTTAATGATATCTGCACCTGTCACAACTGCCTATTAGATATAACCTCTTATACATTAAATAGAATCCCGGCTAAATATATCTCCAGCCCCCAGGGTTCTCTCCATGCAAAGCTAATTGAGTTTGAACAGCAGGTAAATGTAGATATAATCTCTGTTTTAACCAGAGCTATTAAAATTATATCTAAAAACCCCAGGCATGATACATAAATATTACTGCCAATCTTAAAAATTAATTTCCAGGGAAATTTAGCTCTTCTATAAATTTTTCCTGGAAATCTGCATCTTTAGAAAGTTCAATATATTTTACCCTCTCCTTTAACTGCTCAACTATCTCGGCTAAATCTCTATCCAATAAATAGAGGCTGGCCCCTGCTCCTGAACCATTACCAAACTGAATAATTTTCCCCTCAAAAATTTCAGGTAACATCCCAGTCAGGATAGTATTATCTGGATCAAGATAATTGGCAAACCCTCCAACTAAATAAACTTTACCTATTTCAGCAAGCTTGATATCAAGCCTGGCAGCCAGAACCTCTATTCCGGCCCTGATTGCACCTTTAGCCAACTGCAGCTGTCTGATATCTTTCTGGGTTAAGCTTATTTTATTAACTGCTGCTTCTTCAGAAAAAATTATAACCTCTTTCTCATCCTCAGCAAACCTTTCCTGCCAGAATTCAGGCATCTTATCCATCTCATTGAATTTACCTTTAGGCCCAATCACCCCTATCTCTAAAAAACCAGCAATTAAATCAAGGAGACCTGAACCACAGATACCTCTGGGCCTGGCAGCATTAATTGTCTGATAATCAAAACTATCTGGCCTAATAGCAAACTTTTCAACTGCACCGGCCAGGGCAGCCATTCCAGATGAGATATTACTCCCTTCAAAGGAAGGCCCAGCAGCAACTGAACAGGTATAGATCTCACTGCTATTACCTAAGGCGATCTCACCATTGGTACCAATATCAATTAATAGTTCATATTCCTGATTCTCGCCAACTCCAGTTGCCAGTAAGTCAGCTATGATATCAGCCCCAACATAGGCTGAAATAGATGGCAGGACCAAAAGTTCAGCCTCAGAATTTATCTTTAAGCCTATTAATTCAGGTGATAAATCTAAGCCTTCAGTAAAATTTGGGATAAATGGTGATTTGGCTAGATCTATCGGATCAAAACCTAATAATGTATGGAGCATAGTGGTATTCCCGGCAAAGGCTATCCTATAAATATCATCAACCCTGGCACCGGCTTCATCAACTAAATCTAGCAGCCCCTGATTTAACCTTTCAACTAAAACCTGCTGCAATTTTTCTGTATTCTCTCTAGACTTATTAGCAAACTGAATCCTGGAAATAACGTCTGCCCCAAATTCCTTCTGGGGATTATACATCGAATCTACCCCTAGTTTTTCTCCAGTTTCTAAATTATATAGATAAAGCACCAGGGTTGTAGTTCCAATATCGACTGCCACTCCTAGCAGACTTTTTTTAGCAGTAGCAGAAAATAATTCTGTCAATTTTTCCTGGCAGCAGACTCCCTTTAACTTTTGAACTTTAGAATCAAGGGCTTTAATATCCCTGATAACCTTATCAGCAATAGTATTTGACCCAGTATTTTCTAAGTATCTTGTCAGATAACTTCTCTGATCGTCAAGCTGAGGTTTTCCAGTCTCAAATTCAACCAGTCTCCAGCCTGAATTTAGGCGGCCCTCAACTTCAGCTGTCCCGGTTAAGACATTGATATCTCCTTCAGTATCAAGCTTCACCTCTAAATCCCGGTCTACCTGATGGAGACAGGCCAACCTGAGTCCCTGCTCTTTTTCTTTTTCAGAAAAAATCTCCTTTTCAATGCTTTTAAGCTCTGGAGCAGGCTGCAGCCGGACCCTGCATTTTTTACAGGTCCCCTCACCACCACAATAAGCAGTCAGCTTAAACCCCTTCTGATTAATAATATCATATAAGTTCAGTTTTTGCTCAATTTCAAATTCTTCTTCTCTATCCCCCTGAATAATTCTAACCTGGAAAGCCATAATACCCCGCCTTATTCTTAATTTTGCGAAAACTATATTTAAAAAAGAGACCAGACAGCAGATACTGCCTGATCTCTATTATTTCTTCAATTAAATATCGATTTAGAATAAACCACTAATCTTGCCATTTTCATCGATATCAATATCTTCAGCAGATGGTCTCTTTGGAAGACCTGGCATTGTTAGTACCGGACCAGTTAAAGCAACTAAGAAACCTGCTCCTGCCGAGACATTAATCTCTCTAACAGTAATTGTAAAGCCCTCTGGCCTACCTTTTAGAGATGGATTATCAGAGATTGAACTCTGAGTTTTAGCCATACAGATAGGCAGTTTATCGTAACCATAACATTTATATAATTCTATCTGCTTTTTAGCCTCATCGCTAAATTCAACGCCATCAGCTCCATAAACTTCCTTAGCTATTTTATTAATTTTTGCAGGAATTGAATCCTTTTCATCATAGAGGAATTCAAAGTTAGATTCTTCATTATCTAGAATATCAATAACCTTCTTACCTAATTCCTCTCCACCTTCGCCACCTTTGGCAAAGACTTCAGATAGAGCAACATTAACACCAAGAGCTTCGCAGCGTTCTCTAACTAATTCTAATTCAGCTTCAGTATCGTCAGGGAAACGGTTGATTGCAACTACTAATGGCACCCCAAACTTCTGGATATTTTCAATATGCTTCTCTAAATTCTCAATACCTGCTGATAAGGCATCAAGGTCTTCATCAGTTAAGTCATCTTTAGCTTTGCCACCATGCATCTTAAGAGCTCTAACTGTTGCAACTAAGACTGTTGCATCAGGATGTAAGTCAGCAAATCTCGATTTAATATTAAAGAACTTCTCAGCACCAAGGTCAGCACCGAAACCAGCTTCAGTAACAGTAATATCACTGATTGACATAGCCATCTTAGTAGCCATAACACTATTACAACCATGGGCAATATTGGCAAATGGTCCACCATGGATAAAGGCTGGAGTATTTTCTAAGGTCTGTACCAGGTTAGGCTTAATAGCTTCTTTAAGTAAAGCAGCCATTGCGCCATGAACACCAAGTTGTTTGGCAATAATCGGCTCATCATCATAATTATAGGCTACCACAATTCTTCCGATCTTTTCCTTTAACTCACTAATATTATTAGCAAGACAGAGAATAGCCATAACTTCAGAGGCTACTGTGATCATGAAGTTATCCTGTCGTGGATAACCATTGGATTTGCCACCAAGGCCAATAATAATATCTCTAAGGGCACGATCATTCATATCCATTACTCTTGAAAAACTAACTCTAGTCGGATCGATGCCAAGTTCATTGCCCTGTTTAATATGATTATCAATAGTAGCTGATAATAAATTATGGGCTACCCCAATTGCATGAATATCACCAGTAAAGTGAAGATTAATATCTTCCATTGGAACAACCTGGGAATAACCACCACCGGCTGCACCACCTTTAACACCCATTGTCGGTCCTAGGGAAGGCTCTCTAAGAGCAATCGCTGCATTCCTACCAAGACGATTTAAGGCCTGGCCTAAACCTACAGTTGTTGTTGTCTTACCTTCACCTGCAGGGGTTGGAGTCATAGCAGTAACTAAAACAAGCTTACTATCCTGATCCAGCCTATCTAAGGCATCTAAATTAACCTTGGCCTTATACTTACCATAATGTTCTAATTCCTCTGCTAATAAACCTGCCTTCTCTGCTATCTCACTAATTGGTTTCATGTCTGCTGCCTGTGCAATTTCAATGTCGCTTCTCATTTCTTTTAAATTCCTCCTTTGTAGTATTATACTTTTTTAATAAAATGGAAATAAAATAAAACTGAAATATTTTTATAACCTATCAATATACTTCTGTAATTTTTCTAAAATTCCTGCTTTTAATTTAGGCTTATTAAAATTATTAAGTATTTCTTCATATTTAGTGCTGGCTCTTGCCGCAGTTTCTGGCTGATCTTTATCACTAAAATACCGCTCTCTTTTCGATAGTATAGGCACTCTCATATCTTTCATATGCCTATAAGTGTGATCTGTTGAAATAAAATTACCACCTGGACCTATCTTAATGATCTCTTCAGCTGCTAATTGATCCTCATCAACTTTTAGTCCTTCAGCAAGATTATTAACTATTCCGCAGATTTCATCATCAATAATAAATTTCTCATAGGACATTGACATATAATTTTCTAAAAGTCCGGCAGCATGGAGAATAAAGTTAAACCCATTATTAACTGCAGACATAATATTTAACATTGATTCGTAACCAGCCTGGGCATCAGGGAAGAGGGAATCAGTTAAGGCTCCTCCACCTCTACAGGGCACTCCATAATACCTGGCCATCTGGGCAGTTCCATTAAACATCTTGGCAGTCTCAGGGCTTCCTAGAGCCAGATCAGCCGTTTTAAGATCGACAACACTGGAAGCAGAACCATAGATTACTGGAGTCCCAGGATTGATTAACTGAGTTAAAACTATCCCAGTTAAAATCTCTGAATTCTGCTGAACTAAAGAAGCTGGCAGGGTAGTTGGAGCTGTCGTCCCGGTCATACTTAATGAAGCAATAACCATTGCCTGCTTATTTTCCGAATAAACCATTAAAGCATCACTCATCCGTTCATCAATCGTTAAGGGGCTATTCGTATTAATCAGGGAGATTAAGACTGGATGATTTTTTACAAACTCTTCACTTTCAAAGACTATACCGGCCATCTCTATTGATTCTTTGGCCTTTTTAGCCCCCATAGCACTACCCATCAGACATTTATCACTATACTTAACTGCTGCCTCCAGCATTTTAGCATGGCGAATATCATCATCAATATCTGTTGGCTCTGCCAAAACCCCTCCAACAACATCAATATTAGCACTGGCCTGAGCTAATTTTGTAAATTTAATATAATCATCATATTTCGAGGGACGGCGATTCATTTCCGGGTACTCCATTACAAAGGGAGAACCATAGCCTGGTGCCAGAACAGTATTCTTACCACCAATTTCAACATTGTTCTTTTCATTTCTAGCATGAAGGGTAAATTTTTCCGGGGCCAGACTTAAATATTCATCAAGATCTTTTTGAGTTAAATGCACCCTGGTATCTTTAACCTTTACACCTGCTTTTTTAAAAATTTCCCTGGCCTTTTCTGACTTTATCTCTACTCCGGCTTTTCCTAGAACTTCAAGGGTCGCTTCATGGATCTTTTCTAAATCTTCTCTGGAAAAAATATCAAGGCCTTCTCTGCTTCTCTTTATCAAACTCCTCACCCCCAAGACTATTTTTACTGCTTAAAATTCATCTGGCATATCTAACAGTTCCTGATAACTAAAGACAGGACCATCTTTACAGACATAGCGATGACCAATATTACATTTCCCACATTTGCCAAGCCCACAGGACATTCTCATCTCAAGAGTAGTAATAATATCTTTAGGCTTAATCCCAAGCTCCAGCAGTTCATTTATCACTGATTTAATCATTATCGGGGGACCACAGACATAATATTTTGCCCCTTCAGTAAGACATTCAATTTCATCTTTAATCAGATTATGGGGAAAACCTACACAGTGATCCCAGTCTTCGCAGGGTTTATCAATAGTATATTTAATCTCTGTATTATCAGCATCTTCCCAGCGGGGCTGGTCATAATCATAGAGCATATCCTCAGGTGAACGGAAAGCCTGTAACATCTGAACCCGGCCGTAATCTTTCCGATTATCCTGGTCTAAGACATAATCAATTGCCGAACGGAGTGGAGCCAGACCGATACCACCACTGATAAAGATCATTTCATTAGATTTATGCTCTTCAACAGGAAATGAATTGCCATAGGGTCCCCTCAAGCCGACTTTATCGCCAACAGTTAGCTCATGTAAGGCTGCTGTGACCCTGCCAGTCTCTTTAACTGAAATTACAATCTTATCTCTATTAGAAGGGGATGATGCCAGTCCAAAGGGGGCTTCCCCGACACCATGAACAGTCAACATCAGAAACTGCCCAGGTTTAAAGTCAAAAATCGGCTTATCTCCTGTAAGTTTAAGATGAAAGGTCTTTATATTTAAATTACTGCCTGTCTCCTGAATGATTTCAATAATTTCAGCTTCCGCTGGAATATAATCATCTCTTTTCACTGGCCTGCCCCCCCTTCAATCAAACTATTATCAACAGCTTTAATAACTTTTCTAATATCTAAATTAACTGGACATTTATAAATACAGCGGCCACAGCCTACACAACCTGGCTTACCCCCGTAGTTCTGGGGATGGTAGGAAAACTTGTGGAGTAAACGCTGCCGCCAGCGTTGGTGTTGTTCTTCTCTAGGATTATGACCTGAGGCATGTTCAGTAAAAACTGAGAACATACAGGAATCCCAGGCTCGATTTTTAGTACTCCTATCCCAGAAGAAATCAAAACAGAAACAGGTTGGACAGTAATAGGTACAGACACCACAGCCAAGACAGCTTGCTGTTGGCTCCTGCCAGTCAACCTGATTAAAGGCTATCTTCTCTGAAAATGGCAGTTTACTCTTGATTTCAAATTCTGATTCCTGAGCAAATTTAGCTTCCCAGTCAGATAATAAAGCCTCTAACTGGTCATTTTCACCAGTCTTTAACTCTTCTAAATAATTTTCAACTGCTCCAGGAAATTCAAAGCCGGCTTTAATTTTTAGATAATAATGGTCTCTACCCCTGGCTTCTAAGTCTTCATAGAGAAATGCCGGTGCCAGTTGATGATCAAAGTAGTCTATTCCTAATTCTTTCTGAAAATTATTCGGAGGCAGTATCTGATTAGAATAACCAATGAAAATATTGCTTTTTCTTCTAGATTCATAAAATGGATCAAGATAATCCTCGTCTAAAAAGACATCATCAAACAATTCTATAGCTGCCAGATCACAACTTCTAACTCCAAAGAAAAGCCTGGTTCTTGTTTCATCTGACCTATCAGCCTGCTCTAACCCATTAAAATCAAGGCGTTCATCTCTAGGCAGGATAAAGTTTTTCGGTGTTGTCTCAGGGAGTTCTTTAAGATAGATGGCAGGAATTTCAGTATCCTGTCTAATGAACCGATAAAGAACTCGATTCAACCTTCCCTGCTCAACTTTAAATGGAGCTATCAAATTATATTCGGCAAATAAAACTTCCAATAACCCTATAAGGTCTTTTGAATTTAATTTTTTTAATCTCATAATTAATCTCCCTCCTGCTGGAGGAAACCTGGTTCAGGATCTTCCTCATTATAGTCTGAAAAAAGTGATCTCTGATCTGGTGATAATCCAGGTCTATAATCAAAATATTTTCTTGCCTGATGGTATAAATGAGATGTTAAGGAACGCATCTCAATTCCCTCTGGACAGGCCATCTCACAGGCTCCACAGTTAACACATCTACCTGGCATATGCATTGTCCTCATCAAATGAAAGACCATATCTTCTTCTGGCCCACTACCCTCTTCAAGCCAGACCGGTTGATTGCTCTCAACAAAACAATGATCGCAATAACAGACTGGACAGGCATCTCTACAGGCATAACACTGGGTACATCTCATAAATTCTTTAGTATAGTGAGTTTTTCTTGTAGCCTGCTTATCTTTTGAAAGCAGATATTTTAAATCTGTTTTATCCTTAGCAAATTCTTCCTCTGGTAATGGCTCCCCTACATAATAATCGGCAATTACTGGATTCTTGGTATCACATTCATCGCAGGCTGTATTCCCCTCTATTCCTGGACAGCCATTAATTCCGATAATTATTAGGTTATCTCGATCAATAATATTTTCTGATACATAAAAGGCTATCGCCCTGGTATCACAGGGTTTGGCAACTACTGCCTGCTTTAATTCTCTATTCTTTAATAGATACTTACTTAACATTTGATAGGCTTTATCAGTAAATTCTATCCTCTTAAAATCTATTTCAGAATCTCTACTAATAATCAATGGCTCTATCAACCCTGAATACATCCCCCGACTATAGGCTAGTAGTTGATCAAAATCTTCCTCTTCATAGATTAGTTTAATCATTTCCTGAAGATCCTCAGTTATCTCTTTATAAGAATTGCTCATCAATTACACCGCCTTCATCGTCAGGCTCAGTACTACCAGGATTGCCTGTTTCAATATCATAGCCTTCCAATAAATCCGCTGCCAGGTAGCCCTCCCAGGGTCCAACTGATTTGACCCTATCAACAACCTGCCTGACCACACTGGCAAATCTCCGGCCTTCAGCAGCGGAGCACCAGGTAAAATTAAGTCTTTCAGTCTCAACCCCTGCATATTCCAATAATTCTTTCAGCATTATAAATCTCCGCCTGGCATAATAATTACCATCAATATAATGACAGTCACCTGGATGGCAGCCTGAAACCAATATTCCATCTGCACCTTTTTTGAAAGTCTTGATTATTATTAAAGGATTCAACCTGCCAGTACAGGGGATTCTAACAGTTCTAATATTTGTCGGGTACTGGAGCCTGCTGCTACCAGCAAGATCAGCGGCAGCATAGCTACACCAGTTACAGAGAAAGGCTATTATTTTAGGTTCAAATTCTTCCTTCTCAGCAGTTGCTTCATTTCCTGCCATTAGAGCATCCCCCCTTTACTAAATTCTTCTTCGTCTTTAGCTAAAAGTGTCTCAACTTCATCAAGAATCTGTTGGTTCCTGAAGCCTTTTAAATCTACTGCATTGGGGCGACATACTCCAAGGCAATTTCCACAACCTTTACAAAGAACCTTATTGACTTTAGCTTTATTATCATCAGAATCTACTTCAACAGCTTTGTAGACACAGACCCGTTCACAGTCACCACAGCCAATACATAAGCTCTCATCAACTTCAGCAATCATAGCTTCAGTCAATAAAAACTCTTTAGATAGGATTGAGGCTGCCCGGCCAGCAGTTGCCCTGCTCTGGGAAATAGACTCAGAAATATTTTTAGGTCCATGGGCCAGACCTGTTAAAAATATTCCATCTGTTGATGAATCAACTGGTCTCAATTTGACATGGGCTTCAAGAAAGAACTCATCTTCATTTAATGGAGTCTTTAACATCTTACTAATTCTTTTATTTTCCTTTCCTGGCAAGACAGCTGCTGCCAGGATTACGAAGTCTGGATTATCTTGAATAGTTCTTCCTGTTAATGGTTCTGTAAATCTTAATTCAAGTTGATCTTCTGTTATTGCCTTGACCTCTGGTTTATTATCAAGATCAAACCTGGAGAAATTAACTCCTAAATCTCTGGCTTCTCGATAAAGATCTTCATAGTAACCATAACTCCGCATTTCTCGATACAGGATAGTTATTTCTAAATCTGAATTTCTTTGCTTTAGTTCAATAGCATTTCTTAAAGACTGGGTGCAGCAGAGCCTGCTACAATAGGGCCTATCTTCTTCTCTTGAGCCAACACATTGGATCATATATAACTTTTTGGCATTAGCCAGACTTTTAGAATTATCATTCATCAGTTCTTCTAATTCCAGGGCAGTCATCACATTATCTGATTGCTGATACTGATATTCCTCTGGTTTTAACTCTCTGCCTCCAGTTGCAACAATAACTACTCCTCCCTCAAGTTCAATATCCTGAGGCCCTGAGAGTTCAAGCTGATAATTTCCAACAAAGCCTGAAATATTTTCGACTCTATAACCTGAATATATATCGATCAATTTATTATCTCTTATCTCACCTGTTAACTTTTCTAAGAAAGGCTTAACAGGCCTGCCAAAACCAGAACGATGAATCTCTGCTGCTTTGCCTCCCAGCCATTCTTCCTCTTCAACCAGCGAGACTGGAAACCCAAGATTTCCTAATTCTCTGGCAGCTGTCATCCCAGCTACCCCACCGCCAAGAACTAAAGCTCTGGTAATATTATCGACTTCTCCCCGTTCTAAAGGCAGAGCATTCTTAATCCTGGCAACTCCAGCTCTAACAAGCTCATAGGCCTTCCAGGTTGCCTTCTCTTTCTCTTCCTTATGAACCCAGGAACCCTGATCCCTAATATTGGTCATCTCCATTAAATGGGGGTTAAGGCCTGCTCTTTCGACTGCATCCTGGAAGAGCATCTCATGGGTTCTAGGTGTACAGGAAGCTATTAAAATTCTATTTAAATCATATTCCTCAATTCTATCTGCGATTAATTTCTGACTATCAGTGGAACAGAGATATTTAACATCTTCAGCTAATTCAACAAAGGGGATTTCAGCAACCCGGTCTGTCACCTCTTTAACATCGATAACACCTGCTATATTAGTCCCGCAATGACAGATAAAGACTCCAACCCTGGTTCTCTGATTGGTAACTGCTCTGCTGGCAACTGGTGGGGCTTCTGTAATCCCTAATTCATTAATATCAAGGGATGCTAATTGACCGGCCATAACAGCTGAACCACTTGCCTCTGCAACTGATTCAGGAATATCTTTGGGCCCTGTTACAGCGCCACAGGCAAAAATACCTTCTCTCCCAGTCACAAACGGTGAAAATTCATCTGTATCAGCAAAACCATATTTATTGGTTCTGATCTTTAATTTTTGCAAATCCTCAGTAACTTCTTTCTTAGGCGCAATCCCTGTTGCCAGAACAACCAGATCATAATCATTTTCCTTAAAACCATTATCACCATCGGTAGTTTTTAAATTAAGCTTTTTGCCCTTTTGATTTCTTTCAATTTCAGCTACTCTACTTCTAATAAAATTAATACCTTCAGTTGCATCTGCCCTATTAAAATATCTTTCAAAACCCTTACCATAGGATCTGATATCCATATAATATAAGTCGACTTCTGTACCTGGTAAATGATCTCTTGTTAGCAGGGCATGTTTAATTGAATACATGCAGCAGACTGAGGAACAATAATTATGATCACAGCTATAGTCCCTGGAACCTGTACAATGGATAAAGGCAATCTTTTCAACCTTTTTACCATCAGAGGGCCTGATTATTTTACCATCTGTTGGCCCTGCAGCATTTAAGATTCTTTCAAATTCAAGACTTGTGACAACATCCTGATGATTTCCATAATGATACTGACTGACAATATCGCCATCAAAGGCTTCATAGCCAGGGGCAAAAATAATTGCAGCTGCCTGGACTATAAAATTTTTCTCCTTCTGACTATAATCAACTGCATCAAAATTACAGACTATCTCACAGAGTCCACATTTATCATCCTGAAGTTTCCGACAGTGCTCGGGATCAATCACAGCCAGATTTGGAACTGCCTGGGGCTGATATTTATGGACTGCTTTCTGCTCAGTTAAACCTAAATTATATTCATCTGGGATTGTCTCTGGACATTTTTCAAAACAGTCAGCACAACCAGTGCATTTATCTTCATCAATATATCTAGGTCTTTTTTTCAGTCGGACTCTAAAATTACCTGGAGTCCCTTCAACATCAACTAATTCAGTCATTGTATAAGTTGTCACATTCTTATGATTATAACAGGATGTAATCTTAGGAGCTAAGATACAGGTG